>Ga0335081_10002639_pt1 | contig 28211 bp, 28 predicted proteins | sample Lox_Sample_35_FD_206713 | JGI IMG/M metagenome (GOLD analysis project Ga0335081, IMG submission 206713) | Soil microbial communities from Loxahatchee National Wildlife Refuge, Florida, United States - Lox_Sample_3.5 | ecosystem: Environmental > Terrestrial > Soil > Wetlands | place: USA...
GGGGGAAACCATGCCCCATCCAAGAAGACTCATTGAGGCCCGCGCACAGAAGTTGCTTGCCAACTTCGGCCTCCACGAGATCCCGGTTCCGGTTGACCGAGTTGCGAGATCAGTCGGAGCACGGCTACGGTATTCACCGCTCGACGAAGAGCTCTCGGGATTCATCTTCATCAAGGATGGCGTGCCCATCATTGGCGTCAATTCTCTTCACCACCAAAACCGACAGCGCTTCACAATCGCGCATGAGATAGGGCATCTCCAGCTTCATCCGGAATTCATCACCACCTCTGTGCACGTCGATAAGCAGTTCGCAGAATCCGTGCTCAAACGCGACACTTCATCGGCCTCCGGCACCGAGCGGCTTGAAGTCGAAGCCAATCAGTTCGCAGCAGCGCTCTTAATGCCCGGTTTCGTTCTTGACGAACTACTCGAGCGATCTCCGATCGATATTGAGGACGGTAGTGCTATCGAGGTCTGGGCCAGGGATTTCGTGGTCAGTAAAGCAGCCCTTCAGTACCGAATCCGCAATCTGTGATTACTCTCGAACGTGCCAGGCCAAGGCCGAATGCAGACACGAAAGCTGCACAGCGCTTCTGCATCCAAATTGCTTTATTGCTTTCTCGATCGCGAGAGCCATAGTGTGCCACCCATGAGGCTCAATTTATTTCTTATTGCCGCCTTTTGCCGCCTCGACAAATCAGCAAGTTATTAAAGGGAAACAGCGTAACTGGAGCGGGCGTGGGAATCGAACCCATCGCCCTGAGTACGGTTTCCGGGCCCCACAGGCTGTTGGTACTTTGGAGCAAAGTTGCAAATCAGTTTGACCGCCTAGATTCCAACCAGGAGGTCGCACTGAATGTCTGCTTCGGCTTTTAAAATTCACTCCAATCGACTTGCCCATGACAATCCTCAATGGACAAGCAAGGATGTGCGCCGATCGGCGTGTTCGTAGACATTTGCTACGTAGCCGTTGCGAAATCCAGTGATTGAATTCCCGCTGTTATAGAAGGAGAGCGCGGCATCGAGCGCAGAGTAACCTTCGCCCATTACACGGGCCAAGTCTGTGTACACCGAGATTAGGATTGCTGCTCCGACGCGGATATTGGTGCAAGGTTCCAAGAGCTGTTCCGGTTTCAAATGAAATTGAGCAGCCATCTCAGCGTTGACCTGCATTAAGCCAATGCTCACGGTGTATCGATGAAATCCAAACCACCGAAGCCAGGACACTGCCTCCCTGCGATCCTTAGGTTGTCTTGTCAAAACAAGTTGTCCATCACTGTACCCAGCACGCCGTGCCGCAGCATTCGGACGGTTAATGCTGACCGCGTTGGCATTGAGGTCCGATTCGGTCCGGGCGATCGCTAGCAATGTATCGGGTGGCGCTCCGGGCGCACACCGTGCGGCGAGAGTGTCAAACTCGGCTTCTGAGAGACGGACGTGAGGGTGTTGAGTCTGCGCATTCATTACCGATCCGAGCAGTAGACTGAAGAAGCCAAGGACTCCGACTTTCAACATGTTTCCCCCGATCTTTTGAAGATTCGTTGTGTTCGCCATGACATTTGAGAGCATTGCACTATCTACTCCGCGCTATTCGTTCGCAGCCGAAAGCAAAGGTAACCCGAAGAGGCGCGCCAAACTCGATGCACTGGCTTTTTGGATCTTTGGTATCGGCGTGGCTTTGGCCCAGTAGTCGTTGGCGGCGGTTATGAGGATTGTCGGGCGCTCGAAGGTGGAGGATAAAAACGGCCAGACCAACAGTTGTTCGTAGCAGATGAGGACCGCCGCGCGCTGACCGTGGACTAAAATGGTGCCTGGACCAAATAAACTAAGTGGCACGCCATCGGTACTGAAGGGTTTCCACATCGCAATCGGTACTGGAATCCTTTGATAGTAGACAGTCGTACGTTCGTAACCCTTGGCAATGAGCGCATTGTAGTAAGGACGGCTAACCGTGAAGTTTGGTCCATGTCTTCGCGGAAGACCCACGCCAATGAGGAGGGTTGCGTGGCGCTCTGCCAAATTGGTTAGTGAGGGGCGCCAGAAGGCTTCTGTAGCCTCGTTCCATTCGGTGACGACGTGCTCGGGAAAGAGTAGGACATTTGCGTCTGATTTGTTAATGGTCTCTTGTATTCGCTCGTGAGCATCAAATTCCGCTAGAAAATCGGGGTCTCCTTGTCCAGCCCCACCGAATTTCGTGTTGATTGCTTGCCAGCCCACAGGGGAAGCAGGTGGCTTATAGAAGCTGTTTGCAAGAAGTGCCAGGATCGCAGCCAACGCACCGGTCCGCATTGGAAAGAGTACAAGTAGCGGAATAAGCGCCAGAGTACCGATCAGACCTACCCATGCGGTCCCGGGGAATAAGACTCCAGCCGAAAGAAGGGGTGAAGCCCATCCAATAATTCCGAGTGGAGGAAGGGCAGCGAGCAGAGACATTCCGGTAATGGCAAACGGAAGCTTGGTGCGGTCGCGAGTAAAAAGAAGTGCGGCGGGAATTGCCAAGAGTCCAGCCGAGCTGAAAAAAATCAAGATTCCCTGAAAAATGGTACCTTGGGCGCCGAAAAACGCGTTTGCTCCTGGAATCAACGGCCAACTTGCTCCGAGGTAGTAAGAAAACAGTGTTAGATAGGCTTGAAGCCGTGATTGAGCTTTGTACAGTAAGATCGGCGCCAAGAGAGCAACTGGGATCAGCGCGAAGTGTCCGCTCCACGCGATTGCAGATATTAGTGCTGCGAGCGCGGGCAGGGAAGCACTATGGCTCAGGGACTTTGGTCTGAAACGTCCATAGGGGCCGAAGTCTATGTTGGACAAGCGAGTAGGGAATCGGGCCAAAGTATCGGCTGTCGAAGCTCCAACTATTGAAGTCCGAGATGACCCAGAGTTTTCCTGTTGGGACGGTGTATTGGCCAGTGGGCCACGGTTTGAGCGGTCGACCGCGATGGTCTTTGAAATGTGCCGCGCTGTTTGGGATGAGTTTCCCATTGACTCGAATTCCATAGGTCGTGACCTCCACCAGATCACCAGCAACGGCGGCGATCGGCTTCATGAGCGGTGAGCCACCGTCCGGGCACGTGCCTCCAGCCATGCGGTAGGCACGTTCAAGTGAGATCGCTCCCGCTTCGCCTTCGGGGCAAAACTCGACAAGATTTGCTGAGGGGCGCTCACTGACGACGTAGAGTCCGCGCTCCAACGAGGATGTGAAATTGATGCGTATCCCGAGGAAACGGAAGGTCGCGTAAACCAAGAGAAACGGCATGCAAAGAAGAATTGCTGCCTGCAAGGCACGGCGCGAGCGCACATGAAGGTCAAATGGCCCATGGAACTTCCTCTTCAAATTGGACGTTGTTTGCTTCATCGTTGAACGCCTCGTCCTTCGGTGGAAGATTCGTGGGCCCAGGCTGTCTTTCTTCTTCTGAGGCACGCCCAATCCGGAAGAATTTCTGGACCGTGACTTCATAGATATAGCGCTTGCGTTGGTCCTGGCCCGTGAATGGGCGCTGGTCGAAACTGCCCTCGACGTACAGATTTGTGCCTTTCTCGAGTTCCATCGCCAGGATGGCTAGGTCGCCGTAGAAAACGAGGCTGAACCAATTCGTATGCTCGCTGGGTAGCCCGTTTCTCGAAAGGCGATAGGTTTGCGCCAGCCTTGCGTTGGCTACAGCCATGCCAGAGGGCAAAGAGCGGAGAGTGGGCCTCGCCGCGAGGTACCCTGCCAGATGGAAACGGTTCTCCTGCATCGGTCATCGCTCCGCATCGATCTGCAAGCGCTCAACAAATCCACGCGCCGGATGTAGTTGTTGCCTCTCCGGAGACAGGGGCTCGACCGGGGAATCTGCATCTCCGTCTCGCACTTGATTTGGGGGTAGCGGTGCCTGGCCAGCGAAAGGATGCGGACGTCGAAGAGCACTGGCACCGAATGGTCCCTGGGGTGTCACCGAACCATTTCGGATGCAATAGAACTGTCCTGGAGGGGGGATCTCCGCACGAGATCTGAGGATGGGATCGAAGAAGTACAGCATCTGCTTCCCGTATATTGGGCAGTGGCCAGACATAAAGATGAGCATGTCGCCTGGTGACACGATTTTTTCTTTGGCCCCCGTTCCTGCTTTCTGGGGAGCTCGAAGCCGCATCACCTCATCTGGGGTCATCAATGGGCGTTCGATCTCAACGACGCTCTGGTTAAGGTGATCCGGAATGGGGGACATGCGCGAACCGGAAAAAGTGAAAGAGGCCTTCTTGATGGTTTGAATCCCGGTCATCTTGCTTAGCAATTCGGCGGTTTCGTACTGGTTGGGAGCGAACGCTACACGCACTTGGCAATTGCTGACGATGCTTTCGTTCGGCCCGTACTCGTCCACGATTTGGCGGATGTCCTGCGTAATCAAGTAGGCCTTGAGTCCAAACCCGGCCATGTAGGAAAGCGCGTCGGCGAAGATTTCCATACGCTTTAGGGAAGGGAACTCATCGATGAGGAACAGCAAGCGATGTTTGTTGTGGACTTCACGTGTGCCCTCAAAATCTAGTTTCTCGGTGAGTCGGTTCACGACCATCGTGAAAATCAATCTCATGAGTGGGCGTAGACGAATCTTGTCGCTAGGCGGCACCACCAAATAGAGCGAAACCGGGTGTTCGTTGTTTACCAGATCTTGGATTGCGAAGTCGCTTACCGAGGTGCAACGGGAGACGAGCGGATCACTGTAGAGAGTCAGGGCGGTTTTTGCGGTCGAGAGCACGCCCGAGAAGTCTTTGTCCTCCTTGTCCAGCATCTCCTGGACTTTTTCCTTCACCACCGGATGGGTTCGAGTGGTCTGACCAGTCGGCAAGCGCCAATGCCTTTGCCCATTGCGGTCGTGGGGATAATTCAGCAACTCCTTAAGCGTGTCGCGAAAGGTGATTCCGGGGCGGGTGAACACGCCGGAAAGCTCAGTCAAGGAAGCGGACTGCCCATGCTCAGCTCTGGCGTAGCAGACATGAAGAATCATGCCTGTGGTGAGCGATACGGCCGCATCCTGCCAGTAACGTTCCTGCGGACTGTCCTCCCCGGTTCGAATAATCATGTTGGCGATGTTCTGCGCATCGGAGACGTCGCGATCCGTAAAGAGCCGGATTTCCGCGAGAGGATTGAAGCGCGAGGAATGTTCGGGCTCGATGGGAGAGAACTTAAAGCACAAATGCCCGGCCTGGTTCCGAAAGCCGGCGGTCTTTCCCCAATTCTCGCCTTTGATGTCGTAAACAACAGCACTTTCGGGCCAAGCCAGCAACGTCGGAATCACGAACCCCGCTCCTTTGCCGCTGCGCGTTGGTGCGAACGCAAGAATGTGTTCAGGGCCGTCGTGTTTCAGGTAATGTAGGTGTTTTGCCGACTCGTCGTACCAGCCTCCTACATAAACTCCAGGTTTGCTTTTTAAGAGCGGAGTTCCGTCGATATCCTCCCTGGTGGCCCAATGAGCGGAACCATGCAGGTCTTCCGTATTCTTCGAAAGCGCCTTCGTGTGTCTTAGATTGACAAAGAAAAACAGGGCGCCAGACGCGAAGGCTCCTGCGACGATGATCCCGCATGACAACAACAAAGGGAGCTTTACGGCAATTTCAGGCGAGTTGCCGAAACGAAGCAGCCAGATGAGCCACAGATAGGGTGCGTAGAGGTGAAAAGTACCCAGGTCCAGCACCGCGGCTCCGAGCGCCTGCTGATACTCGAAATGGAAAGCGACATACTGGGTCGCCAGGACATTCGTGAGAATTAGGCCTATAAAGCCAAAGATACTCGCGGGCCAATAATACCCCCCGATGTAACCTGGGTCTCGCGGCTTCCGGTATGCGATTTGGCCATTCAAAGGGCGAGCTCCTTACTGCGGCTCCTTTCGCGAACCTGCCGCACACGTGCGACTCCGTTGCTGTAACTGATGCAAACGTTTTGGCCAAGTTGGGGCACGCTATGAAGGTCTTCCTTGCGGTGAATCACTGCCGATTGCTGAGTGATCTTCTGAATGAGGTTTTGCATCGTTTCCGCGATAACCGTCCCGCTATAGATGCCGCTATCTGTTAGCGCCTCGTCTATCCTCGCTTCGGAACCGAACTTTTCTAAAGCTGATTGCACCTGTTTGGGGAGTTCGGCGCCGCCAAGGAGCTTCCGTATGTCGGTTCCAGTTGCCTTCTCATGAAGATTGACCACATTAGTGCCGGCGCGGTGCTCGACAACGTGGGTTGTGGACTCCCGGCGTTCGGTGCGAAGCGGCGAGTGATTTGGCGGTAGATGTGGTTCGCGGTCTCTGTCTCGCGCAATCCCTTCGACTTGGCTGGATAGCCTTTCGACAGCACGGACATCAGTTGGATCGAAAAGAAGTTCATACGGGTGCTGAGGATCGGATTGCCACACATCGGCGACTTGCAGCGAGGAATTCGGAAGAGACTGAGGACTTTTGGTAGCTTCAAGCTCCGCAAGGAATTCGATGGCCAAGTCTTCGTCTCGCTCAAAAGCAGCTTCAAGAACGTCTTGCAGTTGTTCGGGACTAAGCGGCACCCGCCCGGTTGCGTCGGAATCGAGATAGGCTTCCAGATACTGCCGGGGCCAGGTAATCAGGTCGTGGTCCAGGTCTGAATTGAAGAGCACGTTGAGGTCAGGCTGCGATTTCGGGTCCGCTTCCAGTTCTTCCATCTGGTGATTCACGGCATTTTGAATTAGATCTTGTCGAAGCGCGGCGTTTTGACGTTCCATTTGCTGTTCCCCCTTTCGGAGAAGCGCTCGTGCGGTTCCTCTCATCAAGCACGAATGGTGTATGTATATAGCACCATGTGTAGTGGTCTTGTCAATATGATTTCGGATCGACGCTGCACTACGCTAGGTAGGGCGGTCCTCGCGGGTGATTAAGAATTCAGGTTGTATGCCTTAATTTCAGAAATGATCCCGCTGGGGTGAGCTTTTCCTCTCAGATGTCCGATCGGGGTATCGCCGTGCTAGCTGCAGATGACGTTGGAGGACCGCGTTGTATTGGCCCAACCAACCACCCCAGCTTGTATTCACCTCTGCGATTCCTTTACGTACCAGCGATCGAACTGCCTGCCGAAAGTGGTTTTCATCACCCAGAAGAGCGTGGGCGTCACCGAAGTCGGTGATCTCTAGATAGGGCGAGCGGTCTTCAAATCTCTTTTCGATGGCTGCGAAAGAGTCCACAGAGAGCTTTCCGGCCTGCCGCGCCTCTTCGATGCTTCGTGTGTGATCTATGAGATGTATCTTTTCATCCGTGCCTTCGAGGAGGAGATAGGCCCGACCGGTGCCCTCGTCCTCGGCATGCAAGAGAACTCGTCCTTCAAGTTTTTTGAAACTTCGCGAATTTGTAATTTCGAATGGCAATCGGGGATCTGATAAAAGCGCGCCGTGAGTGGCTAGCATCCTCTGCCGGTCATTGGTTCGCTGCAAAGTCCGAAGTACGGATTGAAAGTCGGTTTGTACAGCCCATTGTTGAGGAGCGACTGGCTCGGCGAGACCCATCCTCACCAGGTGTGTAAGCCTCGCGGCGAGAGTTTGTTGCAGAATTTGTTTGCGCTCGGAAGGTCCTCCATCGGTCACGTCAGTCGTCACCAGGAAAGAAGGCATCTGCCCATCGCTCGACCTCTGAATGATCCGATCGATTGCTGTGAAACGATTCTGGGTGATTTCACGTCGCTGAGCTTCCTCCGCGTCGCGTTCAGTTCGGAACCCAAGAGCCTCCGTCGCGAGGTTTTCGGCATGAAACCGTATCCCGGAACGAATGTAGTCACGGGGAATTCGGAGCGGCGAGCTGCTTTGGTCCCTCCCACGCAATGCAATGTGCACGTGCGGATGTTCAGTATTGAAGTGCGCCGCAGCCACCCACTCCAGTCGAGTTCCCAGGTCTGTCTCCATGCGCGCAATGAGCCGTCTCGTATGGTCTTTGAGGTTGAGCCGCTCACCGAACTCCGGCGACACTATTATTTTGAAGATGCGCTCGTCTCCTGCTCGCTGCCATGTGTCGAGAACGGAAGCAATATTCACGTCTGCTCGGGTGGCATCGAACCCGGTCCGCTGCGGATCGCTCCCCTTGGTGGCGCTCTCCCGTGCGATGTAGTGGCCATGGGCCTTCCATTGACCCGAGTTTTTGTTCTTGGCATAAGTCAGACGAACCGAAACCCGCTGGCTATAGAGTCGCGGGTATCGAGACTGCCAGCGAGACTGCGAATTAGATTGCCCACGCTTGCTGGCAGCCTGCTGGCGTTTTGTCATTTGCGCGAGCCGGAGAATTGACCCTAGTGCTCCCACGTATCTCCGGGGATCATCATTTGGACTTGCTTTTGATCGCCGCGGCCGTAGCCGGATCGGCCTTCCTTCATTGTTGTTTGCCACGACTGAGTACCTCCTCCAGAGTCGCTTTGTTTCGAGTCGCTACCTCTTGTGCTGCGTGGCGAAGAATCTTTGTGTAACGAACTTTTGCTCGCGCCCGAGCGGCAGGCAGGATGTCCTCAGGAGGCTCAACCATACAGGTCAGCACATACTGCAGAAGGGAATTCGTCAGCGCAAACTGTGTGTGGGCCAGAGTGAAGAGTGACTGAAGCTCCTTCCTCACATTCGCGAGTGTGGCTGCCACGCGGGCCTCAAGCTGAGTGGTTGCCTCTACACTTTCGACTCGCTTGAATTCGTTCTCGCAGGCGGCAAGGATGAACGCTTGCTCCGAGCGAAATCCTTGTTCCTTCGCAACGGTGCGTACTCGCGCCCGGAACTCCTCCGTTGGAAATGCAAGATTGCGCTCAATTCTGTGTTTCCGCATGGGTGATTCTCCCGTATTCGCTGTGGCGCATTTGTGGCGCCGTCGGACAAAAAGCGCCACAGCGTACTAAATTCATAACGCCGGACTTGCCGATCAAATAGCGCGAAGCGCTGCCAACTCCCTTTATGTTCCAATCCCGCCGCTCCAAATCAGAAAATCCTGCCATTTCCTTCCCCTTCTTTTCCCGCATGTAGTTAGTTGTCGCTATTTGTAGCCATCGGTCGCCGGCTGTCGCAAATTGTCGCCATCTGTAGTTTGTTGTGGGCCGACCATTTCATTTGCATTTCATTCTTCATGCTGCTATATGTATACAGCATCTTGGAGGAAGTCAATGGGAAATCGCTATCGCCACACCCTGGAGAAAATCGCCTCTGAACCTCCCACGACTAAAACCGCGCTGATTTGCTCTCTCCTGCCCGACATTGAAACCGCCCTGGTGTCTGGTAAGACACGCAAACAGGTCTGGCAACGGCTCGCCGCCGACGGTCTCGATGTCACCTACAAAACGTTCCACACAATCATTCGTCGTGCCCTGAAGAAACCGTGGACAACCGCCGCATCGGGGCGAAAAAGTCCCAGGCTTCTGAAGGCGGATGAGAAAGGACTGGCGGGGGAGGCGGTGCACGATCCGCTAGTTAATCTTCGAAAAGTGGAAGAGTGCCGGCCCGGGTTTCATTTCCGAGGCACCGAAAACTTAGATGTCCTCGTCCATGGAAGGAGGAAATCTCGTGAGCAAAACGAACGGCAATAACAATGGGCAGGGAACTACGGTTCATTTGTCGCTGCAAGGGAAGGGTGGGGTTGGGAAGAGCCTAGTTGCTTCCTTGCTCTCCCAGTACTTCATTGCGAAGGATCGCACGGTGCACGCTGTGGACGCAGACCCGGTTAACCAGACGCTTGCTCAATATGAATCGCTTAGCGTCGAGCGTTTGAATCTATTGAAGCACGGCAATGTGGATCAACGGGAGTTCGACACGTTGATGGAACGCATTCTGACTGAAACAGGTACATTCGTGGTGGATACAGGCGCTTCGACATTCATTCCGCTCTGGCACTATTTGCTCGAAAACAAAGCTCTCGACTTCCTGCACGGCCGGGGGCGCCAGGTGTATGTTCACACGGTGATCACCGGAGGCCAAGCATTAGGCGACACGTTGAGTGGTTTCGATCAGCTCGCGGAGACGACGGTTAGCCGCAATCTCGTTGTTTGGCTGAATGAATACTTTGGAGAGGTGAAACAGCACGGCGCGTCGTTTCCAGACATGGCCGTTTACAAAACCCATCGCGAGAAAATTCATGGCGTAATAGCTATCGTGCGCCGGAATGCGGACACCTTTGGCCGCGATGTGGAAGAGATGATCTCGCGCAAGTTGACGTTCGACGAAGCCGTGAATAACACAGATTTCACCATCATGGCCAAACAACGGTTGCGCGTTATCCAGCGGGATCTCTTTGAGCAGTTGGACACCATCGGGTTGTCCTAAACGGCGAATAAGCGTGGCGTCTGTGGATACCAAAAAGCTTAGGAGCGAGGTTGCAGCGCGGCACGGTCTGATGATTCGTGACGATGATCCAGCCATGGCGCTTGTTACGATGAGCGAGATCGTTTTGGACCAAGTCCTGGAACGGGCCGAGATCCGACTGCAAGCCCTACTGTCGGAGGCTGAAACAGGACAAAAAAAGCTGCAACAAGAAGCGCTGGGGTGGGTTCAAGACGAGATATGCCATGCTGGAGGCGCCCTTCGGGTGCAACTTCAACGCGATATGGATGGCGGGCGACTCCAGGCGAAAGAGTTGGTCGTTCAACTGAACAGGATCTACGCTCGGTCAGCAGTGCGCCGATGGGTTGCCGTCGGAATTGCTTCGGGTCTAGTCTTATTATTGCTAGGCGTCATCTTGGGTCTTGGGCTGGAGAGGTGGCTACGATGAGATTCTTGCTCGGCTTTCTATTCGGAGCCTATTACACCGGGAATCGAGCTTTCCGGGTCTCTTTCCTGTTAATCGTTCTTTTCATGACATTTTGTCTCTACCAGATGTCGAAACCTCTGGGTCAACATCGGTCTCGACCTGCCGTTATCACGCAAAGCCAATAACGCTCTGCGCAAACATTCGTACAAAAGGAAATTTGGGTTATCTCCCCGAACCGGACTTTTGGCCAGCGTGCGCAGACCGGCAGCCAACAACCCCGCGCGTCCAACCTTCGGAATTTCTTCCAAGTATGGAGCAACAGTTCAGCGCCCTCTGTGAGTGTTTCTAGGCCTTACATGATTGTGTTACCCTCACCTGCAATCCTGTTCGCCATAGGCTCAAATAGCAGTGAAGGAGCGGCCCATGGGCAATCGAAATCGCGCCGTACCGCTACTAGGTCTTTTCACATTCGGCGCGCTCTTAATCTCAGAGGCAAGTAAACCGCAGGCCGGTACATCCCGTTCCAGCGAAGTAAAGTCGACCAGCAATCTCGGCGGTCAGGTACCTGCATCGTTCGATCAGGATGTGGCGAGGGTCGTTGCTGAAATTGATCGGATTGAGGCCGACGCTCTCAGCGAGATGAAAGACACTTCGCTCGATCGCCAGGGGCAGGTCCGCACCCTGGGAAAGCTACTACTGTTCGATAAGCATCTCTCGGTCAATCAGAACGAAGCGTGCAGTTTTTGCCATATGCCAGAGACGGGATTCACCGGGCCGGTCCAATCTTTGAATCTGACGACCGTGTCGTACCCGGGATCGGTGAGAGCGCGGTTCAGCAATCGGAAGCCGCAAAGCTACATGTACGCGCCCTTCGCTCCGGTGCTGCACTATAATGCACTCCAGGGTGACTTTGTTGGCGGGAATTTCTGGGATATGCGCGCGAGCGGCTATCGCTTGCAGAACCCAAGCGCCGAACAAGCGCAGGGGCCGCCGACGAATCCGGTAGAAATGGGATTGCCAGATTCGGCTTGTGTTGCATACCGCCTTTCCCAGGCTCCCTATCGGAAACTTTTTGAGACGGTGTGGGGAGCGGACTCGTTCAACATTCAATGGCCTTCCGACGTGGAAAAAGTCTGTACGAGTCCCGGACCGCCACCCACGAATGATCAGTACCCGGTCCATCTCAGCGTGGCAGACCGAGCGCGGGCCGACCATGCATATGACTGCTTCGGCTTGGCGATCTCCGCGTACGAGTTCTCCCCAGAGGTGAGTCCCTTCACATCCAAGTACGACTACGTCCAGGCAGGAACGGACCGATTCACGCCGCAGGAAAAATTGGGCTACGAGCTGTTCCGCGGCAAGGCGCGATGCAACGAGTGTCACCGCGATGGCGGGCCCGGCGAAGAGCCCCTCTTTACGGACTTCACGGCCAGTAATCTCGGGGTCCCCAGAAATCCGGGACTACAGATCTACTACGAGGGCCGGCCTGACCAACGTGGCTACACTCCTAACCCCGCCGGAGACGCTTATGTCGATAAGGGAGTTGGATCCTTCCTGCGCACACTGCAAAGCGATAGTGGCCAACTGAATCCTGATTCAGAGTGGATCAAGCTCGCGCCGAAGTTCGACGCGAAGTTCCAGGTAGCCACTTTGCGCAATGTTGATATGCGTCCGAGGCCGGACTTCGTTAAAGCCTACATGCACAATGGCTACTTCAAAAGCCTGAAAGAAGTGGTGCACTTTTACAACACCCGGGATGCTCTGCCCAAGTGTGCGGCAGGTGATCCCGGCGAAAAGGTCACGTGCTGGCCAGCGCCGGAGGACTCAACCAACCTCAACAAACGACAACTCGGCAACCTTAAGCTCACAGACCAGGAGGAAGATGACATTGTTTCTTTCCTAAGGACGCTCACCGACGGCTACAAGGTCCCGAGCCCACGAGCCGCAAAGTAGTTTTTGGCCGCGTGTGTTGGGCCGCCACGCTCATCCAAGATTGGAATAGTCGGCACTCGGAAAGGATCCAAAGACCCGATGTGGGAAGTATCAAAGGCCTGTGTTCGAACAAGGAAATCCAGAGATTACCCTGTCGGAGCCAAATGGACATCTCTCACCCTAATGCGTGCCTTCAAGAGCGTTCTATCCAAATACTCTTGTTGACGCTTGGTGTTCCCCTTGTGACTCAGGTCGCGGGAAGCGAGCTGTTGCCGCAAGGTGGATTCCGGGATTCCGTGCGCCAACGCATAGACCGCGTAGGCTAAGTCGGACCGAGTATGGTCCCCACCATAGATACTGCGGTGCCGAAAATCCTCGATTGTCTTGATTGAGGAACTGGAGTTGCCAAAGTTCCGGGGCCGGTTTTCAGACATCATTCTTCTCTTTGCGTCCTTAAACATTTCCTCAATCTCGGGCAAGAACTCGGAAGCGCGCCTGTACCGCCGCCCGGATGCTTCGCGTAGCAGAACGAAGGGAAAGAGTCCATTCTCTCGGCGGTATTTTTCCTTTCGATTCGTGAATCCAGCAAGCCGACCGTAGTGGCGCCAATCCGCGGAAGCAGGATCACCCTGAAAGCGGCGCGCAAGAAGGCGTGCCGCGAAAGTTGACAGCTCTTTCGGAAGAACCTCGCCGTGATTAAGCCAGGCCTGAAAATTGCCAGGCGATGTTTCCACGATCACTGCCGGTTCGAAGCCCTCCTCCTTCAAGCGGCCAACGGTGCGCCATCCAATGTCGTCGAGAAGTGTGAGCCGATGCTCACCGCTCGGGCGAATGTAGATGTTTCTGCCGTGGCCGTTCTTTAGTCGAAGCCAGGGAATCGATCGGAGAAGAGTCTCTCGGTCCCACACGCGCGGGAGCATTTGCCTCCGACTATTAGGATCGAACAGTCCAATCTCGAAAACTTCCGCGTGCATCGCCGCGACCTGTAATCGGACGGCCTCGTTGGTGTTTTTCGTGGCCATAATTTCCCCCTTGACAAGTTCCGGAATGGAGCGTAAAAAAGTGGCTCCATCGTAGATGCTGTATACATATAGCACCAACGATATAGATAATCCAGATGCAAAAGCGGGCCCCACTCCTCGCTGCAAGGGTAGTAATCAATGGATGGGTCGGAGCAAGTCGTCGTTCGGCGGAACGAAAAGCTCGTTCGGGAACTCGGGCCTATTGTGGCCTCCTGCCTGAACGATTTTCGCACTGAGGACATTCTTCTAAACGCCGACAGCTCGCTGTGGGTGAAGCGGACCCACGGCGATTTTGAGGTTGTCGGGAAGATGACGAGCGCTCAGGCACTGAGCGCCTTCGGCACTATTGCGGCTATCCGCGACACAGTTATAAACCACGAAAACCCCATCCTTGAAACGGAGCTGCCCACCGATGGGAGCCGGTTCGAAGGTTTGATTCCACCTGTTGTTCGACAGCCTGTCTTCGCGATCCGTCAGCGTCCACGCTGCGTATTCACCCTTGCGGACTACGAAAGGACGGGGATTTTAACGGACAAAGAGGATGAGTTAAATCGTCAACGCCACAGAGACCAATTCATAGAGTTGGTGCGAAATACGCGGCACGCCGATGTCATCCGTAGCGCAATTGCTCATCGGAAAAACATTCTCGTGGCCGGGTCAACCGGCTCTGGCAAGACGACCTTCATCAATGCCGTATTGGACGAGTTGGCTGTTACCTTCCCTGCGGACCGGGTCCTGATCATCGAGGACACTCCGGAACTACAGTGCAACGTAAAGAATTCTGTCGCACTGCTGGCGGTCGGACGAGTGTCGATGCTCGATTGCCTGCGGGCCTGCATGCGGCTCAAGCCGACTCGAATCGTGGTTGGGGAAGTGCGCGGAGCAGAAGCGCTGAGCATGTTGAAAGCCTGGAATACGGGACATCCTGGAGGTGCGGCGAGTGTACATGCAAACGATGCGCGAAGTGCTCTGATCCGGCTGGAAAGCTTGGTCGCAGAGGCCACACAAGCGCCTCAACAACAACTGATTGCCGAAGCCGTCAACGTAGTCGTGTTCGTGGACAACGAACCAACGATCAAAGCAGGCAGAAAGGTTCGTGAAGTTGCTGTTGTCATGGGCCACCGGAATGGAGCCTACGAATTGGAGTACGTGTGAGGAGAGCAGAAATGAAAGCCATTGCAGGTGCGTTCTGGAGTGCGCTCACGAGTTTGAAGGGGCTCAACCTTCTCTTGACGTTTGGGGGAATCGCATCGGTTGGCCTCCTTTGTGGCGCAGGTGAAACGGTTCCGTTCGCCTTGTTGCATTCGCAGTCTGCCGTCACGTCCGATGTCCTGTCTGAAGTTTGGGCCTTTCGATTGACGGGAATAGGAGCACTGCTAGCTGTCGCAGGTGTGGCTGCTTGCCAGTTTCTTGAAGATGATTCGCCGGTGCGCCGCTCACTCTTTTTCCTGTATGCGGGGACTTTTCTGATTTCGGCTTTCGTTCTGCTACTGCATTTGTTCGGGGTCAGCGGAGCAAGTGGTTCGCGGTCGTAAATCGTCCATGAAAGGAATACTCCAGTGAAGACAAATAAGAAAGTAGATTGGCGGAAACTCAGCGCGCATTTTGTGCTCCTAACTCTGGCCGCTCTGACTCTGAGTAGTGCTGTGCTGGGAGCGCAAGGCGGCCAGGCCTTACCTTGGGAAGCTCCTCTAACGAAGTTGCAGCAATCGCTAAGCGGACCAGTCGCTGGGGCGATCGCAGTGATCGCGCTTGTGGCAATCGGGGTCGTCCTTGTCTTCGGTGGCGAGTGGAACGAATTTGCTCGCCGTTCTGTTTACGCGGTGTGTGCAATCGCGTTCATCGTTTCGGCGGGGACGTTGTTGGCTGGCCTTTTCCAAGTTGGTGCGGCGGTTGTGTAGCCATGGATGCTCCGCGAGAAGTTCCGTTTCACGAGTCGGCAAACCGCCCGAACCTTCTGCTCGGTGGGGATCGGGAGCTGATACTCGTCTTTGCCATTTTGGCGGCCATGCTTGTTTTTGCGGTTATGAAGTGGTGGAGCGTCGTCGCTGGGGTTGTGCTGTGGCTCACGGCAGTGGGGGTTCTAGCTCGAATGGGCAAAGTGGACCCCCTTCTCCGTCAGGTTTACATCCGTCACATCCGGTATCGCAATTTCTATCCGGCAAAGAGTCGTTTCGATGGTCCTGAAACCACAACACCTATGAGTTGGAGCTAACGCTGTGCCATTCATCGAACATCGTCGCCATGCCGTCGGATTAGCCGATCTTCTCCTATACGATTCGCTGATTGAGGAGGGGATTCTCCTCCTTCACGATGGCGGCCTGCTGGCGGGCTGGAAGTTCCGTGGCCCCGATCTCGGCTCAGCCACTCACGCAGAAATGGCCAGCTTGAGTGCGAGGCTTGGTGCGATTTTGAGGCTAGGAAGCGGATGGATGGTGAAGTGCGACAGCATCCGTTCCCAGGCTCCCGGGTACCCAGAGGCCCACCGGTTTCCGGATTCCATCACGCGAATCATTGATGACGAACGCCGGGAACAGTTCATGGCTGAGGGTGCGCACTTCGAGAGCGAATACTTCCTTACCCTCACGTACCTTCCCCCAGTGGCGCGCGAAGAGAAGGTCAAGGGATGGATGTTCGAGGGTATGAAAGGGAAGCACGGGAATGCTGAGCAAATCCTCGAAAAATTCAGGGCCCGAATCACAGCTTTTGAAGATGTGTTCAAGTCGTTGTTTTCCGTAACTCGATTGCGGGCTGTTTCGGAGAGGGACGGGGCAGGGAACTGCGCGATTTATGACGAACTCCTTCGCTACGTCCATCGTTGCGTCACTTGGAAAGACCACCCCATCCGCCGCCCGGACTTTCCGGTCTACCTGAGCGATTTGCTCGCGACGGAAGATTTTGTCGGCGGTCTGACGCCACGGATTGGGAAGAAGCATTTGCGTGTGATCGCCATCGATGGTTTTCCCAGGGCAAGCGACCCCGGAATTCTTGCGGCGCTAGACTCCCTTCCGATCGCATACCGGTGGCACACGCGCGCCATTTTGCTGGACCCAGAAGAAGCTCGGTCACTCCTTGATAAGGTGCGAAAAAAGTGGCGGTCCAAGATACGCGGGCTCAAGGATCAAATCATGCAAACGCAAAACGGTCCGGTCAATCTGCACGCCCAGCAGATGAGTTTGGATGCCGAAGAGGCCATGAGCGTGGCTGTCGCAGGCGATGTTCTCTTTGCGCAGTACACGACCAATGTGATTTGTGCGGACGCCGATGAGGCCAAAGTGGAGGAAGCCATTGGTCTCGTCAAAAAGACCGTTCAGAACCTGGGGTTCGCCGCCCGAGTCGAGGACGTCAATAGCGTTGAGGCATGGGTTGGCTCTCTGCCCGGCGATGGCTACCGCAATGTTCGTCGCGTGGTGTTGCACACATTAAATCTCGCCGATCTTCTGCCGATCAGTGCGGTATGGGCAGGTAATAAGGAAAACCCTTGTCCGTTCTACCCGCCAACGAGTCCTCCCCTGCTATTCGCGGCGACAACAGGCTTCACGCCATTTCGTTTCAATCTTCACTATGGCGATATCGGCCACACGCTTATGGTGGGCCCTCCCGGTTCCGGCAAGTCCACGTTTCTGGGTTTCATCGTTGCACAATTCTTTCGCTATTCCAGAGCTCAAGTATTCGCGTTTGACAAAGGGTATTCCCTCCAAGTGCTGACCCAGGCTTGCGGCGGCGAATTTTACGATCTCGGGGGTGAGAAGCGTGCACTGTCTTTTTATCCATTGGCCGAGCTTGCCGAAGATGGCGATGTTGCTTGGGCCTCTGGTTGGATCGAGAAGCTTTGTGCTCTCAGCGGGCTACGAGTAAGTCCCACACAAAAAAATGCAATTGCTGGCGGAATCAAGCTCCTCCGCAACGCAGAGAGCCGGACACTGACCGATTTTGTCGCGACCGTGCAGGACAAGGATGTCCGCGCTTCTTTGGAGCCCTACACACTGGGCGGTCCACTCGGCCGTCTTCTGGACGCAGACAAAGACGGGCTTAGCGAGAGTCGATTGATGGTCTTCGAGATGGAAAACCTAATGAAGTATGGAGACGGCAGCAGCAGTGCCACCGTTGCCGTGCTGTTGTATCTGTTCCGCCGAATCCAGAAGAAGCTCGATGGGCGTCCGACGCTTATCGTTCTTGACGAGGCATGGGTATATCTCCGTGATGAGCTTTTCCGCGAGTATCTTCGCGACTGGTTGAAGACGCTGCGCAAGCTGAACGCCGTGGTGGTTCTTGCAACTCAAAATCTTTCCGACATCTTCAATTCGGGAATCTGCGATGTGGTCATGGAGGCGTGTCCAACAAAGATATTGCTAGCCAACGCGGAAGCGGCAACTGCGCAATCGCGGCGGTTATACGAGGCGGCTGGACTGAACGAACGGGAAATTCAGATTGTGCAAAGCGCCGTGCCGAAGCGGCAGTACTACGTTGTCTCTCCGGAAGGTCGCCGTTTAATTGAATTGGGCTTAGGGCAAGTTGCTTTGTCGTTTGTCGGTGTAAACGGGCCAGAAGAGCGGAAAAGGGTCGAGGATCTGGTGGGAGCTTTTCCTCGAACGTGGCAAGCAGAATGGCTGCGTCAACGAGGCCGTGCCGATTGGGCGGACTGGTGGCGTGAAGTTGAAGGTGTGAAAGAGAGGAGGGTCACAGCATGAAGAGAGTGTTTGTGTTTGTTGTGGCATTTTCGTGGTTATTGGGTACCCCGACGCAAAGCGATGCCGGCGTAATCGCCGGAGTAGCAACGGAATGGACGCAGATTCTAAATCACGTCCAGCTTATTCAGTCCTACATCCGACAGGGGCTTCAACTCGAGAATGAGTTGAAACGCTATGAACTAGCCCTCAAAGAAAGCCTCGTGCAACCGAATCAAGTCTTCGGGGCGATCCAACAGGACCTCGGCCAATTGGCTCAGCTCGTCCAGGGAGGACGCGCCCTGGCCTATTCAATGGCTAATCTCGACGCGCAATTTCGAAATACGTTCACTGGATACGGTTCCAGAACGCAAGGCTATTTTCAGGACTACCAAAAATGGTCTCAGACGTCTCTGGACACAACTCTGAATTCACTTAAAGCGGCGGGCTTCCACGGGCAGCAACTGCAAACCCAGCAGGCTATTCTCGCCGCCCTACGAGCGCAATCAACAGGGGCGGGCGGAGACGTCCAGGCCATCGAGGTAGGGAATCAGATTGCAGAGCAACAGGTAGAACAGCTCATGGCACTTCGCCAGTTGATGTTGGTCGATTTACAGAGTAAACAAGCATATCAGGCGGAGCAAATACAGAAAGAACAGGCGGCTACTGCTGCTGGCCAACAAGTATTCACGAACCAGCAGTTGGTCACTGACGACAAAAAATACTAGCTCCGCGGAGGAGCACGGTGAAACCCACAAACATACTGTCTGCGATTCTTACTCTTGGCGCGATTCTCGGTGGTTGCAAAAAGGCGGAACCCCCGAGTCCGATCGTCAAACAAGTTCAAGATGCTGGTGCCGGTGATGTATCTGGTGCTTCGGTCGAGTCGATCCAAGATTGGTTTAAGCAACACTGGGATCTCGCCTATCAAGTAAAGCTTGAGTGCCTCAAAGTTGAGCCCACAAAGGCAACTGATTGGCGAGATACCACAGAAGGCAAAGTGTGCAAGGCGGCGTACGGAGCGACTTTAAGCGGGAATAAGCCTTTGCACACGGATGACAAAAAGTACTGAGGTGCTTTCATGGCCGGCAAGGCGAGCTTCGCGAAGAGAATCGTGAGTCTTTCACGCCTTGCAGGTCTCGTGCTCTTCCTCCTGCTGCTTGCGACCGCGATCGCCCATGCGCAAGGCCCGAATTCAACGAATGCTCCCAGTTCAATTATTGACGAGTATAGAGGGCTTCAAACTCAATGGATATCGAAGCTCTTGGGTGCTGCCCAACGATTGTTTTTTCTTCTTGCTGGAATTGAAGTGGCGTGGAGCTTCACGCTCCTCGCTATAGAGAAAGCGGACTTCCAGCTCTTTACCGCAGCCATCATCCGGAAAATCATGTGGATCGGTGTTTTTTACGCCATTCTGCTATATGGCATCACGCCTGATGGCGGTGGGTGGATCCCTGCCATTATCAAGAGCTTTCAACTCTTGGGACAGAATGCGTCCGCGGTCGGACCGCTTGGCCCCAGTGCGATCGTGGGATTCGGCGTTAACACCGCTGTGAACCTCCTTAACGCCGCAAGCCAAGCAGGATTTCTCGAAAACTTTGGCACAACGGTGTCGCTTGTGTTTTGCGCAGTGGTCATTTTTATTTCGTATGTCGCCGTCGCAATACAATTCGTGGTCGCTCTGGTTGAGAGTTATTTGGTCATAGGTGCTGGGGTGATCCTGTTGGGATTTGGAGGTTCCCGCTGGACTGCTCCTTACGTAGAGCGCTACATCAGTTACGCAGTTGCCATAGGGATGAAGCTTCTCATTCTCTATCTCCTCGTGGGAGCTGGTATGACCCTCTCCCAGGGATGGGGCGCGATTGCCAACTCAATCAATACTTCTCTGGACCCATCGAGAACTGGTTTCGACCTCGCTGCTGCAGCTGTAATGTTTCTAGCCGTCTGCTGGATGTCACCCAAGTTAGCTTCTGCGATTCTTGGTGGCACAACCGCTATGACCGGTGGCGACTTTGCGTCAGTAGGGGTTGGTCTCGCGGCGGGAACAGCGACGGTTGCGATGTCCGGTGCCGCACTTGCGGGGTCCGGTACCAGTGCTTTGGGAAAAGTCCAATCTGCTAGTGCAGCCGCGAATGGACCATCGAACAGTCGCGGGCCGGCGAGTGGCGGAGGGTCCGGCACGTCCTCGTCGTTTGGTTCTCCTCCTTCCATTGGCAGTGGTGGAGGAGGCGCATCTGCTGCATTGCCATCCAAATCCAGCCAACCATCTCCTCCACTGCGTAATGGCTCGACGAGCGCTGGTCAACAACCTACTCCTCCTTCACTCGGACGGAGCCTGCTTGGGGTCGCCGAGCGCGCCTTCGCCGTTGCCGAAGAGACAAGCGCTGCAACACGATCCGCGTTGAAGAATCTTCGCATTCCGCACGATGGCGGCGGCCATGCGCCGCCAACAATTCCAACTGGCCATGGTGAGAGTTAGGGAAGGGAGGGTGATCGCGTGACCAATGCGACTTTGCTGAACGACTCCATGACTCCAAAATCGGTCCACTCAGAAAATCCATACCTGGCCGCACGGAGAGAGTGGGATGAGCGGTATGGAAGCTTGATCAAGCGTGCCCATCATTGGCGCAGTGCGGCGGTGCTGGCACTTCTTGTGGCGCTTGCCGAGGCGGTCGTGATTTTGGGCACAGCCACTCGTCCAAAGACTGTTCCTTATGTGGTGGCGGTTGATTCGCTGGGGCGGGTAGTTGCTTCCGGCGCCGTAGAACGAAGCTCGCCCGTTGATCAAAGGGTGAAGGCAACTGCCATCACGCGTTGGATTCAGGATTTCCGAGGCGTGACGAGCGATGGACTGGCCCAGCGTTCAGCAATTGATCGGGTATACGCCATGATCGGGAGCGGTTCCGCAGCACAAACACTGGTCACAGAATTCTACAGAGCGAATCAGCCCTTTGAGCGCGCAAATAAGGAAACGGTGCAGGTGGACGTCAATACGATTTTGCCAACGACAGAACACACTTACGAAGTTGACTGGACCGAGACAGCAAGAGATCCAAGCGGCGGTGTAGTTTCTGTCGCCAGGTGGAAGGCAATTCTGACCGTTGCCGTGAATCCACCTTCGGACGAAAACGCTCTTCAAGTGAACCCATTTGGAATTTACGTGATGAACATCAATTGGTCGAAGGTCGTATGAGGTGAACGATGACTCAGAGGAAAGAGATAGCCTGCTTTGTTGTTTTATTCCTCCTTGCGGCTTCCCCGGGATGTGCCCAGGAAAAGAAGGAGGATCCTCCACCCATCGCTATCAAACGTGCTCCACCAGCCGAGAAAGAGCAGATTCCTACCACGGACAAGTACCCACTGTCGGACGCAATCCGTGCTCTTGAATCGGGCGCAGCACCAGGAGAGCTTCCAGAAAATGCATCCGCACTGCCGTCCATTAGTAACGCGACAGCGCGGGGCAAGCCGTCGAGCGAAGTTCCGCGTGACTTTCAGCCTAAGCGCGACGTCGCCCTTAATTCTACCGGGATGGGGGCGCTATTGATTAGTCACGATTGGGAGGCTGCACCTAATGCTCCTGCGGTTGGAAGCGATGGCCGCGTTGTTTACACGTACGGAGCGGGGCTGCCGATTGTAGTGTGCGCGCCACTCCATGTCTGCATGGTGGAACTTGAATCCGGCGAGAAGATTGTTGGCGAACCTCACATCGGTGACAGTGTTCGCTGGGAGATCTCCCCGACAATTTCAGGCAGTGGGCCAGACTCAACACCGATTCTTGTGATCAAGCCGCGAATCGCAGGTCTGGATACAACGATGGTGGTGCCCACAGACAGGCGTGCTTACTACATCCGGCTGCAATCCAAACCAACAGAATACGTAGCGCGCGTAGCATTCGCATATCCCGGAAACCACGACCGTGAGTGGCAGCTTTACCTTGCCAAGCAGCATGAACAGGAGGAGCAAGAAAAGGCCCAGCGTGTCGCTGAACTTCCCAACAATGCTATTGAAAACATGTATTGGAACTACGCTATCAAAGGTGGCACACCATCTTCCCGCCCAGTGCATGTCATGGACGACGGCGCGAAGACATATATCCAGATGCCGCAAGAAGCTGTCCACCGGGAGTTGCCAGTCCTCGTTGTGAAGACAGCCGATGGGTCGGAGATGGTCAACTACCGAGTGAAGGACAATGTTTACGTTGTTGATCGCCTCTTCGACCATGCGGCTCTTCTGCTCGGAGTCGGCAAGCACCAGGTCAAAGTGGAAATCGTCCGTCAGAATGAGCTCAAGAGCACGAAGGCCGAGCCCGTAAGAATTCCACCCCCTCAACCAGGCGCGACCCCAACCGCTGGGGAGCAACCATGACTGAAACCAGAGAGCAGATCGAATCGCCATCCGGACTGGATTTGAATCCGAGTCCGCCGCCGACCGCCCGCATCAGTAAAAAAGTTGGGCTGGTTGCCATCGGCATCATTCTATTGGTCGGGACCATGGTGGTGTACGGCCTGTACACGCGAAAGGAGCAACAGGCCGTGAAGCGTCAAACAGCAGAGGAGAAACGCCCTGAGCCGGCGCGGATTGCTGGAGATCAGGTTGTTAGGGAGATTGCTCCTCCTGCGGTGGCCAATGCAGCGTCCACTCCCGCGATGCCTAACGGCGTTGGTTCCAGTAAGGATGGTGCTCTACCAGCAGAGCCCACATTGCGTCCTCCTTCGATCTCATACCGAAACGGACCTGGCCTACGCAATGGAAGGGGTTCTGGGAACACCATGGCTGGGTATGCGTCAAATGATGTGGAACTAACACCCGAGGAGCGCCTGCGATTGGCCGCTTTTCGGGAGGAGCAACAGGCAATGGCCTCGCCGACCGTGATGCGAAGTACCACACCGTTGCTTGGTACTTCCGCCTCATCTTTAGGGTCCGATCCGCTCCAAGAGTATGGGCGGCTGGGTTCTCTGCTGGGGAGCCTCGCAAAGCAAAACTCTTCGGGTCAGGACGCACCAACAGGGGTACCTGTACAGACGACCAGTGCGTCTGACGGTCCGAACGGACAGTCTCAGAAAGAAAGTTTTCTCGAAAAAACGCGTGGACACGCCATCGACACTTATCTAAAATCCACCCGCACCAAGCCCCTCAGCCAGTATGAGATCAAAGCTGGCTGGGATATTCCGGCGATTCTGGAGCAAGCGATTGACTCCGATTTGCCGGGTGAGGTCAAGGCTCTGGTGCGCTCCAACGTCTACGATACCGCCTCTGGCAAATACCTCCTCATTCCTCAGGGCGCGCGACTGGTAGGTGTCTATAACTCTGTAATCTCCTATGGGCAGGGTCGCGTCCAGGTCGTGTGGACGCGAATTATTTTTCCGGACGGCAGTTCGATCAATCTCGACGGCATGAGTGGGCACGACGACCAGGGCAGAACCGGCTTCCACGATCAAGTCGACAATCACTATGCGCGGCTCGCCGGCTTCGCTGTACTTACGAGTGCAATGGCTGCCGGACTGGGACTGGCACAGCGCCAGAACACGACTCTACTAACAACTCCCACCGTTGGCCAGACCGCTTCCTCGGCTGTGGGGCAGCAACTTGCAGAATTGGGTGCTGACGTCACGCGCAAAAACCTGAACATTCAGCCCACGATCAAGATTCGCGAAGGCTATCGATTTACCGTGAGGGTGAATCGCGACATGCTGTTCGACGCGCCGTATCAGCCTGTGGAAATAAGGTGAATAAGGAGCAAGTTTTCGAACGCCCATGCTTGTGAATAGTTCCAGGGTCATGTATATATCATTCAGCTTGGACCGTAGTAGGACTGCTACTGCGGTGACCCCTATAAGGATGTTGGTGCGACCAGTGGCAATACGCAGAAACATCGGATTCGATGTCTTCAACGTTCGATTGTTGATTGCTCTAGACAAATTGCTGCGCAAGAAGCGCCGGTATCAAGGCGATTTGTCTGCTTCGATCAACGACGCGCTGCTCGCGGTCAACCTCAATACCGTCAAGCTTGTGACTCTGCAGGGTAGAAAGAAACAAACCGCAAAGGAGACGCAGGTTGTCATTCTGCGCCGTCTCATCAGGCGAATTCAAAAAATTGCCAATTCACGCGGTTGTTCTATCAATCAGCTCGTGAATAGCGGTTTGTTGGCTTATTACTCGAAGCCGGGGAGGAACAAGCTCGAAGGTTTATCCAAGACAAGACGGGGGTCATCCATGGCGACCTACGATAAAATGAGTACTGCGGAGCGGCAGCAATTATTTGAAGTTCTGGGGACTCTCACGGGCCTTCAGGAAGGCCCCACGGGAAAGTTTCCAGACGGCACCTGCTTCGAGTATGATCACGCTCTGGAAAAGACTGTGGAGGTTACACCGTCTGGGGAGCGCTTCCCTGTGAGGTTGGTCGCGGGAAAGTTCCAGCGGGAATCAGACACAGCTCTAGCACACAAAGCTGCACGATAAGGATACCTTGCTCTGAGCGAACAGAAACCAGCACTGATTGTCATTGCAGGCCCCCTGGGCGCAGGGAAAACTACCTTCTACGAAGCTCACCTTAAAGAAGCATTTCCGGACCTCGTTCCGCCCGTGGCACATAAACGAGCTGAGATGCTGCGCGAGGGGCACTCGTTTGCGATTGAAGATTGGACTGTGGACACGGCGTTGCTTGAGAGCGCGCGGCAGGCAGGCTACACGACAAAAGTCTTTTTCATTTCTACAGAAGATCCGAACCTCAACGTCGGACGCGTGCTACTGCGAATGAGTCAAGACGGGCAGGGCGTACCACTTGGCACGATTCCCGAGTCATATGACGAGGCTCTGAAGGGCCTACCGGAGGCTCGCAAACACGCGGATGATCTTCTTGTGTATGACAACACAGAAAACGGAAGAGGCCACCGGCTGGTTGCGCGTTTCATTGCCGGCGAGCTCGTGAAGACAACGAATACCCCGCCCGAATGGTTGAAGGATGTTTTCGGCCGTGAACTACGCAGCGAAGGGAAACACCAAGAAAGATCCGCTCGGGCACGTTAACATGCTGCCGGCCGCAGATGGTTGCATTCAAAGTGTCACTCGAGTTGGGACGGAGAGGGCGGCCTATTGGCCGCCCTCTCCTGGAGTTCCCGCTTTCAGAATGGAAGTCGCGGCGGCGAAGATACGGGCCGCGCAATGGTTGGGTATTTCCTTTTCGGTTTTCAGCCAGTGTTGAATGTAGCCTCGGCAAAAGTCCGCGCCTTCAAGACCAAGCGTTTCGCAACAGATGAGAGCGACAGACTCCGCTTCGACTTCGCGGATATGCCTGGCCGTCTGTTCCCCATCGACAAGCTTTTCGGACGTAGTATGGCCTAGGACAATGTGGGCGACTTCGTGGAACGTGGTTTTAAGTGGGAGTGCGGCAAGGGGATTTACGGCGATCTCGCGGCCGTTTGCATATCCCTGAATATTGCCATTCATCTCTTCAAACGGCGTGCGCGTGATGTTCAATGCCCGAAGCGCTGTGTCGATGACAAAGCCGGGAATCGGCGGAACGGCGGTGTCTTCTCCCTCAGTCTGTGCGAGCACAAACCAATACGCCCGAAATCGGAAGGCATAGCGAGTTTGTGATTCTGCCAGATCATCTTCGGCGCCATTGGTTTGCGCTTTCCTTTTGAACGGCATGGGCATGCAAAGAGTAATTCCCGTTTCCCCTTTGCGTACTTGCCGTTTCCTTTCAAGCCAGCCGCGATAGGTGTTAAGTGGCCCAGGCTGTAAGTTGCGGCGAATGCATTGCTCGAGCGCAAGCAAAGCATTACCGAGGCTGAAGTTGTAAAAGGCGGTGTAGGCTTCGAGCAAGCGCCCCGGCTTTTCAACCGCATCCTGCAGTAGTTCTGCCCAAGTGGCGTGTTGTCTTTCTGTCATTTTGTTTTCCTCTTTCTCCTTTTTTCGAGCGCGATTTCCGCTTGAAAACAAGAAGCAAATGCACTTCATAGCCGTCCCAAGCGCTACGCCGCCCGCGCTGTCAAGGCCGCGCAGTGTGCGTTCACGGGAGCGGAGCGGACGGCCTTGACAGAACAAGCGGACGGCGGGGCGCAGTCTTTCGCCGGGAAGGGCACCAGATGAGGGACTATTCCCAGTGGAATACACGAACGCGTATTTACGGCTTGTTTGTTCTTGACAAGGAAGTGGTGCTCAGCTTGCTTTGTTTAGAAAAATCCGAGGGAACATCGATCTACTCAGACTAGATGCTAACTTGTCCTGCCGCCATGTACATATGGTTTTAGAAATCCTTCGACTGCTACTTGAATCGCAGTTATGGGTCGAGCATTCAGCCACGGCCCGAATGCCCAAATGAAAGTGGAAATCAATGTAACGGAACTATCTGTGGGGAAAAGGCTTTTGGCAGAGTCTGCGAGTCTTCGAGATGCTGTCACAAAACGACTTTCACCCATTTGGCATCTGAGCCTGTTCGTGTTGCCGCACGACAACAAAAAGATGCCGCAAGCTTTCCACAAGATCGACGATCTCGCCTTTCCCCTGCAGGTCAAAAATCGATTTCATAATTCCCGTCCGCTGCCTGGTCGGCGGCTTCCTTCAACCGGAGCAACGGGTTGACTACCTGACGGGGCAGCATGTAGGTGACCCACACGCTGACGCGAAGAGTGATTACAGGTACGATGCTGAGTGCCCATTGTGTTTGATGGATCAGATGTCCGGCCTCGGCGTGATCCTTTTGAACACGATCCCAATTGACCGTTTTCAGTGCAGAGGCTTGCTGCAGTATCTGCTCGCTCGAGGTCTGAAGATCCTCAGTGATGCGCTGCAGTGTCGGATTTCCTTCTTGGGCGGTCTCCGATATTTTGGCATCAAACTAGACGACTCGTTTACGGAGTTCCCTGAGGAGTTGGTCTCGTTTACTGTGCTTCGATCTTTTCAAGAGATTTTTCAAGTCCGCTTCATAGGCTCGGACGACAGCCCGCACACGGTCCGCAGGGGCTTGTCCGGACTGTTCGACGCGTGGGCTGCCGCGGCAAATCGTTGCCGGTATGAGTTTAGGGCCTCGGAGGCATGTTGAATTGGATCCTGTTCGTCGGGCTCAAGGCGCCGGATGTGGTCGAAGATCCGTTGTGTTTTGTCGATGGATTCGCGGTTGGTCGCAAGGTACTCCTCGTCGCGAGGCAGTAGGAAGTTCAGTCCCGCGCGACGCGCTTCGGATATTTCAATCGAGGCTTGCTGGGCGAGGGCGGCCGCCGGTGCATCCACGTTGACGATGCGATCGCCAATCCAACTCATGCGGAAGAGGTAGTACACCGCCAGAAAGATAACAGGCGCGAGAATGAGCCGCACCAGTGCGAGACTGTAGGCCGTTCTTTTGCGCAAGGAGTTGCCAGGAGCGAGAATCTTGAACAGTTTTTGAGTTCCTGATCTCATCAGGCAACTCTTCTTGCTGCTTGTGATGTCTGGGGCCGCTTCCGTTACCAGACTCTCATTCTCCGGCTTTCCTCGGAAACGTAAAGTCAGGGCTCTTGGTGAACGTTGAGTCATGCCTCTCTCTGAAAAGCGCACCCGTTGCGTTCTCGTCTCACTGCTTGCACCTTTTGCGTCGCGTACCGACCTTCACTCGAAAGAACCCGGAAATCGCGTCGCCATAGATGTTCCCGTAACACCGATCAGCGCCCGGTGATACGAATCAACATTTCCAGACCGTTGTTCAGCGTGATCTTCTGATGTCCATGGAAAGCTGTGGTTCCCAGGCCACCAGCACCGCCGATCACGGAACCGACACCGGCGCCCTTGCCGCCACCGAAGATTCCGCCCAACAAGGCCCCTGCACCCGCGCCAATCACGGTGTGCTCGATGGTCTTTCGCCCTCGCCCACCCGATTCAATAGCGCCTTCCACATCGACCTTCTCTCCCGAAGGCGCGTGATAGAGCTC
>Ga0335081_10002640_pt1 | contig 28211 bp, 25 predicted proteins | sample Lox_Sample_35_FD_206713 | JGI IMG/M metagenome (GOLD analysis project Ga0335081, IMG submission 206713) | Soil microbial communities from Loxahatchee National Wildlife Refuge, Florida, United States - Lox_Sample_3.5 | ecosystem: Environmental > Terrestrial > Soil > Wetlands | place: USA...
CGCGTCCTCGACGCCGTCGGCCAGCGCCGGCTTGGTGACGTAATCGTTGGCGCCGCGCGCGATGGCCTCCAGCGTCGCCGCCGCGCCCCGCTCGGTGACCGCGCTGAACATGATCACCGGCAGCCGCGGGTGCGTCCGCCGCAGCGCCTGCAGCGTCTGCAGGCCGTCCATCTCCGGCATCTCGACGTCGAGCGTCACCAGGTCCGGGTTCACTTGCGTGAGCCGCTGCAGCGCGATGCGCCCGTTGGGCGCGGTGCCGACGACCTCGATGTCGGGGTCCGCCGCGAGCGCGTCGGAGACCATCCGCCGCACCACGCTCGAATCGTCGACCACCAGCACGCGGGTGCGCGGCATCAGGCCTGCCCGATTCCCAGCAGCGCCAGCTTTTCCTTCAGCGCATCCGGCGTGAACGGCTTCATCAGGTATTCGTTGGCGCCCGATTCGAGCGCCGCCGCCACGTTCTGCACCTCGACCTCGGTGGTCACCATCATCAGCCGCGTCGCGTTCCATTCGGGCCGCGCGCGCACCGCGCGCACCAGCTCGAGGCCGTTCATCACCGGCATGTTCCAGTCCACCAGCGCCAGCTCGACCGGCCCCTGCGCCTTCAGCACGTCCACCGCTTCCTGCCCGTTGCCGGCCTCCAGCACCTGGAAGCCGGACTCCTTCAGCATGCGGCCGATGATGGTCCGCATCGCCCGGGAGTCATCCACCACGATTGCGCGCACGATGTTCAGCTCCTCACGCCAGCTCGAATCGCCCCAGCAGCCGCTCGAGCGCCTGGGCCATCTCGGCCAGTCCCGACGCGGCCTGCTGCCCTGCCCCGGCGCCCGCGGCCGCCGACTGCGCCGCCTTCGCCACGCCGGAGATGTTGTTCGCGATCTGCAAGCTCGCCTGGGCCGCTTCGGTGACGTTGCGATCGATCTCGCTCGTGGTGGCGGCCTGCTCCTCCACCGAGCTGGAGATGGTGGACTGGATGTCGTGGATCTGCCGGACCACCGCCGAGATCTGCGTCACCGCGCCGACCGCGCTCTGCGAATCGCCCTGGATGGCGTCGACCCGCCGGGCGATCTCGTCGGTGGCGCGCGCCGTCTGCGTGGCGAGCTCCTTCACCTCGTTGGCCACCACCGCGAAGCCCTTGCCGCTCTCGCCGGCCCGCGCCGCTTCGATGGTGGCGTTCAGCGCCAGGAGCTTCGTCTGGGCCGCGATGGCGGTGATGACCTTCACCACCTTGCCGATCTCGGCGCTCGACTCGCCCAGCTTGGCGAGCGTGCTGTCGGTGATCTTCACCGCCTCGACCGCCGAGCCGGCCACCTGCGAAGCCTGGCCCACGTTGCGGGCGATCTCCTTCACCGTCGACGACATCTGCCCCGCCGCGGCCGCGACCGTCTGGAGATTCCTGCTCACCTGCTCGGCCGCCGCCGACACCACCCCGGCCTGCGTCGAGGTCTCCTCGGCGGCGCCGGCCATCTGCTCGCTGACGCGCGCCACTTCGCTCGAGGCGGCGATGAGCTGGTTGGCCTTGCCCGACACCTCGCCGAGCGCGCCGGAGATGGACGAGAACGTCTCGGTGAGCGAGGCCGCCATCTGGCCGACCTCGTCATTGCGGTCGAGCGAAAGGCGCTGGTTGAGCTTGCCGCGCGCGCCCTGCTCCAGCGCGCCGATGACCGCGCGGACGGGCCGCACGATGATGCTGGCGATGACGAACGCCGCTGCCGCCGCGAGGGCGAGGCCGATGGCGACGGCCACCATCGCGAACCAGCGGGCGGTGGCCGCCGCGGCGCCGGCTGCGTCGCGCGACGAGCGCAGCGACTGCACCCCGCCCGAGGTCAGGTCGTTGAGGGCCATGTTGAGGTCGTGGAAATCCTTCGAGGACTGCCGGTACGCGGCCCACGCCTCCGCCTTGCGGCCGGCCGCGCTGGCCGGAAACACCGCCGAGCGGACGTGATCCTGGAACGGCGGCCACAGCCTGCGCACTTCGGCGACGCGCTGCTGCACCTCGGGATCCTTGACGGCATTGGCGAAGCGGCCGAGCCGCTCGTCGAACGAGGTGGCCAGGTCGGCCGACTCGTTCTGCAGCTGGAGCATTTGCGCCGCGTCGGGCTCGAGCATGTGCTGCAGCACGCGCGCGCGATAGCGCTGCAGGTCGTCGCCCGCCAGCGCCACGTCGACCATGGGCTCGACGTTCGCGGTGAACGCCGCCTCGTACGCGTCGCGCACGCTCGACAGCTTGCCGGTGGCGTAGATGGCCGGCGCGCTGGCGATGAGCGCCACGCCGAGAAAGCAGCCGAGCAGCTTCACCACGATGCCGGCCTGCGCCAGCCGTTTGATCGCGCTCACTTCGCCCCCTCGGCCTCGCCATTTCCCATCGCCGCCGAGACGGCGCGGTCCACGTCGAGAACCACCAGCAGCGTCTCCGACAGCTTGTGGACGCCGGCGAAGAGCGCCTGCCCGGCGCTGCCCACCGTGTTCGGCACTTTCTCGAACGTGTCGCTGCCGAGGTCGAGCACCTCGCCGATCTCGTCGACCAAGAGGCTCACCACCCGGTCGGCGGCGCGCACCACCACGTTCATCGGCTTCTCGTCCGCCTTGCGCTCGGGCATGCCGAGGCAGCGGCGCAGGTCGAGCGCGGCGACGATCTGCCCGCGCAGGTTGATGAGCCCGCTCACCGCGCTGGCGCCGAGCGGCACCGGGGTCATCTCCTGCGCGCAGTTCACCTCCTGCACGCGGTCGACCGCCACGCCGAAGGGCTTTCCTTCCAGCACGAAGGTGCAGTAGCGCTGCTGCGTCACGCTCATGGTCAGCTCCCCACCGCGGCCACCGGCGGCACGTCGGCCTGGCTGACGATGGCCGGCACGTCGAGCAGCTCGGTGATGCGGTTTCCGATGACGGCGCAGTAGAGGACGCCCCTGCGCGACGGCGGCCGGCGCACGTCGAGCGGGTCCTCGACCACGTCGAGGATGCGATCGACCACCAGGCCCACGTCCTGCCCGGCGCGGCGGAACACCACCACGTGCATGGTCTCGGCCGGCTCGGCCCGGACCACCCGGTCGCCGCTGCGCCGCTCGGCCAGCGCCTGCGACAGCCGCACGAGCGGCATGATGTGCCCGCGGTACTGGATGAACTCGCCGTCACCGGCGGTCTCCACCGCCGCCGACTGGAGCTCCTCGAGCCGCTCCACCTCGGCGAGCGGGATGGCCATGCGGCCCTGGTCGGCGGCCTCGAGCAGCAGGAGCCGGTGGCTCTCCTTCTTCGCCGCCGCCGCTGCCGCCTCGCGCGCCGCCGCCTCCTCGTCGTCGGAGAGCACGCGCGCCCGCTGCGCCACGCCGCCCACGTCGATGATCAGCGCCACGCGCCCGTCGCCCATGATGGTCGAGCCGGCAAAGATGGAGATGTGCTTGAGGCCCGGGTCGAGCGGCTTGACCACGATCTCCTGCGTGTCGACGATCTCGTCCACCAGGAGGCCGAACTGCCGCTGCTCGGCCTGCAGCACCACGATGTTCACCGCCTCGGCCGCCTGGGCCGGCGCGGCGAGGCCGTGCTCGGTGAGCGCCTGCCGCATGTCCACCAGCGGCAGCAGCGCGCCGCGCAGCCGGTACACCTGCGACCCGTGGATGGTCTCGATGCTCCTGGCGATCTTGTCGGCCTCGACCCGCACCACCTCGAGCAGGCTGTTCTGCGGAATCGCGTACCGCTCGCCGACGCTGCGCACCACCAGCACCGGGATGATCGCCAGCGTGAGCGGGATCTTGATGCGGAAGGTGGTGCCCTGCGGCGACGAGCTGACGTCGAGCGTGCCGCCGATCTTCTCCACGTTGGTCTTCACCACGTCGAGGCCGACGCCGCGGCCCGACACCGCGGTCACCTTCTCGGCGGTGGAGAAGCCGGCGGCGAAGATGAGCGCGTGCAGCTCGCGCTCGCCGGCGCGCGCCGCCTGGTCCTGCGCCATGATGCCGCGCTCGACCGCTTTGCGCCGCACCCGCTCCAGGTCGATGCCCTTGCCGTCGTCCGACACCTCGATGTTCACCCGCCCGCCCTCGTGGAACGAGCGGATGTGCAGCCGTCCCTCGGCAGGCTTGCCGCGCTTCACGCGCTCGTCGGGCATCTCGACGCCGTGGTCGCACGCGTTGCGCACCAGGTGCAGCAGCGGGTCCTTGATGGCCTCGAGGATGGTCTTGTCCAGCTCGGTCTCGTTGCCTTCCATCTCCAGCCGCACCTGCTTGCCGGTGGACTGGGCCAGGTCGCGCACGACGCGCGGCAGCTTGCCCATCACGTTGCCGATGGACTGCATGCGCGCCTTCATCACGCCTTCCTGGAGCTCGGTGGTCAGGCCGTTGAGCCGCTGCGAGGCCGCGCCGAACGCGCCGTCGCCGGCCTGCTGCAGCACCTGGTTGCGCACCAGCACCAGCTCGCCGACCAGGGTCATGAGCTTGTCGAGCAGGTTCACGCCGACGCGGATGGTCGAGGCCGACGCAGCATTGTCCTCGACTGGCTCGAGCGGTGCTTCGGGCGGCGGCGCGGCTGGCGCGGCGGGAACGGGAATGGGGGCAGGCGCGGCAGCGGGAGCGGGGGCGGCAACGACCGCTGCGGGAACGGGAACGGCGGGAGGTGGCGCGGCGGGCGCGGGCGCGCCCGGCTGGAACAGCCCGTTCAGCCGCCCGATGAGCGGCTGCACGTCGTCCTCGCCCTCCTTGCCGGTTCCCTCGATGATCTTGAGCGTCCGCCGCACGTAATCGACCAGCGCAAGCAGCGCGCTGCCGATGGCCGGCGACATGTTCAGCTTGCCGTCGCGCAGCTCGGACAGGAGATTTTCACCGGCGTGCGTGGCCGACTGCAGCCGCTGCATGCCGAGGAACCCGGCCGTGCCCTTGATGGTGTGGATGGCCCGGAAAATGGTGCGGATGGCGTTCGGGCCGGCGCGGCCGGCCTCCAGCGCCACCATCTCGCGCTCCATCTGGTCGAGCATCTCGGCGCTTTCGACCAGGAATTCGGTGACGACTTCGTCCATGTTCTCCCCGGACAAGGTGCTCCTGGGCCCTCATCGGCACGGCCGGGCCGGGGCCTAAATGGAGGGCGCGAGTGCGTCCGGGTGCGTCCCGTTCGCACCCGGGTTTTCCCTGATGGCGCCTCGGGTTTCCGGGTACGATCATGGCCGTGAGCGAGCACCGGACTGGCCCGACCTCGATGGAATCCGCGTCAGCAGCGCAGCTGGTGGAATCGGCGCCGGACGCGATGGTGATCGTTGATCGCGAGGGCCGAATCGTCCTGGTCAACCGGCAGACCGAGCAGCTGTTCGGCTATGGGCGCGAGGAGCTGCTCGGCCGCGAGGTGGAGATGCTCGTGTCCGCCCGCGCCCGGCTGGGCCATCCGCCGCTGCGCGAGCTGTTCTTCCGGTCGCCGTCGGCGCGGGTCATGGGCGCGGGCCTCGACATCTTCGTCGCGCGCAAGGACGGCCGCGAGTTCCCGGTGGAGATCGCGCTCAGCCTGCTGCAGATGGACGCGAGGCCGGTGGCGGTGGCCGCCATCCGCGACGCCACCGAGCGCCACCGGCTCAACGGCGAGCTCGAGGCGCAGACCCGCCGCGCCGAGCAGGCCAGCCGCATGAAGAGCGACTTCCTCGCCAGCATGTCGCACGAGCTGCGCACGCCGCTCAACGGCATCATCGGCTTCTCGCAGCTCATGGCCGACGGCAAGGTGGGACCGCTCACCGACCGGCAGCGCGAGTACCTCAACGACGTGCTCACCAGCGCGCACCATTTGATGCAGCTGATCAACGACGTGCTCGACCTGGCCAAGATCGAGTCGGGCAAGATGGAGTTCCGGCCCGAGCCGGTGGACCTGCGCCGGCTCGCCGACGAGGTGCGCAGCGTGCTCCTCGCGCTGGCGGCCAACAAGCGCATCTCGGTGTCGATCGACGTGAGCGAGAACCTGGCGACGGTGATCCTCGACCCGGCCCGCCTCAAGCAGGTGCTCTACAACTACCTCTCGAACGCCATCAAGTTTACCCCCGAAGGGGGAGAGGTCCGCCTGCGCTTCCTGCCCGAAGCCGGCGATCATTTCCGCATCGAAGTGGAGGATACCGGCATCGGAATCGAGCAGGGGGATCTCGCCCGGCTCTTCGGGCACTTCGAGCAACTCGACACCGGCCCCGCGCGCAAGTACCAGGGCACCGGCCTCGGCCTGGCGCTCACGCGGCGGGTGGTCGAGGCGCAGGGGGGAATGGTGGGCGCGCGCAGCACACCCGGCAAGGGCAGCGTCTTCTTCGCGGTGCTGCCGCGCCTGGGGAGGCCGGCGCGATGAAAACGCGCGTGCTGCTGGTGGAGGACAACGCCATCAACATGCGCCTCTTGCGCGCGGTGCTGGAGATGCACGGCTACGAGGTGTGCGAGGCGGCCGACGCGGAAGAGGCGCTGCGGATGGTGGGACAGTTCAACCCGAAGCTGGTGCTCACCGACATCCAGCTGCCGGGAATGGACGGCCTCGAGCTCACCCGGCGGCTGCGCGCGCAGCCCGAGACCAGCCAGCTGGCCATCGTGGCGGTGACCGCGTCGGCCATGCGCGGCGATGCCGAGCGCGCCATCGCCGCCGGCTGCGACGGGCACATCGCCAAGCCCATCGACACGCGCATCTTTCCCACCATCATCGCCGGCTACCTCGAGGGGCGGCCATGAACGTGCGGCCGAAGCTGCTGGTGGTCGACGACGACCCGGTGAACCGCAAGCTGGTCAGCGCCGTGTTCGAGACCGAGTCGTTCGACGTGACCCAGGCCGCCGACGGCGCGGGCGCGCTCGACCAGGCGGCGAAGAGCGCGCCCGACGTGGTGTTCCTCGACGTGCGCATGCCGGGGCTGAGCGGCATCGACACGCTGCGCAAGCTGAAGGCCTCGGCGCCGCACATCCCGGTGGTGATGCTCACCTCGCACGCCGAGGTGAACGACGCGGTCGAGGCCATCAAGCTGGGCGCGTACGACTTTCTCACCCGGCCCATCCACAACGATCACCTGGTGGTGGTGGCGCGGCGCGCGCTGGAGAAGGGCCGGCTCGAGGCCGAGGTGCGCACGCTGCGCCAGCGCGTGTCGGCGGCGGGCGACCTGGTGCGGCTGATGGGGCCGAGCGAGCCGGTGCGCACCATCGTCAAGCAGGTCGAGGGCGTGGCCAGCTCGCCGCTCACGGTGCTGATCCTCGGCGACACCGGCACCGGCAAGGAGCTGGTGGCGCGCGCCATCCACCACCAGAGCGACCGCTCGCAGGGGCCGTTCGTGCCGCTCGACTGCGGCGCGATCCCGGAGAACATGGTCGAGCAGGAGCTGTTCGGCCACGAAATCGGCGCGTTCAACGGCGCCGAGTCGCGGCGACCCGGCCACATGATGGCCGCCGAGCACGGCACGCTCTTCCTCGACGAGGTGGGAAACCTGAGCGCGGCGGTGCAGATCAAGCTGCTGCGCGTCCTGCAGGAAAAGCGCGTGCAGCCGGTGGGCAGCTCGCGGTCGATTCCGGTGGACGTGCGCTTCATCGCCGCCACCAACGGCGAGCTCAAGGCGCAGATGGAGAAAGGCACGTTCCGGCAGGACCTCTACTACCGGCTGGCAGAGTTCACCCTGCAGCTGCCGCAGCTGCGCGCGCGGCCGGACGACATCGTGCCGCTGGCGATGCGCTTCCTCGAGGAGGCGGCCACCGAGCTGCGGCGGCCGGTGGCGCTGCTCTCGGACGACGCGCAGAAGCTGCTGCGCGCCCACGCCTGGCCGGGCAACGTCCGCGAGCTGCGCAACGTGGTGCGGCAGGCGGTGCTGCAGGCGCGCGGGGTGACGGTGGAGGCCGAGGAGGTTCACCGGCTGCTTGGCTCGCCCGGCATGGTGCAGGCCGAGGCCCCACCCCTGCCCACCGGCTCGCTGCGCCAGATCGCCGCGGCCGCGGCGGCCGAAGCCGAGAAGAGCGCCATCCTCGCCGCGCTGCACGCGGCGCACTCCAACAAGAGCGAGGCGGCGCGGCTCTTGAAGACGGATTTCAAGACCTTGCACCTGAAGATGAAGCGCTACGGCCTCACGGCGGACTGAACCTTTGACGCCGGCGGGCCGAAACCGGGGTGTTGCAACGACTGCCCCCGGAGCCCCGCGATGCGAGGTTGGTCCTTCCGTAGCCTGAAGTGGAAGCTGCTCACCCTGTTCCTCGTGCTCGGCCTGGTGCCCTCGGCGGCCATCGGGATGCTCGCCTACAAGCGCAGCGAAGAGAGCCTGCTGATGAAGACCGGGCGCATCTTCCAGGTCGCGGCGGACTCGACCATGGAGAAGATCGACCGCACGCTCTTCGAGCGCGTGGGCGACGCCGAGGTCTTCGGGACCAACGCGACCGCGCGCGGAACGCCGCAGCAGGTGACCGCGCTCGCCAACCACTACATGCGGCTCTACGGCTACTACGACCTGATGATCGTCGCCGACAAGTCCGGCAAGGTGATCGCGGCCAATACCGTCGGCGCCGACGGCGCGCCGATCGACACCTCGATGTTCGTCGGCAGGAGCGTCAAGGGCGAGGAGTGGTTCGACAAGGTCGCCGCCACCGGCCAGAGCTGGCACTCGGACGCGGTGCAGGACCCGTGGTCGGCGCAGGTGACGCATGGGCCGGGAAACGCCGTCGTCTTCTCGGGTGCGGTCAAGGACGAGAAAGGCGAGACCGTCCGCGTCTGGTGCAACCACGCCAACCTCGGCCGCGTGGTGGGCAGCGCCGTGCAGGAAATCCGCGACACGTTCAAGAAGATGGGCGTGGACACCGTGGCCGCGCTGCTCATCCGCAAGGACGGAATGCTGATCGAGGACGCCGACCCGGAGGCGATCTTCAAGATCAACTACCTCAACGTCGGCCAGCAGTGGCCGAAGGACGGCGTCCAGGGCAACGACGGTTCCACCGTCGAGCCGAACCGTTTCGGCAAGCTGGTAGTGAACGGCTACGCCGCCTCCAACGGCTACAAGGACTGGAAGGGCTACGGCTGGGTCATGGCGGTGCGCGAGGACGTCGCCGACGCCACCGCCGCGGCGCGCAGCCTGCGGACGTACGTCATCGCCTGCATCGTCATCGCGGCCATCGTCATCACCATCATCGCGCTGGTGGTGGCGGGTGGAATCGCGAAGCCGATGATCCAGGGCGTCGAGGTGCTCGAGGCGGTGGCGAAAGGCGACCTGACCGTGCGGCTGCCGGTCAAGACGCGCGACGAGGTGGGCAAGATGGCCACCGCGCTCAACAGCGCGCTGCACAGGCTGGGCGGCACGCTCTCCACCATCGGCTCCAGCGCGCAGAAGCTGGCCGGCTCGTCCGACCGGCTCACCGGCGTCAGCACCAACATGAGCGCGAACGCCGAGGAGACGTCGTCGCAGGCCAGCACCGTCGCCGCCGCCGCGGAGCAGGTGGGCAAGAACGTGCAGACGGTGGCCTCGGCCGCCGAGCAGATGGAGGCGAGCATCAAGGAGATCGCCAAGAACGCGGGCGAGGCGGCGCAGGTGGCCGAAGGCGCGGTGAAGGTGACGCAGACCACCAACGCCACGGTTTCCAAGCTGGGCGAGTCGAGCGTGGAGATCGGCAACGTGGTGAAGCTCATCACCACCATCGCCGCGCAGACCAAGCTGCTGGCCCTGAACGCCACCATCGAGGCGGCGCGCGCGGGCGAGGCGGGCATGGGATTCGCGGTGGTGGCCAACGAGGTGAAGGAGCTGGCCAAGGAGACCGCCCGCGCCACCGAGGAGATCTCGCGCAAGGTGGAAACCATCCAGGTGGACGCCAAGGGCGCGGTGCAGGCCATCGGCGAGATCGGCCAGGTGGTCACGCGCATCAACGACATCCAGAACAGCATCGCCGGCGAGGTGGAGGAGCAGGCGTCGACCACGCGCGAGATCGGGCGCAACGTGGGCGAGGCGGCCAAGGCGTCCACCGACATCGCCCGCAACGTGGCGGGCGTGGCGCAGGCGGCGCACAGCACCTCCGAGGGCGCGTCGCGCTCGCAGGAGTCGGCAGCCGAGCTCAAGGAGATGGCCGCGCAGCTCGGCAGGCTGGTCGGCGAATTCCGGCTGGGAGAGGCGGCCTGACCATGAGCGACGACCGGACGGTGTTGATCGTCGACGACGACGAGATGGTGCGGGAGGGAATGTGCCGGCTCATCGAGGCCGGCGGATTCCATTGCATCATCGCGGAGCACGCGCTGCAGGCGCTGGCGATGCTGGCCGAGTCGAGGGCGCGGGTGGTGCTGGCCGACTACGACATGCCGGGCATGGACGGCGTCGAGTTCCTCCGCGAGGTGGCGGTGCGGCACCCGTCGGTCATCCGCATCCTGGTGACCGGCCGCAAGGACGCCGAGCCGGCGGTGCGCGCCATCAACGAGGCGCACGCGTACCAGTACCTCTCCAAGCCGTGCAAAGGGGCCGACCTGCGCTCCGCGCTGCAGCTCGCGTTCCAGGCCGCGTCGGCGCTGGCCGAAGTGCGGCGGTTGCAGGCGGAGCGGGCGCGCACTTAAGGCGCGCGGCACGACAGCCACAGCGCGCTCCAGCCCCACACGATGGTGCAGGAGCTGAGCACGTCGGCGCCGAGGACGCCGTCCCAGCAGCCGGGCGGGATCGGCTCCGCGACCACGCTGGTGACGAACGCCGCGCCTGCCACATCGAGCTGGACGCCGTGCAGGAGGATCGCATCGCTCTCGGAGGTGACCGAGCGCGTGGTGCTGCGGCGGCGCTGGACGTCGAGCATCGACTGAGCGGCCTGGTGGCTGCTCGCGATGACCGTGCGCGACGCGCCGGTGTCGAGCAGCAGTTGCGCCTTGCCGCCATTGACGGTTACGTCGATGACCCGGTGGTTGCGCTCGAGCGGGCCTTCGCCGGCGCAGCCGCGGAAGGCGATGGCCGGCGACGGCTGTTGCTCTTCGCGCCCGTAGTGCAGCCGGCCCGCGCCGAGATCGATCACCAGCGCGAACCCCGGCCGCACCAGGTCCTGCGGCGCGAGGATCGCGTAGGGGATGTCGTCGGACGCGTAGACGACGAAGTCGAGCGTGCCCACCGGCTCGCCGTCGAACTGCATCGGCACGCGCGAAGCCAGCTGCACGCGGCGGACGTTGCTGTGGGCGTCGATCATCCGCTCGTCGACGTCGCGGGCCGCCTGGCCCAGCCCATGGCGCCGGGCGAACGCGGTCGGCAGCACGCTGCGCACGGCGCCGGTGTCGACCAGCAGCGCCAGCGGCTCGCCGTCAACCGTGGCGCGCACGAACGCGCGGACCGAGCCGTCGACGCGCTGCACCACCAGCTCGGCCGAGTGCAGCGAGGGCGGCGGCCGGTGCAGGCAGGCCGCGACCGCGAGCGGCGCAATCAACAGCCAGCGCGGCATCAGCGCGCGGCCGCCGCGGCGGCCCGGGCGATGCGCTCGAATCCGCTCGCCGACGCGTCGCGAGCGAGTGCCAGCAGGGCCGCCTTGCCGGCCGGATCTCGCGCGCGCAGCAGCAGCTCGCCCAGCGCCAGGCGCGCCTCGAAGCGATCGCTGGCCGTGCCCGTCTTGCCGGTCGCCGCCGCGACGGCGCGCAGCGCGGCGATGGCGGCCGACAGCTGCCCGCTGCGGGCGGCCTGGACGCGGGCCGCGGCGATGCCGAGCGTGGCGCGGGCGCGCAGGCTCTGGTTCCCTTCGTGGGCCCTCTGCGCTGCCGCCACCGCGTCGGCCGCTTCCGCGAGGCGGCCCTGCGCGAGCAAGGCCTCGGCGCGCATCGCGTGGGCCCGCGCGAGGCCGGCGACGCGCCCGTACCCGCTGAACGCCTCTGCCGCTCTGGCCGCGTGCCTTTCGGCTTCGGCCGCCTGCCCGGACGCCGCCGCCACGCGCGCCGAGCAGAGCTGGCCGTCGCCGATCTGGAACACCTCGCTCCCGGCGGTGTCGTTCGCTTCCGCGCACAGCTTCGCCGCCTTCTCCAGATCGCCGCGCTGCCACGCCACCCACGCCAGGAGGTCGACGATGTGCGAGAGGTACGGCTTGCCGTCCATGGCCCGATCCGCGGCCAGCGCGTCTTCGTATTCCTTGCCGGCCGCCTGCAAGTCGCCCTCGTCGGCGAAGATGTCGCCGCGGTTGTAGGTGACCATCACCGCCGCGAGCGTCCGGTTGAGCTTGCGGAACCCGGCGCGGGCCACGTCGTAATGCTCGAGCGCGGGCCTGGCCAGGCGCATGCGGCTGAGCACGTTGCCGAGGTCGTTCTCGAGCGCCGCGTCGACGTAGAGGTCGCCGATGTCGCGCGCGATGGCCAGGCCGGACTCGTACCGCTCGCGCGCTGCCGACAGGTTGCCGGCCTCGGACTCGAGCCAGCCCTCGATGCGCACCGTGCGCGCCACGCCCTGGCGATCGCCGGTGTCGCGGAAGAGCTTCTCTGCCTCGGCGAGCGCCACCGCGGCGCCGGGTGGGTCGGCGACGTCGAACAGCGCGGTGCCCTCGATGAGGCGGCCCTCGGCCACCGCGTGGCGCGACCCGTTCCGGCGGCCCCCCTCCACGGCGCGCCGCGCCGACGCGAGCGCGCGCTGGTGATCGCGGATCTGCAGCGCGGCCCGCGCGTCGGTGGCATCGATGCGCGGATCGCTGCCCGCCGGCTGCGGAAGCTGCCGCAGCTTCGCCAGCACCGCATACGCCTCGTCGATGCGCACCGCGCTGGTGAGATCGCTCGCGAGCTGCAGGCCGTACTCGATGTCGTCGGGGAAGAACGTCCACAGCGCCTGGCTGATCTCCACCGCCCGCTTCCAGTTGGAGCCGTCGGGCGACTCCATGATGCGCTCGATGCGCAGTCGCTCCTGCCGGTCGAGCCCGGCCGAGGCGGCGAAGGCGCGCTTGCCGGCGGCGCGTGCGTTGACGATGTCGCCCATGTCTGCGTACGCGCGAGCCAGCGCGGCGAGGACCTGCACGTTCCCCGGCGAGAGCTCGGCCGCGCGCCCGAGCGCCCGCGCGGCTGCGCCCGGCTCGTAGCGGCGCAGCGCATCGAGGCCTTCGGCGTAGAGCCGCTCCGCCTCGGGATCGCGCGGGTACGACGCGCTCGGCGCCTCCTGGCTCGCGGGCGGCGCGGCCCGCAGCGCGCCTCGCAGCTTCACGCCCGCCTGCGCCACCAGCTCGAACAGGCGGGCGGGCATGCCCGCCTCGGACACGCCCGCGGTGAGCTCGCCGGTGCGCGCATCGTAGAGCCGCAGGTCCAACCGCAGCGAACCCGCCGCCGGCGCCGCGAACGAGCCCGCCAGCACCAGGTCCGCTCCCAGCGCCGTTCGCAGCCGCGCCAGGTCGGCCGCCGCGGGGTCCTGCGCGCGCGGCAGCCCGAAGTCGGCCACCGCGCGGGCGACGTTGCTCTCCGGCACCAGCCGCAGGTCCTCGCTCGCGGCCAGCTCGCTCACCATCATGTCGGCCAACGCGGTGGAGAGCCACGCCGATTCGGGCCGGCCGCTGTCGTTGCGCGGCCCCAGCACCGCCACCGAGCGGCGCGGCCCGGCCGCCTGCGGCCGCTGCACGCCGCGCCGCGGGCCCAGCCACAGCGCGAGCGCCGCGGCCGCGGCGACGGCCGCCACCAAGGCGAGCACCAGCGGCCGGCGGGCGCTGCGCGCGCGGCTCTCGGCGATCGCCGCCAGCAGCGCGTCCATCGACGCCCACCGCTCGCCCGGCGCCGCGCGCAGGCCCTTGACCAGCAGCCTGCGCAGCCAGGGCGGCGCGCCGCGGCCCGGCTGCGGCGGCGTCAGCCGGTTGGCCTCCGCGCTCTTCCGCAGCTCGTCGAGGTTCGCGCCCGCGAACGGCCGCACCCCGTACACCGCCTCGTAGAGCGAAGTGCAGAACCCGAAGACGTCCGCCCGCGCGTCGATGGGCTCGCCGCGCATCTGTTCCGGCGCCATGTACGCGGGCGTACCCACCAGCGCGCCGCTGCGGGTGAGATCCACCGCCGGCGGCGGATCGGGCGAGCTCGCCGCCGGCCGCGCCGCGCCCGCCGGCCGCGCCAGCCCGAAGTCGGTCACCCGCACGCGCCCGTCCTCGCCGACCAGCACGTTGTCCGGCTTGAAGTCGCGGTGGACCAGGCCCGCCGCATGCGCCGCGGCCAGCCCCTTTCCCGCCTCGACGAACACCCCGAGCACTTCGTCGAGCGGGCGCGCCCTGGCCGAAAGCCATTCACGCAGCGTGCCGCCGCCGACGCGCTCCATCGCCAGGAAGATCTGCTCCCCGCGCGCCACCACCTCGTGCACCGTGACCACGTTGGGGTGCGAGAGCAGCGCCATGGCCTGCGCTTCGCGCAACAGGCGCTTCAGCGCCGAGGGGTCGCTGGCGCCGTTGTCCACCGGGCGGAGCGTCTTGAGCGCGACCACGCGGCCCAGGTCGGTGTCGCGCGCCGACCACACTGCGCCCATGCTGCCCATGCCGAGCAGGTCGATGAGCTCGAAGCGGCCGACGCGATCGCCCGGCCCGAGCGATTCGTCGGCCGGCCCGCCGTCGGACTCGGCTCCGATCGCGGCGAGCGCGGCCGCGCACCCTTCGCACCCGCGCACGTGATGATGCAGACCCGCGGCGACGGCCGGCGGCAGCTTGCCGGCGGCCAGATCGCTGAGCGCATCCGCAGCCGGACAGGCCCCCATTCCCGGAGGATGCCACTGTTTCGCGCCGGAAGCGCTACGCCCGCCGCTGCAGCGCGGCCGCGATGTCCGGAAGTGCGACGACGCGCGCCGCCGCGCCCTTCTCGATGGCCGCGCGCGGCATGCCGAACACCACGCTGGTCGCCTCGTCCTGCGCAATGGTATCGGCGCCGCGCTCGCGCATCAGCTTGAGCCCGGCCGCGCCGTCCTCGCCCATGCCGGTGAGCAGCACGCCGATGGCGTCCCGTCCTGCCGCCTGCGCCACCGAGCGGAAGAGCACGTCGACGCTCGGCCGGTGGCGCGAGACCAGCGGCCCGTCCACCACCCGCGCCACGTAGCCGCCGCAATAGCGGTCGATGGCCAGGTGGCGGCCGCCCGGCGCGATCAGCGCGCGGCCGGGGCAGAGCGCGTCGCCGTCGGCGGCCTCCTTCACCTCGATGGCGCAGACCTGGTCGAGCCGCCGCGCGAACGCCGCGGTGAACCCGGCCGGCATGTGCTGTGCGACGGCGAGCGGCGGGCACGCCTCGGGCAGCGCGGAGAGGATCTGCTGCAGCGCCTCGGTGCCGCCGGTGGACGCGCCCACGGCCACCAGCCGCGGCGGCGGACCGCTGGGCAGGAGCTGCGCGCGATCGTTCGACGCCGCGCCGCGCGGCCTGCGCCGCCGGCCCGCCTCGGCCGCGCCGCGCAGCGCCTCGATCAACGTCACCGCCGACTCCTCGAGGAACTCGCGCACGCCGATCTGCGGCTTCTGCACCAGGTCGAGGGCGCCCGCATCGAGCGCCGCCATGGCCCGCGGCGTGGCCATGGCCGAGCAGACCACCACCGGAATGGGGTCCTCGCGCATGAGCTTGCGCAGGAAGGTGAGCCCGTCCATCCGTGGCATCTCCAGGTCGAGCAGGATGACGTCGGGCCGGGCGCGCGACATCTTCTCCATCGCGATCAGCGGGTCGGCGGCCGGCACCACGCGCAGGTCCGGGTCGCGCGAGAGCACCGCCGCGGTCACCTGCCGCATGACCGCCGAGTCGTCGACCACCAGCACGGTCAGCATCAGGCTGCCGCGGTCCAGATGGTGGGCACCACCGATCGCATGCCGTGCATGCTGTGGCCCACCGCCTCGGCGTGGCCGAGCAGGAGCAGACCGCCGGGCGCGAGCCGCTGCACCAGCGCGTCGAGCACGCGCTTCTTCGACGCGCCGTCGAAGTAGATGAGCACGTTGCGGCAGAAGATCAGGTCCCAGGCGCCGCCGTCCGCCGGCAGGTCGTTCAGGTTGATGCGCGCGAAGCGCACCAGCTCGCGCAGCTTCGGCCCGGCGCGCATGCGGCCCTCGCTGCGCAGCATGTACTCGCGCAGATATGTTGGCGGAATCTGCCCCGCGCGCGACAGCGGCCATTCGGCCGCGCGGGCCGCGTCGAGGGCGCGCTCGGAGAGATCGCTCGCCAGCACGTCCACCTGGAACCCCGGCAGGTTGCGCAAGAGCGACATGGCGATGGTGAACGGCTCCTCGCCGGTGGAGCAGCCCGCGCTCCACGCGCGCACCCGCGCCGGCCGCTCGCCCCGCCCCGCCTGCGCGCGCAGGAGCGGGAACGCGCGCGCCTCGAGGAACTCCCATTGCTTCGGCTCGCGAAAGAACGCCGTCTCGTGCGTGCAGATGGCCTCGAGCATGCGCTGCTTCTCGCGCGCATCGCCCAGCGCCAGCCGGTGATACGCGCCGAACGACGGCATGCGCAGCTCGCGCAGCCGCCGCAGCCGGCTGGCCACCAGCGCCGTCTTGGCGTCCGAAAGCCAGATGCCCGCCTCGCGGTAGACGAGGTCGCGCAGCTTGACGAACTCCCAGTCCTGGAGGTGCGGAGCTGCTTCGAGCATCAGGCCGCCGCCTCGGCCGCCGCCAGCAGTTCCGCCGGCGAGAGCGCCTTGGGCGCGTCGATGACCAGCACCATGCGCTCGCCCGGCTTGCAGATGCCGAGCAGGTACTCGGCGCGCACCGGGATGCCGAAGTCGGGCACCGGCAACAGCTCCTCGGGCGCGATGTCGGCCACCTGCCGTACCGAGTCGGCCACGATGCCGAGCGTGCCCGCCTCGCGCGTCTCGACCACCACGATGCACGTCCGCCGCGTCACCGGCCGCGCGGCAAGGCCGAGCTTGAGCCGCAGGTCCACCACCGGCACCACGCTGCCGCGCAGGTTGATCACGCCGCGGATCACCTCGGGCAGGTGCGGCACCCGGGTGGGCTCGGCGTACTCGACGATCTGGGTCACCTCGAGCAGCTTGAGCGCCAGCTCGACGTCGGCGAGCACGAAGGTGAGCAGCTGCATGGGCTCAGAAGGGGCGGAAGCCATCGCTCATCCTCTCGGCCTTCGGTGTCACGGGCGGGAGCGGGGGCAGCACCGGCTCCGGCGCGGCGTCCTCCAGCCGGAAGAAGGCGGTCAATTCCTGCAGCGCCTCGGCCTGCGCGTTGACCTCTTCGGAAGTCGACGCCAGCTCCTCGGCGGCGGCCGCGTTGCGCTGCGTGGCGGTGTCCACCTGCGCCATCGCCTTGCTCACCTGGTTCACGCCGGCGGCCTGCTCGCGCGAGGCGGCGGCCACCTCCTGCACCAGCTCGGCCGACTTGCGGATCGACGGCACCAGATCGACCAGCAGCGCGCCGGACCGCTCGGCCACCTTCACGCTGCGCGCCGCCACCTCGCCGATCTCGGCCGCCGCGGCCTGGCTGCGCTCGGCGAGACGCCGCACCTCGGAGGCGACCACCGCGAAGCCGCGGCCGTGCTCGCCCGCCCGGGCCGCCTCGATGGCCGCGTTGAGCGCGAGCAGGTTGGTCTGGTACGCCACCTCCTCGATGACCGAGGTCTTCTCGGCGATGGCCTTCATCGCCTGCACGCTCTCGCGCACCGCGCTGCCGCTCTCCTCGGCGGCCTTCGACGTCTGCGCGGTCATCTCCTCGGTCTTGTGGCTGCTCTCGGCGTTCTGGGTGATGGACGCGCTCATCTGCTCGAGGCTGGCGGTGGTCTCCTGTACGGAGGCGGCCTGCTCGCTGGTGCCCTGCGACACGCTCTGCGCCGCCATCGACACCTGGCCGGCCGCCGCCGCCAGCGCGCTGGAGCCGGAGCGGATCTCCGAGACCACCTGCGCGAGGCGCGCCTTCATCGCGCGCATCGACGCCTGCAAGCGCGCGATCTCGTCCTGTCCCTGCACCTCCACCTCGCCGCGCAGGTCGCCGCGCGCGATGCGCTCGGCCAGCCCCGCGGCCTCGCCGATGCGGCCGGAGATGCTGCGCGTCTGCCAGATGGCGATGGCCACCGCCAGCGCCGCGCCCAGCAGCATCAGCGCGATCACGATCAGCCGTGCGCTCCGGTAGGTGTCCGCCGCCTCGACCGCCGACTGCTTCATCAGCTCCTGCTGCAGGTCGAGGAACGCCTCCCACGACGCGCGATAGATGTTGAGCCGCGGCATGGTGTCGCCGGAGATGGCGGCGATGGCGTCGTCGCGCCGGCCGGCCTGCAAGAGCGCCTCGGCGCGCTTGCGGCTCTCGATGTACGGCCCGCGCCGCTCTTCCACCGCCGCGAACAGCTCCTTCTCCCGCGGCAGCGCGATCATCTTCTGGATCCGATCGGTGCCGCTGGTGATGGTCTTCGACGTGCGCGCGATCTCTTCCATCAGCTCCGCGGTGCCGGCGCTCTTCGCGCCGCCCAGCAGGAACAGCTGCATGGTGCGACGCGCGTTGTCGATCGAGTCCTCCAGCGTCTCGTGCGTCACCCGCACCAGCTCGACGCGCTCGCTCACCACGCCGTCGAACCGCTGCTCGAGGCGCGACATGCGATCGAGCGCGACCAGCACCACCGCGAGCCCGATGCACATCAGCACCGCGTAACCCAAAGCCAGCCTTCTTCCGATGGACATTGCCTTTCCTTCCGAAAATGAGTCAGCGCTTCGCCGACGAGAGCAGCGTGTCGACGTCGAGGATGAGGGCGACGCGGCCGTCGCCGAGGATGGCCGAGCCCGCCACGCCCGGCGCGTTGGTGGCGAGCGGGCCGAGCGGCTTGAGCACCGTCTGGTCCTCGCCGTCGAGGTGCTCCACCGCCAGGCCCGCGCGGCGGCCGCCCTGCTCCACCACCACCATGCTGCGCGTGGGCGCGTGCGGCTCGCCGCGGCGGAACCACGGCGCGAGCGAGAACCAGGGCAGCGCCTCGCCGCGCCAGTCGATGACGCCCTCCTCGCCGCCCCCCGCGGGCAGGTCCATGCAGGCGAGCATCGATTCGAGCGGGATGCCGAAGCTGTCGCCGCCGGCGCGGACGAAGAACGCGTCGATGATCGCCAGCGTCAGCGGCAGCCGCAGCGTCAGCGTGGCGCCCTCGCCGCGGCGGCTCTGCACCGACACCGCCCCGCGCAGGCGCGCGAGGTTGTGCCGGACCACGTCGAGCCCCACGCCGCGGCCGGAGAGGCCGGTGACTTCGCGCGCGGTGCTGAAGCCGGGCTCGAACGTCAGCCGGTCGAGCTCCTCGTCGGTCAGGCCTTCGACGCTTCGGCCGCGCTCGCGGGCGGCGGCGGCGATGCGATCGCGATCGAATCCCTGACCGTCGTCGGCGACTTCGAGGACGAACCAGCCGCCTTCGGCGCGCGCCCGCAGCGCCACGGTTCCGGCGCGCGGCTTGCCGGCCGCCTCGCGCGCGTCGGGCGACTCGAGGCCGTGGGCCACCGCGTTGCGCACCAGGTGGGTGAGCGGATCGCGCAAGAGCTCCAACACGGCGGTGTCGAGCTCGGTCTGCCCGCCTTCGACCTCGAGGCGCGCTTCCTTGCCGCACAGCGCAGCGGCGTCGCGCAGCGTGCGCGCGTGCTGCTGAAGCATGGTTCCCACCGGCACCGCGCGCGCGCGCAGGATCTCGTCCTGGAGCTCGCGCGAGAGCCGGTCGAGCTCCTCGATGGCATCGGTGCGCCCGGCGCGCACGCGCGACCGCACCGCGGCCAGCTCCCCGCTCAGCGCCAACATGCGATCGAGCTTGTCGACGCCGATGCGCAGCGTGTGCGCCTGCTCGCCGGCGGCCGCGTCGTCGAGCAGCCGGCGCAGCTCGTCGACGCCCGCGAGCAGGAGCGAGACGAGCTCCGGCGTGACCTGCTGCGCGCCCTCGCGGATGGCGTCGAGCTGGTCCTCCAGGCCGTGCGCCACCTGGCCGAGCGCGGGGAAGCCGAGCGAGAGCGCGTTGCCCTTCAGCGTGTGCGCGTCGCGGAACAGCTGCTGCACCAGCGCGCGGTCGCCCGGCGACTTCTCCAGCGCCACCGCCGCCCGCTCCATCGAGGCGACGTTCTCGGCCGACTCCTGGAAGAACGATTCGAGGATCAGCTCGCGATCGAGATCGGCGGACACCTACAGCTCCTTGACCCACGCGCTGCCGTCGCCGGTGTGGCACACCACGCGGCGGCCGCGCGTGCCGCCGACGTCGTTGGCCAGCACGCGAATGCGCATCTCCTGGAGGAGCGAGAAGGCGAGATCCGAATTCTGCTTGCCGAGGTGGTTGCCGGCCGGCGCATGGCCCAGCACGTGCGCACCGCCGAACACCTTGGCCACCAGGTGCTCCGGCGCGCTGCCGAGCGACACCAGCCGGTCGATCAGCGCGCGCACCGCCGTGGTGCCGTACCGCGGCGACGGCTCGCCGTGCGGCAGCAGGTAGTGGTTCATGCCCCCGATCTTCAGCCGCGCGTCCCAGAGGAAGATCGCCACGCAAGAGCCCACCACCGTGCTCACCGTGCACGGCTCCTGCGAGACCATCAGCTCGCCCGGATACAGGTAGGCCATGCGCTCGTTCACGGCTGGGCCGCCTTCTTCTGCACGAGGCGCGTGCAGTACAGGGCGAGGCCGGCCTGCGCGCGGAGCAGCTCGAGCAGGTCCTTGTCGAGCGGCCGCAGCCCGCCGAGCTTCTGCGGCAAGAGCTTGAACACCGCCACCGCGCCCACCGCCTGGCTGCCGAGCATCAGCGGCACGCACGCGGTCAGGCCCTCGGCCGGCGGCGGGTCGTTGACCACCGGCTCGCCGTTGCGGGCCACCTCGCCGATCGAGCCGGCCCCCAGCGGGATGCGCGCGAACTTCTCCTGCGCGCCGTCGAGCCCGAAGGAATCGACCAGCTCCAGCGCCTTGCCGTCGGCCGAGATCTCGAACACCGCCAGCTCCTCGGAGCCGAGCAGGTTGATGATGATCTCCTTCATCGCCGCCAGCACCTGGCCGCGATCGAGGCTGGCGTGCAGCTGGTTTGACGCCACCCACAGGTGGGTCAGGTCGGAGTTCTGCTGCTCGACCTCGATGAACTTCCGCTCCAGCTCGCGCAGCTCTTCGGCGGTCCTGGTCCAGTCGCTCACGTTCATTCCCCGATCAGGCTGCGCACCTTGGCGAGCAGCTCCGGCGTGTTGACGGGCTTGGTGACGTAATCGTTGCAGCCGCTGGCGTAGCCGGTCTCGACGTTCACCGGCTCGCCGCGAGTGGTGACCATGATCACCGGGATGTCCCTGGTGACCGGTTGCGCGCGGATGCCGCGGCACGCCGCGTAGCCGTCCATGTTCGGCATCATCACGTCCATCAGGATCAGGTCGGGCTTCTCGCGCGCGGCCACCTGCACCGCCTCGGCGCCGTCCTTCGCCTGCACCACGTCGTACGAGGCGCGGCCGAGCGCCATCTGCTCGATCATCCTTGCGGTGCCCGAGTCGTCGACCACGAGAATCTTCTTCCTTGCCATTGCGCGTTCACTCCTTCCGAAGAGAGGGCTCGTGCTCGAACAGCTCGTCGACGCCGAGCGGGGTGCAGAACAGGTATCCCTGGATGAGGTCGATGCCGGCTTCCCGCACCACCTGCAGCTCCTCGCGGGTCTCGATGCCCTCGGCCACCACCGTCGACCCGAGCCGCCGGGCGATGTGCATCACCGCTTCCAGCGTGGCGCGCTTGCCGGGGTCCTCGTGCGCGCGGCTGACGAAGTAGCGATCGACCTTGAGGTAGTGCGGCCGGCACTCGAGGATCATGCGCAGGTTCGAGGCGGCCACGCCGACGTCGTCGATGGCGATGGAGATGCCGCGCTCCTTGAGGACCTGCAGGGTGCGGAAGAAGCTCTTGCCGTCGAGAGCCGGGCCGTGCTCGACGATCTCGACGGTGACCCGCTCGACGCCGATGCGGTGGCTCTTCGCCGCGTCGACGAGGAAGTCGGGGAACAGCGAGTCGCGGGCCAGCGTGGCGGCGTGCGCGTTCACCGCGATGCGCGGCGTGCCGGCGAACTTGGCCGCGGCGCCGAATGCGGTCAGCACGCAGGCGCGGTCGACCACGTTCTCCTGCCGCTTGCGCCGCACGTACTCGAACAGCACCGGCGCGCACTCCACGTTCGTCTCGCGCGGCCCGCGGATGAGGCACTCGAGCGAGTGCAGCTCGCGCTTGTTGCCGCCGTTCATCCGGTAGATGGGCTGGAACACCGGCCGCAGGCCGCCGGGCGCGAGGATCTGGTCCATCAGCATGTTCACGCCACGCCTCCCAGGAGCGAGAAGATGCAGTGGCCGATCTCGCGCAGCGGGCGCGGCTTCTTCAGCACCGCGTCGGCGCCGTGGGCCCGGGCGCGCGCCTCGATCTCCGGCGTGGCGTAGGCCGAGAGCAGCACGATGCGCGTGTCGCGCGACCGCTCGCGGGCGGCGAAGACCACGTCGAGGCCGTCGCCGGTGTCGCTGCCGAGGAGCCGCAGGTCGGCGATGACCGCTGCGTACTGCCGGTTGGCGATGAGCGCCTCTGCCTCCTCGCGCTCGGCGGCGCAATCCACGAAGTACCCGCCGTGAGAGAGGTACTGCTTCATGGCGAAGAGGATGGTGGCTTCGTCGTCGACCACCAAGATCGCGTGAGGAGTCATCGGCGGGTCCATTGAGCAAGGGCGGTGCCAGCACCGAAGTGCGCGGTTTTCTTCGGCGCAGGACCTGTCCCGGCGGCGTGACAATCCGGAGCGCCGGATCCCGTCCGCAAAGCTGGACCGCCGGAGACGACGGGCGGAAGATGGACGCGAGTGGCGGCGAAGAATCGCATCCTGGTCGTGGACGACTCCGAAACCATACGGACGTCGGTGAGCGCCTTCCTGCGCAACGCCGGCTTCGAGGTGGCCGAGGGCGGCACGTGCGCGGCCGCGCAGGAGCAGCTGGCTTCCAACCAGTTCGACGCGGCGGTGATGGACTACGTGCTGCCCGACGGCACCGCGCTCGATCTCCTGCCCAGGCTGCGCGAGGGTGGCTCGGCGGTGCCGGTGGTGGTGCTCACGGGCCACGGCTCCATCGACCTGGCGGTGCGCGCCATCAAGGAGGGCGCCGAGCATTTCCTCACCAAGCCGGTCGAGCTGAACGCGCTCGCAGTGGTGCTGAAGCGCGTCATCGAGGGCCGGCGCGCGCTGCGCAAGGAGCAGGCGGTGCGCGCGGCGCAGGGTGGCCGCAAGGCGCCCGATCCGTTCCTCGGCAAGAGCGCGGCCATCCGCAAGCTGGAAGAGGAGGCGCGGGTGGTGCTCGCCTCCGACAGCGCGATCCTCATCCACGGCGAGACCGGCAGCGGCAAGGGCGTGCTCGCCGGGTGGCTGCACGCCAACGGGCCGCGCGCGGACGAGCCGTTCGTCGACCTCAACTGCGCCGGCCTGTCGCCGCAGTTCCTCGAGACCGAGCTGTTCGGCCACGAGCGCGGCGCGTTCACCGGCGCGGTGGCGGCGAAGGTGGGCCTGTTCGAGGTGGCGCACCGCGGGACGCTCTTTCTCGACGAGATCGGCGACGTCGACCCGGCCGTGCAGCCCAAGCTGCTCAAGGTGGTCGAAGAGCGGCGGTTCCGGCGGCTGGGCGAGGTGCGCGATCGCGTGGTGGACGTGCGGCTGATCGCGGCGTCGCACCAGGATCTGCAGAAGCTGGTGCAGGAGAAGAAGTTCCGCAGCGACCTGTACTTCCGCATCAGCGCGCTGCCGCTCGAGGTGCCGCCGCTGCGGACGCGGCAGGAGGACGTGCCGGTCATCGCCGGGCAACTCCTGGCGCGCATCGGCGCCGACCTCGGTCAACCGGAGCTGAAGCTCTCGGCCGACGCCGAAGGCGCGCTGATGGCGTACCGCTGGCCCGGCAACGTGCGCGAGCTGCGCAACGTGCTCGAGCGGGCGGCGCTGCTCGCGCGCGGCCGCGGCGAGGTCACTCCCGCCGACCTGCGCTTCTCGACGACGCCGGAGCCGTCGGCGTCGTCGGGCGAATTCCAGGTGGTCTCGCTGCAGGAGAACGAGAAGCGCTACCTGGAGCAGGTGCTGCGCTCGACCGGCGGCCGGGTCGAGGACGCGGCCAAGGCGCTCGGCCTGCCGCGCAGCTCGCTGTACGAGAAGATCAAGCGCCTCGGCATCGCGCCGAGCAAGACGTAAAAATATTTTTTTTTGGAGATGGGTGCCGCACGTACCTGTGCCCCGGCCGCGTCCGAGATCGCGGACCAGGGTCCGGCGCTCCGGATCACCCGTCACCTGCGCAACAGAGTGAGCGGACGCATGGCAAGACGCTTGCACATGGCGGCCACCCCAAAGGAGACCGCAATGCGCACTGCCCTTCTGCTTCTCGCGCTCGCCGGCGCCGCTCGCGCCGAAGTGAGCCTGCCCGACGACGCCGATGCCTCGATTTCCATCCGCGACAACGGCCCCACCCTCAAGCTGTACGGCTTCGCCGACGCCAGCTACGACCGCTACCTCTACGGCAGCTCCAGCGCCTGGGCCTACAGCTTCCCGCCCAACGGCGCGTTCGCCGTCGGCAACCTCAACCTGTTCCTCGACGGCCAGCTCAGCCCGCGCGCGCGCAGCCTGATCGAGATCCGCTACTCGTACCTGCAGGGCGGCCAGGCCGGCCTGGTCAACGACTACACTCTCTCGAACAGCAAGACACCGTGGGGCGGCATCGTCATCGAGCGCGCCTGGGTGGAGTACGCCTTCAGCGACCTCTTCACCGTCCGCGCCGGGCAGTTCCTCACCCCGTACGGCGTGTGGAACGTCGACCACGGCTCGGTCACGCTCATCGACGTCTTTCCGCCGTACGTGATCACGCAGCAGATCTTCCCCTCGGCGCAGCAGGGCGTGGAGATCTACGGCTCGCACCAGCTCGGCAAGATCCGCGCCGGCTACCACGCCACCGTCTCGACCGGCCGCATGCAGTCGGCCACCAACGACTGGGTGGGCGGGAACGAGCCGTATGCCTCGAACGATCACCGCCTGGCTTACGGCGGCCACGCGTTCGTCGAGTCGAACTATCTCGGCGTCTTCAAGGCCGGCGTCAGCGCGTACACCGGCCGCTACACCGAGGGCACGCAGCAGGGCCCCACGTTCCAGATGATCCAGCAGTACGACGAGCTCGCGCTCGGCCTCGACGTGAAGTGGGAATACAAGGGCTTCCTCGCCGTCTACGAGGCCCTGCGGCAGGGCGTGAAGTTCACCGACGCGGGCCGCGCGGCGTTCGCCGCCACGCTCGGCGTGCCCACCTATTCGGACTACACCTCGTCGGGCTGGTACCTGCTGACCGGCTATCGCCTGCCGTGGCTCGGCATCATGCCGTTCGCCATGGTGCAGCGGCACTCGCCCAACGACACCAAGCCGTGGCAGTCGCTGCTCGCGGCCACCTTTGGCTTGAACGTGCGGCTGCTGCCGAACCTGGTGCTGAAGGCCTCGGTGACCAAGCCGTTCTGGCCCGACGCCACCGACGCGAACCTTCCCTACTCGCAGTCGCTGCTCGTCACCGGCGCGCAGGTCGCCTGGGCGTTCTGAGGAGACCTCGATGAAGACCTGGATCGCATTGCTCCTGCTCGCGGCCCCCACCGCGATCGCTTCGGAGAAGACCGCGGTGGCCGTCGTGGTCGACTGGTCGAACCCGCGCACCGACATCACCAGCGCGGAGTTGCGCGCCATCTACCTCGGCCAGCAGCGCGAGTGGGCCGACGGGTCGCGCATCGTCGCGCTCGAGCTGGAGGCGGGCGCGCCGGAGCACGACGCGTTCAACTCGGCGGTGCTGGAGATGAGCCAGCCCGACATCGACCGCTACTGGGTCGACCAGCGCATGCGCGGCGCATCGGGCGCGCCGCGGACCGCGCCCACGCCCGGCTCCTTGATGAAGCTCGCCGGCAAGGTGAAGGGCGTCATCGGCTACGTGCCGCTCAAGGCGGTGGACGCGTCGGTGAAGGTGCTGAAAGTGGACGGCGTCGCGCCGGGCAAGCCGGGCTACGCCATCGAGGTCGACTGACATGCTGCGCGCGATGAAGGTCGGGACCAGCCTGTACGTGCTGGTCTCGGTGATGGGCGCGGTCGCGGCCGGGCTCGGCCTGCTCGGCGTCACCGGCATGCGGCTGGTCGAGTCGGGGCTCGAGCACGTCTACACCGACCGGGTGGTGCCGCTGCGCGACCTGAAAGACGTCTCGGACGCGTTCAACGTGGGCGGCGTGGCCACGGCGCAGAAGGTCCGCGACCGGGCGATGACCTTCGAGCAGGGCCGCGACGCGCTCCGCGATGCGCGGCGGACCGTCGAGGAGAACTGGAAGCGCTACACCGCGCGCCCGCTCGATCCGCAGGAGGCGAAGGCTGTGGCTGCGGCCGGGCCGCTGATGGAGAAGGCCAACGCCGCGCTCGACCAGCTCGATCGCATCCTCGCGCGCAGGCAGTCGGACGAGCTGGAGCTGTTCGTCACCATCGACCTGTTCCCGGCGGTGCAGCCGCTCTCGGCCGCGCTCGACGGGCTCATCCGCCTGCAGCTCGACCTGGCGAAGACGGCGTACCTGCACGCGGACGAGATCGACGTGCGCACGCAGCGCTGGTCGGCGGTGGCGATCGTCCTCGGCCTCTCGTGCGGATTCGGGCTCGCGGCGGTGATCATCCGGCGGCTGTTGCGCGCGCTCGGCGGCGAGCCGGCCGACATCGCGGCGGCGGTTGCGAGCATCGCCTCCGGCGACCTCACGCTGAAGCTCGACAAGAAGCGCGCCACTGGCGTCTACGCGGCGCTTCAGCAGATGCTGCAGCGGCTCAACGGCGCGCTCGGCGCGGCGTCGGAGGGCGCCTCGACGCTCGCCTCGGTGTCGACGCAGGTGTCGATGACCGCCCGCTCGGTGTCGGAAGGCGCCAGCACGCAGGCCGCCGCGGTGCAGGAGACCTCGGCCAGCCTGGAGCAGATGAGCGCCTCGATCACCCAGAACGCCGAGAACAGCCGCAACTGCGAGCGCGTGGCGTTGCAGGGCGCGAGCCAGGCGCGCGAGAGCTCGGGCGCGGTGAAGAGCGCCATCGAGGCGATGAAGTCGATCGCCGGCAAGGTGTCGGTCATCGACGAGATCGCCCACCGCACCAATTTGCTCGCGCTGAACGCGCAGATCGAGGCGGCGCGGGCGGGCACGGTGGGCCGCGGGTTCGCGGTGGTGGCCACCGAGGTGCGCCGGCTCGCCGAGCGCAGCCAGGCGGCGGCGCGCGAGATCGCCTCGCTCGCCACCGACGGCGAGCGCAAGGCCGACGCATCCGGCGAGCAGCTGGGCGCGCTGGTGCAGGCCATCGCCTCGACCACCAACTTCGTGCAGGAGGTCACCGCCTCGACCGCGGAGCAGGCCTCGGGCGTGGGGCAGATCACCAACGCGATCACGCAGGTCGACAACGCGACCCAGCGGAGCGCGGCGGCGGCCGAGGAGCTGTCGGCGGTCGCGACGCAGCTGGCGTCGCAGGCGGAGCAGCTGCAGAAGCAGATGTCGTTCTTCCGCGTCAGGGCAGCGGCAGGATGACGGTCACGGCGGCGCCGCCCTCGGGCCGGTTGCCGGCTTCGAGGCGGCCGCCGTGCTGCTCGACGATGCGCTGCACGATGGACAGGCCGAGCCCGGTGCCACCGCGCCGCTTGGAGAAGAACGGCTCGAAGATGCGCGGCAGGTCGCGCGGGTCGAACCCGGGGCCCGAGTCGAGCACCGACACCGCCACCTCGCGGCTGCGCCACTGCGCGCAGATGCGCACCGTCGCGCCCGCCGGCGAGTGCTGAACCGCGTTCTCGATCAGGTTTTGGAAGACCTGCGCGAGCCGGCCCGCGTCCATCGGCAGGGAGCCCGCGTCTGCGCCAACCTCGTTCGCGATGCGCGCCGAGGCCATCTCCGCCGCCGGCTGGCACGAGCGCGCCGCCAGCGCCACCACCGGCGCGAGCGCGTCGATGACCAGCTGCACCGCCGGCGGCCGGCCGTACTCGAGCAGGTCGCGCATCAGCGAGCTGATGCGGTCGAGCTCGCGCCGCATCGCGCGCAGGAACGGTTCCTGGTTCGGGTCGGTGCCGAAGATCTGCTCCATGGCGTCGAGCGTGGCGCTCATCCCGAAGAGCGGGTTGCGCACCTCGTGGGCCACGCCCGCCACCAGCGCGCCCATGGCCGACATGGCCTCGCTGCGCCGCAGCCTCTCCTGAAGCCTGGAGAGCCGGCTCACGTCGCGGATGGTGACGATGACCCGGCCTTGCGGCAGCGGCGAGGCCGAGACCAGCCAGGTGCGGTCGAATCCGGCCACCTGCTCGAGCGCCGGAGCGCCCGAGTCGGCCGCTACGTCGACAAGCTGCGACGCCGCGATCCACGGCTCGGCATCGGTCAGCAGGCCCAGGCTCGCCGCCGGCCGGCCGGCCAGCTCGGCCG
>Ga0335081_10002641_pt1 | contig 28204 bp, 29 predicted proteins | sample Lox_Sample_35_FD_206713 | JGI IMG/M metagenome (GOLD analysis project Ga0335081, IMG submission 206713) | Soil microbial communities from Loxahatchee National Wildlife Refuge, Florida, United States - Lox_Sample_3.5 | ecosystem: Environmental > Terrestrial > Soil > Wetlands | place: USA...
AAAACGGGTTTGATATCGCGCGCGAAATCAATTTGCCCCGCGGCCGCCGGCGGCAGTTTTGAAAGGTCCGGTTCCGCGGCACCAAGGCGCAGGCAGCCGACGGTCACGATCAGGCCCAGACTGATCCGCCTTCGCCTCGATACGTTGTTCGGCGCCCGTTTCAATAGAGGAGAATGATGTGGACATCCGAGCCGTGAACCGCTGTGTGACAGCCGGCGGTCCAGCAACTCCCGTAAGCCAGGCTCGCGGTATGGTCCCGGCCGCCGATGTAAACGCGACCGGAAGCAGCCGGTCCGGCCACCTGGGCGTGGCACCGGAGACACAGGTTTGAATCCGGCTCGATAAGCATTTTGGCGTTGATGGAGCCGTGGGGATTGTGGCAGACGGTGCAGCCTTCGCGCAGGGCCGGGTGTTCGTAAACGAACGGCCGGGTCTGTTCCCGGTGACATTGGGCGCAGGATTCGTTCAACCGCGCCATCGCCAGCCCACCCGCCGGTCTCATGATGTCCATGCCGTGCGGGTCATGGCAATGAACGCAATTCATTTTCCCTTCCAGCACAGGATGATGCTGGGGAAGGTGGAATTCGGCCTGCACGTCGAGATGGCACCGGAAACAGGCCTGGGGGTCCTTGCCGGGATTGATGATAAATTTGTCCAGACCGCCCCGGCCGCCCAAGGCAATGTGCTTGCTGCCCGGACCGTGACAGGATTCGCACCCGTATTGGCCGGACATCCCGCCGTTTTCCAGGTGCAGCCGGGCGTGCGGACTGGAGGGAAATAGCCGTGTGATGTTCGCGTGGCAGTCGGCGCAGGCCGCGTCTCCGACAAAGGTTGCGCCCTCAATTTGCAGTGGCACCACCACCGTGCGATCCGTTGTGGCGCAGGAATTGACCAAAATAAGGAGCAACCCGGCGACCGCAGCCAGCCCCAGTCCGGTCCACCAGCGCAATTGCTTTGCCTTTGAGAGGCGCATATCCATAAGTGCCCAAAGCTGGCGCAGCACGAGGCCAGACTGCGGCTGGCTGGTTTAGACCAATTACGGGTTGGGCAACCGGCTCACGCGGTAGAATTTTATCGCGGTGGAATCAAATGAATCGGAAAACGGCACCGGACTGCCGGACGGAACATTCGTGGCCAACGACACCCAATCCACGAGGTTGGACGAACTCTGGACAACATAACTCAATCCCGCGTCGGCGGTATAGCTGAACGCGAATTGGCCGCCGTTCAGGTTCGCTCCGGAAAGGTTCACCGCGGTTGGATTGATCACGGTCACATTCACCACGGCCGACGTCGCGGAAATTCCCGCCGCGGTCGCCACTGCGGCCAGGGCATAGGAACCCGCCGCCAGCGGGCTGGAGGTGAGCGTGAATGGCGCCACTGTGACCGACCCGAGCGGGGTGGCATTGGCAAAGAAAGCCACGTTGGTCACCGTGCCACCGGTCGCACTGGCGTTGGCTGCAATGTTCACATTCGCGGGCGCTGCAAACACAGCCCCGTTGGCCGGGTTGGTGATGGTCACCGCCGGCGCGGCAACGATCGTGATGTTTACTACCGCGGAAGTTGCGGACACCCCTGCTGCGGTCGCCACCGCCTTGAGCGCGTAAGCGCCCGCCGCCAAATTGTTGGCCGTGAGGGTGAAGGGCGCCGTCGGCACCGATCCCAACAAAACGTTATTGGTGAAAAACTGGACGTTGGTCACTGTGCCGCTGCTGACAGTGGCACTGGCGGCAATGTTCACATTCGCGGGGGCGGGAAAGACGGCGCCGTTGGCAGGGTTGGTAATACTGACGCTCGGCGTCGGCACCCCGGCGGTGGAGCGGATGTAACCAAAGGTTTTGTCTCCAATGCCGCCCTGTCCTCCCCAATTGGTCAGTGTAAGCTGCAAATAAATATCCTCATTGGTCAGATGCACAACAAAGGTTGTGCCCACAAAGCCCGGTGGATGACCGCCTGCTTCCAACGGGCACGGACCGTAAGTTAACGAATTAAAATTGGCGAGCGTTCCGATGGCCCATTTCGTATCTTTGGGACTGACGCCGGACACGGCCCCAGCCTCGGTCACGGCATTATACATCCCCCCACTGGCGCCGCGGGTCAGTGACACACCCGGTGTTATTTGGTCTGCGAGAGCGTTTTCCTGGGTGTGATAAAAGCCGATGTTCGGCCCATTCCAAATTGTGGAAGCCTGTGCCATAGAGACTGCGGCCAGCAAAAAAGCCGGCGCGATTCCCCACCCAAAAACAACCGAAAATGGTTTAAGCGTTTTCATTGCAAGTGTGAGGCCTCAAACCGTTTTAGGTTCCCGGATTTTTTCTGCCGGCATGAGCCTCAAAATCAAAGACTTTTCAAGGATTAGGCAATCGGCTCACACGATAAAATCGCGCTCCGGCCGCATCAAATGGGTCGGAAAATGGCGCCAGACCGCCCGACGCAACATTTGTTTCACAGGACACCCAATCCACGAGGTTGGAGGAACTTTGGACGACGTAACTGAACCCGGCATCCGTTGTATAAGTGAAAGAGAACTGGCCGCTGTTGACATTTGCTCCCGATAGATTGGCCGGTGCCGGCGTCGAACGTTGATAGGCAAAGCCGCCGCTGCTCATGGAACCCCACAGCGTAAATTCCATGGACAGGTAAATGTCATCGGAGATGAGATGGACGACCACCTGCCGGCCGACCAAATTGGTCGGCGATCGGCCATTGAGCCAGGCCAGCCAGTTCGTGTATTCGAGCGAGGCATAGTTATCGAGCGTGCCAAATGCCCATTCAGTGTTCGTCGGGCTGAGCGCCGTGGCATTGGTTTCCGAATAGGCGTTGAAAAGGCCCTTGGAAGCAGCGCGCGTCAGCCAGACATCGGGTGTGATCCGGTCCTGATTCGAGGCTTGGGTGGGATCGGGTGACGGCTGATTATAGGCAATTAACGGGCCGGTCCAGACCATAGCCCCGCGCATCAGCGGCGCACTCGCCAGTATTCCAGCCAGGATCGCGCCGCACACAATCCGGCGCAAGGTCAAGCGATTAGGGAATTCCCTGTGCATCGAAGATAAGACGCCAGGAACCGCAATAGGTTCCCGACTTTATGCGGCCCCGCCGCGCGCCGCCTGCCACGCCAGACGCAAACCCTCCAGAGTTAAATTGGGCTCAATCGCCCGGATTTCAGGCAGCCTCGCCGCAATCAATCCCGCGTAGCCGCCGGTCGCCACCACCGGCAATTGTTTCACTTTTAATTCGCGCTTTAACTCGGCAATCAATTCGCGCACCAGCCCGCGATAACCGTGCACCGCGCCGACCAGCATTGCCTGCTCGGTGCTCCTGCCAATCGCCGTTTTGACTTCGCGGATTTTAATGCGCGGCAGTAACGCCGTTTTCTCGTGCAGATAATCCGTCATGGCCGCCAACCCGGGCGCAATGATGCCCCCGGCGTAATTGCCCGCGCGATTGACGACGTCAAACGTCACCGCCGTTCCGAAATCCACCACCACTACCGGCGCGCCAAAACGCTGGCGCGCGGCCACGGCGTTGGCCAGGCGGTCCTGCCCGATCGTGTCTGGCCTCGGATAATCCACACCGATGCCGCGTACTGTCTTGGATGTGAGCTCGAGCAGCGGAACGCCGGTCTCCAGCCCGGCGCGTTTTTGAATTTTATTTCGAGCCGGGCCGGAGACCGGCGCTCCCAGCCGGCTGACAAACTCGCGCACCAACGGCGTGGCTTTCGGCACCACGCTGCACAGCGCCGCGCCTTCCAGATTCGCGCGGCCTGCAAATATTTTAACCAGCTTTTCCGCCGCGCCCTTGAACCAGAGCAGCGTGGGAACGTTTGTCTGCTTCACCACGCGCCGGTTGTTCGCCAGACCGAGATGCGTGTTCGTGTTGCCGATGTCGAAAAGCAAAAGCATGATTAAAAGTTCGAAGCCCGAATGCCGAAGCCCGAAACAAGCCCGAATGCCGAAGCCCGAAACAAGCATTTAGCGGCGGGTATTTGTCCGGCCATCCGGTATTCAGATTTCGGATTTCTTTCGGATTTCGGCATTCGGATTTCGGATTTCATTATCATTTCTCCAACGTCACATCCCCGCCCGTGATGCGTTCCAGATGTCCGTGCTCGGTGCGCAACCGCAGCGCGCCGTCCTCGCCGAGCGATTCGGCGCAACCACGGATCCTGCGGTCACCGACCTGTATCGTCACTGCGCGGCCGATGGTCGTGCAATGCGCTTCCCATTCGTCGGCCACCTCGGCGAACAGGTTGCCGCCGACGCGCGCGTAGTCATGATCGAGTTCCCGCAGAATGGCCGTTGCCAGTTCCGGCCGGGAAATCGTCTGGCCGGCTTCGATCCTCAGCGACGTCGCGGTCTTGCGCAATTCCGCCGGGAATTCATTCGCGCCCACGTTCACATCCACGCCGATGCCGAGAATGACGTGCTTGACGCGATCCAATTCCGCGCTGAGTTCCGTCAGGATGCCCGCGACTTTTTTGCCGCGAATCAGAATGTCATTCGGCCATTTGATTTCCGGCGCCAGGCCGGTTTCGGATTGAATCGCGCGTCGCAGGGCCGCCGCGGAAGCGACGGTGAGCCGGGTGGTTTCCGGCGGACGCAATTCCGGCCGCAGCAAAACCGAAAACCAAAGCCCCTTTCGCGCGGGCGACAGCCACGCGCGACCGAGGCGGCCCCGGCCTTTCGTCTGCGATTCCGCAAAAACGACGATGCCCTCCTTCACGTCGTCGCGCGCCAGCTTTTCCATCACGTCGTTGGTCGAAGTCGTTTGTTCGAACACGCGGATGTCGCGCCCGACGATTTTCGTTTTGCCGAGGCGCGCCAGCAAATCGTCGGCGTGCAGCGCGTCGGGCGCGCTCACGAGGCGGTAGCCGAAGTGCGGGCCGGCCTCGATGTCGTATCCGAGCCGGCGTAATTCCTCGATATGCCCCCAAATCGCCGCGCGGGTGATGCCCAGTTGCTCGGCGATCTCCGCGCCCGACACGCCATCGGTATTCGCCCGCAAGGCGGTGAGAATTTTCGCGTCAGTAGTCATTTTATTATTGTCCTCGTCGTCGCCGTCGCTCTCGTAATCGAATCATCGAGAAGGAGGACGAGAACCCGGACGATAAAATCATGCCTCAATATCCAGGCCAATGTCCATCGCGCGCGCGGAATGGGTGAGTGCGCCGACTGAAATGAAATCCACGCCGGTTTTCGCGATGGCCTGGACGTTGGCTAGATTTACGCCACCGCTGGCCTCGGTTTTCATGCGGCCTTTGACTTTCTGCACCGCCAGCCGCAGTTGAATCGGGTTCATATTGTCCAACAAAATGATGTCGGCCCACGCATCGGCGGCCTGCTCGACCTGCTCCAGGGTGTCGGCTTCGACCTCGATTTTCAGGTCCGGATATTTTTTGCGCGCGCGTTCCACGGCGGCCGCGATGGCATTCGGCTTTTCATCGCGCAGCGCCGCGAGGTGATTGTCTTTGATGAGCATCATGTCAAACAGACCGAGGCGATGGTTGTGTCCACCGCCGCACGTGACGGCGTATTTTTCGAAAAGCCGCCAGCCGGGCGTGGTTTTGCGCGTATCCAGAATCTGCGCGCGGGTGCCTTTGACGGCTTCGACGAATTGCGCGGTGAGCGTGGCAATGCCGGAAAGCCGCTGGACGAAATTCAACGCGACCCGCTCAGCGCTCAACAGCGCGCGCGCCGGCCCGGAAATTTTCAGCAGAATGTCATGCTCCTTGACCTGCTGGCCGTCCTTCGCCAGCCGCTCGATTTTGACGGTGCTGGAAAGCTCACGAAACGCCGCCTCGGCAAAATCAAGTCCGGCCACGACCAGCGGTTCGCGGGCGCGCATGACAGCTTTGGCCGTCACGGCTTCGGGCACTGTGGCCAGAGTCGTGGCGTCGCCGCTGCCGATATCTTCGGCAAGGGCGAACTTGACGGCCTGACGGATTTCTGTGGCGGACAATTCCATGCCGCTAAAATGAAGCCGAATGGAACAGGGGAAAAGGAAAAAGGCGCGGTGGAGAAAGCGTTGGAAATTGTAATGGCCCGACCTGCGGCTTTGGTTTAGAACAGCTTCGTGCACACGCAAATCCCATTTGCAATGCCATTTCTGATTGTGGCGGTGCTGGTCATTATCGTGATCGGCGCCATCTACGGCATGATTCAGGCGCGCAAGCGAGTGGAGGGACTTTTTGAGCTGGCGCAACGGTTGGGGCTGAATTTCAGCCCGGCGGAAGATTGTGAACTCGCTGATCGCTATGGTTTTCTTAAGCAACTGGCCCAAGGTGAAAATCGTTTCGCCCGCAACGTCCTGTCCGGAACCTACCAACAAAACCCGGTGCTGGCGTTCGATTTTCACTACGAAACCTATACCCAAGGCAAAAGCGGGCGACAGACGCACCATCACTGGTTTTCCTTTTTCATTCTGACGCTGCCGGCGTTCTTTCCGGACCTGACCATCCGGCGCGAAAATTTCTTCACCAAAGTCGCCGAGGTGTTTGGTTATCAGGACATCAAGTTCGAATCCGCCGAATTTTCCAAGGCTTTCTGCGTGCGATCGCCGGACAAAAAATTCGCCTACGACGTCTGCAATGCGAAGATGATGGAATACCTGCTGGCCAACCGCGACTTGAGCGTCGAGATCGAAAATCAAGTGCTGGCGCTGGCGTTCGACACGTGCCTGTCGGTCGGACAGGTCGAAACCAATCTGCGGCGATTGGTGGAAATCCGCTCGCGCCTGCCGGAATATCTGTTCACCCAAAACGCATGATGCTCGCGCTTCACAGCGACAGCCCCGGGGGAAACGTTATCCTCATCTTGACGTTGGTGGCGATGGTGGTGGCCGCGATTTATACCGCCTTGAGGCAAGCTCGCAACCCACGGGAACGGTCACTCGAATTGTGGGCATTAAATCAGAAATTGAAATTTGACAGTTTTAACCCCGAACGCGACGACGAATTTGTCTTAGGCTGGGGATTTTTAAGCCGGCTCACCCAAGGTGATGAGCGATATGCCTTCAATATCCTGCGCGGCACGTATCACGAGCAGCCGCTGATTGTCTTCGATTATCATTACCAGACTGGTTCCGACAAAAAACACGAGGACCACTACGGCACGGTCCTTATGTTCGTAGTCAAAGAGGCTTTTCCAAAGCTGACCATCAGGCCGGAAAATCCAGGACTGAAGATCGCGGAAGCGCTCGGCGTGGTGAACGACATCAAGTTCGAGTCCGCCGAATTCTCGCGAGAGTATTGCGTCCGCTCGACGGACAAAAAATTCGCTTACGACGTCTGCAATCCGCAAATGATCGAATACCTGCTGGCCAACCGCGGCCTGCAGATCGAAATCCAGGGGCCGGTGATTTCGCTGGCGTTCGAGCCACAGTTGCCCGTCGGCCAAATCGAATTCAATCTGCAACGACTGGTTGAAATTCGCTCGCGCCTGCCGCAATATCTTTTTACTAACGCATGATCCCCATTCTCATCACCATCTTCATCATCGTCGTATTGCCAGCCCTTTACGTACTGGCGCAATACAACGCGCTCGTCGGCTTGCGCAATTACATCCGCGAATCGTGGAGCGACGTGGACGTGGAATTAAAGCGCCGCTACGACCTCATTCCAAACCTCGTGGCCGTGGTCAAGGGTTACGCCGCGCACGAACGCGCCGTGTTTGAGCGCGTGACGGAACTTCGCAACCGATGCGCCGCCAACAACGGCCCGGTGGCCGACCAGTCCCGCGACGAAATCCAGCTCGTGGACGCCCTGAAACAACTGCTCGTGGTGGTGGAAAATTATCCGCAGCTCAAGGCCGACCAGAATTTTCTCAAGCTGCAAACGGAACTCGTCAACACCGAGGATCGGATCCAGGCCGCACGCCGGTTTTACAACGGCAACGTGCGCGACTACCGGAACAAATGCGAAACCTTCCCGAGCAACCTCGTGGCGAAGGCGTTCGGCTTCAAATCGGAAGGCGACTTTTTCAGCGTGCCGCCGTCGGTCCGCGACGTGCCGAACGTGGATTTTGCGACGTCGTAACTACGAAATTTATTGGTGGGGCGAGGCTACTGACGAGCCGACTCGAACTTTTGTAGGAGTCGAGGTAACGAGGTTCAAATTGAATTAGAGACTCCTTACTCCCTGACCACGTATATAACAAGTGATTCGCTTTCATACCTGGGGCCATGGTTCTCGGTTTGCTCGCAAGTTTTTGTATTTGATATCGCGAATGTTCATCCGGTTCGCGCGCGATGCGCTTTGCGTTTTTTCAAATAACATTCGATCGCATCTGCAAGCTTTTTTGAATGATATCCAGAAGAGCTAATCCGTTTTGAATCAAATGGCGTTTGGCTTCCGTCAATTTTGGCGAGTTCGGTGCATCATTTTTGGGAGCAGCATTCTTTTCAATTGATGGATTTATTCTTTGGCGCGACGCAGCAGACAACAGCATGACCATGTTTTGCACCCCACTGTCTCGAAGGCTGAAATCCCAAACGCAATGCGCGGCTTCATTTCGTAAACGCCGGATGATTTCGAGGTCTCGAAAATCATTGTAGGAAAACAGTCCATACGCATAGGCAATTTGAATTACCCCGGCAAAGGTGCTAAGGGGAGCATGAACGCGAACCAACTCTTTGAAGATCTTTGCCTCATTCGGATGAGTATTGGCAGCAATATGTGCTTCGTGGAGTTGCCTCAATGTCTCTTCAAGAATAGAGCCAATTATTATTACGCACCCTTTATCAGATTCCTCGACTAGTGAACGAAAAGATACAACTTTGGATTGTTTTGAAATCGGCTTACGCATGGTTGTCAAATTGAATTCAAACGCCATTTGGCTGAGTCGTCCATCCCAAAATGATTTGGATTTCGGCGTGATTGTATTGGCGCAAAGGCATGTCGGGACGCATCACCCTCAAGCCGGATGTTTGCAACGGGCGGCCGGTCGTTCGCGGCACGCGCATCACGGTGCAGACGGTGCTGGAATTCCTCGCCGCCGGTGATTCGGTCGAGGACGTGCTGGAGGAATATCCCCGGCTCACCCGCGCTGACGTGCAGGCATGCCTGGATTACGCCTCGCGCGTGATGGGCAATCATTTCTCCGTGGTGCAGCCGGCATATTGAGATTCGCCGAAGCCCCCCAGCGCCGTCAGGCGCGACATCTTTGTAGAACCACAATACCAATGCAAAATTCAACTCCGTCGGAGTTTTCTACAAAGATGTCAGCCCGACGGGCTTTGACGCGTTCGTATCCTTCGCTAAAAAGTTACGCCGCTGTCACTTCAACCCGCGCCAGCGCGGCTTCCAATGCACGGAGCAGTTTTTCCTTTTGGCGGACGACCGCGTCCGTGGGGGCGAGCTTCTTCTCCAAAGTGAGGCCGGATTGCGGTTCGGTCAGGCGCAAGAGGCGTTCGCCGTTCAGCAATTTGACGAGGTCGAACTGGATTTTATCGCGGTCAACCATAACTCTATTTTCCTTGAAATCCGTGGAATTGCAACAGGAGATTGAGATTGGCTGGCGAGGCGTTTCCCCACCGCTCATGCGCTTGGCGCGCCGCCCGTTCAATGTCCGCCTCATTGAAATCAATCACGCTTGCCGGCGGCTCGGCAATGGCAACGGAAGCAGCCTCCAGAATTTCGTGGTAAAGCGTGATGGACAATTCTTGCTCGCTTAAACCGGCGCGAATGAGCAAACGAAAATTTCCGGCGACGGCACTGGTTTGCGCGATGGCTTCACGCCCGATGGCATCCACGATGGGCGCATCAGTCAATTCAATCTCCCGAAGGGTGAATCCGCCATGGAGCCGGAGGTCTCTGAATTGCCCAATGTCAATCACGACGGAATTCAAACGCCAGTCATCTGCAACGTCCATTCCAAAAAGTGCAGCAAGGCATTGGCTTGCGTCCCCGGCCCATCACCCGCCGCTTTTATTTGAGTGTCGCCTTCAACGCCGTCAAACACCGCTCATTTTGTTCCGGGGTGCCGATGGTGATGCGGATCCATTCCGGCAATTGATAGCCGCCCATCGGACGCACAATCACGCCCTGCTTCTGCATCGCCTCGAAAATCTTCTGGCCTTCGCCGACGCGGACCAGAACGAAATTGGCCGCCGACGGAATGAATTCGAGTTTCAAGCTCCGAAATGCCCGTTCGAAGAATTTCAGCCCGCCGAAATTGTTCTGCCTCGTTTTGCGGACGTGTTCCACGTCGTCCAGCGCCGCGAGCGCGGCGGTTTGCGCCAGCAGATTGAGGTTGAACGGTTGCCGGATTTTTTCCAGCGCGGCCACGAATCCCGGGTTTCCGATGCCGTAGCCGATGCGCAGGCCGGCCAGGCCGTAGATTTTTGAGAACGTCCGCATCAACATCAGGTTCGGCCGGACGTTCCGGTGGACGAGCGGTGACAAATCCACCGGATCGCTCAAGAATTCAAGGTACGCTTCGTCCATCACCAGCAGCACGTCGGCCGGCACCTCGTTGATGAACCGGATGACTTCCTCGCGCGGCGCGCGCGTGCCGGTGGGATTGTTCGGGTTCGCCACGAACACGATGCGCGTCCGCGGTGTGATGGCCTTGAGCATGGCCGGCAAATCGTGCCCGTAATCTTTCGCCGGCACGGTGATGAGATTCGCGCCGAACAGTTTCGTGACGATGGGATAAACCGCAAAACAATACTGCGAGACGACCACATCTGGAGTAGCGGCGGCGCCCTCGCCGCCGAGCCGCGGGGTGGCGGGGGCGCCACCGCCACCAAGCAGCGCGTGTCCGACGAATTCGATGATTTCGTTCGAGCCGTTGCCGAGGATGAGGTTTGCCGGTTCGACGCCGAGTTTTGCGGCGAGTTTTTGTTTGAGATAAAACGCGTTGCCGTCGGGATACAGATTGACGCCGGCGAGCGCCTTTTGCATGGCGATGATGGCCAGCGGCGACGGCCCGAATGGATTTTCGTTCGACGCGAGCTTGATGATGCCGTCGGCGGGCAAACCGAGCTCGCGCGCGACTTCCTCGATCGGCCGGCCCGGTTGATAGACCGGCAAATGGTTCAGTGCGGGATTGATTTTCAAATGGCTATGCCTCTTCCCCGGGCAGACGCAGGTCGGCGCCCGGATACAGCTTGTGATAATCGGTCGCCTGCACGCCGATGATGGCGGCGACGCCGAGAATGTCGTGCGCGTTCGAGCCGCGCGTCACGTCGCCGGCGGGGCGGTTCAGGCCGGTCAGAATGTGGCCATAGGCGTTGGCGTGGCCGACCAGCCGGACGAGTTTGCTCGTGATATTGCCGGAATTCAGTTCGGGAAAAATCAGCACGTTCGCGCGTCCGGCGATGGCGCAGTCGCGTAACTTGCGTTCGGCAATTTCCGGCACCAACGCGGCGTCCACCTGCAATTCGCCGTCGAATTCGGCGTCCAAAAGCGCTTGCTCGGCCTTGAATTTGGCCAAGGCTGTAGCCGCCTGCACTTTGCCGACGGACGGATGCGACGCGCTGCCTTTGGTGGAAAACGACAGCAACGCCACGCGCGGACGCACGTTGAGCAGATGCCGGGCGAGTCGCGCGGTGGTGATGGCGATGTCGGCCAGTTCCTCCACGCTGGGATCGGGCACGACGCCGCAATCGGCCATGAACAAAACGCCGTTTTCGCCGAGGCGGGTATCCTCGACCTCCATGACCATGCAGCTCGACACCGTGGCGATGCCGGGCGCAGCGTTGATGATTTGTATCAACGGCCGCAGCACGCTGGCGGTGGTGTGCGCCGCACCGGAGACCAGACCGTCCGCCTGGTGCATGGCCACCATCATCGCGCCGAAAAAATTCGGCTGGAGCAACGCCTCGCGCGCCTCGGTGGCGCGAATGCCCTTGTCGCGGTAAAGCGCATGGAAGCGCCGTGCGAAATTTTCCATTTCTTCGCTCGTGGCCGGATCAATCACGCGGATATTTTCAAGCTGGATTTTCAGCCCCTCCGCGGTTTGCGTCACCTTTTCGTGGTTGCCGAGCACGATGGGCGCGCCGAGCCGCAAGGCCTGAAACTGCCGTGCCGCCTGCAGGATGCGCGGCTCCTCGCCTTCGGGAAAGACCACGCGTTTGGGATGCCGCTGCAATTTTTCGATGACGCCGCCAATAAAACGCATGACGACAGATTAGCGGTGACCGGTGGAATCGTAAATTCAATTTGCCATGAGAAGAAAGGGCCGAGCCGTTTGGAGTCGAGCGCTGGCGACCCTCTCGAGGACTGCCGTCCTCCCGCCGTCAGCCCTCATTGACTTGGCGCGTTCCGGCGGTTAATCTCCGGCTTACAATGCTGGAGACGATTGAGAAGCTGCTGGTGCTGCAGGACCGCGACCAAAAAATCCGTCGCGTGCAGGGAGAACTCGCCCATATCGGCCCGGAACGCGAAGGTCTGCGCGCCAAAGCCGCCGCCACCCAAAGCCAGCTCGAATCCCTCAAGACGCGCGCCAAACAGATCGAGGCCGACCGCAAACGGCTCGAACTCGACGTCGAGTCCAGGAAACAGCAGATCGAGAAATACGCCAACCAGCAGTTGCAGACGCGCAAGAACGAGGAATACCGCGCGCTGGCCCACGAGATAGATGCCTGCAAGGCCGACATCACGAAGATCGAGGACCAAGAAATCGAGTTGATGGAACAGGCCGAACGGGTGCAGCAGGAAAACACCCGCCTTTCCCGTGAAGCCGGGGAAACGAAAACGCTGGTAGAAGATCAGGTCGCGCAATTGGACCAGCGCGAGGCGAATTTGAAAAAGGAACTGGCCGAATTACAGCAGGGCCGGACCGAACTGGCGGCGGCGGTGGAGGAATCCGCGCGCGTGCGCTACGACCGGCTGGTCAGAAGCAAAGGCGAGAACGTCGTCGTGGGCGTGCACCACGGTGTGTGCGGCGGTTGCCACACGAAATTGCCGCCGCAAGTGCTGGTCTTCTGCATGGCCGACCAGGAAATCATCACCTGCACGAACTGCGGGCGGATACTTTACTATACGCGTGACATGGCGCTGGTTGCGCCGGAATGATTGGCCGGCAGGAATAACCGAAGACCGGATAAAGGGCGGGGCTTTTCCGAAAGCGAGCTAGGCGCCGTTGTCGCCGATCGCTTCCACGGGGCAGCCTTCCTTGGCTTCTTTGCAGCGCGCTTCTTCTTCAGGCGTGGACGGCTGCTTAAAAACCATCGAATAACCGCCGTCGTCGTTGCGTTTAAAATTGTCCGGCGCCGTCTCGCGGCACAGGTCGCAGTCAATGCACTGGTTGTCCACGTAATATTTGCCGGGGACGTTTTCAGGATATTTATTTGCCACGTCTGCCATAAATTCGTCCGCGTAATATCGCCGCGACCGCGCGGGTTGGCAAGCCTCATTTGTCGGCGGGCGGCAGCGCGTTCAGCGCGCGCAACCACGCGTCGGCCATCAGTTGATGCCCGGCGTAGGTGGGATGAACGCCGTCCCAAAGCCAATAATCCGCCGGGGCGCGCCGGCAGGCGTCATCAAAGACCTTTTGAAATGGAACGAATGGCACATGATGTTTGGCGGCGAGTTTCGCCACGATTTGCCGGCGCGAGGTCATCTCCGCGCTCCATTTTTCCCAGCCGGTTTTCACCCGGCCAACGGGCAAGACGAACGGTTCGCACAGGACCAGACGGACGTTGGGCAGCGCCTTGAGTGCGTCCTCGATCAGCCGGTCGTATGTCTGTTCGAATTGTCCGGCCGTGACGGCTTTGGCTCTGCCATCAACCACGTCGGCGGCGTCATTGACCCCGACCAAAATGCTGAGGACATCCGGTTTCAGGTCCAGCGTGTCGGCCTGCCAGCGCGCCGCGAGGTCGGTGGCCGTGTTGCCGCTGATGCCGCGGTTGAGAAACGTCAACTGGCGCTCGGGAAACCGCGCGCCAAGCCGGGCTGCGATGAGATAGGCGTAATCCTGTCCCATGATATGATTGAGGTCATTGCCAACACGCTGCCGCCCCCCATCGGTGATGGAATCGCCTTGAAACAGGATCCGGTCGTGAGGGTGGAAGAACGGCGCGGGTTCGGCGGCGCGAGCGGACACGGAAAAAATCACAACGGCAAAAATGACGGGCAAAGATTTCATGGGCCGATTTTAGTGGAAAGGAAAAATCCGGCACAAGGCGATTGTCCTCGCGCGGGAATAAAGACTTTTCATTGCGCCGCGCTGTTTTATTCTCCGGCCATGCAACCGGGGAGCATCCGGAGGACAAAAATCATCGCGACTTTGGGGCCGGCCACCGACTCGGCGGAGATGCTGGTCCGGCTGGTGGACGCGGGCGTCAATCTGTTCCGCCTCAACATGTCGCACGCGCCGCACGATTGGGTACGCCGCGTTTACCAGGACATCCGCGCCGCCGCCGCCGCGCGCCGGCAATTCATCGGCATCATGCTGGACACGCAAGGTCCGGCCATCCGCACCGGCGACATCGGCTCCCCGCTCGACTTGCAGCCCGGCCAGAAGTTCACCCTCACCGTCCGCGGCGAACGCGATCTGGAAGAACATTCCGTGGACGTGAATTACGCGAATTTTGTCAACGACATCAGTGTCGGCGACGCGGTGCTGATTGACAACGGGGCGATTCAGATGAAAGTGCTCGCCAAGGACGGCAACCGGGTCGAGTGCGAAGTGCTTACCGAAGGCACGCTCGGCAGCCGCCGCCACATCAACCTGCCCGGCGTCCGGGTCAGCCTGCCCGCGCTCACGGCCAAGGACATCAAGGATGTGAAGCTCGGGCTCGAACTCGGCGTGGATTTTATCGCGCTCTCGTTCGTCCGCGAGGCCCGCGACCTGTTACAGTTGAAGGAGCTTTTTGAAAAAGAAAAACCGGCGCCGTTCGTCATCGCGAAAATCGAGGACCGGCAGGCAGTTCAGAATCTGGAACCCATCGTTCGCGAAACCGACGGCATCATGGTGGCGCGCGGGGATCTGGGCATTGAAATTCCGTATGAGGAATTGCCCATTGTCCAGCGCCGCATCGTTAAGACCTGTTTACGCCAGGGCAAGCCGGTCATCGTCGCCACGCACATGCTCGAAAGCATGATTGAATCGCCCATGCCTACGCGGGCGGAGGTTACCGACGTGGCCAACGCGGTATATGAGGAAGCCGACGCCATCATGCTCAGCGGGGAGACGACCGTCGGCAAATACCCGCTCAAGTGCATCGAGGTGTTTGACCGCATCGCGACGCGCATCGAACGCAGCGGCAGCGCGCAATATCACGACGCGGCGGAGCTGGGCACGGCGCGCCAGAAGCTCGTCAAGAGCGCCGTCGTCATGGCCAACGAGCTGAAGGCGGCGGCGATTCTGGTGATTACGCGCAGCGGCAAAATGGCGCGATACACCGCCTGGATGCGCCCGCATTATTCACCCATTTACGCGCTTTGTCCCAATGACAACGCGGCGGGCAGCTTGACCCTGAGCTGGGGCGTCACGCCGTTCGTCGTGCCCTTCGACCTGATCAACCCGGAAAACACCATCGAGACTTCGCTGAAAATCCTGGTGGAACAAGGCCGCCTGCGCAAAGGCACCACCGTGGTCATCATCGGCTCCATCCTCGTCGGCGAACAAATCGTGGACGCCGTCCAGATGCGGGTGGTGTGAAACCCGCACCGTAGCGGCGCCTCGCACCTCGCGCCGAAGCGAAGCAGAGGCGGAGCAGAGCGCTGTATTCCTGAAGCAAACGCAGCGTTTGGCTTTCTGCCGAAAGCCGCCACGCTCGTTTTGCCCGGTATGGCGCCCCAAAATCATCGTTCGCCGGCCCTGTCCTTTGCCCCGCTTGACAAACCATCCCGACCGGGTCGAGGGTTTAACATGAAACGACAAGGAGCAGTATTTTTGATTGCGCTGTTGGCCGCAGGTCAGGCCGTTGCCCAGCAGGCAACCAACGCCCCGTCCACTTCTGCAATCGTCACGGTGAAGCAGCCAAAACTGCACTGGCTCGCTCCCATCACGATGACAAATTCCACGGAGAAACTGAAACCGGTCGAAGGACTGGATCCGCGGGCGTGGACAACGGTGGTAGGCTGGCACCCCGGCGAATCCGCCTTCGCGACCGGCGAAACGTGCAAAGACAGATTGTGTTTGTTCTGGGTGGATCTCGGGCCATCGCCCCGAATTCGAACGGTCCAGTCCAACGGCCAGCGATAAAGGTTCGCCGGTTTGAGCGCGTGTCAAAAACAGCGGCGCTATTTCAACGCCTGTGCCGCCGACAGGGCGAGATTCAGCACCACGCTCGGGAACAGGCCAATCCAGAACATGCCCGTAATACAGACCCAAATGGAAACCTTGGCCGGGGCCGAAAGCTCAATCGGCGACAAATTCGGCGCGCCCCTGCTCCAGTAAATCGCGCGGATGACGCCAAAATAGTAGTAAAGCGAAATCACCACGCCGGCCAGCGCCGTAAACGCGAGGCAATAATAACCCGGATTGGCCGGGCCCTGCGCAATGACGGCTTTCAGCAGCAAAAATTTCCCGAAAAATCCGGCCAGTGGCGGGATGCCCGCCAGCGACACCATGGCCAGCGACATCGTTGCGGCCAGCAACGGCGAGCGCTGGTTCAAGCCGGCCAGCGCGGAAATGTCCTCGGTGTCCACCTGCCGCAGCACGAGGCAAATCACAGTGAACGCCCCCAGCACCGTGAACAGATAACCGGCCAGATAATACAACAGCGCCGAGCCGCCATCGCCGGCCGGCGCCCCGGCCAGCGCGGCCACGCCCAGCAGGAGGTAACCCGCGTGCGCAATGCCCGAGTAACCCAGCAACCGCTTGAGGTTGCGTTGCGGCAGCGCGCACAGGTTGCCGTAAAGAATCGTGATGCCGGATATGACGATGAGCAGATTTGCCCAGTGCGCCGTCACCGCCGGAACCGCCGTGAATAAAACGCGCACCAACAGGACAAATCCGGCGGCTTTGGAACCAATGGCCAGGAAGGCAGTCGTAGGCGTCGGCGCGCCCTGATAAACGTCCGGCACCCAGATTTGGAACGGGAACGCGGCGATTTTGAATCCAAGCCCGACCAGCACGAACAACATGCCCAGCAGAAAAATTTTGTCGCCGGCAAACCGGGAAGCGACCGCTGCCAGTTCGTTGAAATTCAATTTGCCCGTTGTACCCCACACCAGCGCGATGCCGAACACCAGAAACGCTGATGACAGTGCGCCGAGGATGAGATATTTCACGCCCGCTTCCAGCGATACCAGCCGTCCGCGCTGGAAGCTCGTGAGGACATAAAAGGTGATGGTGATAAGTTCGACGGAGACGAACAGCATCGCGAAGTCATTCGCCGACGCCGCAAACAGCATGCCCGAGAGCGCAAAGACAATGAGCGAGTAATATTCCGAGAGGCCGGAGGCGACGTGATCGGAAAATTCGACCGACATGACCAGCACGAGAATGGCGGCCACGATGAAAAGGCGTTTGAAAAACACCGCCAGCCCGTCTTCGACGAATGCCCCGTTGAAGGCCGTGCCCGTCAGACTGCAACTGCCGTGGCCGCTCAGGCCGGTGAGGAGCAGCAGCCCCAGCGCGGCGATGGCGGCGTAGCCAAGAAAACGCCGGCGTTCGGGCGGCATGAACAAATCCGCCAGCAGCAACACCACGCCGAGGGCGATGACACAAACCTCCAAAGTTATCAACTCGGAGTTCATGAGCGGGAATAAAATCCAAACTCCAAAATCCAAGCTCCAGAGAAGCGCCAATTTTCAAGCGCCAAAAACAACACGCGCCCGTTCGCCCGGCGCTGGGAGCTCGAAGCTTGATGTTTCTCTGGCGCTTGGTGCCTGGTGCTTTTCATTTTCTAAACTCCGCAACGGCGGCGGGGGTTTCTGATTTCACCGTCGCCATCATCACAATTTTGTCCACATCCGGCGTGATTTTGTCCGTAAGCAGACGCGGGAAGCAGCCGAACACGAACAGGCTCGCGAGCAGCAGCGCGTAGGGCAGCTTGCGCCAGGCATTCGACGCGTCAGGAATGGCCGCCCATTTTTCCGGCAGTGGGCCGTGCAGAACATTCCGCATCGCCCGCAGCATGTAAAGCGCCGCAATCAGCAACGCGCCCCACACCGCTAGCGCCGTCACGAGCGGGAAAACCGTCCATGAACCGAAGAACACCGTGACTTCGCCGATAAAATTGGCAAAGCCCGGCAGCCCGCAGCCGGCCAATGCCGCCATCAAGAGCGCTGTGCCAATGAACGGAAGCTGCCGGCAAAGCCCGCCCAACTGGCTCATTTCGAGCGTGCCGGCCTTTTGATAAATGTAGCCGCTCAATGCGAATGTCAGCGCCGCGAGAAAACCGTGCGCAATCATGATGACCACCGCGCCGGTCACGCCGATGAGGTTCAGGCTGGCGATGCCGAGGAAGACAAAGCCCATATGCGCCACGCTGGAATTGCCGATGAGCAGGTTCAGGTCCTTCTGCCGCATGGCCACCCAGCCAATGTAAAGAATGTTGCCGAGGCACAACCACGCGAGAAAATTCATCCACTCATGCGCCGCCTGTGGCATCAACGGCAGCGCGATGCGAATCAAACCGTACAGCCCGAACTTCTTCAGCACGCCGGCATGCAGCATCGCGGTCGGCGACGGGGCGGCACCGTAGCCCAACGGCGCCCAGGAGTGGAACGGCCAGAGCGAAACCAGAATGCCAAAGCCGAACAACAGCAGCGGGAAAATGAAATCCTGCGCGCTCGCAGCGAGCGGATTCGCTTTGGCGTGCTCAATCAATTTCGGAATGTCGAACGTGTTTGCGCCGGACTGCAGATAGAGCGCAATGAGGCCAATAAGCGCGATGAGCGCGCCGAGGCTCAGGTAAAGCGTGATCTGGAACGTCGCATAGTTCTTCCGTTCGCCGCGGCCCCAGACCCCAATCATGATGAAGGTGGGCACCAGCGCCAGTTCGTGCAGGAAATAAAAGAAGAACAAATCGAGTGACGCGAACGTGCCGAGGATGCCCCCGCTCATGACCAGCAGCAGGATATAAAATTCCTTCTCGCGTTCCCGGATCTCCCACGAGCAGCACGTCGCCGCGAAGGCCACAATCGCCCCCATCAAAATCAGGCCGACGTTCAAGCCGTCCACACCGACGTGATAACTGATGCCGAGCGACTGGACCCACGGAATTTGCTGTTCGAATTGATAGCCGGGTGCACCGGGCACGAACTGGCAGAACATTTTCACGGCGAGCACCGCCGAGATGAGCGTCGCCAGGACTGCGATGGCGCGGATGATGACGCGATAGTTGCGCGGCACGAGAATCAGCACCAGCGCCGCCACCAGCGGCCAACCCGCAATGTAAGTCAGTGTGGACATTAGTTCTTAAATCCGAATTTCGAAGGCCGAAGGCCGAAAGAATTCCGAAAACCGAATGACGAAGAAAGAACCAGCCAACCCGAAACTTCGGGTTTCGGCTCTCGGGCTTCTTTCGGATTTGGGATTTCGGATTTCGTCATTTCAACACCCAATAGAGCAACGCCGCTACGCCGAGCACGAACAGGAAGGCGTAGGTCTGGAGGTTGCCGGTTTGCAGCAGGCGCAGCGCGCGGCCCGTAAAATCCGTGCCGCCGCGCACCAGGCCTATGCAAAAACCTTCGACAATCCAGCGGTCAATCCTATCCATCACCGTCGCGATGAAATCGTGCGCACGGATGACCGTGGCCTCGTAAATCTCATCGAAGTAAAACTTGTTCTTCATCGCGGTGGCCAATGCGCCGAGCTTCGCGGGCAGCGGATCACTAGCGGCATTGAGGTAAAGCGCTCGCGCGGCGAAAAAGCCAGCCACTACGAAAGCAAATCCAATCAACGCGCCAACGGGCGAATGAACAAACGGTTCGAAGAGGCTTTGCACAAAGGATACGCGGGCTTCTCCCGGCGAGAATTGCGCGGCGTAAATCTGGCTGACGCCGATAACGCCGCCAACCAGCGCGAAGGCGCCCAACACGCGCAAGGGCCAGGCCATGACGGCGGGCGATTCATGGACATGTTCGGCGGCCTCCGTCCTGGGCTTGCCGAGAAACGCCACGTAGAACAGCCGGAACATATAGAACGCCGTCAGGCCAGCGGTGAGCGCGCCGACGAAATAGAGCGGATAACCCAACCAGGGATATTCGCGGCCTTGTTCGAGCGCCTGACCGAGAATTGAGTCTTTCGAGTAGAAACCGCTGAACGGCGGCACGCCGCTCAACGCCAGCGTCGCAATCAAAAAGGTCCAGAACGTCACGGGCATTTTTTCCCGCAGGCTCCCCATTTTCCAGATGTCCTGCTCATCATGCATGGCGTGAATGACCGAGCCGGCGCCGAGGAACAGCAGCGCCTTGAAAAACGCGTGGGTCGTCAAATGGAACATCGCGGGCGTCGGGCCGGCGAGACCAACCGACATGATCATGTAACCCAGTTGCGAAAGCGTGGAGTAAGCGAGGATGCGTTTGATGTCGTTTTGCTGAATGGCGATGATGGCGGATAATAAAGCGGTAAAACCGCCAATCCAAGCGATGACGTGTAGCGTAATGGCATCAAACAAAAACAAAACGCGGCAGAGCATGTAAACCCCGGCTGCCACCATTGTCGCGGCGTGGATGAGCGCGCTGACAGGTGTCGGGCCTTCCATGGCATCCGGCAACCAAACGTGCAGCGGGAATTGCGCAGATTTGCCGACGGCGCCGCAGAAAATCAAAAGGCCGGCAATGGTCAAAGTCACGTCAAATGAAAACCCATGAAGCGGGTTTCCAAGAATCACAACGGCGTTCCATAGATTATGCGGCGGCTGTTGAAGTGCCTTCAACTGATGTTGCATTGCGTCGAAGTTGAGAGATCCAAGCATTGACCAGAAAGCCAAGATACCGAGCATAAATCCGAAGTCGCCGAGGCGGTTGGTGAAGAAGGCTTTTTTGGCCGCATCGGCCGCGCTGGGTTTTTCAAACCAGAACCCGATGAGCAGGTAGCTGGACACGCCGACGAGCTCCCAGAAGATGAACAATTCGATGAAATTGTTCGCCAGCACGATACCGAGCATCGAAAACGTGAACAGGCTCATGAACGCGAAAAAGCGCGCCTTGCTACGGTCGGCGTCCATGTAGCCGTAGGAATAAATGTGGATCGCGCCGCCGACACCGGTGACGATAAGCATCATCATCTCGCTCAAGCGGTCGAGCTTCAGGCCGAACTCAATGTTCAGGCCGCCGATGGAAAGCCAGTCAACGGCAGATTCGGCGGTGACCCAGCCATTAGCCATGATGAATGCGACGGTGGAGACGAAGCCGATGACAATCGCGCCGATGGACAGGAGCGCGCTAACGTTGCGGTATTTCAACGTGAACAGCGTGATTACCGTCGCGGAAAACAGCGGCAGGAACAGGATGAGCCAGGGCAGATATTCGTATTTCATCCGTCAGAGTTTCATCGTGGTCAGGTCTTCGACGTGCGCGGACTGGCGTTTGCGGTAAAGCGCGACGATGAGCGCCAGCCCGACCGCGACCTCCGCCGCCGCGACAGTGATGATGAAGAAGACCAGCACCTGGCCATCGAGCTGGTTGTTGAATCGTGAAAAGGAAACCAGCGCAAGGTTCGCCGCGTTCAGCATCAGCTCCAGCGACATGTAAATGACCAGCAGATTCCGCCGCATGACGACGCCGAGCAGTCCCAGCGCGAACAGCAGGAAACTGACAGTCAGGTAATGTTCGAGTCCGACTTGCATTTTATCTTCTTTCAGCCGCGAAAGATCGCAGAGAACGCAAAGAGAAAAGGCATCAGGCAGGCCAAACGGCCCAATCCTTCTTCCTTCACTTTGCCCCGGCTCAACACATATTTCCGAATTTGAAAACGATACGAGCCAAAGTTGATCAATAGTCCATGCTCTATCCGTGATGCTTTTAAATAGCCAAGCGTCTGTGCGACGTGGTCGTCGGCGATGGCTTTGGCCGCTTTCAATTCGACGATCAGGCAGCCGTCAACGAGCAAATCCATGAAGTAATCGCCAATTTCAGTGCCGTCTTCGTCATAAACTTTGAGCGGATGCTGCTGCTTTACGTCCAAGCCAGCTTTCCGAAGCCGATGCGCCAAGGCATTCTCATAAACTTTTTCCAAATGTCCGTTGCCGTGATAAACATGGATGTCATACGCCGTTTGCCTCACGGTGTCGCACAATTCATTGATGGTTTTCATAGCAATTTCTTTGTGTTCTTTGCGTTCTTTTGCGGCTATTTCAGGTCCTTTTTGCTCAACAAAATCACGCCCACCATTGCCACGAGCAGCAGCACTGAGACGACTTCAAACGGCAGCACGTATTGCTTGAACAGCAGTTGCCCGAGTTCGGAGGTGCCGCCTTCGAGCGTGAGTGATGACGAGCCGTTCAGATGCGCAGTACGCAGGCACTTCAGAGCAATTCCCACGATGGCGCCGACGGAAACCAACCCGCCCACAACCCCGAACAATTTGATTTTGCGGCGCTGCTCCTCCTTCACATCGAGCAACATGATAACGAACAGAAACAGTACGATGACCGCGCCGGCATAGACGATGATTTGGACGGCGGCGAGGAAGAACGCGTGCAGCAGCACGAACAAACCGGCCATTGAAACGATCGTCAGTACCAGAAACATCGCGCTGGTGACCGGGTTGCGACTGAACGGATTGGCCACGACGAGGACGCCGCACAGCAGCGTCAGCGCCGCAAACACGTGGAACAGGATGGCTTCCATCGCTAATCGTCTTCCCTTCTTAAATCCGCAATCCGAAGACCAAAATCCGAAAGAAATCCGAAACCCGAAGGTCGAATCATCCACGCCGACACATCGGCATCCTTTCGGATTTCGCAGTTCGGGCTGCTTTCGCGCTTCGGATTTCGGATTTCGGATTTCATCTCGTTTCGTGCGCTCTTAAAATTTCACCGGAAACGCCTCTTGCTCCTTCGCTTCTTCCAGTTTGTGTTTCCACTTCTGGATGCCGCCGTGCTCGCCGCCGAGGGCGAGGAGCTTCTTTTTGTCATAAATCATCTCGTCACGGGACAGGCCGGTGAGCGAGTAATCTTTCAGCAGGAAAATCGCTTCTTCCGGGCAGACTTCCTGGCAGTAGCCGCAGTAGATGCAACGCAGCATGTTGATTTCAAATTCCTGCGGCATCTTCTCGGCGTTCGGGCGGTCGGCAAGCTGGCCGGCAGGTCCCGGCGGAATTATTTTGATCGCTTTCGGCGGGCAAACGAATTCGCAAAGCTGGCAACTCACGCACTTGGTGTTGCCGTCCTGGTCACGCACGAGATACGGCGCGCCGCGATAATCGGGCGGCACGGCCCATTTCTGCTCGGGATATTCCATCGTGACGGTCTTGCCGCCGAACAGCGAGCGGAACAAATGCCGGGCGGTGACTTTGAATCCGCCGGCAATCGCCGGCAGATAAAGCCGCTCCCAGAACGTCAATGGTTTGCGATTTACAATCATCCCGTCCTCATCCACAACACGACGGCGGTTACCAGAATGTTTGCGAGCGCCAGGGGCACAAACCGCCGCCAGCCCAAATCCATCAACTGGTCGTACCGGAAACGCGGGAACATCCAGCGCACCCAGATGAACAACACCACGAACAACAGCATTTTCACCAGAAAAACCAGGATTTGCACGATCCCCATCGCCAGGTTCGCCGCCGGTTGGTCCAGCCCCCAGAACGGCAGCGTCCAGCCGCCGAAAAACAGCGTCACCATCATCGCCGCCGACGCGATCATGTTGGAATATTCGCCGAGAAAAAACAGCGCGAATTTCATCGAGCTGTATTCGGTGTGATAGCCGCCGACCAGCTCGGTTTCCGCCTCCGGCAGGTCGAACGGCAGCCGGTTGGTTTCCGCAAACGACGCAATCAGAAAAATGATGAACGAAACCGGCGAGAAAAACACCAGCCAGCCGTGCTGCGCCTGCCAGCCGATGATGTGGCTCAGATTCAAACTGCCGACTATCAGCAGCACCGGAATCACCGACATGCCCATCGAAATTTCGTAGGAAATCATCTGTGCACTGGACCGGATGCCGCCGAGGAACGGATATTTCGAGTTCGCCGCGTAGCCGGCCAGCACGATGCCATAAACGCCGAGCGACACGATGCCGAAAGTGTAGAGGATGCCGACATTCAAATCCGAGATGACCATCTGCTGGTGGCCGAGCTGTGAGCCAAACGGAATCACCGCGATCACCAGCATGGAAGGAATCACGGCGATGGCCGGCGCCAGCCAGAAATAAACCTTTCGCACGCCGGCTGGCGTGAAATCCTCCTTGAGCAGAAATTTCAAACCGTCTGCCAGCGGCTGAAAAACCCCCAACCGGGTCAAAGCCGGACCGACGATTGGAATGTATCTCATGAAGGGCGGCGCGGCGCGGTTCGGCCCAACGCGGTCCTGGATCCATGCCGAAATTTTGCGCTCGGCCAGAACCGCGTAGGCCACCATCGTCTCTACCACGCCGATGACGATGGCGATTTTGACGACGCTGAAGATGATGAAATCCCGGTTCATTTCAGATTGGCACCGTTGCGCCCGTGTCGCCGAGGCCCGCCCACGTCAAGCCGTTGAACGCAGGCACGTCCTTCGCCATTTCGTTGAACAGCCCTTCAATCGTCAGGAAACCGTCCTGACCGGTGACGTTATAGACCAGATCGTGCAAAAACTCCCACTCGGGCCGCGCGTCGCCGGGAGGCTCGACGGCCTTCATGAATTTCTGAACCCGGCCCTTGACGTTCGTGAACGTGCCGCGCTTTTCAACGTGGGCGCAGCCGGGCAAAAGGTAGTGCGCCAGCTTCGTCGTCGCGTTGGGCAAAATGTCGCCGACGATGAGCGTGTCCAGTTTGCCGAGCAATTCGGCATCAATTCCGTTCTTCGTCACGTCCTCGCCGAAAACGATCAACGTCTTGATCTTCCCTGCGCGGATGAATTCGGCGACCGGCCGCATTTTGATGCCTACGCTCGCCTGACAGATGCCGATGAGCCGGGCGCCGGTCTTGTTCGGATTGCGGTCGGCGTTCAATAACAGCTTGTCACCCTCGCCGAAGCGCCCGACGGAATCGGTCATCGCCCTGAATTTGTCCGCCAGTTTTTTGAGCAGCCACAATTCTTCATTGGTCTGCCGGGCTGAGGCGATAATGGCCACCGAATCGTGTGGCGCGTTTTTGAGTTTGTCGGCAATTTCGTTGAGCGCGGCAGTCCAGGTTGTTTTCCGGCCGCGAACCAGAACGTTCTTCAATCGGTCCTCGCGATGAATCCATTTGTAGTTCAAGCGGCCGTAATCACACATCCAGCAGGCGTTAACGGCGTCATTTTCGCGCGGTGTGTAGCGATAGACTTTTCCTTCACGCGAGCCGACGATGATGTTGCAGCCCGTCGCGCAGCTCGTGCAGAGGCTCTTGGTTTCCTTGAGGAACCACACGCGCATCTGGAACCGGAAATCTTTCGACGTGAGCGCGCCGACGGGGCAAATGTCCACGGTGTTCAACGTGTAATTATTGTCGAACCCCTTGCCCGGATAGGCGGTGAGCGTGTTGTAACTGCCGCGATTGACGATGCCGAGCGCGTCGTCGCCCGCAATGTCGCGGGTGAACCGGATGCAGCGCGTGCACAGGATGCAGCGTTCGTCATCGAGCACGATGCGCGGGCCGAGATCTACGGCTTTGGGCTTGTGGACCTTCGGTTCCACAAAGCGGCTGGCGGACTGGCCGTAATCCACCGAGTATTCCTGCAATTTGCATTCGCCGGCCTGGTCGCAAATCGGGCAATCGAGTGGATGGTTGATCAGCAGAAATTCCAGAACGCCCTCGCGCATTTGTTTCACACCGGGTGTGTTCGTGTAAATTTCCATGCCGGGCGAAATTGGCGTGGCGCAGGCGATGGCGGGGCGGGGCGATTTCCGGACCTGCGGCGTGCCGTCGGGATTCAAAACCGGCTTGCGGTCAGGGCCGAGCGCCGGCGTGCCGAATTCGACGAGGCACATGCGGCAGTTGCCGGCGACCGGCAGCTTCGGGTGATAGCAGTAGTGCGGCACCTCGACCTTCGCCAATTCGCACGCCTGGATCATGGTGGTTGGAATCGGCTTGCCCGAAAGCGGGTCGGGCGTCGTCTTCGGCACTTCGATTTCGCGCCCGTCCACCTTCACCTTGACTTTTTCAACCGCAGGCGGCGCGGGCTTCGCTTCGGTTGTGGCTGCTGCTGACATCTTATAAATCTATATCTTCCACGACGAGTTTGGCTATCTGCGCAAACATTTCGGAATTTTTTCCGATGAAAGTGTCGTCAGCTTTTAGGCCGAAACGAACCTCATCTTTTTCGCGTGCTCGATCAAAGGAAAGACCTTTGGACTCTATGAGTTTTGCACCCGTTTTAGCGCGTTTGTTGAGCCAAAATTCAACCAGGAAATGTTTGCCTTCCGGCTTGATTCGAAAAACATAGTAACCTTTATACATTATCGAGACGGAACGCTTCTGGTAATAAATCGTAATCCTTGGGCAATCTGTTGGTATTGCTTTACGCAAATTCTGCACAGCGACAAGAGTTGCGGGGGATTTTTTTTGCCAATAGTCCTCGACCGATCGTCCACCGTTTGATGCAGTCTCTATCTGTCTGCGGCCATCTGCCTCTGAATCTTGAAACGCATTGAGAATGGTCGTAAAATGAAGTGCATTTTTGCCTTCGACCTCAACAATGTTTGCTTTGATGGCTACGATTGGAATGGAGAGTGACAAACGGTAAATCAAATTAAAGAAGCGCCGTGTGACACCTTCCGCAATCAAAACTGGAAAATGTTTGCGCTTCAAATCCTGACGTTGCTCCAAGTCCCAATACTCAATTGTCCGGCTGATGTGATCTCCATCCGTTTCTCCCAGCATCACTTCAACTTCAAACAGAGTATCTCCCTCGCGATTTTTGAGCAGGATGTCGAGTTTTCCACCACTCAATTGACGCTTTTCACGCTCGACCAAAACCAAATCACCCAAGCCAATAATGTTTGGTTTAGCCGCAATTTGTTCTTGCAGCCAATTCTCGTCGTATCCGCAATCGCGGATACTCAATGTTTTCGAGATTGTTATTTGGTCTGCCATTTTCAGTGATGCGCCTCCGCCAATTGTTTTTGTTCGGCGGGCAGGGCAACGTCCTTTGCGCGACGCTCTTCATCAGCGGTGCCTTTAGCGACAAATTCGTCCTTGAACTTCGCCACGAAACTTTGCACCGGCCACGAGCAGGCTTCGCCGAAGGCGCAAATCGTCCGGCCGCCGGGAATGTTATCGGCAATTTTCACCAGGTAATCGGCGTCGCTCGCGCGGCCTTCGCCGTGTGTGAGGCGATGCAGCGCCTTGCTCATCCAGAGCGAACCTTCGCGGCAGGGCGTGCACTGGCCGCAGCTTTCGTGCGCGTAAAATTCCGCGATGTTCGCCAAGGCTGCAACGATGTCGGTCGAATCATCCATCACGATGATGGCGCTCGAACCGCTCATTGAGCCGGCGGCAATCAACGAGTCAAAATCGTAAGGCAAATCGAGCATGTCCACCTCCTGCTCGACGACCTGGCCGTCCGGGCCTTTGCGTTTGAACTTGAACTTCTCGCCCGCCTTGAAAACTTTGGCGGACGAACCGCCGGGGATGACAGCCTTCAACGAACGTCCAGGACGCAGTCCTCCGCCAAACGCCGGATCGTTGATAAGCTGGCCGATGGTGACCTTGCCGGTCTCGATTTCGTAATAGCCAGGCCGATGGACGTGGCCGCTCAGGCTGACGATGCGCGTGCCGGTGTTGTTCGGCGCTCCGAGTTTCGCATATTCCGCGCCGCCCATCGCCACGATATGCTTTACATGGCACAACGTCTCGACGTTGTTGACGATGGTCGGGCACATCCACAGTCCGAGCACGGCCGGAAAATACGGCGGCTTGATGCGTGGATACGGCCGTTTGCCTTCGAGCGATTCGATGAGGCCGGTTTCCTCGCCGCAAATGTAAGCGCCCGCGCCGCGGTGAACATAAATTTCCAAATCATAGCCGGTGCCCAGAATATTTTTGCCGAGGAAATGTTTCGCGCGGGCTTCGGCCAACGCCTTGTTCAGCAACTTCGCGCCATCGGGCATTTCGCCGCGGATATAGATGTAGGCCAGATGCACGTCGTTGGCGTAGCACGCGATGATGGTGCCTTCGAGCAACTGGTGCGGGTCTTTGTAAATGATTTGCCGGTCCTTGAACGTGCCCGGCTCGGA
>Ga0335081_10002642_pt1 | contig 28203 bp, 24 predicted proteins | sample Lox_Sample_35_FD_206713 | JGI IMG/M metagenome (GOLD analysis project Ga0335081, IMG submission 206713) | Soil microbial communities from Loxahatchee National Wildlife Refuge, Florida, United States - Lox_Sample_3.5 | ecosystem: Environmental > Terrestrial > Soil > Wetlands | place: USA...
GAAAGCGGGCAACTGCAAAGCCCTTTTGCGGCTCCCTCCGGCCTCCCGTTGGTCGGCACCGAGCTGCACGACAACTTCGGAGTAGACAAAACATCATAGGAGATTCGTATGTTAGACGCCTTACCACCCCGGCCAAGCCTCGAGCAGTATAAGAAACTGGCCAAGGACTTCCAGCATGCCTGCAAATCCCACGATCCCGGTGCAGTGCGCGAATGGGCCGCTCGCTGGGCGGACACACTGGCCCGCCTCCAAGGGCAGGCGATCACGCCCGAGGCTCGAAGAAAGATCGGCTGGGTTGCGGAACAAGTCGAGCGGCAATGGCGCAAGATTCAGCAATCGAATGAGCAGGCGGCCCGCTCCACCCTGGCCGGCGCCCAGTTCTTCATAGCGCGCTGCCACGGGTTTGCAGGCTGGCCGAAGTTTGCCAAACACCTGGAAGGGTTAGCGCGCGCCAATTCGCCGGTCTCGCGCTTCGAATCAGCGGTGGACGCGATCGTCAGCGGCGATATCGCAGCGCTCGAGAAACTGCTGCGTGATCATCCTGAGCTGGTACGGGCGCGATCGACCCGCGCGCATCGTTCCACCCTTCTGCATTACGCCTCCGCCAACGGCGTCGAGGAGTTTCGCCAGAAGACGCCCGGGAATATTGTCGAGATCGCGAAGATGCTGCTGGAGGCTGGCGCCGACGTCAACGCCGAGTCGGATGCGTACGGCGGCCGGTCGACGACCCTCGGATTAACCGCCACCAGTTGTCATCCGGAAGCTGCCGGCGTACAGATCGCGCTGATGGAAACGCTGATCGGGCGCGGAGCGATCATCGACGGTCCGGACGGGGGCAGCGGGGTCAATGGCTGCCTGCACAACGGGCGTGGAGAGGCGGCCGAGTTCCTGGCGAACCGCGGCGCGCGCCTGGACTTGGAGGGAGCGGCTGGCGTCGGCCGGCTCGATGTCGTCCAGACCTTCTTTAATGACGATGGCGCCCTGAAGCCGCCGGCGACGCGCGAGCAAACGATTGACGGTTTCGCGTGGGCTTGCGAGTTCGGCCGCGCCAATGTCGTCGATCTTCTACTGCGGCGAGGTGTGAAAATCGACGCTCGGCTCAAGCACAACGGACAGACCGGTCTCCATTGGGCCGCCCACGGCGGACACGTGGACACTGTCAAGCTGCTGCTGGAGTTCCGTGCGCCGGTAGATGCCAGGGATACAAGCTTCGATGGCACGCCTCTCGCATGGGCGCTGTACGGCTGGGGTAATTCGCCGGCGAACCCCAGGCGCGGGGACTACTACGAAACGGTCGCGCTGCTGGTTCGGGCTGGGGCAAAACTGGATGCTCAGTGGTTTGAGGAGGACGATGAAGAGCGCCGCCGCGCGGTCCGGCGCCTGCATTCCGACCCGCGCATGCAGGCCGCGCTCAGCGGCAAAATACCGAAGTAGTGGTTCCGCTTCCACCGTGGCGACTGTTCGGTGAGTCTTGCACCGTTCAGGATCTTCGCGACGTGGCGCTCGCGCTCTTGTTTTCAGCACTTTATGCATATCATTTATGCTCCATATAATTTGGCCCTGACCAAATTTTGCACATTTGATAAGCTTGATGTGCAATGAGCTTGGATTACAGGGCGTGGCTCGAAGGCGCCAAGGCAGAACTCCAGAGCCTCCAGCAGCAGAAGGAAATGCTGCAGGCGCAGCAGGCGGAACTCGCTCGCCAGGAGCGGGAGATCGATAAAAGGATTGAAGGCATGGCCCAGACGGTCAGCGGCCTGGCGTCGCTGGTTCCTGAAGAGCCTCCCGAACTCTCCGTGACTGGTGTTCTGGCTGTGGTCGGGAAGGTCATCGTAGATGTCGGATTGACCGGCCGAATCCGGACAATCCTGCAAGCCGCCTCCCCGCATGGACTCTCGGCCGTCGAAATCCGGTCCGAACTGCAGCGGACTGGGTTCTATCTCGGGAACTACTCAAATGCCCTCGCTACCATCCATACAACACTGAGTAGAATGGCAACTTCCGGTGAAGTCGAATCAATCCATGGCCAGGATGGCAAGCGGTTCGTGTGGCGCGGGACGCCCGCTTCCAGTTTGCCTTTTGCCCTACCCGCTCCCGCTCCGATGCCAGTTGGACTCAAAGGTAGCACCGTGCCCCACAAGCGATACCGTTTCTCCGCACGGAAGCATCCCCAGCCTTCCCCGCCAAGTCCGGTTTCGAAAGCTGAAACGAAGGGATGACCGCGGTGCACCTGCCTTCCGCCGACGAGTTCGAAGCATTCAAGCTCTTCATGTTCAGGCTGATCGACGCCGCGCTGTGGGTCTTCATGCTGATGGGAGTGCTCTTTCTGGGCGTGAAGCACATCCCCCGGTTACGCCCACATCGCCGGCGCGAGAGGAAGATATGATCGTCGGAAGTGCGGCCGAAATCCAATCCGTCGGCACGATAGCCTCAATCGCATCTCTTGTGCGCGGATTGCTCAGACCTAAAGCGAGGTACGGTGAGCGCCAAACGCTTGGGCAATTCATCCGCTTCCGCCCGTCAACCATTCGTCAACCACGTCGGCGATTCATAGCGCCCTCTGCGCAGCATCGGCCGGACGGTCAAGTCCGGAAACACAAGACTTAGCACGGCCACATCTCGCCACATCTTCAACGTGTGGGGTTCGATTCCCGTTAGCGCTACCATATCTCCTGTATTGTCACTGGCTTGCAAGGTCATCGATCACCCTACGCTCACACCAGAGTGGTTGTTTTCAAGGGTTTCGCGACCACCCCAATACGGTTTTTCAACCCGTTATATGATTCTCAGTTCCCAAAAGGCGTTGATCCACGGCAGCGTGTGTTTCGTCACTCAACGAGAATGCGTGCTGCCCGGTCTTCGGGAATGCAGTTTAGGATTGCGGTTCGCGAGACGTGTTGTTTCTGGCCTCGCGGCGCGCTGTTCGTGACGGGCGGTTCCCACGTTCACGGCGCGAACAAACCGGAACTGCAGTTGGGAACAGGCCGCGGGCGCAACCTGCGCGTTCCGGAAGACGTGTGGGAGCGGTTGCGCGGGGCGTGACGCCGACGCAATCACGCAGTACAATTGTGGGTATTCTCGGATCTAAAGAAGGAGGCTCCCGATAAGCCGGTTCCGGATCGTTCCTGCTCTTCTCCTTGGCCTAGCCGCGTGGGAACTGCCTGTGTTTGCCGACGGCACCTCCGTAGGCCTGTGTAATGGCGGCAAGGCGGAGTTTGATGCCTACATCGTGGCAGGCGGCGTTACCTACACCAAGCACGTGAAGCCGATCGAGTGCGTGGATTTGGCGCAGTCCGACGGGCAGATGCCGCCGGCGACGATGGGCTTCGCCTTCACGGACGCGAAGGGGCAATACGTGGGCGCGAAGCGCTTTGACTTCCTGCCCGAGTGGAATGGCCCGCTGGATGCGCAGTTCGGGCTTCCTCCGGTGATGAAACAGGGTCACACGACGTTCACGGTGAAGCACGGGGCCGCGAGCGTGACGATTCCCGGACTGCTCGCGTTTCAGGCACAGCCACAGGTGTGCACGGTGTCGCCCCCGACGTCGCACACCCCAATTTATCTGGGCATGTCTGCCAGACAGATTGCGGACGCTCAATTTACGGACTCACTGCGTGCGAACTCGTCACCGCAGGAGAAGACTTGTCACTTTCCCAGTTATGCGCTGACGGCGATCGCGTATCCGGATACCCACGAAGTGTCTCTCGCGGACGAGTGCTATGCGTGCGAGGCGGCGGAGCAAGCGAAGCTGTCGCCGGAGCAGAGGGCGCAGCAGGATCAGACCCAGCAGTCGATCGATGAGGGGATGCGGAGTCTCCTCGCCACGTTGAACCTCGGAGGCGCCGACGGCGCTCGGATGAACAACATGATGGATCAGAAGCTGAAGGACGATGAGGCGGCTCCGGCGCGGAGGAGGGAGATGGCGAAGGGTCCGTACTCGATGGACTGGGAGCACTTGTCGACGTTCGTCGTGTCGGCGTTTTCCAGGGCCAAGCCGCTGATGCCCAACCGCCACATCATTCTGCGGGGGACGGTTTCGAAGGTGGTGCCGCCGAAGCCGGGCGCGGAGATTCCGCGCTACGTCCTGTACTTCAAGGAAGGGAGCACGCTGACGAAGGCTCCGATGAATCTGCCGGGCGACTACTTCATTCAGCAGTATGTGGGGCGCGAGGATGCGTTCGCGATTTGCGCGACGGACGGGGCGGTGCTGGCCGATGTGTTCGGCGCGAGCTACGCGACGTCGGCGGTGGGCAAGATGGTGGAGATGGAAGGGGAGCTGAACAGCGGCACGTGCAGCGCGGCGGTCGGCATCCGCGTGGACCTGGCGCATCAGGCGAAGGTGGTGACGGCATCGACGCCGGCGACGAAGGGGCAGACGTTTGTGCCGAAGTACGGGCCGGCGCCTGCGGGGCCGGGTCCTGCGGCTCCGATTTCGGACCTGGGTGGGAAGATCGGCAACATGCGGGATAACGCGGCGGCAGCAGCGGCCGAGGCGCTGTTTGGGGGGCTGGCGCCGCCCAACGCAAACGCGGGTCAGGCTGGGACGACGACCGCGAGGACGACGCGGGAACCGGCGACGACAACAGCTTCGGTCACGCCGGCGCGCCCGATGGTGCGCACGCTGGACGCTCCGGTGGGGCCGACGACTCCGCCTGCCCCGGCGGCACCGAAGCGGGATCCGCTGATCGACCAGATCCTGAATCAGTTGAAGCAGGGCGGGGGAGAGGCGGCGGTGCTGCGCGCATTGAAGGCGAAGAACAAAGCGGTCACGCTCACGGACGCGGACAAGGCGGAGTTGAAGGCGGCGGGGGCGACGGATGCGGTGATCGCGGCGCTGTTGGATCCGAAGACGATTCCGTTGACGCCGCAGGAGCAGAGGATGTCGGCGCAGCGTTCTGCGGCGCAGGAACAGGCGCAGAAGCTGGCTGCGTGTCTGCAGCAGGCGCTGAAGGACAACCCGAACGATCGCCAGGCGTATGTGAAGGCGCAGATGGCGTGCAGAACCAGCCGGTGAACATGGAGGAGGGCGGCTGCGAACGCGTGCGTCGGTTTTGATCACACATTGATCACACCGCAGCCTTCCGTGGGGGTCATTGCGGCGAAAAGGTCGCGTACGGCCCGCCCATTAGCCGATGATCCCGGCATTCTTGAAGGACGGCAAGCCCCCGCTGGCAACGCCCAAACCGGGAAACAGAGGCGTCCATACCACTCCCGCCTATGCACAGGTGGCTCTACCACTTCCGTTTAAATCTACCTTCCTCCAGACCCTCTGCCTTTTGCCGTAATGCTCTTCAACCTTGAGAAGCTCGCCACGTTCGTCGCTCCCGAACGGCCGCGTCTTCACCAGAGTCAAGACTCCCAGCGACCATAGAACACCGCTCAATGAATTGAGCGACCTTCGACATGCGCTGGGGATCGAGCGATATACCAGATGCTTGTTCTGCCGAATCAAGACGGCCCCGTGTTCGCTTAAGAGCCGATTCACTTCAATGCTGGCGTTCACGGCTTTGTCCCTGCGTCGCGCTTTAGCGGGCGGATCTTCGCCCACGGCTTCTTGGCCGCCGCGGCGATCCGCGCCCGGCCCTCCGGACTCAGCCGGCGGCGGCGTGGCGCTCCGTCGCCGGACCCGTTCAGCCGGTCTATGGGTGCTGCAACACCGAGGGCTGCCGCTTCGATCGCCTCGCGACGTTTCTGGTAGCCGATCAGCGCGTGCTCTAGACTCTAGGGCAATTGCTGCCGCCGGCGGAAGCTTTCATAACATTGGCCGCAGATGAGCGCGGATCCTCGGCAATCCATCGCGTTCATCCGCGGCCTATCTACTGGCCGGAAAAGGGTTCAGCATGCGCCTGCGCCAGGTCCACCAGGTCGCTGAATACCCCGTACGCCGTCTGCTCCACTTGCGGTTCGATCGATACCGTGCCGAACGTGCCCATCAGGTCCGTGTGAAACAGAATGATGTTCGAGGTTCCCGCCGGCGAAGCCAGGACGTCGCAGCGGTCCATGACTTCCGCGCGCACCCGCAGCGAGACCTTGGATCCGTTGCGGCGCCCGCGGCTGATCAGCCGCACCGTCTTGCCCTTCCGCGCCAGATTCTGGACACGCTGCGGGGTCAGCCGTCCGATGCCGCGCGTCGAAACGCCCTGCGGCGTGCAAGCCGCGTCCATCAACACATTGGCCAGCGCCGCGGTCTTGGCGGCTGAGTCCCAGCCTTCGATATCGTAGGCGCCGTCGGCTTCCGTGATCCCCATGGCTCGCGCTTTGGCAAGGCCGTCGTCGAACGAGCCACCCTGCTCCATGGTCTGGATCACGACCTTCGACGTCGAATTCAGCGCGCCGGTGAAACCGAGCACCCGTATACCCGGCATACAATGACGCCACAGATTGAACACCGGCGCGCCATCCATCACCGCCGATTCGAAACGGAAGCCGAGGCCCGCGCGCGCCGCTTCCTCGCGCAACGCGGCATAGGCGTGCGCAATCGGGCCCTTGTTCGCCGTCACCACGTGCATATCCCGCGCGAACGCGGCGCGGATATGCGAGATGGCCGGCTCTCCGGAGGAAGGCTCGAGCGTGGTCAGTTCCACCGCGATCTGCGCGCGCGCCGCATCCAGGAACTTCTCGGTGGACTCGATACGCGGCCCCATCGCCGGCTCGTCCGGCAACCCGGCCGGATCCACTGCGGTGCCGTGCCGCAAGGTGTGGACGCCGGTGATGGTAAACGGAAACTCCCCCCGTTTTTCGCGCAGCAGCCGCGCCAGCGCGCGCCCCACGTTCCCATACCCGATGATCGCGAGCTTCAAGAAGAGATTGTACCCGAGAGAACACGGCAGCTTCGGCTTCAATCCGCTGCGCCATCGCGGCTCGCGTAGGCGGCTGCGGTCGCGATTTCGGAAAACAGGTTGTCGCGGTCTTCCAATTCGCGAAGCGCGGATTCATCAATCGAGCCATTTTCGATCTGCCGGTAGAGGCCGGACATGTTCTGGAGGTGGGTTGTGGTGCGCTGCCGGGCGTAGCTTTCCATGTTTCCTGAGTTGATCATGAAGGCCCAGTCGCTGGCCTGCGCCAGCAACAGCTCCCGCGCGGCCTGGTTCATGGCGCGCAGCGTCAGGCCGGTGAGGCGCGGGTTGGCGCGGGAGAGGTACTCCATCCGCTCGGCGCCCGCGTGCAGGTGCGGATAGATCCAATCGTTGCTGCTGTTCAGCCAGACGTCACTCGCGCCCCTGTCGCCCCAGCTCGACATACAGGGTGCGGCGGCCTGGTTGACGGGATACTCATCCAGGTATTCGGAAAGAGTGGCCAGCCGGACCGTGTTCTGCTCCGCGGCGAGCCGGATCAGATAGTCGAGCCAGCGCGGGCCTTCGAACCACCAGTGGCCGAACAGTTCGGCATCGTAGGGCGCCACAATCATTGGCTTGCGGTCCATGGACGCGGCCTGACCGTTGACCTGGCGGATGCGTTCTTCCAGGAAGTGCTGAGCGTGACTGGCGGCCTTCTGCTCCGCCCAGTCCGGGCGGTACGGCTCCTTGTGGTCGCCGGGTCCCGTGATCCGGTAGTATTTCAGGCCGGTGTCGAGGCGGATTCCATCACGGTGAATGAACGGCTTGATATACGCGAGATCCAGGTCGTAGCCGATGTCGCGGTAGAACTCGCGGTAGTCGTAGTCGCCCGGGTAGCCCTCGGCAGAACTCCAAACCTGGCGGGAGGATTCCGGATCGCGTCCGAAAGCGGCGACTCCGGACGGGCAGACGATGGGGGCATAGACGCCATATCGCGGGCGGCTGCTGGCGCGTGTGACGCCGTGCGTCTCCAGAACGGTGTACCGAGTGGCCTGCTCGCGCAACAGAGCGTCCACACCGGGGTAGTATCCGCATTCGGGGAGCCAGAATCCCTGGGGATCGCGACCGAAGATCTGCCGGTAGTGTTCGACGCCGATCCGCACTTGCGCCCGCACGGCGGATTCGTTCACCGAGAGAAGAGGAAGGTATCCGTGAGTGGCGGCGCTGGCCATCACCTCGACCCTGCCGGTGCTCTGAAACTGCGCGAAGCCGCGAACCAGGTTTCTCCCATACCGGTTGACGAAAGCGTCATGCACGCGCTGGAGCAGCTTCCGGTACAGCAGCGCTACCGGGTGGAAACAAGGCTGGGTGGCAGTACGAGCGACCTCCCGTTCCGCCAGCTCCAGAGTCTTTTCAAGCTTCCTCGTGTAGCGTTCCTGCAAGAATGGATCGAGCAGCATGGAGGCCAGGGTGGGGCTGAGCGAGAACGTCAGACGGAAATCGACGCCATCCTCGATCAGGCTCTCGATGACCAGGAACAGAGGGACATAGGTTTCGGTGATGGCTTCGAAGAGCCAGTTCTCCTCCAATGAATCCTCATGCTCGGGGTGCCGGACATAGGGCAGGTGGGCGTGAAGGACGAGGGCGAGATAGCCTTCCACTGCCGGCTACCCCTTGCGTTCGCCGCAACACGAAGGGGCGTGGGATGCCGAGGACACGCCGGGCGAGAATCGGGCTTCGGCCTGCGAGGTCAAATCGCCGCAGGCCGATACGTGAGCCGAAGGAAGCTTTGCCTCTGCCTCGCCCACGGCCCCGTGATCGGCCGATTCTCCGCCAAGACCACGAATCTCAGCGAGCCGGCGACGCAGCGTCTCGGCCGCGTCCACCCGATGTTGCGGGGGCGGTTCAGCGGCATTTTCGAGCCGCTCGATCGGCGCTTCGAAGGCCGGTGCGAAGGGCGGTGGCGTCTCCGGAGTGGTAACGGAAGGAGCCGGCACGCCGTGAGCGGCGTACACTCCCTCCAGCCTCCGACGCAGCGTCTCGGCCGCATCGAGCGGGGGACGCGCTTCAGGTTGAGGCCGAAATTCCCCTTCAGGCTGAGGTCGTGTTTCGGGCGACTCCGGCACGTCGCGGGTGTTTGCCGGCGGAGCTACGGCGGCGGCCGCAACCTCTTCGGCCGTGCGCTCGGCCGGTGGAGGACTCGCCGGGGACCGCGGCGATTGCGGCTCCTCTTCGCTCACCGGCCACGCCCGCGGTGTCTCGACCGGATTGGACTTGGCTAACGAATGAAACTCACCGCCCTCGTTCCATCCCAACTCGGCATAGTAAGCCTGCGCCGGGCTCCAGAGGTGCACGTACCAGTTTCGCGCATCCAGGTCCACGGTAACGTCGAAGCTGCTCGGTGACGAACCGTGCGTGACGTCGTGGAATCGCAATGTGGCGGGTGGATTCGGCGCCGGGAGCGCGTCCCGATCAACGTCCCAGTAGGCATGCACCAGGTAGGAGTTGACCGCCAGCAGAGTCACGCGGGACTGGCCGTGGGGCTGGGGCACGCCCTCGCCAGCCGGCGGCGTGGTTTTGATGGGCGGACGAGGTTCTGGCAGATCTCGCGAAAGGTCCTCGGGGTCAAGCGCCACTGATCTATCACCGTCCGGGCTGGAAATTCTTCCATTCTAACCGGCAATCGGCGCATTTGAGTGCTCCATAAACGTTGTAGTAGCTCGTGTAGCCCGAACTCGTGTCGGATTTGGCGAGTGTCATCTCGTCGTGGATATGCGCGTGCTGGCGGCACAGACCGCGGCCGCACGCCGCGCACGTCCCCCGGGCGTCGTCGTCACAGAACCAGCATTTCACGTTCGATGTTCTCCTTTCAGCCGCCGAGTGTCCTTATAGATTCTAACAATGGAGACTGGAGCCGTCGCCGCGCTCCCCAATCAGATCCGCATCCCCGGTATTAATCCGCTCATCGGCGCCAGAATCATCCTGTCGATTGCCGGTGAAGCTCATCGAGAAAAGCTGGCTTCGCCGGAAACACCGCCGTAACGTGGAACCGTGGTCCACATGGTGTGGCGGCTGATTTCAGTGGTTGTTCTTCTGATCTCACCCGCGCTCGCGCAGGAGACGCTAATACGGACGCTCGTGACCGGCGCCGTGCGTGACGCCAGCGGCGGCGCGATCTCCAGCGCCAGTGTCTACCTGCGCGATTCGACGGCCTTCGCGGTCAGCGGCCCGGACGGGCGGTTCGCGCTCGTGGGCGCCGCCACGGGCGATGCCGTCATCGTAGTTGCACACGCGGGGTTCCAGGCGCTCGAACGAAAAGTGGTCCTTGGAACCGAGCCCGTCGCGCTCGATCTCACGCTGGCGATCGCACCCCAGTCGTCTTCCGTCGAAGTGAGCGCGGCTGCCCCATGGTCACCCGAGCCGGCGCCAAGCGCCAAGCTGCAGACGCTCGATATCTACCGCACTCCCGGCAGCGATGCCGACCCCATGCGCGCCGTTCAGATGCTGCCCGGGGTGGTGAAGGTGGACGAGGGCGCGGGCCTGTTTGTGAGAGGCGGCGACGTGAGCGAAACCGCCACTTACCTGGACCGTGCGGTACTTTTTCATCCGTACCAATATGAGACGCCCGCCGGCGGTTTTTTTGGCGCCGTGCCGCCCTACCTGATCTCGGGGCTCAGCCTGAGCAGCGGGGCCTTCCCGGCCCGCTTCGGCGACGCGCTCTCGGGCATCCTCGAACTGACAGGACTTGACCGTCCCCGGCAAGTCACCCTGAGCGCGAGCCTGGGACTCGCTGCGGCATCCGCCAGCCTGGCGATTCCGATCGGCGAACACATGGGCCTGCGCTTTTCAGGCAACCGTTCTCTTTCCTCCTGGCTCTTCGACGTCAACCCCGGCACGCAGCACTTTCAGCAGTATCCGTCCGGCGCCGATTTGAACTTCAGCTTCTATGCCGATGCGGGCAGCACCGGAAGATTCAAGGTTTCGGCATTCGACGACCGTGAAAGCGTAGGCGTCGAAGTGCAACAGGACGCCTTCACTGGAATCCTGAGTTCGACGAGCCACAACCGGCTTTTCAGTGTCAATTGGGAAACAACCACCGGCGCATGGCTCATCCAGGCCACCGCATCCACCGGAAGTTATCGGGCATCGACCGGCTCCGGCGCGCTCGACCTGGTATCTCAGGACCTGGGCACTCGGATTCGGCTGGATCTCACTCGTTCCGTCGGCGGCTGGATATTGCGCGCCGGCGCGGATGCGGAGCGGCGTGGCTCCCAGTCCGAAGGAACGTTGCCGGCGCACGGAGGCGACCTCGGGGGTATCGAGGGCACGCGCCTTTGGTCCAGCGATCAGCACCAGTGGCGGATTGGCGCTTATGCAGAGTTAGAGCGCGCGCTAGGCCGCTGGACCCTGAATGTCGGCGCGCGTTATGACCGCTTTGTGGCATTGCATCAGGAAGCGGCGGATCCGCGGGTGTCCGTGGCGTATTCAGTCTCGCGGAAGCAGCGGCTTCGGCTCGCGTGGGGCATCTACCATCAGGCTCCTTCTTCCGCCTATCTCGATCCCGGGGTCGGCAACCCAGAACTTCGAGCCATGCGCGCGCGGCACTTAGTCGCTGGATATGAGTTTGGCCAGGAATCTGGTCCGGTCTATCTGCGAATCGAGGGGTACAGTAAGAAGTACCGCCACTTGCCGCTTCAAGATGCGCTGCTGAACTTCAACAGCAGCGGTAATGGCATGGCGCGCGGCGTCGACGTATTCTTCAAGCTGCACCCGCGCGGACCGTGGCAGGGCTGGGCCGGCTACAGCTATTTGCAGGCCTTGCGCCTCTACACGCCGTTTGACGATTTCGGGCGCTACGACACACCGACCCAGCGATTTCGTCCCGACTTCGACATCCCCCACACACTTCAACTGGTTCTCCAGCGCGACCTGCCGGCGTCCATGAGCGCAAGCGCGAGCGTGCGGGTTGCGTCCGGCAAGCCGGACACGCCCATCGTTGGGGCTTATCCCACCGCGGGGGGATACGTCCCTATATTCGGCCCCATCATGCCCAGGCACACGCCCGAGTCGCAACGAACGGTCCTGTTCGGTGTGCTGATCGGCGCCGCCGCCACGTTGCTGCAAGCCACGGCGCTGGCGGCTGAGGAGAAGGTCTACTTTCCGTACGCGGTGTCTGGCGCCGCGCTCTACTACCTGATGCTGGGGCTCTGCGCCGTGCCCGTATGGACCATTTGCGAGCGGCTGCACCAGCGGCGTACGCATCTGCCTCAGGTCATCGCAATTCACGTGGCGCTCGGCATCGCGGACCTGATTGTCTGGCAGGGCGCCTATCTCGCCTGCCTATACCCGGTGGCGGGAGGCTTTGAAGGAATGCGGCTTCGCGAAACCGGCCTGTGGCAACTGCTGGGCGCCATCAGTATTTATGCGGCAATGGCCGCCGGCATTCTCGCAGCGCAGGCGAACCGCCGGCTGCAACTGGAGATGCGCCGGCAAGCCGAGTTGCGGATCCTGGCGCGCGATGCCGAGATCCGCGCGTTGAAAATGCTGATCCGCCCGCACTTCTTCTTCAACGCCATGAACTCCATCTACTCTCTGATCGCTACCCGTCCGCAGCAGGCACAGGAGATGGTGGAGTTGGTGGCGGACCTCATGCGGCAGAGCCTGGATGCTTCCGATGCGGACGTCGTTTCTCTCGACTGGGAGTTGGAGGCGGTGCGGACTTATCTGCGTGTTGAGAAAGTGCGGCTCGGTGAGCGATTGGACATTCGCATCGATTGCCCCGAGCCGCCCACCGAGTTTGCAGTTCCTCCATTCCTGTTGCAGCCCTGGTGGAGAACGCCATCAAGCACGGAATCGCTTTTCTGCCCGAACCCGGCCGGGTGGAGGTGCAGGTGCACTCGCAAAATGGCCAGTTGGAACTGGTAGTCCGCGACACCGGACCGGGACGCCCGTCACTCCCGGTCGTGGAAGAACGCGAGGGGCATGGCCTCTCGATCGTGCGGCGGCGCCTCGAGAACCTATACGGCGCGGAGTTCTCGATGGAACAGCGCAATCTCGAGCCTGGCGGCTTCGAAGTCGCGATTAGAATTCCGAAGCAGACGCTGAGCGATGCGCGGGCGGCCGCCCATGCCTGACACCACGCTGGGCACGCTCATTGTGGACGATGAACCGCCCGCGCGGGAGCTTTTGCAGTCATACGCCGCGCAGCGCCGCGAGTTGCGTGTGTTGGGCGAGGCAGCGGATGGGCGCGCGGCCATCGACGCCATCCGCCGGCTGGCGCCGGACCTGGTGCTTCTCGATATCGAAATGCCCGCTCTCGACGGATTTGCCGTTCTCGAAGAAGTGGCCGGCAAGGGACTGCCGTTGCCGCGCGTCATCTACGTGACGGCCTTCGATCGTTACGCGGTGCGCGCCTTTGAAGTCAATGCCATCGACTACTTGTTGAAACCCGTGAGCCAGGCGCGTTTTGACAGAGCTGTGGACCGTTGTTTGCAAGCCTGTGCCGCCGCAACGGGCGGAGATCAGGGTCTGCGCCGTCTGTTGGAGGATGTGCTCCATCTGCCGCCGCAGCGCCTGCTGGTGAAAGAGCGTGGTCGCATTGTTCCCATACCAGTAACCTCCATCGATTGGCTGGAGGCCGACCGCGACTATGTCCGCATTCACGCCGCCGGCCGCACGTACCTGATCGAGATCACCTTCACGAAAATGGAAGAGCAACTCACGCCGCGAGGTTTCGCGCGCATCCACCGTAGCGCCATGGTCAACGCGGATCGCATCGGCGAGTTGCACCCCGAGGGAAGCGGCCGCCTGCGGCTGCTACTGTGCGATGGTACGGAACTGATGGTCAGCCGCAGTTATGCCCCACGCTTTCGCGAAGGGCTGCTGTAACGGCGGGCGCAGCCTCAAAAATCGTGCTGGAGAATGGCGGTGGTCCTGCGGCACAATTCCCGCGCGTATTCGGTCCACACGCCGCTGCCCCAGTACCGGAAGCAACTGGTCTGAGTCATCAGCAGGTAGAATAAGGCGTTGCGGTAGCGCCCCTCGGAGCTGCGAACGCCGGCCGTTTTTTGGGCAAACAGGGCGCTCACCTGCTGCATGGGATCGAGCACGTTGCCATAGCCGCGCACCCAGGACAGGTTGTTGGTCCAACTCCCGCCTTCCACGTGAAAGCGATTGTCGGATTTCCGCAGCTCTTCGATAAGGCTCTCGAGAGCCTCGCTGCCCTCCCGCCCCTTGAACCGGTCCCAGATCCGTTTCTGCATGATGGGCTGGATGGCTGGGAAACGCTGTTCGTCGATCCCCAGCGTGTCGAGGTATTCCAGGTATTCTGTGACGTTGACGGGCGGCGTTTCGGAGCCCGACGCCTCGCGCATCACTTCCTGGTATTTCGGGGGAAACTCATTCATCATCACGCCCCCGTTTTCACCGTCCGCAACCTGGGCAGTCAACGCGGGGACGGAGCGGCCAGCCACATCCAGGCGCGTCAGGCCGCGGGCTTCGTAGTAGGGTTGCATCTGCGCCACCAGCTTGGTGTCGCTGCCCTGAGTTTTGATGATGGCGGTGATGCTCAGGGTTTCGCCACTCGAGTTGCGAGCCAGCAGGCGATGAGGGACATGCGGCTGGCGGATGGGTCCGCCATCTTCCGCACTCTCCACCGAATGCTCCTGAACCAGCACCCATCGGTAGCCGCACTCTTTCAGGGTGCGGACGAATTGATAAGCGACGTCGGGATGGTTGGGCAGCGCCATCTCCGGAGGCGAGAAACCTCGCACGCGGCTGGCCGCTTCCAGGCCGAAGATCGCGGCGAAGTGGTGCTGCCACGCCCGCACGTGCAGGCGGAAGTCCTGCACCGGCGTGGAAGGAGCCACCGCGTGGCCCCACGCCGTGCCCAGCCATTCCGCGCTGCGCCGGTACGCCGGATCGCAGGTGATTTTCTGCAGGTTCTCGATCACGTCGTGCTGGCCCATGGCACGCAGGCCGTGCAACAGGCAGCCCGAATAGTCCAGCATGATGCGCGGCTGTTTTCCTTCGTGAATCAACTGCGGAAGGAAATCGCCCATGCGCTTGTAGCACCAGGTGAAGATGCCGGCGTTGTAACGGGCTTCGTCGCTGCCGAAGTCGCGCATATGTTGCAGATTGCTGATTACGGGAGCGGTGCCCAAATCCGGCCCGCCGGCCGGAATCAGCGGCTGGTGCATGTGGAGAGCGTTTGCGAAGGTGCTGCGGGCCCGGCCGAAGTCGATGCCTGACTCCGGCAGGTACAACGGCCCACGCCGGGACATGGCCTCGGCGAGTGCGTCCTCCGATCCACAAATGTTGGGTAGCCCTTCGACATACTCCGGCAAACTGGCCGTGCCTGTGACTAGCGTAGAGCTCATAGCAGACAGATCCCCTTCCTTACTATTGTTGCCCATGCTTGCCCGATTTCCATAACGCGTCGATGCCGTGACAGCCTCGGCGTCGCCGCAAGTGGAAGGGTAGAGACGGACCCGCAATCAAGAGCAATACGCACGCAGGGTCTCGTCCGCGATGGCGTCCCAGGTAAACGCCGTCTCGGCGGCGATCCGGCCGTTTCGTCCCATCCACCGCGCCCACTCGAAATCGCCGAACACGGTCCCCAGTCCCCACGCGATGGAATCGGGATGGGCATACACCTTCAGCCCGTTCACGGAGTGCCACACAAATTCCTCAGGCCCGCCATTCTTGGTGGAAACTACCGGCTTGCCCGCGCTCCAGGCCTCCAGAATGACGATACCAAACGGCTCGTTGCGGCTCGGCACGCAAACCACGTCGCACGATTTATAAAGGTCGGCCAGAGTGCCGTTAGTCTGGAAGCCAAGGAAGCGCGTGGCGTGCGCAACCCCGAGTTGGTGCGCGCGGCGCTCTACGGGCCCGCGCAGGTCCCCATCTCCGGCGAAAATGAACTTCGCGCGGGGGTGGTGCCTGAGAATTGCCGGGATCGCCTCCATCAACAGATCCGGGCCTTTTTGTTGGGTCATGCGGCCGGTGAAAAGCACCGTCGGATCCATGGGGCCGATCGAATACCTGCGCTTCACCTCGGCGGGCTCGACCCATCCGTCGTAGTTATGCGCGCTCACCGCATTGTAAATCACCCAGACCTTGGAATCCGGGACCTGGTACATCCAGCAGATTTCCCCCTTGAGCGATTTCGATACGGTAATCACCCGATCGGCCCAGTAAGTGCCCGCGCGCTCCTGGTGGCGGATTCGCGCCGACGGCCCGTTCGTGAAAGTGTTTCCGCAGCGCCCGTACTCTGTCGAGTGAATCGTCAGAATGGCGCGCCGCCCGCGTTGCTGGCGGATCCAGATCATGGCGTTGGCTGCCAGCCAATCGTGGGAATGTACGATATCGAACGCTCCGATGACACTCTCGGTCTCGAGGACGTGGTGCACGAACGAGCCGCACATGTTGTTCACTTCGTCCACGAAGTTCGAATTCAACTGGAACGGGCAGCGATGATAGTGGACGCCGTCAATGCGCTGGTAGCCTGGCGGCTGGCCCGGTCCGATTCGTGTGAATACATGCACTTCGTGCCCGCGGCGTTCGAGCGCCGCCGCGAGCTCAGTGACATGGACAGCGATTCCTCCGACAGGAATCGAGTGCAGTGATTCCCAACTCAACAGAGCGATTTTCATACGGCCGTAACTCGGATAGACAGCATCCTAATACCCGCTTTTCGGCTCGTCTCCGCTCAGGACCGGCCCTGCGGTCAGACCCCTTGCCGGAGAATATTCCGTTCCTTAACCCTCACACCGTGGTTTTTGAATACCTATATTCTAAGCGATTCGCCAAAGGAAATCACGCGGAAAAGGATGACGATTTGGCATCAAACACCCACACCTGTGCATCTGTAATATCAAATCCATTGCGCCTGCCGGCTTCCATCTGCAATGCTAAAGGACTCAGAAGGCTTACGAAATAAAGGGAGGCGCGTCATGCCCTCGTTGGAGCACGAGCCCGCACGTCATTCTGCAGCACCCACAGCCGCGAGCGCTGACACCACTCTGCATGCAGGCTCGGATCTCGCCGCTGCCACAGCCGTCGCTGGCGGTTATTGCAGCACACCGTTTGACTTTCTCGGCATGCACACTGCGTTGAACGGAGCAGAACCTGCCCTGGTGATCCGCACGTTCCAACCCCAGGCAGAGGCGGTTTCCGTCGACCGGGCCGGCACGCTGTTCGCCATGGAGCGCATCCACCCTGACGGGGTCTTCGAAGCCGTGTTTCCAGGCGAGTCAGACTTCTTTCGTTACCGCTTGTCTGTCACTCTAAGCCCCACTCCGGAGTTTCCCGAGGGGCTCTCATACGAGATCGAAGATCCCTACCGCTATCCTCCGGTTCTCACCGATTTCGACCTGCACCTGTTCAACGAAGGGACTCACACTCATCTCTATCAGAAAATGGGCGCGCACCTCATGTGCCATGACGGCGCGAACGGCGTGTGCTTTGCCGTTTGGGCGCCCAACGCGGAACGCGTCAGCGTGATCGGAGATTTCAACCAATGGGATGGGCGCCGGCACCCCATGCGCCCGCGCGGCGCGTCGGGTATCTGGGAGCTCTTTGTCCCCGGTCTCCGCGAGGGCGACCTGTACAAATTCGAAATCAAAACCGGCTATCTGGGTTACATCGCAACTAAGTCAGATCCCTATGCGTTCTATTCCGAACTGCGTCCGCGCACGGCTTCAGCGGTCTGGGACCTGGGTCGCTACCAGTGGAGCGACCAGGTTTGGATGGCGGAGCGGAAACAGCGGCAGAGATTGACCGCGCCGATCGCGGTCTATGAAGTGCATGCGGGCTCGTGGAGACGGGAGAATGATCCGAAACTGGGCCAACGCTGGCTCACCTACCGCGAGCTGGCCGCGGAGTTGGTGCCATACGTAAAGGGCATGGGCTACACCCATATCCAACTCCTGCCCATCACGGAATATCCGTTTGACGGCTCGTGGGGATATCAGGGTATCGGCTACTTTGCGCCCACCGCGCGCTACGGCACCCCGGATGATTTTCGTTACTTCGTCGACCAGGCGCACCAGGCCGGAATCGGCGTGATCGTCGACTGGGTGCCGGGCCACTTTCCCAAAGATGGGCACGGCCTTTCCTTCTTCGACGGTACCCATCTTTACGAACATGCCGACTTACGCCAGGGCGAGCACCAGGATTGGGGCTCCCTGATTTACAACTACGGACGCCACGAGGTGCGCGCCTTCCTGCTTTCCAGCGCCCTGTTCTGGCTGGACCAATATCACATCGACGGCTTGCGCGTGGACGCGGTGGCCTCCATGCTCTACTTGGACTACTCGCGCCAGCCCGGCGAATGGATTCCCAATGAATTCGGCGGCCGCGAGAATCTGGAGGCCGTCGCCTTTCTCAAGCGCTTCAACGAGGTCGTGCACCAGGAACACCCCGACACGCTGACTTTCGCCGAGGAGTCTACCGCCTGGGGCATGGTCTCACGGCCTACCTACGTCGGCGGCCTGGGCTTCGACCTGAAGTGGAACATGGGCTGGATGCACGACATGCTCGAATACATGAGCAAGGATCCCGTCCACCGCCGCTACCACCACAATAATCTGACTTTCTCGCTGCTCTATGCTTTCAGTGAGAATTTCATCCTGCCGCTGTCCCACGACGAAGTAGTCCACGGCAAGGGCGCGCTCCTCAGCAAGATGTCCGGCGATTACTGGCAGCAGTTCGCCAACATGCGCGCACTCTACGGCTACATGTACGCTCACCCCGGCAAGAAACTGCTCTTCATGGGCGGCGAAATCGGCCAGTGGAACCAGTGGGATTACGAGTCGCAGGTGGATTGGGTGCTGCTCTACTTCGATTCCCACAAGCAGGTCCGCGAATATGTGCGGGCGCTCAATCGGCTCTACGTTTCCCAGCCGGCCTTGCACCAGGTGGATTTCAGTTGGGAAGGATTCGAGTGGATCGACTTTCACGATGTGGACGACAGCATCGTGTCATTCCTGCGCCGGGCAAGTGACCCCAGCGACTTCGTCGTCGTCGCTGCCAACTTCACGCCGGTTCCCCGCCACGGCTACCGGATCGGGGTGCCCGAGCCGGGGTCCTATCGCGAGCTATTGAACAGCGACTCCAGTTGCTACGGCGGGAGCGGTATCGGAAATACAGACGGGTTACCCTCCGAGCCCACCCCCTGGCAGGGCCGGCCGCATTCCATCGTGATTACGGTTCCACCGCTGGCGGTAGTGTTCTTCAAGCTGGACCGGGACCAAAGCATCGCTCCCTGACGGTCGCGGCTCTGCACGCGCTTCGGAGCCGCGACCGTGAGGGAGCGGTTGCGGGCGCTATCTAAAACGCCAGCCCTTCAACCAGCTTATCCAGCTCGCTTTGTAGGGCCGACTTCTTCTTCTGCAGCTCCGCCTGCCGGTCGCGCAGCCCGGCCAGCTTCTGCTCGTGCGCGTCGATCTGCTGGGCGTAGTTCTGCACCTGCTGCTGCTGGCTGCTGACGTTTCTCAGGCTGTTGATGTTTTGCCGGATGCGGTCTTCGTCGCTGGTCAGATCGCGAATCTGGCCCTGCGTATCCTGCAACGCGCGGTCGTTCTCCGCAATCTGCGATTTCTGATCGGCGATGCGCTGCAATTGCCGTTTGCCGGCGTCGCTCAGATTGCGGTTCTGGATGTACGACACCAGCACGTCCGGCGTCAGGCTGGTTACCTGGTAGGACTGGTCGAACACGCGCTCTTCGGAGACCGGATATTCCTGCGTTCCGCCCGCCGCCAGGGAAATCTCGAACCGGTACGCGCTGGCGGTTTTCTCCGCCGGCTTCTGGTTGAGCAAAGTATAGCCCTGCCGCAGCGGATGCTCGATGATCAGAGTCTTGGCCTTCTGATCCACGTTCTTAATGGTGTACGTCCGCGTCTCTTCGATGGAGGACTTGGTCGTCAGCACGCCCCGGCTGGCATGAATTTCCCGGACCACGGCTGCCTTGCTGTTGAAGGCGTCGGTGATGCGCGTGCCCAGGTCCACAGCGTAACTGATCAGCCGCTTGTCGCCGGCTTTGAGGGTTTCCATCAGTGCTTCCCCGCCGTATGCGCCGCCGTCATAAACCGTGATCGGACCGCCGTCGAGCGTCTTGCCGGTGCTGTTAGTCAGCTCAGCCGCGTTGGTGGGATGCTGCGAGCTGTGGTCGGAATAGATCAGCAGTTTGCGCCCTTCGATGGACTGCTGGAGGAATGGGAGCATGGCCGATTCGTCCTTGCGGATGGTGACCGGCTGGGCGATGCGGTACTCGAAGAGCTCACCCAGCTCCTGCGTTGAGGCCTGCTCAGCGATCGAGCTATAGGTGACGCTCGGCTCCGGCTGTAATTTCGCAAATTGTTCCAAGCGATCGAATTCATTGGTCCCTTGAGAGAACCGTGCCGCTGGCGGTGGCGGTGGCGGTGGTGCCGGTGCCGCCATCGCCTTGAGCATGGGGCCATTGCGTCCCCCTGCCACGCCCCCCGCCGCGCCCATCGACGCCGCGAAACTCCCTTCGTGCACCACCGGCCGCGCAGCCGTATCGTCCGCCAATTCCGCACCCGGCCGCTGGACATACTTCGGCGCATAAAGCTGGCTCACGAACGAAATCGGCCGCCCCGATACCAGCGAAAGCTGCACCTTGGTCCAATCGTCGCCGGTGGTGTTGTCCACGATCGCCCAGCCCTCCAGCACCGGCTGCCCTTTTTCTCCGAAGATCAGCCGGTAGCTCGACTTCCACACCGCCGCCGGAATCATGTAGCTGGCCACGATGTCGCGCTGCTTCGCGTCCGTCGAATCGATGTACACGCTGCGCTTGTCCTTCGATCGCCCCGCCGCCAGCACCGCCAGGTAGTCCCTGAACTGTCCCTGCAGTTTCGGATCGGTGAAGTGGAGGCCAACGGCCGCGCTCAGGTCCAGGGTTTTCATCTCGCCCGAATCCAGCAGCAGCGTGAGCAATTCCCGTTCCGCCTCTTTGTCCGTCCCCGCCACCACCCGGCCGCTGAGAATCACCCCGCTCACCGTCTCGTTTCCCAACTTCAACTCCAGCCGCGCTCCCTTGAGTTGGTCCAGCAAACCGATAAGCGCCTGGTCGCCTCCGATCTGGAACGGAAAGTCGGCCAGCTTGTGGCTCAGAGGGTCCATGGAATCGTAGCGCAGGCCCGAGATCTTGCCGCCGCCGCGCTCTTCGATCGTCAGCGATTTCAGCACGTCGTTCATGTCCACGGCGTTGAATTCCAGCCGCGCCGATTCGCCCGGCCCCAGCGTGCCCGCCCGTTCGAAGAACCCGACGCCGTGCTTATACAACACCACCTGCTTCACCGGAAGATCCGCTGCCTCGATCATCGCGGCGCCCAACAGCAAGGAAACGAATACGCGTGTCATAGTCACTCCATCCGGAAAATGCCGCGGCCGGCTTTTCCCTTTCAAGCAGTACGCCGTGGGATAACGCTCCTGCGTTGTCCCGGCGCGCGAAGCTCGCGGTTCACCTGGGGCGGCCCCGCGCACTACTCGCCCATCACCTTAATAATGACGCGTTTCGCTCGCTGCCCGTCGAACTCCGCGTAGTACACCTGCTGCCACGGCCCGAAGTCCAGCTTGCCCTTGGTCACCGGCACGATCACCTCGTGGTGCACCAGCAGGCTTTTCAAGTGTGAATCGCCGTTCGTCTCGCCGGTGCGGTGGTGCCGGTAGTCCCGGCGGAACGGCGCCAGTTTCTCCAGCCATTCGTCGATATCCGCGATCAGCCCGTCTTCCGCGTCGTTGACCCAGACTCCCGCGGTAATATGCATGGCGGACACCAGAATCATGCCTTCCTGAATGCCGCTCTTGCGGAGGGCGCTCTCCACCTGCTCGGTGACATTTACATATTCCCGGTGCTTTTCCGTCTTAAACGTGAGATATTCCGTGTAGAATCTCATAGGGCGATCATACAATTTTCATTTGATATGGACCCAGCCGCCGGGAAAATCCTGATCGTGGACGACGAGCCACCGCTGCTCAAGATGATGAGCCTCTACCTCGGCCGCTTGGGCTACGACGTGGCCACGGCGGGCGGCACCGATCAGGCCTGGTCGCTGGTCGAGGCCGATCCCGCCGGGTTCGCGGCCGCGGTGCTCGACGCCAGCATGCCCGGGATGAGCATGCCCGACCTCGCGGCGCGCCTCCTGGCCGCCAACCCTTCTCTCTGCGTGCTGGCCGCCAGCGGGTATCCTGTGGACATGACCGCGTTGACGGCCGCCGCTCCGGGGCGAGTCGAGTTCCTCCTCAAACCCTTCAGCCCGGAGATGCTGGCCACCGCAATCCGGAGGCTTGGTGGCGCGCAAGAAGCAGCGCTTTGAGTTGGCCCGGGAAGTGAAGGCCATCGCGCGCGAACGCGTGGGCCGTATTCCTGCCGCCAAAACCATCCAGCCGAAGGCCCTCCGCAAGAGACCCAAGCACAAGAAGAGCCTGGAAGAGGAGTAGCGCCGGCGCGTGCCATACTGGCCTTATGGACAAAGCGCATGAGGAGGCGGTAGGAGTTCTGTTGTGCGAGCTCGAAGACGCATGGAACCGCGGCGACATTCCCGCCTATGCCGCCGTGTTCGCCGCCGATGCGGCTTACGTCAGCCGCGCCGGCGCCCTGTGGGAAGGCCGCGCGGAAATCGAGCGGCACCACACCTCCGCATTCGCCGGTCCTCTGAAGAACACCGAGCTGCGGCTGGCTGCCCGCCGCGTCCGCTTCCTGGCTCCCACGCTCGCGATAGCCAACGTGGATGTGGAACTCCGCAATCGTCAGGATCCCAACCAGTTGGCGCGCGCCATTTCGACCCTGACCCTGGCAAGCACCGGCGGAGACTGGCGGATCGCCGCGGCCCACACCTCGGAAGTTGCCTAATCCAGGAGGCGCACCGCTTCGCGCTTCGGGTTCGTGTCGAAACTCTGCGATCACCATTCAGCCGTCAGCTCAACCCCAGGCTGGCTGACCGCTGAGAGCTTGCAGCTGTCTTCAGTCGTATCGCAGCGCTCTCACCGGGTCCACCCGCATCGCCCTCCGCCCCGGCGCCAAAGCCGCCATTAGCCCGCCTGCCGCCAGCAGCGCCAGCGTGACCGCAATATCCATCCCGCTCGATGGCGAGAGATCGAACAGCATTTTTCGGATGAATCGGGCCAGTACCAGCGCCAGCGGCGTTCCGATCGCCGCGCCCGCGCACAGCAGAAGGATCGACTCCCGCAGGAAGAGCCACAGCACATGCCCCCGTTGCGCCCCGATGCTGATGCGGATGCCGATTTCGCGCGTGCGGCGCGTCACCGAGTACGCAATGAGTCCATAGATCCCTACCAGCGCCAGCGCCGTTCCCAACACGCCGAACAGCGCTGAAAGGAAAGTCAACAGGCGATCCTGCGAAAGCAGGTTGTCGCGGAGCAGTTCCATGGTGATGGAGTCGGAAACCTGGTAACCAGGCGCCTCGGTCTTGACGATCTGCCGCACCGCGCTTTCGAGCTGCCTGGATGGACCACGGTAGCGGATCAACAGGTCGCCGCCGGTCACTCTCGCTTGCTCGAAAGCAACATATGCCATGGGGAGCGCCTCCTCGCGGACATCGCGGTTGCGACTGTTGCCTACAATGCCCACGATCTCCCCCACAACGTCCTGCGGCGCTTCGTTACCGCCCGCATTCTCCGGGTCGAACCCCAGTCCATCGAGGTGCTTGCCGATGGCGTCGTGTTCGATGCCGAGCTGGGCGGCGAACCGTTGATTGATGATGACCACGGTCCGCGAACCGGCGCGGTCCGCAGTGCTGAAGTCACGGCCCTGCAGCAGCGGCATGCGCAAAGTGGAGAAGTATCCCTGCCCCGCCATGCTTCGCGCTACTTCTACCTCCCGGCGTTCGCCCCGGCCCTCCACCAGGGAGACATCGGTATTGATGTACATGCCAGAGAGGGGACTCGCGTCGGTGAGTGCCGCGGACTCGACGTTGGGAATCTGCCGCACGCGGGCCAGCACATTGGCCAGCACCGGCAGCGCGCTCACGCGTGGTTTGGGGCTGCCGAAGCGTGGACCGCTCTGGTTGAGCTCAACCGTAAGCACGCGGTCGATGTCGTAGCCCAGGTTCACCGATTTCAATTTCCTCAGGCTGTGTGTAAACAGGCTGGCGCCGAAAAGCAGCACCACCGCCAGCGTCACCTGGACCAGAATCAGGCCGCGGCGCACGAAACTCCGGCGGACGTCGCCAGACGATCCTTTGAGACCGGGACCCGCATCGGTGCGCGAAGCCTGCCACGCCGGATACAAGCCCGCAATCAGGGCCGTGGCGAAGCAGCCGGCGAGAGTATAGAGCAGAACCCGCGCGTCGGGCGCCACGCGCATCGCCTGGTAGCGGCTGCCTGCATTGAACAGGCCGAGCAGGAGATCGTTCAGGCGGTAGGCCAGAAAAACGGCGGCTAAGCCGCCACCGAGGGTCAGCAGAAAGGCCTCCAGCAGCAACTGGCGCACCAGGCGCCAGCGGCTCACTCCCAGCGCCAGTTTGATGGCGAACTCCTGCACGCGCTCATGGGCGCGGGCCAGCAGCAGGTTCGCCAGGTTGGCGCAGGCCACCAGCAGAACCATGGTGACGGCGCCCATCAGGATCACCAGCGGGTCACGGAGGTCATTGCGATAACGGTCATAGCCTTTGCTGCCGTCCGTGACCCGGTACACTGCCTCGGCGTTGGCGCGGTCCTTCGGGAGGCGGCTTTCGATCCCTGCGCTGGCGGCTTCCAGACGCGCACGGGCCTCCGCGAACGAGACTCCCGGCGCCAGGCGCGCCATCGTTCGTATCCAGATGTAGTTGGGGGAATCGCGGTACGGCAGCACCGTGGTCGGCGCCCACAGGTCGAACTGCTCCTGCAATTCGGCGCCGGTAAACTCGGGCGCCACCACGCCCACCACCTCGAACGGCTTTCCGTCGACGCGGATGGTTCGGTTCAGCACGTGCGGATCGCCGTTCAGGTACGTCTGCCAAGCCCTGTAGCTGAGAACGCACACCGCCGGCGCTCCCACCACGCGATTGTCCTCCTCGCCCAACAAGCGGCCAAGCACGGGCCGGCCGCCGAACAGGGAAAAGTACTGGCCGGTGACGAGCTGCATCGCGAGCTCGTGCGGCGTGCCCGCCAGGTCCAGGACGCCGGATTGTTGAGTGAACCCCGCCACCTTCGCGAAGATGGCGGTCTGGGCGCTCAGTTCGCGAAACACCGGATAACTAAAGCCCGACAAGTGGTCGTTGAGCCGCGGAACGCTGGCCTGCAGTTGCACGATGCGCTCGGGTTCTGCCACCGGAAGCTGCTTGAGCAGAATTCCGTTTACCAGGGTGAAGATGGCGGTGTTGACGCCGATGCCGAAGGCCAACGACAGCACGGCCACCGCCACGAACCCGGGGCTTTTTGCGAGACCGCGAATCGCGTGGCGCAGATCCTGCAAAAGCTGTTCCAGCCACACAAAGGACCGCGCGTCGCGATGCAGTTCCTTGGCCTGCTCCACGCCTCCATAGGCGCGCAACGCGGCCAGCCGCGCTTCCTTGGCGCTCATGCCGCGCCGCTCGAATTCCTCTTCCAGCAACGCCAGGTGGGACGCCACCTCCCGGGCAAGCTCGCTCTCCAGGCGCCCGCGGAAGAGAAAGCTGGCAAGCCTGGCGAATGTTCGCCTCATACTCAACGCTCCTCCACGAGCAGCTTCTCCACCAGCCCCGCCATTTCCCGCCAGCGCCGCGTCTCTTCTCCGAGAGCCTTCTGCCCCGCCCGCGTGATGGCGTAGAACTTGGCTTCCCGGTTGCTTTCCGTCCTGCCCCACGTGCCTCTGATCCACCCCTGCTGCTCGAGCCGCACCAGCGCCGGGTACAGCGTCCCCTGGTTCAGCAGCAGCGAATCGTCCGATACCTGTTGCAGCCGCGTGGCGATGGCGTACGCGTGCTGCGGCCCCATGGTAGCGAGGGTCCGCAAAACGATCAGGTCCAGGGTGCCCTGCAGCACCTGGATGCGAGTCTTCTGTTCACTGGCCATTCAAGTGAAGTCTCCAGGACCAGTTTCCCCGACTTCCACTTGAATGTCAAGTGAACCAGTACGCACAAGCTTGAGCTTGTGCCCCGGCGAGCCCCGCTCATTCCGACCGCTGCAGCCGTCGCCACGACACAATAGAGCGAGGGCTTCAGCCACGGTCAAAAGTACAGCCAAATCAAGCTTGTCGGCCCGTCCGGACGGCGTATTGGCAACCTTGGACTTACCGACGAATTTTTCCCTTGACATCAATCGCAATCTGCAATAATATAATCACAGATTGCGATATGCGGCTCGGCGAAAAACTCCGCTACCTCCGCGAAGTCGAAGGCACCCTCCGCGGGTTCGACCGCGAGCTCTCCCAGCTCGAAATGGCCCGGCTCATCCAGAAAGAGCTCGGCAAATCCATCAGCCAGAGCTACCTCTCGCAGATCGAAAGCGGCGCCAGACCGCACCTCACTAATTCTACCCGCATGCTGCTCGCGCGGTTCTTCAAGGTCCATCCGGGCTACCTGGTGGACGACCCGGAAGGCTTTCAAAACGAACTCATCTCCGACGTCGGAGCGCTGGAAGACAAGCTCGACCTGTGGCTGGTCTCGGGCGCCGAGCGTTTCAGCCGCGACGCCGAACTGCACCATGCGCTGCTCACCATCGCGCGCCACGCCGATTCGCGCATGTGCGTCGTTCTGTTGGGCAACATCCTGGAAAACCCCGGGCTGGCGGAGCGCCTGATCGAAGTCCTCAAACCCGCCGCCGCAGCCCGTAAACCGAAGAGGCGGCCATGACCTGGATTGATTTCTACCTCATCTGTTTCTTCATCGGATTCGGCCTGAGCGCGCTGGCGCTTCTGGCCGGCGTCGTGCACCTGCATATCCCGCACGTGCACCTGCACCACGGGATTCACATTCCGCGCGTCGGCGCGACGGCCCGTGGCAGCGAAGTGCCCTGGTTCAATTTCGGGACCATCGCCGCCTTCCTGGCATGGTTCGGCGGCACCGGATACCTGCTAGAGCGCTACTACCACGTTTGGGTCGTCATCGCCATTTGTGTCGCCACGGCCAGCGGAATCGGCGCTTCCTCGGTGGTCTTTTGGTTTCTGGTCAAGGTTCTGATGGCCGACGAAGTGCCCCTCGATCCGGCCGACTACGATATGGTCGGAGTCCTCGGACGCACCACCATTCCCATTCGCGCCGGCGGCACCGGCGAAGTGGTCTACACCCAGGGAGGCACGCGCCACGTCAGCGGCGCGCGCAGCGAGGATGGCGTCCCCATTCCCAAAGGAATGGAAGTGATTATTACCCGGTATGAGAAAGGGCTCGCTTATGTCCGCCGCTGGGAAGACCCGGCCGGCGACCTCGAGCCCAAGGTTTTGCAGTAAGGGCCGGGCACCTCCGGCCCAAGGAGAACGTTCAACTTATGGAATTCACAACTCCGATCCTGATCGCCGGTCTCTGCATACTGGTGCTCATGTTCATCATGGCGGTGTTCGCCAAGCTGTATCGCAAGGCCGGTCCGCACGAGGCGCTCATCGTCTACGGCTTTGGCGGCACGCGGGTCATCAAGGGCCGCGGCACCGTCGTCTACCCCATGGTCCAAAATGTCCGGGGGCTATCGCTCGAGCTGATGTCGTTTGACGTCGCGCCGAAACAGGACCTCTACACTCGCCAGGGTGTAGCCGTCACGGTGGAAGCCGTTGCGCAGATCAAGGTGAAGTCGGACCCCGAGTCCATCCTCACCGCCTCCGAGCAATTCCTCACTAAGCAGCCCGACGAGCGCGAGGGCCTCATTCGCCTGGTGATGGAAGGCCATCTGCGCGGCATCATCGGCCAGCTCACCGTGGAAGAGATCGTCAAGCAGCCCGAAATGGTCGGTGAGCGCATGCGCTCCACCTGCGCCGACGACATGAACAAGATGGGCCTGGAAGTCATTTCTTTCACCATCAAGGAAGTCCGCGACAAGAACGACTACATCACCAATATGGGCCGCCCCGACGTCGCCCGCATCAAGCGCGACGCCGACGTGGCCGCCGCCGAAGCCGACCGCGACACCGCTATCAAGCGCGCCGTCGCCGCGCGCGAAGCCGCCGTGGCCAAGGCCCAGGCCGACCAGGAGCGCGTGCTCGCCGAGACGCTCTCCCAGGCCAAGCAGGCCGAGGCCCAGCGCGACCTCGAAGTCAAGAAGGCCGAATACCTCGAGATGGTGAAGAAGCAGCAGGCGCAAGCCGACAAGTCCTACGAGATCCAGAGCAACATCATGCAGCAGAAGGTCCGCGCCGAGGAAGTCACCATTCACCAGGTCGAGAAGGAGCGCGAAGTTCTCGTGCAGGACGCCGAAATCCAGCGCCGCGATCGCGAGCTCCAGGCCACCGTCTACAAGCAGGCCGAATTCGAGCGCAAGCGCATCGAGACCCTTGCGG
>Ga0335081_10002643_pt1 | contig 28200 bp, 22 predicted proteins | sample Lox_Sample_35_FD_206713 | JGI IMG/M metagenome (GOLD analysis project Ga0335081, IMG submission 206713) | Soil microbial communities from Loxahatchee National Wildlife Refuge, Florida, United States - Lox_Sample_3.5 | ecosystem: Environmental > Terrestrial > Soil > Wetlands | place: USA...
TGTTCCCCAGATCGCAGAAGTAGAGAAAGTTCTGCACTCCGTATTGCTTCCAGTAAGGCGGAATCCACGCCGCCACCCAGAGTGTCCAGGCGATCTTGAGCCAGAGCGGGAGACGCATGGCGGAATTGTACGGTTTAATTGTTCAGAAAACGCTGGGAGAGTCCGAGGCGAGTGTGGAGTTCCCGCCCTGTCGCAAAAGGCGCGACGAGGACGGGGCACCCGGCACGGCCACCAGGCAGGTGCGCGCGATGCCGCTCCTCTTCTGACCACCTAAAGTAACGACGTGCTCGCAGGCTTGTGCGATTGCAGCGTGGCGTAACTCCGGTTGTCTCAATCCGATCTGGCGGACTGTCTGAAAGCCGCATAAATGCAGGTTATTTTGCACTTTTCAAGGGGCAAACAATTACCTACGTAACTTGCTGGGGCAAACGAGTGTACCTACGATTACCCCATGAGTTACCACGCCTTACTGTTCTGTCCGGACGAGAAAACTGCCCGCACGGTGGCACAGGTTTTGAGCGAGTTGGACTTCAGCGTCGAATCCGCGGCCGACCCGTTTGCGGCAGTTAAGAAACTGATGGCGCAGCACTTCGATGCCATCGTCGTGGACTGCGAGAACGAACAGAACGCGAGCCTGATCTTCAAGAGCGCGCGGAACTCAAGCTCCAACCAGTCATCGCTTTCGGTGGCGGTGGTCGAAGGACAGGCAGGAGTTGCCAAGGCATTCCGCATCGGCGCCAACCTGGTTTTGACCAAGCCGATCAACATTGAGCAGTCAAAGGGCACGTTGCGCGTGGCACGTGGCCTGTTGCGCAAGGGAGCGGAGGGCGCAAAGAGTCCTGCCGCAGGCGCCACACCGGCATCGTCGAGTGCTCCTTCAGGACCGATTTCAGCGTCGGCCAAGAATGTGCCCGCCGTACCGGCAGCAAGACTTGATTCCGCGCGGGCGGTCCCCGTGGCATCGGTGCCTTCTGGCGCGTTGGAGTCCGAACCAGAGTCCAGCCCCAGGCTTGATCCTATGGAAGCGGCGGTGCTGGAGTCGTTGCCCAACACCGTTCCGGATTCCACCTCGGATCAGGCCAAGGCCGCAGCATCTGCGAAGAGCTATCCATGGCAGCCTACACCCAAGACAGCTGCCGGTCCCATGGCCGCGGCACTGCAAAAAGCAGCGGAGGCGGCAGGCAAAAGCGTGCCCAGCGAGAAAGCGGGCAAGGCCAGTTCTTCACTGGAGAGTTCTAGCTCCATCCCTTCCTCGAGGCCCGCGCCGGTTGCCGGCATGTCGAGCAGCCAGGGCGCAGCCGCAGCGGCAGCGCAGGCAAAGGAATCAGCGCAGGTTTCGGCGAAGCCGGAAGCGTCGTCGGCCGCACCGCGCACGAGGCGAGAGGTCGAGAGCCGGCCGCAGGTCGCGGCAGAGTCTGACGAAGCAGTTTCTGCAACGGACGCACCATCGTTCGGCATGGACGCGAAGGAAGCGGAGCCGAGCGAAAGAAACAATCGCCCGATGTTCGCAGTGGTCACTGTGGTGATTCTCGCGGTGGCTGGCTATTTTGGCTGGACAACACTACACGGGAAGGTCAGTCAACCAGCTGCCGGACCGGTACCAGCACAATCCGTCCCCGCTCCGGCGCCGCAGGTGAACGCGGCACCGGTTGCGGCGGATGTGACTTCAGGCCCGGCGCTGGAATCCTCATCGATTCCCGCCACACCGGCTTCAACGAAAACTTCTGCCGCAATCGCGCCAAAGAACACGCCGGCGGGCAACGGTTCGATCGCCGAAGATAAGACGGTTACGATCGCCAACACGCAGCCGATGATCGTGAAGAGCGAAGCGGCGCGGCCTGCCGCTCCGCCCGCTGACGCAGAAGCGGAATCTGAGGCTCCGAATGCGCTCGCAATCTCGGATGGATCCCCCTCTGCTGTGAAAGACCTTTCCAACGTAGTGCCGTCTGTCCCTGTGAATGTGCCCCGGCCCGTGCCTCAGATTGTGAATATCTCGCAAGGCGTGTCACAGGGATTGGTTTTGAAGAAGGTACAGCCTAGCTATCCGTCCCAGGCTCTCACCCTGCGAGTCCAGGGTTCGGTGAACCTGCAGGCCACGATCAGCAAGAATGGCGACATCACGAATGTGAAAGTGCTGAACGGCCAACCACTGCTGGCAAAAGCGGCCACCGACGCGGTCCGGCAATGGAAGTACAAACCTTACTTCCTGAATGGACAGCCGGTCGACGTGCAGACTGAGATCACCGTGAACTTCCGGCTTCCCAACTAGCCGAGCCAGCTAGTTTGCTTCCTCAAGCGACTTCTTGTGGTGCCGGGCGCCGGGAAAATCCATGGAGTGAAGCTCGTGGTACAGCACGTGCAGATCTTCGCTGAGCAGCTTCACGATCTGCATGCAGACTTCGCAATGCTCGCGCAGGAAGTCCAGCAGGTCACCCCGCTTCACGAAGCCAATGCGGGTGCATTCCACCGCCTCAACCGTGGATTTGTAGCTGTTACCGGAAACGCTCTCCGTTAAACCCAGAACTGAGCCGGGCCCGGCAACTTCAAACAGATGCCCGGCCGTGCGGTCCAGAAGGACTCTAACTCTGCCCTGCTCAACGAAATAGATGCCCTGCGCTGGCTTGCCCCGCTCAAAAAGGGTGCTTCCTGCGGCGTATTCCTGGACGCACTTCAGGGGCGCCAAGGCCTTCCAGAACGCGGGATCGAGGCGGTTCTGAGAATTGGTCACAGGTCCTCACGCCGTTGTACTGGGATAAACCAAGACTGCGGGTCGGGCTGTGATCATCGTCACCATTGTTCGTGACGTTTTGCAGGGCCTGCGTCGAACGAATCGGAGAACAGCGGCCCAGCAATACGAGCCGGTTGCTAAGGGGAGAGTTTGCCCAAGAAGTAAGGCCATCCCAGAAGGATGGCCTCATCGGAAAGAAGCGTCGGGACAGCTGGATTACTCGTGCTCCATCACCTCGTCGAGTGCCACCTTATTCCCCTGCTCCACATCGACGACGCGATGCACCGGCTTGTATCCCGTGAGGGAGATGTCGATCACATAGTTGCCGGGACCAAGTACGAACTGGACCGGCGACGATTTGTCGAGCATGCGCTGGTTGATTGCGATCTGAGCGCCTTTCGGTTGCGTCTTGATGGTGACCACGCCCATCCCCGCGGGCACGTCGCCGCCCCCAAAGAATTTCTTGAACTTGCCGACCGTCTTGATGTCGTCGACATTGCCCAGGCGCTTGAGGCTGGGCGAAAAGCGGAAGGTCTGCCCGGGCTGCAGATCGGCGGTAGTGGTCTCATCCAGGTAGCCGGATTTCTTGAGAACGAAGGTGTGGGAGCCCTTCTCCACCGTGAGCTGCGTCGGCGTCACGCGTCCAGAGTCCTTGCCATTGATGAAGATGGATGCGCCGGTGGGATCGCTGGTGAACGACACCGTGGCCGCCATCTGAGCCAGGTGAACCGTGAGGAACGATTTGCTGCCCGAGGCAATGTCAACGGTTCGGGATTCGGACGTGAATCCTGATTTGTTCACGCTGACGTTATGCTGGCCGGGAGTAAGCCCGGTCACGTTGTAGGGCGTCACCCAGGTGGGATCGCTGCGTCCGTCGATCTGAAGCTGAGCCCCTTCGGGAGTCGAATCAATCGAGAGCTGGCCGGGAATAATCGCGACTGCCGCTGGAGCTAGGTTCTTGGTCTTGTGCTTCGAACGTGGCTTCGACACAGGTGCGACACTCACGGGCATCGGCGGCTCGATGGGTTCTGATGCCGGAACGGGCACGACCGCAGGTGCAGGCGCTTGAGCCACTGGAGCGGATACCGAGGCCGCCGGCGTGCCTTCGTCCTCGGCGTTTTGCGAATGCACGTGCATCGCAATGCCGACACAGATCAAGAGGATGATGGCGGCAGCACCCGCCAGGGAATAGATCATGAGCTTCGGCGGAACGCTCTTGATCTCCTTGATGGCCTTTTGCGCGACTTCGCGGGGCTGAACCTTCGGCTTCTCCGCCTGCTTCGCACGGAGCGTCGCCAGCGGAGAGGGTTCCTGGGCAGCTTCCTCGACCGGGGCAGAAGAAGGTGCCGGAGCGACCCAGAATGCTTCTTTGAGCGGCGGGAGCTCTTCCATATCCGAAAAGCTGACTTGTTTGGTGGCTCCAGCGGAATCGCCTGCCATCATGGGATCGATGGCATACTGGGGCTTCTCCGCCGCTTCAGCCGGCTCCTCGACCACAGCGGCCGACATCTGGGCCTCCTGCTGTTCGAGCGCTTCCACCGAAGCCTTCACGCAGGAAGTGATGAATTGCGAGCTGGGATCGAGCCGTGGAGTTCCGGTAGCAGAGTGGCCGACCGTGCTCCCCGAACCAACTGCCGCGGCAGAGGCTTTTTGCGCAGCTGGCGCCGAAGCACTCAATGGCGAAGCCGATTCAGCTGACTTGTTTTCAGCAGCCACGGCCGTTTGCGCGGGACCTTTGGGGGCTGCCGCTTTCTTCTCAGGCGCGCTGACCTGGGGGGCCTTGGCCACAGGCGATTTGGGTGCTGACGGCTTTGTGGTGCTGGGCGCGGGCTTGGCCGGCGCACCCGCAAACTTGGCGGCCGCCGCGGCTGAAGCTTTAGGCGCAGTCACACCCGGCGCTGGCGTGCTGGCTTTCTTCGCCGGCTGGGTGCTGGCCTGCTTGCATCGTTCGAGAGCCTCGATGAGCTCCTGTCCATTCTGGAAGCGCGCTTCCGGCGCCTTGGCTAGCGCCTTCATGATCAGATCGCTGACCGCCGGATGAATCTTGTTATTGATCTCCACCGGAGGCACCGGATCTTCTTCCATGATCTTGCGGCGTACAGTGTCGGTATCCTCTCCATCGAACGCCTTCAGGTCCGTGACCATCTCGTAGAGAACCGCACCCCAGGTGTAGAAGTTGGAGCGGGCGTCCACAGTACCGCCACTGACATCTTCCGGCGATGCGTAATGAAGAATCGTGGGCGCGGGGCTGGCGCCATCACTTTCGACCAGGCCCATGGTCGAAACGCCGAAACCGAGAATCTTTACGTTTCCGTCCCACTGCACCATCACTTTGGCCGGTTCGAGACTGTAGTGCACAACGTCATGCGAGTGCGCGTGATCGAGTCCCTGGCAGACCTGGCGGCTGATGTCGAGCAAATCCCAGATGGAGAAGCCTTCCTTGCGCTCCAACATGGTGGCAACGCTGTTGCCCTGCACGTACTCCATGGTTGCGCACAGCAGGCCATCGATCTCACCGGCGCCGTAAAGCTGCGCGATGTTCCCGCTGTTCAGAGATTTTGTGCTCTCCGCCTCAGCCACCACGCGCTCAACCATCGCCCTGGACTGTTCGGAGGACAGGTCGAGCCGCAGCGTTTTCAGTGCGACCGTCTGTCCGTTCTCCGGGTCCGTGGCTTTGTAGACCGAGCCTCTGTCCGACTTGACGATTTCGCTCAGGATTTCGAACCGACCGATATGTGTCGACATTCTTCCTAACCTCGTTCAAGCACAGCCATGGACAACCCGCCTGTTGGGGACGCCAAGGGCGCAAAGTGCGTAGGGAAAGTCAGGCTTAGGATACTGCCGGAGGGGGCTGGTCTGAGAGTTACGAAAGTACCCGAAAACGGCACATTCAAAACGTCTTAGGCCAAGGACTTGATTTCGCCGCCCCGGGATCACACCACGTGAATCAGCTGGCCGAGGACAGCCATTCATAAAGCAACTTTCGCACCTTGGCCCCCTCGTAGCGCCGGCGCACGGCATCGATGACGTCGAAGCGCACCTCGTCGCGACGACCGCGAAAGCCTATCCAATAAGGAATAAAGATCTCGCCGGGCAGGGGCGTCGCTCGTATCTCCGGGGAGCGCAGGCGAAAGAAACCACGGCTGAAAACGAAGCGCCGAAACTTTGCGACGATAAGATCGTTGAGAGGGCCCTCGTCGAGCCGGGCGGGCAGGCAATTGCGGGTTTCTACCATCACGACATCTGATTCGGTGGGGACTTGGTCAAGATGGTAAGGGTCGAGGTCACCCTTCACGGCGTCCAACGCAAGGTGCAGGACCTCGCGACGATTGGCATTCCTAAGTTCCAGCTGGAACAGGCGAAAAGGAATATAGACGTCGGCGACCGAACGCAAGGGGCCGCGAAGCAGGCGCCGTGCGCCTTCCATAAATCCGCCGGACGAGAACTGCTCCACCGCTTCGTCGTGCGTAACATTCGGCTTCAGGCTGCGGATGCGCGACATGGGGATGGCGAAGTCCCTACAGATCCTCTGATTTCAGGCAGTCCAGCATAGGTGAGCACTACGGGAACTGCAACGCCGGCCTCCCGTGATACGGAGGAGCAGCTCTTGTGGCGCAGTTTTCTGAAAGAGTCCAGGGCACTGTTCCCTGTCACAGACGGTCACGCGCGCCGTAGTGTAGGAATAAACTTGAGGAATTGGCGGACACGCTCCCGTCAATTCTGCATTCTCGCTCTGGAGCAGCATCATGACCGTCAGTGGCTTCGTCACGAAAAGTGCCTTCCGCAACAAACGCCGTAGTGTCTTGACCGTCCTGAGCATTGCGTTTTCCCTCCTGTTGCTCACGGTGATGATGACCATCTGGCGTTCTTTTTATATCGATGAAGGCAGTGCGCAATCGGCGCAGCGGCTGATCACGCGGCACAAGGTGTCGCTGGCCTTTTTCATTCCGGGCTACTACCGCGAGAAAATCCGGGCTTTGCCCGGCGTCACGCATGTGGTCAACGAGACGTGGTACGGAGGCCAGTACAAGGATGACAAGCCGGAAAATTTTTTCGCGCAGTTCGGCACCGATCCCAACGAAGTGATGAACCTGTATCCGGAGTCCACGATTCCACCCGATCAACTCGCCGCCTGGCAACATGACCGTGCCGGCTGCATTGTCGACAGCGAGCTGGCCAAGAAACATGGCTGGAAATTGGGCGACCGCATCGTCATCAAGGGGACGATCTTCCCTTTGAATCTGGAACTCACGATTCGGGGAATCTTTACCTCACCCACTCCGACGGAGTCGATCTACTTCAACAACACCTACCTGGATGAAGGCTATCCCAATGTGAAAGGTTACGTGGGCTTCTACACGGTGCTAGCCGATTCGCCGCAGAACGTCACGAAAGTGGCGAAGGAGATCGACGATCTGTTTCGCAACTCGACGCGGCCGACCAAATCGGAGAGCGAGCGTGCCTTCCAGCTGGATTGGATCGCGATGCTGGGCAACGTGAAGGCATTCATCCTGAGTATTTGCCTGGCGGTGGTGTTTGCCACGCTGCTGGTTTCCGCCAACACCATGGCGATGTCGATCCGCGAACGCACACGCGAGGTGGCCCTGCTCAAGACGTTGGGATTCACCCGCATGAAGGTGCTGGGACTGTTCGTCAGCGAGGGTGTGGGCTTGGCGCTGGCCGGAGGCATTCTGGGATCGGCGGCGGCCTACGGACTTGTCGCACTGATGGCGCACTCCTCGCAAGCCGGCCTCTTCCTCGCGGGCATGAAGGTCACAACACCGACCATTCTGGTGGCGTTCCTGGTGGCGGCGCTCGTGGGCTTTGTGAGCACGTTCTTCCCTTCGTACCACGCGGCACACGTCAACATTGTGGACGGCCTGCGCCACATCGGCTAACCGGCGGTTCGGACGGCGAACGAACAATAACAGTCGCTGATTGTTGATGAAAGATCGTGGGATGAAAGATGCCACGAAAAGTCCGTGACATTTGTCACTGGTGGCCAGTTATTCCTGAATGTAAACAAGAATTGCGGGCACGAATGGAACAGGCCTCGCGGGGATTCCGTAATGCCTGGAAGGGCGGTTTCCCCGGCAGGTTGTGGCGCGGTGCAGAATGCTCTATCCTGTTATCCACCGCTTGGATGTTGGACTGAACGTCCGGTTCTTTTCCCTTTGTCTTCGCCCTCGGGAGTGACTGCATGACTTTGACCCGGTTTGTGACCAAGAACGCTTTTCGCAACAGGCGCCGCAGCATTCTGACCGTGCTGAGCATCGGCTTCTCGCTGCTGTTGTTGACCTTGATGATGGCGATCTGGCGGAGTTTTTACATCGACCAGGGATCGGCGCTGGCAGCCCAGCGCTTGATTGTGCGCCACAAAGTTTCGCTGGTCTTCAGCCTGCCTGGTTTTTACCGGGAAAAAATCCGCGCAGTTCCGGGTGTGACGCAAGTGGTGAACTCCCAGTGGTTCGGCGGGCAGTACAAAGACGACAAGCCCGAAAATTTCTTCGCACAGTTCGGCACCGACCCGCAGGAGTTTTTGAAGGTCTATCCCGAGTTCCAGATACCCGCCGACCAGGTGGAAGCCTGGCAGAAGGATCGAGCGGGAGCGATCGTCGACTCCGAGCTGGCGAAGAAGTTCAAATGGAATGTGGGCGACCGGCTGAATATCAAAGGTCTGATTTTTCCGGTCAATCTGGAGTTGACGATACGGGGCATTTACACCGCACCGCAGCCTACACAGGCGATCTACTTCAACAAGACTTATCTGGATGAGGGCTATCCGCAAGTGAAGGGGTCCGAGGGTATCTTCGCCATACTGGTGGACTCGCCGGACCACATGACCCAGGTCGCTCGAACGGTCGACGATATGTTCCGGAACTCGACCAAGCCGACCAAGACGGAGACGGAAAAAGCGTTTCAGCTCGGGTTCGTACAGATGCTGGGCAACGTGAAAGCTTTCATCCTGAGCATCTGCGGGGCCGTGGTGTTTGCGATCCTGCTGGTGTCGGCCAACACAATGGCAATGTCGATTCGCGAGCGCACCCGCGAAGTGGCGGTTCTTAAGACCCTAGGCTTCACCCGCAACAGCATTCTTGGATTGTTCGTGGGAGAGGCGGTCTCGCTGTCTCTGATGGGTGGAATACTGGGCTCGTTGATCGCAATGTTCCTGGCCGCCGGCGCGGCCCGTCAAGGCGGCTTCATGGCAGCCATGAGAGTGACGCCGGGAACGATGGGTGTGGCGCTGCTGGTGGCGGCGCTGGTGGGATTCATAAGCGCGGTGGTGCCGTCCTATCACGCATCGCAGATCAACATTGTGGAAGGACTGCGTCACATCGGCTAGCGGGAGAAGATCGAGATGGCCATTCCACTCAGCTACAACGTCCGAAACTTAAAGTTGCGCAAGGGCCTCACCATAATGACCGCGCTGGGCATCGCTCTGACGGTGGCGACGGCGGTGTTCATCATGGCGCTGCTGGCGGGACTGAACCGAGCCTTCGGGGCAACCGGCGATCCGCTGAACGTGCTCGTTCTGCGCAAGGGGTCGACATCCGAGTTGGCGGCGGGCGGAGTTTCGCGGGATGCCATGCAGGTGTTCAAGGATCTTCCGGGGGTCGCGAAGAACAATCGTGGCGAGCCGCTGGTTTCGGGGGAAGACATCCTCGTCATTGTGCTACCCAGAAAGGATGGCACCGGCGAGGTCAACGTGACGACCCGTTTTCTCACTCCCCTCGGGATTGAGATGCGTCCGAAAGTGCACCTCGTGTCAGGACGGTGGTTCACCCCGGGACAGCGAGAAATTGTGGTGAGCCAGTCATTGAATAAACGCTTCGCTAGGGCGAATATTGGCGACACCATGCGCATCGGAAACGGCGACTGGAAGGTCGTGGGCATTTTCGACGCGGCGGGTACGGCACACGAATCCGAAATCTGGGGCGACATCAACCAACTGGCAACCGATTTTGAGCGGACGATTTATTCGTCGGTGCTGTTGCGAGCAACGGATCCGGTATCGGCAGAGGCGCTTAAGAATCGCGCTAACGACGACCAGCGACTCGAACTGAGCGGTATGCGGGAGCCTGACTATTATGCGTCGCAAACCAAGTCAGGCGCGCCGATACGGTTCGTTGGGTTCATCGTCGCGATCATCATGGCGATTGGATCGAGTTTTGCCGCGATGAATACCATGTACGCCGCGGTGGCTTATCGCGGGCGAGAGATCGCCACGTTGCGAGTGATCGGATTTTCGCGGCCCAGCATACTTACGTCCTTCGTGCTGGAGTCGTTATTGCTCTCGATATTGGGCGCGCTCGTGGGAATTCTCCTGATGTTGCCGTTTAACGGCATGACGACGGGAACGTCCAACCAGGTAACATTCAGCGAGGTGGTTTTCAGCCTGCAGATGACGCCGGTGGTGGTGCTAACCGCGGTGTTGTTTGCCGTGGGAATGGGTTTGCTGGGAGGATTTGCCCCGGCCTGGCACGCGTCGCGGCAGGATATTCTGGCGGCGCTAAGAGGATAATGTCGCGGCAAGGCTGCCGGGTAGCGATGGGTTTGAGAAATCATGGCGATTGATACCAAACATCAGGACTTGCAGAGCCTGCGCATCGATCGGGCGGACAAGGGCGGCGAAGGAGAACCGCCGCTCTGGGCACGACGGTGGATCCTCGTCGGTATTGGAGTTCTGGTCCTGCTGAGCCTGAGCACGCTGGCTTACCGTTTGCTGGCGTCCGATCCGCGTGAGGTTGACGTGGTGCGGGCGACGGCCGAGGGCGGCGAGGTGGGCGGAGTCGTGCTTTCCGCCAGCGGATATATCGTGGCGCACCACAAGATCAACGTGAACTCCAAAGTCACGGGCCGGGTGGCGTGGATCGGCGTGGAAAAGGGCGATCACGTGAAGGAAGGCCAGGAAATCGTTCGTCTCGAAGACGACGAATTCCGTGCACAATATGAACAGGCGCAAGGAACTGTCGAAAACGCGAAGGCATATTTGAACGAGTTGCAGAACGGGTCGCGGCCGGAAGAGATTCAGCAGGCTGAACACAATCTGAACGAAGCTCGTGCCACCGCGGCGAATGACAAAATCACGCTGGACCGCACGAAGAATCTTGTCGGGCAGGGCGTCTTGTCGCAGCAGGCATTGGACGATGCCACGGGGAAGTATGAATCCGACCAGCAACGTGCGAATTCGCTGGAGAAGGCTTTTGCGCTCTCCAAGCTGGGTCCGAGACAAGAAGAGATTTCTCGAGCCAAGGGTGCACTGCTGCAAGCGGAAGGTCAAATGGGTTACGCGAAGTCGCAGCTCGATGCCACCGTGATTCGCGCTCCAGTGACCGGAACGATTCTGGACCGGACGGCCGAAAAGGGAGAGTTGGTGACATCCGGGTTTGCCAGCGGCGCGGCCGGTGGGCCACAGGGATCGGTGGTCTCGCTTGCGGATCTGAAGGACCTGCAGGTGGAGCTCGACATTGCGCAAGATGATTTCGCCAAGCTGGGCCCCAAGCAGAAGGGCGTTGTAACCACGGATGCCTATCCGGACCGCAAGTACGACGGGCAGATCGCCGAGATTTCTCCGGAAGCGAATCGCCAGAAGGCAACCGTGCAGGTGAAAGTGCAGGTGCTGAATCCCGATGATTTCCTGCGTCCGGAAATGAACGCGACCGTAAAGTTCCTGGCCAGTGAAGATAAGAGTTCGGCGAACAAACAGGCCAATGGCGTTTTTGTGCCGGCAATTGCGGTACGCGATCGCGAGGGCAAGAAGGTAGTTTTCCTCTCCTTCAACGGCAAGGCGCTGATGCGCGAGGTGCATGTCGTGAGCCAGAGGAGCGGCGGCTTTCTGGTGAGCGGACTCACCGGAGGCGAGGACGTAATTACGACGGCGCCGGCAGACTTGAAAGACGGCGAGAAAATCAAGATCAAAGGACAATCATGAGCACGGCTACTGTGACCAATACTGCCACTGCAACCAAGGTCGTCCAGGCACGAGCGGTCAGCAAAGTTTTCAAGCGTGACGCGTTCGAGGTTAACGCCCTGGATGATGTCTCGATCGACATTGCCACCGGCGAGTTTCTTGCGCTGATGGGCCCCTCGGGCTCGGGCAAGACCACGTTGCTCAACATGATTGCGGCCATCGACCGGCCGACTGCGGGGGAATTGCTGGTCATGGGCGAGAACATTTTCCGCTTCAACGACGCCCAGGCGGCGCGCTGGCGCAACGAGCACATCGGATACGTGTTCCAGACCTTCAATCTGATTCCGGTGCTAACTGCGTTTGAGAACGTGGAACTGCCGCTCTTGCTGACGAAACTAAACCAGCAGCAGAGGCGCGATCACGTGATGACGGCGCTCAAGCTGGTGGGACTCGAGGAAAGAGTCGACCACTTGCCCAAGCAGCTCTCCGGTGGACAGGAACAGCGCGTCGCCATCGCACGCGCGATTGTGAGTGATCCCACGCTTCTGCTGGCGGACGAACCGACTGGCGATCTAGACAGTCACTCGGCGACGGAAATTCTCGAGATCCTGAAGCACTTGAACGAAAGTTTCCACAAAACCATCGTGATGGTCACGCACGATCCGCACGCGGCGTCCTACGCTCACGTAACGCGACATCTGGAGAAAGGCATGCTGCTGCCGGCGTAAGCAGCGGGTCACGCGCGGGCAATTCTTTGCCCATGGCATGAAACAGAAAAGCACGGCTCGCGCCGTGCTTCTTATGTTTATAGTGTCTTAAGGCGAGGCGACTCTCTCAGGCAATCGTTTCGCGCGGGCCGGAAGTCTCTCCGTTGAGACTCTCGGCGGGGTCGGCCACCCACTGCCACGCCCTGCGGCCGTTGTCCTTTACCAGACTCCTCGCTTCACCGTAGTCGACCAGTCGATTCAAAACGGTTGTCACCGACGCCAGTGGATCTTTATGGCGCAGGAGCACCGGCGGAATCTTCTGCTGAATCTGTTCGCAGACCTCACGCGCGCCCAGCGGCCGCGGCGACTCCATCAGCACCATGCGGCAGGCCTTGGTAAAGCCGGGTTGCCTGCCATTGCTCTTCCGGTCTACCAGTTCCAGCAGATCTTCGGTCAAAATCTCGTCGCCGAACAGATTCGCCAGCCCAACGATGGTCTGCTTCACCGTTCCGATGCGCTTCATCACCTCCGCGCGCTGCTTCATGAGCAGACGCAGTTCTTCATGTGCGGCCTTAACCACTTCCTGGACATGCGGGTCACCATTGCCCGGCATGCTCCTGGACCCGTTTCCGTTTACTCCTGCCATTTCCATGATCACCCCCGGCGCGGCCAGCCCAGCCCTGCCGCGCGACACGCTCACTGGGCACAAGACACCACGCCTTGCTACCAGATACGCATTAGAAGTTCCGATCGTTCCCTTGAATGCGGTTCCGATGGAATATTTCTGATCCAGCACCCTGAAGAAAAGGGAGGTCTGCCGGAATTGTCTCTTTAGACGCGCAGGTGACAAAAGGGTTAGTTATTCGTGCCCTTTCTCAACACCGCCAAATAGCACTATTTAGTGATGTTTACGGGCGTGACAAGGATTTGACAATTATCCTGGTCGGAGGTGTTCGAAATGCGTGGTGAAGGGTCGACGGGCAGGGACGAGTCAACAGCTGCCGGCTTAGTACGCGAAGCCGTCCGGCTGGGTCACCGCTCCCACCCGCACCTGATTATCGATGAAGTTGCGGCCGGCAGCCAGCGCCTGGCGGTTGATTTCGAGCAGATCGGCTCGTTTCAACTTGGTCTCCAGGACACCGACGGCGGTGTCTGCGGCCAGACACTCGGTTTCTTCCAGGAGCGCTCCCAACAATACAATGTTGGTTGCCTTTGTAGAACCCAGCTTGTCAGCGATCTCGGAGGCGGGCAGGCAGATAACACGCGCCTGGGGAAGAACAAAGTCTTCGGGCAGGTTCTCGCGGTTGTACAGGATCAGCCCTCCCGGCGCAACCTGTGGGCCGAACTTGCGCAGGGAAATCTCGTTCATCGCGATGAGAACGTCGGGATGAGAAATGAGAGGTGAACCGATGCGTTCTTTCGAGAGGCACACATGGCAGTGTGCGCTGCCCGAGCGCATTTCGGGACCATAGGAAGGCAGCCAGCTGACTTCCAGACCTTCCCGCATTCCCATCTCCGTGAGCAATTGGCCGAGCACGAGCACGCCCTGCCCGCCGAATCCCGCAACCATCACGTTGAAATCCTTGAAGTGGTGCGCATGCGCCGGCCCGCTCGTCCTCATCTGGTGCTTGGCGGAGAGTTCGAGCACATCGGAGACGGTGCGCTGCGGAGGATTCGTGCCCACGGGAATCTCGGGCTTGCGGTCCCGAAACACATTGAGCGGGAAAATCGGAATCATCTGCTCGGCGACCCAGTGGCGCGCTTCCACCGGATCCTTCCCCCAAATCGTCGGGCAGGGGGACAGAATCTCAACAAACGAGAAGCCGGTTCCGTCGCGCTGAATCTCCAGCGCTTTGCGGATGGCGCGCCGCGCTTTCATGATGTTCTTGTTGTCGGAAAGCGCGACTCGCTCGATATAAGCAGGAGCCTCGAGCGAAGATAAGAGTTCCGCCATGTGCAGCGGGAAACCTTCATTGACGGGACGGCGGCCCCAGGGAGATGTCGTGCTCTTCTGCCCGACCAGCGTGGTGGGCGCCATCTGTCCCCCGGTCATACCGTAGATACCATTGTTCACGAAGAAGACAGCGATTTTCTCCCCCCGGTTTGCGGCGTGAATGATTTCCGCGGTGCCGATCGCGGCGAGATCCCCGTCGCCCTGGTAGGAGATCACAACCTTGTCGGGGCAGGAGCGCTTGATGGCGGTAGCCGCGGCCGGTGCGCGGCCGTGCGCGACCTGCACGTTGCCCACATCGAAATAGTAGTACGCAAAGACGGAGCATCCCACGGGGCTGACGAAGATGGTCTTATCGTGCAGCCCAAGCTCCTCGAGCGCCTCCGCGATTAACTTGTGAACGATGCCGTGGCCGCAACCGGGGCAATAGTGCGTCTGGTGCTTGAGGTCCGACTTGCGTTCGTAGAGATCGTAGAAGACCGGTGACTTGGAGTGGATCACTTCGTAGCCGTTGTTGCTTATCTTGGTTTCGGGAAGCGGGCTGTCTTTCAGCAGGTTCGAATCTTCCGCCATAAGCGTCACCTTTCGGGCCTAGACGAGGGAGGCCATGCGCGCTAGCAATTCCGCGTGAATCTCCTCCACCGAAGGCACGTTGCCACCAGTACGGCCATAGAACTCGACTGGCACTTTGCCATTCAAAGCAAGCCGTACGTCCTCCACCATCTGTCCATTGCTCAACTCGACCACGAGCACTTTGTGCACGTGGGCCGCGGCCTCTGCGAGCGCGCGCGAGGGGAAGGGCCACAGCGTAATCGGTCGGAAGAGTCCAACGCGCAAACCCTGCTGGCGCGCTTCTTCGACCGCGGAGCGCAGCACACGAGAAGCGATACCGTAACCGACCAGCAATACGTCAGCGTCCTTGGCTTCGTAGAGTTCGTGCCGGACTTCGGCTTCCTGGGCGCGTTTGTACTTGGCTTCGAGTTTGCGCTGGTGCGCTTCCAGATCGTCCGGCTCAAGATAGATCGAACTGATCAGATTCTTCTGAGTCTCGGGAGTTCCCTGTACCGCCCAGGGCTTCGCCGGAATCACGGCCTCGCGAAATTCGAGGTCGAGGGGCTCCATCATCTGGCCGATGAAACCGTCAGCCATGACGATGACCGGATTTCGGTATTGGTCGGCCAGATCGAAAGCCAGCATGGTGAGTTCGGCCATCTCCTGCACGGAGGCCGGAGCGAGGACGAGATTGCGGTAGTTTCCGTGTCCTCCACCCTTCACCATGGCGAAGTAGTCGCTCTGCTCGGGAGCGATGTTGCCCAGGCCCGGGCCGCCACGCACCACGTCAACGATGACGCAGGGCAATTCCGCGCCTGCAAGGTAAGAGATGCCTTCCTGCATCAGGCTGAGGCCGGGACCGGAGGATGCGGTCATGACGCGGGCCCCGGCCGCAGCTGCGCCGTACACCATGTTTATGGCGGCGACTTCGCTCTCCGCCTGGAGGAATGTTCCGCCGACCTGCGGTATGTACAGGGCGGCCGCCTCAGCGATCTCACTGGCGGGAGTAATGGGATACCCGTAGTAGGCGCGACAACCGGCCAGAATTGCACCCTTGACGACAGCAACGTTGCCTTTACAGAGTTGGCGCATGTTGGCCTCCCTGCGCGGGAACCGCCTTCGGCGGAGGCGTCAGCCGGTAAACCTCGATGGCCCCGGGCTCCGGACAGCAGTAAAAACAGATGCCGCAACCGGTGCAATCGTGCCCGGTGTAATGCGCGGGATGCACACCGTAAGCACTGAGTTCCGGTGCGAGTTCCAGGCATTTGGGCGGACAGGACTCGACACACAGCCCACAGCCTTTGCACTCGTCCACGTTGATGGTTACTTTTCCCCGAGCTGGCCCTGCCATAGTCACCTCGTTGTGGCGCCCTCGGTCGCCTGCGGGCGCTGCAGCCACTTGGTCTTTTCGCAGTACGCGTACAACTCGTCACGGAATTTCGGATGAGAAATCTCAATCAGAGCTTTGGCTCTCTCGCGAATCGACTTGCCGTGCAGGTAGGCGACACCATATTCGGTGACAACATAGCGAATCAATCCGCGGGACGTAACTACGCCGGCACCCGGAGTCAGCATGGGCACGATTCTGGAAATCGTGCCGTTCTTGGCGGTAGAGGAGAGCGCGATGATAGGTTTCCCGCCCTTCGAGCGGGAAGCGCCGCGCAAGAAGTCCACCTGCCCGCCGATCCCGCTGTAAAAATAAGTGCCAATCGAATCCGAGCAGACCTGGCCGGTCAGATCGATCTGCAGGGCCGAGTTAATGGCAACCATTTTGTCGTTGCGGGCAATAAAAGCAGGATCGTTGGTGTAGGCGGTGGGATGAAATTCAAAGATCGGATTGTCGTCGACAAAGTCGAACAGCTTCTTGGTGCCCAGCGCGAAGCCCAGGATGATTTTGCGGGGCTTGAAATTCTTACGCGCTCCGGTGATCACGCCCGCATCGATCAACGGGATGACGCCGTCTGAGACCAGTTCGCTGTGAACGCCGAGATCTTTGCGGTCCATCAGGAACGGAAGCACGGCGTCCGGGATACCGCCAATGCCCGTTTGCAGCACGGAGCCGTCTTCGATGAGTCCCGCAACGTTGCGCGCGATAGCCACATGCATGTCGGTGATCTCGTGTTTCGTCAGAGCGCACAAGGGGCGGGAAGATTCCACGATGGCATCGAGTTTATGCACGTGAATGAAGCTGTCGCCGTAGGTGCGCGGCATCTGATCGTTCACCTGGGCGATGACGTAGCGCGCGACCCTGGCCGCGGTCAGAGAGGTATCGACGCCGACACCAAAGCTGCAGAACCCGTGAGAATCGGGCGGCGAGACTTCGAGCAGGGCCACATCGAGGGGCATGGCGCCACTCTCGAACAACTCTTCGATCTCGCTGAGGTAGACGGGAGTGTAGTCAGCCCGGCCTTCGTTGATGGCCTCACGAACATTGGCGCCGATGAACACGGCATTATGGCGGAAGTGTCCCTCCATCTCGCGAGCCACGTAAGGCGCCGTGCCCATGGTCATCATGTGCACGATCTCGACGTCACGCACGGCGGGGGCGCGCCGGATGAGAGCTTCGACCAAAGTTTCAGGCTCGGCGCATCCCGGCTGGATGTAGACGCGCATACCCGATTGCACGCAACGCAACGCCTCGTCGGCGGTGCGCAACTTCTTCTTGTATTCAATCTCCCACGACATCGTTCTTATCTCCTCCGCACACTTCGGATTGCGATCGTTCCCGCTACCCCGCCACGCTCAGCGGCCGCGTCGGCTTGCTGGTGATGGCGCGTTCATAGCCTATGGCAGCGTGATAAATTGCGCGATCAAAAAACTGGTCCAGGAGCTGCAGCATCTCCAGCTCGCCAAACACTTCCACCGGACGATCCAGCACGGATTCGCTTTTGAGGAACTCCCACAGATTTTCCTTGGTCAGAATAATCGTCCAGGTCAACTGGCTAAGCGGGACGTTCTGGCTGGCGCGCTTGGCGCCGATCTCAAGATATCGCTGTTCGATATCAAAATCGCTCTTGCCCAACAACCATTCGCCGAGATGACGGTAGATCTCGTAGACGCGCTGCTCCAGTTCCTCAGGTGGCACGTTGCGATAGGAGGTAGTCAATTCCGAGGTCTGAACTTTTTCGAGGAGAGTGCCCGCCAGGGCGTGGGAGTGGGTTTCGATCAGACGGACGAGCCTATACGCGAGCATCATGACCGCCTCCTTAATGTCATCCTCGATTCCCAGTCTCAGCCCCTTGGCGAGGTTTGACCGTGATTCGAGACACTCCCGCCTGTGACGGCCATCACACAGGTAACCTGCTGTGCCACAGGCGCTTACAACATGATGCGGCCAGAGGGATGGGAGGTGGAAAGGGGTCTTTCGCGGTTTGCCACAGACCCTGGGACTATGCCTACCCCGGCTCAAGTTGAGCCGGCTGTCGCAGGTTTCGGGGATAGTCTCTGGTCGGTTTTCTTGATCGCGGTCTCGTCGGTGAATTCCCTGCAGGACGCCGCAAAAAGGAACCGGCGTCCGGATTTCCCGTGACGCCGGCTATTCAGGAGGTCTTTGAGGGCCTGCAGCCTTGCAAACCTCAGGCTCGATTTATGACAGGAAGAAGTCTTTCGCTACGGCAACCCACTCCTTCTCGGGAAGCTGGGCAGCCAGATCGTCCACCGCGACTCCGCCGTCCTGCGCAAGCGCTCCAGCGAAGGCCATCGGCATCTTTCTCTGCAAACGGCTCGCGGACTCCTCTGTCCACCAGCGCGCCAGGGCGCCGCCCAGCAGGTTGCGGAAGTTGGTCTTGGCATCGGGCGACTGCACCGTCACCAGCCAGCCTTCGCCGTAGGGATCTTTGCGCACAAGCTCAGGATCACGCGTCACGGCGTCGTTGACATCGGCCACGCTGCCCTCGATCGGGGACAGCATGTCTACAGTGCTTCCATCGCGGTGAAGCGTCCAGATTTTCTGGCCTTGGCGAATCCACTGGCCGCGCTGGGGCAGCGTGACGCGATCCACCTTCCCGGTGAGCTTCGACGCAAACTGATCCATGCCCACGCGGACCAGGCTTGGACTCTCACCCAGCGCCCAGGTATGGCCGGGGTGATAGCGCAGATTCTCCGGCACTTGGAAACCGCCGACCAGGCTCGGCGCCAGCCGAGGTGCGCCTTCGCGCTTTGCAGCTTGGAGTGCGGGCTGGATAACGACGCGCCTCTGACTGTGAAAGTGATCGATCAGGAGGAAAGTCGCGAACATCAGCAGAACCAGGATGACTGTCATAAATCACCTCTCCCGAGGGCTCTCTATTTTCGATCTTGGTGACCGTTTGCAAGGCCGCTCGACACTCTTCATTAAGGCAATCGCCATGCCGAAGTTGAGGCGCGGAGAAACGCGTTGTTGTCGCATCGCGATGTTCCGAAGAATGAGAGACTTCAGAGGGAATTAGTTGCGCTTGATGATTTTCTTCGCTGAATTCCGCAACGTCGGTTTGATGAGGAACGCAACGTGCGCTCGCCAGCATTTTCAGCTAGTTGGCGCTGACGAGTCGTGAATGATTTAAGAATCAGTCGTTTGCAAGCGTCAGGCGCTGTGCATCAATTCACAACACCCAATGATGCAAAACGTAACGGTATTTCGGAGTTTTAACGCCGATGAGAGGTCCGTTTGCCCCTCATTGCTGGGCTGTACCCTTGACGACAAGCGCGAACGGAATTTCTTCTCCCGACGCCAGCTTCAGTCCTGCTGAGAAGATCCAGTGGTCCTGGTCGTCTTTTGAGACCGCCGGCGCGGTCCCGCTGTCAGCCTGAAGCAGACTCAAGGGGGCTGGGTGCTTGGTTCCGGTAGCCTTAAGACTCAGTTTGACCAGCTCCTGGTAAGGAATGGTCGAGGCCGGGTCGGCATCGGAGTCGGCCGGTATGAGAAGCAGGAAGTCGCGATTGGGAGCAACTCCAAGATGATTGCCGTCGTTAGGCAGAAGGGCATAACGCAGGGTGTAGTAGCCGGCCGGGACAGATTGCCCACGGTAATCGGTGGAGGCCTGGGAGAAGTGAAGGACTCCGACAAGAGTGGCTTCTGCAAGTTGGGGGTAAGCAACTCCCTGGGCCTCCTTTTTAGGCTGGACGGGAATAACCTTGCGCAACCAGATTTCGCACGCATTGGTGCCATCGTCGAGCAGGACTCGGTAGCCCTTCGCCTCCAGAGCCTGGCGGACCGCTTCGGATACGGACTTGTCGGCCAGAGCAGGCAGGGGCTCGATCTTGTTCTGCGCGAGGCCGGGTAACGACGCGACGAGAAGGAGTACTGAGAGAACGGCGGATGAGCCAGGACGCATGGTTACGATCTTCCGACTCTATCTTGCCGCCTCGTGGGCGCATTGTCTACCGTTCAAACGTGCCCACAAACGCGCTGCGCTTGCCGTGCAGGTCCCAGGAAACGCCGAGGCCCGGCCCGTTGTAGGCGTCGGTCAAAGCCACAGCAGGCATGGAGTGGGCAAGCTGCGTCAGCGGCGGATAGAAGGTCACTTCGTTCCCGCAGAGATGATCTTGCGCTCCGATGGAGCGGGTTTGAATGGTCGCAAACTGGCCGGCGCGCAGCATGGCCGCACCGTGGTGCTCGGCGTTGACCACAAGCTCCATCTGCACGGGTACCACCTGCTGGACGTTTTGCAACAATTCTCCACCCATATGTTCCGCGAAACTCACTAACGCGGCACGCTGCGCTTCGCTGGCCTGATCGTCGACCAACAGCACGGCCTTGGCAGGGTAAGGATTTTCATACGGATCGCCCAGGGTACCGTTGGCTCGAACGGCGGCAGCAACGGTCATGCTTTCGAGTGCCACGCCGTTCCAACTGCCCTCCTTCACATGCCAGGCGAGGATGGCTTCGTTTCCCACCAGATTTACCTCGCCGTTCGCGAAGCAGGCGCCGGTGTAGACGTCGGCGCTACGAGTCTCCAAGTAATCGCCGCGAATCTGCTGGGCAACCACTGCACTTGAAAGAGCGAATACTAGAAGGGTCACAAGGGCGGACAGCTGGTAACGCATGGAGAACACCTCACCCCGACTTAGATGTCCTTATTTTCCTCCAGGAAGCAGGGGAAATAAAGCCCCAAAGTGGCGGGCAGGGGTCACTGAGCGGAAGGGTCGGGAAGAGCAGACAGCAGAGCTCTTCCCGGAACGAACTGCTCCTGAATCGCGTAACAAATCGGGTGTCCGGGGCGTTTGACTAGAGGGGACCCGCGGCCTAACATCAATACTCGTCAGCCGGCGGAACTCCATGATCGAGACGACCATTTCCCATTATCGCGTCCTCCATCAACTGGGCGGGGGCGGGATGGGTGTCGTTTATGAAGCCGAGGATTTGAATCTGGGCCGGCACGTCGCCCTCAAGTTCCTGCCGCCTGAACTGGAGCGCGACCCCGGCGCGCTGGACCGCTTCCAACGGGAGGCGAGGGCTGCCTCTGCGCTGAACCATCCCAACATCTGCACGATTTACGAGATCGGCCAGGCCGACGGACGGCATTTCCTCGCCATGGAGTTGCTCGAAGGGGACACCCTGAAGCATTACATCGAGGGCAAGCCGCTCGGGCTCGAGCAGTTGCTCGACCTCGGCATTCAGATCGCCGACGGACTGGAAGCGGCGCATGCCAAGGGAATTATCCATCGCGACATCAAGCCGGCGAACATCTTCGTCACCACCCGGAAGCAGGCCAAGATCCTCGACTTCGGGCTGGCCAAACACGCTCTCGGCGGGCAGTCGGGGGGACGCAATCTGAACAGCGCAGCCACGGTCGACGAAGCGATGCTCACTAGCCCAGGTTCGACGGTCGGTACCGTGGCTTACATGTCGCCGGAGCAGGCACGGGGCAAGGATTTGGATGTGCGGACCGATTTGTTTTCCTTCGGCGCCGTCCTGTACGAGATGGCCACGGGAGAATTGCCCTTCCGCGGCGACACCTCGGCAGTAATTTTCGAAGCGATATTGAATCGCGCGCCGGTTGCGCCCGTTCGGCTGAACCCGGACATTCCGCCGAAGCTGGAAGAGGTCATCAGCAAGCTGCTGGAGAAAGACCGCGAGATGCGCTATCAGAGCGCGGCGGAGGTGCGCGCCGACCTGAAGCGGTTGAAGCGCGACAGCGAGTCCGGCAGCATCGCCGCAGCCGCGTCTTCAAGCGGCTTTCGGGCCGTCAGTTCTCCCGCACGCCCGGGAAAGTTGGGAAGAGTCATCGCGGCGGCTTTGCTGGTCGCGGCTGTAGTGGCAGGCGGCCTGTTCTTGTACACGCGACGGGCCAGGGCTCTGACCGAAAAGGACGCGATCCTGGTGACGGACTTCGTCAACACGACCGCCGATCCCGTCTTCGATGGCACGCTGAAGAACGCGCTCTCGGTCGATCTCGCGCAGTCGCCGTATCTGAATGTATTTCCCGAGCAGAAGGTGCGCCAGGCGCTGCAGTTCATGGGACGTCCCGCGGATGACCGTGTCACCACCGAAGTGGGGCGGGAGATCTGTGTGCGCGACGGCATCAAAGCGATGCTGATCGGGTCGATTGCGAATCTGGGCAGCCAGTACGTCATCACGGTCGAGGCGACGAACGCCTCCAGCGGCGAGTCCCTGGCCCGCGAGCAAGTGCAGGCCGCGAGCAAGGAAGAGGTGCTCAACGCTTTGCATAAAGCGGGATCCCGACTGCGCAGCGAACTGGGCGAATCGCTCACTTCGGTAAAGAAGTACGATATGCCGCTCTCCCAGGCGACGACTTCTTCGCTCGAAGCCTTGAAGGCGCTGAGCCTCGGCGACATGAAGCACAACGCGGGACTGGAGATGGAGGCCCTGCCGAATTATCAGCGCGCGGTCGAACTCGATCCCAACTTTGCCATGGCCTATGCGCGCCTGGGAGCCGTTTACAACAATTTGGGCCAGAGCCAGACCTCCGAGGAGTACCGGAAAAAGGCGTTCGAGCTGAGGGACCGGGCGAGCGAACGGGAAAAGCTCTACATCACATCGCACTATTATGCGGATTCGCGTCAATTGGAAAAAGGCCTGGCAGCACTCGAGCTCTACAAGCAGACCTATCCCAGAGACCCCATTCCACATATCAACCTGGCGAATGCTTACAACCAGTTGGGACAGTTCGACAACGCTCTGGACAACGCAAGACAAGCCGCGGAGATCGATCCGGACAGCATAAGCGTCTACGAAAATCTCGCCATGAGCTACGCCGGTTTGGGCCGGGTAGACGAGGCCAAGGCCACTTTAGACACCGCGCTGCAACATTTTCCCAAGAGCGACTCCATACATGCCATGCTGGCCGGGATTGCCTGGTCCCAGAACGATCCCGCGACCATGGAAAAGGAGCTGGAGATCGTGAAGTCTCAGGGCGCGCAGGGGGAATACATCGCCCTTAATGTAAGGTTGGGCCTTGCGGAAAGCACCGGCCGGATGCGAGAGGCTCGCCAGCTTGAGGCGCAGGCGGAAGACATGGCAAAGAAAATCAATTTCAAAGAGACTGCCGCTGCCGGGCGCGCTCAGATAGCGGTGTGGGAGGGAGTGCTGGGCTTCAGCAAACCGGCCGTCGAGGACGCAGATGAAGCGCTGAAGCTCTCGTCGTCGCATGGCGTGGCCATGAACGCGGCCTTCGCGCTGGCCTTGGGCGGTCAGGAGGACCGAGCCCTCAAGCTCGCAACCGACATTGCGACCGAGCGCCCCTACGATACGGAAGTGCAATACGTGGATGTTCCGCAGATGAAGGCACTGATTGAACTGCGTCGTGGCCAGCCGGCGAAGGCGATGGACTTGCTGGATGGCGCGATGGTGTATGGACGCGCTGATTCAGGATTGCTCTATCAGAGGGGTTTGACTTACCTGGCGGCAAAGCAGGGGAAAGAGGCCCTGGAAACTTTCCAGCGAATGTTTGCCCTGCGCAGCGTTCATGAGATCGACCCGCCAACCGCGCTCGCGCAATTAGGTTTGGCTCGCGCCTACGCATTGCAGGGCGACACCGCCCACAGCAAGATTGCGTATCAGGATTTTCTGGCATCGTGGAAAGACGCAGATGCGGACGTCCCGCTGCTGAAAGCGGCGAAGGAAGAGTACGCAAAACTGCAGTAAGGCAACTCCCGAAGAAGTGTGAAGAGGCCCGGTTCGCCGGGCCTTCATTTTTTTACAGAGAAGATCAACTCATTGCAGAAAGATCACAAGCAATCGCCCGTCCGAGTGATACGAGCCACCCGTGGCGTTCTTGGTCCCCTGCACCGGATTGGGCGGCAGGTAGTAAGCGAGGCTCTTCACCTTTCCCGTCTTCTGCAGGGTTGAGCCGATGTTGTCACGCTCGCCATCCACCGCAGGATCGATCTTGTGGGTCACGCTTCCGTTGCGCTGGTCCTTTTCGAATCCGATGTCGTGCGTGCCCGCTCCGACCCATACCGGCTGTCCATCCCAGGTAAACGGCGCCTTCCATATGCGGAAATGATGGCGGCTGGCCACCATGGCATAGGGGTCTGCCAGCTCGTAGCCGAAATCCTGCGGCCGATCGTACAGGTACAGCGTGCTCATCGGCATCTGCAGGTAGTCTTTCTTTTCGTAGGCGTCGACGACTGCTTTCAGGACCGCATCCTGCGTAGTCTTGTCGGCAACTCGCCACTGCGCCGCCGTGAGAGCGCCTTGCACTTTGTCCTCCGATCCGACGATGACAAAGTTGACCATGTCTCCGAGATTCTTGAACTGATCGTTCACCCGGCGAGGAACACCGTTCAGATCCTTCGCCAGCTGCGAATCCAGTTTGGCGTCAGAAACCGTAAGCGCCGATTTCGCGGCCGTCGGAACAGCGGTCGTGGCGGTGGCTGCACCTGTAGTACTGCCTGGCGTGGCGCCGGAAGAAGCAACCGCGGGCGTCGAAGCCGCCTGCGCACCGCCGATGCCAAACTGGCCGGCGAGCCAGGTTTGCGCCGCAGCCTGCAACTTGGATTTCACGTTGGCGCCGTAAGACCCGGCAGTCACCTGGAGCTTCACCGAAAAGTCTCCCTTGCACGGTGGAGTGCCGGTTACGTTCGGGCCCAGGAACAGATGCCCGGCTTCATTGACGGTCAGATCTTTGCTGGAGCCGACCAGAAACGGGAGCGTGCTGTCAGAGCCGTCTTTGCCGATGAGCGCGCCGGCAGCGGCATTGGATAGCGGCAGAGTCGCGCTGGCTGAACCCTTCCCGTCAGGACTGCAGCTGCCCTGGCCCGCGGTGGCGGTGATGTGGACCACGTCGCCGGGATGGAGGTCGAGGTTCGCGTCAGTCCAGGCTTGGGTCGTGGATACGGTGATGGTGGCGGCAGGTGCGGCGGTGGTGGCGGGAGCGGTAGATTCCTGGCCAACGCCGATGCCGCCCAGAACAAAGAGGCACATGAAAGCCGCAAGATGGAACCGAATATTCATACTGACCCCCTCGGGATAAGGCGTCCGAACGAGTGTTTGAACAGGGATGAACCCCTGAAGCCGGATTTCGTGCCGGGGTCTGAATCGCTCAATGCAACTATTATCGCTCAAAGAGGCCGTGCATGGCGCGGCGGACTGTCATCCCGAGCGCAGTGGATTCGTTCGCTTGCGAACGAATCTGCGAAGCCGAGGGACCTTGTGTTTGAGTAGCGTCTCCCCTAGAAGAATGACTCTCTTAACCAGTCCCGTAAACTTCCTTACGCAGAAATACAAGTCTTCCGCAAGCGTCGGGTGGAGTTCCTGTTACGCTCCGATCGGTTGTGGGAAGACACAGGGTCTTTCGACGATTCGGCAGAATGCGCATGCATCCTGCGCTCCGCTCAAGATGACAATTCAAGCTACCCGCACTTTCCGGTTCCGTGGCACGCTCGCCCTTTGGAGCAGCAGTTGCCGGGTTCGGCGAGCGCACCATCCGGTCCGATGCAGGTCTGCGTGAACATGCACCAGAACAGGCCATCATTCGAGTGTGGTACCGTGGGATCGGGTTCGGCCAGAATGAACTGCCCCTTCCAGCGCAAGGCCGAACACAGATTCGGCTGATTCGTGTTGAAGCGATCGGCTTCGCGGATCATGCGGCACCTCCCGACGCGGCTTTCAGAATGGCTCGCTTGACGGCCACCTTCGCCAGCTGAACTTTGTAGCCGTTCTGCGAGAGTGGCCGCGCAGAACTGAGGGCAGCCTCTGCCGCCTTCCTGGCTGTTTCTTCGTTGACGGGCTGGCCGATCAGAGCTTTCTCCGCTTCCCGCGACGGCCAGGGAACGGGGGCCACGTATCCCAGCACCACCCGCGCATCTCGCACAGTGGCCCCGTCCATCTTCAGCGCGATCGCGGCTACGGCGAGCGGCCAATCGAAAGCGGCCTTCTGCCGGAGCTCGTAGTGCGCTGCTTTCCAGTCTCCGGCATGCGGGATGACGATTTCGGTGACGATCTCGTTCGGCCGCAGGTCGTGCTCGCGCTCAGCCTCAGTCTTGGGAATCACGTAAAACTTCTCCAGCGGAAGGTCGCGCTTCCCTTTCGGTCCTTCCAGCCGAATCTTCGCCCCATACGCGACGAGCACGGGAACGAGCGTCGACGGGCTCACGAACTTGGCCGGGCCGTCGTTGCCGAGAATGGCGTGGTAGCGGTTCTCGCCGTCCGCAACCAGCTCTTTTCCATTTTCGTCTTTCGGAATGAGTCCCAGACCATTGCGGAAGTACCAGCAGCGAGGACGCTGGCATAGATTTCCGCCCAACGTTGCCATATTTCGGATCTGCGGGCTGGCAGCTTCGCTGAGCGCTTCCGCGAAGGCAGGAAAGTTCTTCTTTATATTCTGGTCTTCAGCCAAATCACCGAGCGTCGTGAGCGAGCCGATCCGAAGCCCCTGGGCATTCGCGCTGACGCCCTGAAGATCCTTGATGTCCTTGATGTTCACCAGGCGCCGGGGAGCGACAACATCATCTTTCATGAGCGCGAGCAGGTCGGTGCCGCCGGCGAGAACCTCCGTGTTGCCCCAAGTCCCGCCGAGAAGGCTGACCGCCTGTTTCGAGGTGGTGGGGCTGACGTAATCAAACGGTCGCATTACGCACCTGCCTTCTGTCCCAGGGCAGCCAGGACGCGATCGGGAGTGAGCGGGATGAACGGGACGCGAACACCAATAGCGTTGGCGACGGCGTTCGAAATTGCCGCGCCGCCTGAGATCACCGGCGGCTCCCCGAGCCCGATGACGCCGCGCTCGTCGTAACCCTTTCCAGTCATCATGTGGACGACGAGTTCGGGAATGTCATTGAGGCCGGCCAGCCGGTAGAACTGCATGTTCGGGTTCAGCATGCGGCCGGTAACAGGGTCCATGACCTTTTCCTCGAACAGCGAATAGCTGATGCTCATGATCAACGCGCCCAGGCAACTGCTCTCGGCGAGCCGAACGTCGATCACGAGGCCGCAGTCCTGGACCGCGACCATCTTTTGGACCTTGACAATGCCGGTTTCGGTATCGACCTCGACATCTGCCATCTGTACGCCGCCCACACCACTGTTGGTGAGGTCGGGCGGTTTGCTCTTGTCCGGATTCTTCCCGCGAACCGTGAGCGGCACCGCCCCCAGCTTCGCACATGCCTCTTTCCAGCTCAGCGAGCGGCTGGGATCGCTCTTCACCCGAACCACGCCATTGATGGATTCAAGGTCGTCGGGTTGAGCGTTGAGCGTTGGAGCGACCTTGGCAAACAAGCCTTCGCGGGCATCGACCGCCGCTCTGCGGGTCGAAGAACTGACTCCACCGGGGGTAGTCGATCCCCCAGACCCGCCCGAGGGCGGATACAGCGTGTCGCCGATTTCGAGTTTGATGGCCTCCACCGGAAGGCCGAGAGTATCAGCAGCGACGACGAGGATCGTGGTGCGCGTACCCGTGCCGATATCCTGCGTGCCCATCTTGATGCCCACCGAGCCGTCCGGATAAATCGTCAGGTCGCAATCGCTGGCATGGCCGCGGCCGCCCCACGTGTGAATGGAGATCCCCTGACCCCGTGCGATGTTGCCGGAGATGTTTTGTCCTCGCGGGCGCCACTTGTCCTTCCAACCCATCAAGTCGGAAGCAATGGCGAATTCTTCCGCGTACACCCGCTGGCGATCCTTCGCTACCAGATTGAGGTTCTTCTGGAAGAATTCGACCGGATCCATGTTCAGCTTGGCGGCGAGATCCTCCAGCGCGCACATGGTGAGAACCGCAGCCTGCGGATGATTGGGGGCGCGCCAGGCGCGTGCGGGGCCAATATTGTTGCGAATCGCCGTGTGCTCTTTGCGCTGGTTAGGAACATTGAAGACGTAGGGAATCGGAGGCATGCCTCCCCCGCCGGGACCGCCCGTCCCCCAGGATTGGGACTGCCATGCGACGAGCGTTCCGTCCTTCTTTGCGCCGACTTT
>Ga0335081_10002644_pt1 | contig 28199 bp, 32 predicted proteins | sample Lox_Sample_35_FD_206713 | JGI IMG/M metagenome (GOLD analysis project Ga0335081, IMG submission 206713) | Soil microbial communities from Loxahatchee National Wildlife Refuge, Florida, United States - Lox_Sample_3.5 | ecosystem: Environmental > Terrestrial > Soil > Wetlands | place: USA...
TCACAATATTTAAATCTGATCCTAAACCGGTCGGATCGGGCTGATGTTATAACCCGATCGATCTGAAATCGGTCGGGTTACAACGGACCGGTACGATCTACCGGTCGAATCGGATACATCTCCAAACCGGGATCCGACTCGACCGGCGGACATTACTGGTTACAATTCTTAAAAGTGAACCGGATCTCAGATCACCAAAGTTACATTATCGACCGAGTTAATTTAAATACTGGTTGAGTTGGATTTTCTGAATATTTCGTATTGGGCAAGTCGGATTGAGTTATTTTGCTGATCCGAAGTCACATAATTTTATGTAAAATGTAATTAATTGCAAATTTAGTCGTAATTAATATTTCCGTTACATCATTTATATCTTTTAACATATAAATCATCTTTTTTGATCAGATTTATAATGGTTTGTATGTTACAATGTCAAGTTGAGTTCGAACCGGGTTTGATAAAAGTTTAATCCGGTCGAGTCGAGTTTGACAATACTTAAACCTAATCTAAAACCAATTGGATGAGGCTGATCTTGTAACCTGATCGACCCGAAAATCGGTTGGGTTACAAAATATTGTAATTCAACCGATAACTTTATTGATCAAGTTATAACTCATCAATAAGATAAGCCGGTCGAATCAGATAAGTCTCTGAACCGAGATCTAAGTCGACCGGCGGACATTACTAATTACTTTTAAAGATATCTATATGTAAATGCAATTATTTTAATACTGTTTAAAAGATTTTCATCTTTTATAAGTTTAAAATAAATACATATATTAAAAATATGTTTTTATTATTTTTATTTATAAAATATTAAAAGTTTATAAAATAATTATATATATATAATTATTTTTCATAATAGTATTTTATAATTGATATTTAAAAATGAATATTATAAAGTTTAGAATTAAATTAATTAATAAAATAAATATAAAAATAAAAGTTTTAAATTATATAAATTAAAAATTAATATTTCATTTTGATATAATTTATTAATTATAATTTATTTATTAATTTATTAAATTTTAATTAGTATTATTAAATTAAATTAAATATTAACTATATTAAATTTTTTATATAAAATATTTTTTGTTTTCAATTGCTATTTTAATAAATTAAATCTTTTTAAGACTATAAATAAGATTAAATATAAATTTTTTAAGATAGTTAAAATATTAAATTGATTTATGTCATAAGTCATATATAACAAAGTTTAATATCCATTATAATATATTAATTTTAAATTTATTTAAAATATTAATAATTATAAAACTGATGATTTTATATTTTATTTATTTTATATAATTAAAATGATGTAAGAAAAACATAAAACTTTTATTTGAATCCACAGTTTAATTAAACTAAGAGTTGATTATAATCTAATTATATTATATAAGATTTAGAAGCTGTAGTCTTAATTACTTGACATTTAAATTGAAACACTAGTTATTACATTAATTCTTTAAATTAACATAACAATCACTATATTAAATTGTCTGAATTAATAAGTTATTTATTATATTTAGGTAATATTTTACAGTTCAAGCAGATAAATTAAACAATTAATAGAAATATCTAATGTTTAAATTTTTTTTTTGAATTTTAGATGTTTAACTAAATAATAGTTTCACTATTATTCTATAAACTATTTAATATTCTCAGCCTCCATGATTTAGATATTATCTATTATATATTTTTGTATATTTTTGAAATTGAGACTTTTAGCTTTTGATTTAAAACATTTAGTTATCTAGTAACTTTCTATTTAGACTTTAAATAGTTTCAAATTTAAAGTTTAAATGATTAGATATTAGTGACTCAAATCATTATAAATAGTGAGTTATTTTATCTATATATTGCTCTTGCAATAATAAAAAATAACAATATATATATATATAAATAAATAAATACTATTGATTTAATATAATAAAAATATATAAATTGTTGTTTAATTTAACATTTAAGTTATATATTATTAAAATTATATATTTATTAGTTGCTTAAGTCATAAGCTCTTAAGTATTAACTACTATTTAATTTAATTGAATAATAGTTTTTAAGATCTAATATTTTTACTATTTGATATATTTTAAAAGTTTTAAAACCTAAGATTAAATAAGTTAAAACAGGTTTAATGTTTTTAAAATAAGTTGCTGTCATGGGTTAAGGGGCTCGGGGCTTGCAAGGCTCAGGGCTCGCCACCACGTGACTCAGAGATTTTGATTTAGACTAGTTTTACTTGGCACGCCGCCACTATCATCTGATCCTTAGCAATCCACTCTAATCAACTCGTTCTTTACTATCTTCTTCTTCTTCTTCTTCTTTCATCAACCCCATCCGGACGATTCACGTCGCTGCTCATCCATCTAATTTCCATCATCCTGACCACCCCCTTCACAGTTGCATCGCTTGATTTAACAAAATTTGTAATAATAAAATTTAAAACCTAGTCTAATAGATATTTTAATACTATTAAAAATAGTGTTAAATAACTTAAACTGAGTAGCTGATTAAGATTTAATTTAACCAAGAATTATTATTGATAATAACATAGACTGTAAAAGTTACTTTTAAATATTAAAAAAATTGAAAAGATATAAGTTTTAATACATAAGTTTTTATATATTAAAGTTTTTATAGAAGTTCTATTTTTAAAGGTTTAAGAAAGAATTATTTTAAACAAAGACAATTTGTTACTCTTTAATACTCAAAATCATGTCTTAATAGAGATTAAATTACGTCAAACCCTGTCGACTTAAGGAAATCGACTCTTGGAAAGGTCGCGGTGAATTCCGCATTTTGGATGTAGAAGATTAGGTCGTAGTGGCTAAGATTGCCGAATGATGGTTTTACATTGCACGGAGGTCAAATGCCAAGCTATTTCCGCACATCTCCCCTCGACGGCAGAAATGACTTCATACGAGGCTCTCGCTGCCAGAACGGAAAATCAACTCGCAAAACAGCTTTTGTCCATCATAATATCTAAGAAGACGAACCTTTGCGTGTCGATAGACGTGACTTCGCCCGATGAGTTGCTCTCGATTGTTCGCAAGGTCGGTCAACATGTGAGCATGGTTAAGGTTTGCCTCGGCGCGATTCCGAACTGCTGATAGAGATAGACGCACATCGACATTCTTTCATCATTTCCTGAGACTCTGGTACCTTCATTGCTGGCTCTAGCGGAAGAATATGGTTTCTTGATTTTCGAGGATCGGAAGTTTGCCGACATAGGAAGCACAGTGTCACTGCAGTATTCTGCCGGAATCTATCGAATTGTCGAATGGGCGAACATCGTCACGATCCACGCTGTCCCGGGGCCTGGAGGTGTTGCTGGCTTGAAAAAAGTGGTCGGCGACAGGGTTCGCGGCGCTTTTCTTTTAGCTGAAATGTCTTCGGAGGGACACCTTTGCACGCCAGAATATCAAGGCTCGGCCCTCTCTATCGCACAAGCTCATTCTGACTTCATTGCTGGCTTTATAGCCATGAAACCTATTCATGATGAGTTCTTGACCATTACTCCGGGAGTGCAAATGGCGGGCGAGGGAGATGGTCTTGGACAGACATACAGAGAGCCGAGGCGGGTGGTAAAAGCCGGGAGTGATGTCATCGTTGTGGGAAGAGGAATTACGGGAGCTAAAGATGTCGAGGCCGCTGCGGCATTATATCAAAAGGAAGGATGGGAAGGATACCTCGAAAGGATAAACTCCTAGTGGAAGAGAAAATAATATTTGCATTCAATTGATCCGACCTTTAACGTCTTACTATTCAATATCCAAAATATTGATATATATCGGTAGCGGTAATTTGGAATGTATCGCTAATTGCTGTGCCGGTCCCTCCAACGTTAGGCGCAAAACGCCGGAACGATTGCAATATCACCCCCGAATGACATTAACAAAATTTGAGAATACTCTACCATAATGAGGAGTGAGAAATTGAAAGTCTAGGAAGGAAGAGTCTAGACCTTACTCTATCTAATCTAATACTAGTATGGGTGAAATGACCTTTCAATTCCATCACCGCCTGAATTCTATCTGACATGCTCTCAATCAGATAATTCCATCTATGATTCTCAGAGTCGTTTCAAATCTTGATAACCAATCCTTCATTCCCTTCGGAGATATAATATGGCCATATCCATCTGCCATTTGGTGGTTCATGTGTGCCCAAATATTTCGATAGGATTGAGATCAAGGGAATTGAGAGGGTTCTGATGACATCTGTCTGACAGAAATCTATATCTTTTTGTGAATGGCGGAATTGTCCTTTATGAGAATTGGTTCTTGAATATCTCCAAAGGACTTCTCCCAGAACTCCATGAGCGGTCTCTTCAAAATTTGATTCCAATAAATGGTAGAATCCATCTCGTGCCCTCCAATTCAAGACAGATATCGGCATCGTTAATAATGCGGAACCCATACTCTGAGGAAAAAAAGCACGCACCGGATTCTTTTCTTACAATTTCATCGTTTATCGTCGATCAATGTTCTTATGGGCTCTTGGACAATTCTCGCAGCAAAGCGGTACGAGCCGTTCAACGCGGCACACTTCGAGATAACGAATTGGATAGCAAGCGTTCCAAGCTCGAATATATCTTAATTGGGGGCTATACTCGACTACTCAATAAATAATCGCAAGTAAAACGGTTATAACGGACAGAACTTTGAAAGAGAACAATTAAGAGGAAAAAGTTAGTATACTTCCTATAGGTAAAAAAAAACAAACGTAGTATAGTAGTAATAGACTCCATTCGTCATTCTGACCCAATAAATCATGAACAACCGACACAGTCATACAAACAACTCCTCGAGCCCGCCAATGCAGGATGAGACTAAACGGTGACTCAGCAGGAAAGCGATATTAGAAGAAGAGATAGGCCAGTAAGAACGCCGCCAAACATAAGTAGGCGACGACCTTGACGGGGACACCTTGTTCGACTGTGGCGTGAACGACATCGCGGGCACTCGATGAGGGGCGACTTTCATGATCGGCACTCACCGTCGAAATATTCCGTTGCCGAAGGCCACTTCCACCCGTTACTTCCAATTGTTTTGTCAAAGCGGCGATTTGGGCTTTGGCCTCGGCCAGTTGAGCCTCGAGGGATGACGAATCTCGTTGCTGGACGGGAGCAGGTGGTTGAACGGCTGGGGTAACGGGAGTGGAGAAAGTGGGTATATTCGCAGCTGCAGCAGGCTGGGGTACGCCGATGCTGACCGGCGGTGGGTGTACTTCTGGGGTATTCTCTACATGAGAGTTGGGGAAGCCATTCTGCTTTTGGGGGGTTTCATCAGTTGCGACACCTTCCGGCTCGAGGGTTGTTAGCTTGGGGGACTTGAAGGTGGGGATGGGGAAACCTTGCTGTCGAGTGGAGGGCCCCACACACATCGAATCTTTTTCTGCTGGATCAAGTCTTTAGACACTTTGCCTTCCATGACATCCTTTTCAATATGCGCCCACTAACAATGAAAATGAGAATTGGGCAGAGAGGTGTACCAGATCGGCGAGATTGACGTCTGGCGAGGAATCTGTGATTTTGGTCGACTGGAGTAGAAATTTGTCTTTGCATTTCATGTCCAACGGCATGTCGGCCTTCATCGCCTGCAATAACACTATTCCACGTATCAGAAATCAATAACGCTAGGATCTCGGCAACACATGCCTTGTACTTCTACCGATTGCCCCGGCTCGATTCGTCCGCTGTTTGGTCTGACACAGTAACTGTGGCGGGGTGTCAGTGGAGTCGACGGCAGAGAGGGACGGATGGAGGGGTGGGGACAACAAACCTTCTTGGGGCCGTTGTCTTGACCTTGTACGCGATTGGAACATCGTTGTGATTCGTCACTCTCAAATGTCGGACTACTTGCTGTGTGAATGGTCCTGCAAATGCAGAGGTTAGCGAATGTTCGTGTGTCAAACGTGACATCGGAAAGAAGGAGATAAAAACGGGTCAGTACGGTGGAACTCGAGGGCATCTCCGGGGTCAATTTCGACAGACATGACGGTGTATCGAGAGGCTGCCTGGGGGGAGTAGGGCAGGAGGGGTGGGAGGAGAGGTGCGTGAAGACTTGGCTAGAACGAACAGCTGCTCGGCAGGGCTGCGGTCGGCTGCTGCCGCGACACCAGTGCTGTTGGCCGAGAAGGGTGAGTGGATTTGTGCTGGTGGTGGGGACGATGCGCAGCTCTTGTGCTGGCGGTGGCTCGGTTTCGGAATTAATTACGTACCACAAGCTGCAGTCGATAGGGTTAGGGGCAACAAAGCCGGGACTTCCGCCTCCCCTGGTCTCGCCCTTCACCCTGACAACCATGCTCTTCAACGCAGAAATCCTCCCAAACCTTCCAGCATCGCTAGTTGATACATGGAATTCCGTATTGAGGCGCGCCTATTCCAAACCGGATCGCTGTTATCATACACTGAAGCACATCGAGTCGATGCTGTCCCATTTAGAAGAAGCAATGACGGAAATCGTCCTAACACAATTTGACCTACAGGTTCTACAATTGGCGATACTTTTCCACGACGTCACATACAAAATCCCGTCCGAAACTGGTTACAATGAACTCCACAGTGCACTGTTATTCCAAAAATTTGCCACTGAAGCCAGTCTAGTATAGCTACTGTTGGAACACTCCCCTGACAATCGCAGGAGACCGACGTCGCTCTCCACGTCGAGCATCTCATTCTTTGCACGATAAGTCATACTCTTAGACCGCACCTCCCGGACTGCGGTTTCGTAAACGCTCCGGAAGCTCATGCCTTACGTCTTTCTCACTCGCGGAACCATCGACTACGTCACGAGTCGTTGCTAGCTCCGCTGTTCCTCGATCTCGATCTCAGTATTTTGGGAACAACAGTCGACAAGTATGATGAATATTGCTCACAGGTTCGGAGAGAGTACGAGTGCTACTCTGATCAAGCATATCGCCAAGGCCGAATAAAGGTATTGCGATCCTTCCTCGATCGCGAAACCCTGTTTTTCACCCCGTATTTCCAAGACAAATTGGAGTTAAAGGCACGGCGAAATATAGACAGGGAAATCGAGATCCTAGCGTAGGGAATAACCATTGATACCTTTAAGGCTAATTATCCCACATTCCAAGCTATTCACATACCCTTCGTCTGGCAACATGAGGACTGGAACCAAAGTAAAATGAGAGATAGAACTCAATAGAGATAGAACTCAATAATCGTCTCCCCGACTAACGACTTCAATGCAATGTGGTCGAACCAAGATAGTGTGTTCAAACTGTGCCGTGTAACATCCTTTGATATCGACCAAGGGAGGATACGCCTCGACAATGCCTGCATCCACAAGATTCTTTAACTGCAAAACACACTCAGTATCGTATGACCGCGAAAAAGGGCGGGGAACATACAGCAACACCATACTTTTCCTCACCCAAGCGATCCAAGTACCGCCGACAAAAAGGCAACGTCCCAAAATTTTGATTAATTGTATGCAACAAACTTTTTGCTCGAGCAGTTCGCAAAGGGATATGACCGACATCAATACGCTTCCCATAATGACTGCAATCAACATCATTCCTCACAAGCCCCCGTCCCGTCGATCCAAAAGTCTCAAGCGCAAAAGTTTCACCCTCTTCCATCCTTGTTTGGTCCCCCCCTTTGACGATGGGGACACTCTTCCCCCCGTGGATTTGGTACGGGTTGATGGTGTGTCCAGAGAGATTCCGGATGGACTTGACAGGGTAGACTTTCCCGTCTAATTCGACTTCGTAGGATTCCATGGTTTCTTGGATGGCGGCGCCAATGTCACAGAGCAGGGCGTCAACACCAGAATGTTTTATGGCGGTGTTGGTTGCGTCTCTGACGGCCGCTATGAGATTATCGTACTTGGGATTGAAGTGCATCGTAAAGGCACTGTCGACGATGCGGCCATTGACATGGACTCCGAAATCAACTTTCATGACGTCATCGTATTGCAACACTGTAAAAGCGGTAAGTGCAAACTCGAAGGTGGGGCCATACCTGTTTTATCACCGGCGTTGGGAGTGTAGTGGGCCGCGCAGTGATTGAGCGAGAGACCAGTAGGGAATCCAATTCCTCTCTTCAAACCATCCTCCTCGACCAGTGCTCTCGTTCCATTTTCAATCAACTCGGCGATCTCAATCATTGTCATTCCCGGTTTAATCGTCTTTCTGGCATATGCCCTCACTTGTTTGTGGACCTCAGCAGCATGACGAAGATCGTTAAAATCACTCTGCCACGATTCATCAAGCGCCTTCTTCTCTGCCGACGTGACTCTCCATCGATTCCTGCAGTAATTCAACACTTCATTTCTCACAAAAGAGCACGTACTCATCCGTGTACTCCCGGATTTCTCCAAGGGGATAAGTTCCAGACGGGTAGAATTTGGAGACGGGGACGGTTGGTGGCGATGTTTGTTTTACTGATTCTCCTCCGGCTCCGATCGTCGTCGTCGCCGCCGCCGCCGCCGTCTTCTTCTTTTTTGGCTTTTTCTTCTTTTTCTTTGCAGGCGCTGCCGTTCCGCTTGCTCCGGGCGTTGGTGTTTCCTCTTCGTCGCCGGACTCTTCGTCTCTCGCTTTGTCGACCTTGGCTAGGTCGCTGATCGCGTTTCCATTCACTGCATCCGTTAGCTTTGCTTCTCTGGCACTTTTGCGAGAAGAAATTGCTTACTTTTCAGGTCTTTGACGCCATTTTGGACGCTTTGAACACCCTTATCGGCGATGTCGTTGGAGGGGACTGCGGCCATCCTTCAAATCCCTCGCACATCTCTCGGTGCGAAATTTCAAAGGGTCAGTCAGGATTGCGATTTCCTGCGCATCCAGATAGGATGAGCTGGGGGTTGTAAACACAATTGCTTCCAAAACATCAAATTAGATGGAAAAATATATCCTTTGCCTGTTATTGAAAATATGCTAAGTATGCTGATCCTGTGACTACGTACAGATAAGGATAATTGATGACTCCAATTAAGATAGCCCCGAATTATCATTTTCACTGGTCAAGCGCCACTCTCTCACCCAGAGTAAACAATATGCCGTGCAACTTTTAACAATGCAAGTCAATTCACCCACTGCAACCCCATTCCTTGAGATCTCAAATATTGCCAAACGACCACGGCGTCTCCCTGGCATTTTGCAGACCGTGGGCGCTAGGCTTCTTCACTAACAACGACCAGCGGAATAAAAGCACCACCGACTAACGCAACAATAACCAAGCCAATCCAGGCAATTCCGGTGTGGCCACCTTGCCTGTAACGTCCGTTAGTAACGCTAGAAAACCAGTAAGGTCCGAAGAGGGGAGATACATAATGAATCTGACAAGACTGACAATTTCCAAACTCATGGAAATGAGGAATCCGACGAGCACAAATGCAATTCCAGTTGTATCCCCATTGAAAATTAATCCCACACTCCCGAGGAAGCAACAAAAGAGAACGCATCCGACAACGCATAGATAATATCCCCGATTCAACAATTCCGACCGTGAAATCTCGCGATCTGAGGGTCTCCGGATACTGTGACGATGCCGACGGGGGAGAGCATGCGTGGCATTTACATCCGAAGACGATTCGTCCGAAGGAGATTCGACCTCCTCCTCATCATCTGAATCAAGAAACTCTTTCTCATAAAACAAGGTCGTTAATCCCTCCGCTGAAGTCTTCACTTCCCATTTCACAACCTCACGAATCTTGTCCAATGCTCTCGTGAAGGAGGACGCTGACCCCGAATTTAGATGTTCGATGGATGCCGTTTCCACGTCGGCCTTACGCCGGCGATAAAGCCATGGAAGGAGAGGTGCATGTTCGTCGACTTCAATGGTGTATGGGACCTGTACGGGGTTCTCGAATTCGCTCCAATAGACAACTGGGGACGAAGGACTAGAAGAATATCCTCCTCCACGATCGTCACTTTCGTTTCCGTTGCGAAGACTGAGTTTGGATGTACGATTCATGCTTGTCGACGAAGGATTCGTTGCGGACGATTGGGGAATGACTTCTTGCGATGACGAGGTCTTGTTGGAATCGGCGGTGGCATACGGAGAGGTCGTATCTCTTCTTATGCTCTTGGGTGCGGGCGGCTGCAGCTTCCTTATATCCTTTTGCAAGAGTGGCATCTACTGTCGGTGCAATGTCTTAACGAAGGGACATACCCAAGAAGGGAGCTTCGAAACGGCTGAAGGGACAAGCGTTGCAACGGCCTGAGAGTACATGGAAAATCCATTGACACGTTCAATGAGATGACTGCCATTGAGTTCTTCGAGCCAACGGGGAGAATCTCCGTTCCAGCGGATCTTGAGAACAATATGCGGAAATACAGACCTGTACCCTTCGAGCTCGACGAGATCTTCTTCCCCGTCGATGCGGAGAAAGTTGACCTGCGATGGTAGTCTGGTACAGCAGATATTCCTATCCATGGTGGCGTATACGCGATTTGCTCGAGTGGTTCCTTGACTTACGTTGACGAAACTCGCTCTCTCAGCAGATACCAGAATTGCTAACTAATCAGTGAAGAAGGCTTGAGATTGCGATACCAGGATGCAATGACGACGCATCAATATAAGCGCCGAGTTTTTGGGCTATCGGGACCCACTCCTCAGCTGGCATGGAAGTAACCCAATCGGACGAGGACACGTCCAAATGTTTTAAATCCGAAGACAGAAACGCCGAGACATTCTTCCGTTTCATGGGAAGGAAAGTGTATTTCCCCTGCTGCGGAACGGCAATAACCATATCTTTATTCTTTGAATTCTCTTCCCACACGATCTGAGGAAATTTGGGTGCAGCGGCATCCGTCGTGTCCGATACAGAAGCCGAGTAAACCGACCAATCATTCGTGTCCAAAAACACGGTTCTAATAGCCCGTTGAAGTTCCCTCGACAGTAAATTCGCCGAGGGGAGTTGCAATACCAGATGTTTCAGCAGGGACAATTCTACTTCGACTTGATTGTCGACGTGGACCCAATATGTCACGGAGGAGGTCATTGAATTGTCGAGAAAGGCAGCGGGGGTGGGCTGTTGATTTTGTTCGACCGATTGATCGGGGTCGAGACGGGCAATATAGAGAGCGGACAAGTCCCGCATGATGCGTTCGAAGTTTACTCTTCGATGGAAGGGTCGTTGAGTTTCGAGATGGGGGATGAATTGGGAGGAGAGGGAGTATGGAGCACTTGGGGGAAGACGACACCACTTGGCGTGTTTTTTCAGTAACTTTTTGAAGCCTGTGCCGAGTTACATGGGAGCCCAAAAGAAATTTTAAAAAAACAGCATGTCGGAAAGAACGTTGTTTAGTTACCTGTATACTGGACATTGACGTAACGAGCCAAAAGTTGGGCATCCTTGGAAACTCTGTTATCGTCGCTATCAGCACATACTTGCTTCCAGCAAAGCAGAGAGGTAAGAGATACCGATCGATTTCAGCTTCGATTTTGACCAGCTTTTTCAAAGGAGACAATTTTGTTGCGTCGCTGCTGTCGGTCGTTTCGCCGGGGGGCTCACGAGAAAGGCTTTTTACGGTGCGCTGGCACGCGGATAACCGCCTCTCGATCTCGCCAGCTTTGCATCGTACGAATTCATCGATCTGGGGGGAGGTCAATGGAGACACTGGAGAAAAAGGGATGCATACTCGTTCAAGTTCAGAATCGAGGACGGTGAGGAGACGTTGCTCAAACTCGCGAGAGCAGCCTTCGGGGGAGGCCGTCTGTTCCTTGATGAGCAGTTTTATCTCGTCATAGTCGAGGTCGTGCGTCCGCCACTGCGGGACGGAGCGTCGTGAGAGCGTGGCCCCAAACTTCATTCCCGGCCGTGCTGGGTCAACAAATCACGAACATCCGCTCGTGGTCGATCGTCGAGGAACAATTGCTTAGGAAAGAAGGAGGTGTCAAGGCAGGAACACGTATATGCCTGCGACGACACACAAGGGGCGGTTGTGAGCGAATTGTCAGCGAGGCAGGGGCGGTGTGTCCCCGCGGTCCTGTCCAGGGGGTGTCTTCGGCTTCGGCCTCCCTGATAAGTGGCGGCAGCGAGTCAGAAATTAAGGACAGGCTGACTCGGATACGAAAAAGTGGCGTCGCCTTTCATTTTATCCGAGCTGATTGATTGGGTCAAAGTCGAATGCGTTCATTGGATGTGTGCTTCACCACGATCTGCAGGTCGAGGCACGTAGAATGCAGGTTACACATTCACTTGCATAGAATAGGCACACGACGTTAACCCAAATCAAGCACAAGTGGCCATCAGCCAGCTGCATACATCCAAACCCATCCAATCCAAAGAATTTAGATGTCCAAACCATTCTGTCTCCAGGGGACTGTTTGCGAAGCGGAAATCTCCAAAATCGCAGATTTCCGACCTCGAGATAAAAATGAGAAACAGAAAATGGTGGCTTGCATTGCAAAAGGGCTTGCACTTTGTCCTGCAATGCATTTCTGGCTCGTGAAAGAAATCGAGTGGGCGCTGATTCGTAAACGGCCACCCCCGCATTGCAAACTTTTCTCGAAGCTGCCCCTTTTCAAAATTTTCCGATCAATCAGAATCAAATACAGACGTGCGGGGCTGGGAACAGCCGGTTGTAACGGTAACACAAACAGGCAGCTGCCTCCGAGCGCTGATAATCGGAAGTGATTTCTTCCGCCACGCCACGGATGGTACGTAACAATATGTGTAACGGCTGGTCGCTCCGTTCCATTCTACCGTTTAAACTTTCACAGGGTCCTTGGGACCTGCCGCTTCTGACGGACCACGTGTGCATCCTCCGTAGGCAGCTTCATGCAAGAGCAGACCCGCTCGATGGATACGTTCACCAATGGAAATTATTAATGGAGGCGCGACACACGAAAGAAAAAGCTCGAGATCGACAGACTCCGCCGCTAGCCGAGGCGTCTCTGCCAATAAAGTGAGAATTTACATTACTAACGCAGAATCAAATTTCATTGCAAGTGTGGCTGTCCAATGCCTTCGCGGAGTCCTTTTGTTTTTCCCGGCATACGAATTTGATGAGAGCTTCTTGAAGAAGTATGGCATGTCTAGTGCCACTACGCCTACGACGTCGACCTGAAGCTCGCCGCCAAAGAGCAGGCCGTGCGAATGGCGTTCAGATCCGACAATCTTCAATACGTCGTTCTCGGTGGGACTACCGTCGAAAGCAACGGTTTCTTCCTTCATATCGATTCTATTCTTGGAACTGCTATCGAGCTGCAATTCTCGGATAAAAGGACTCTAAATCCGGAAACGGGATTCGGACAAAGGGGTAACCTCATCAAGTATATTCAGCACGCCTTGCCGTCTCATCCCAGCCTTTCCACCGCATTCAAACCTGAAACAGACCATGTGAATTCCGCACAGCCACGTTGCTTTGTTTTCCTACAAAAGCAGTCTTCTTTCTCGACTATTCAACCCAACAACATCACTTCCTACTTCAAAATATGACACCAACCCTACGGTCGTACATGTCCCTCGAACCCGACAACAAGAGCGGGGAGAGACAATCGAACTGTGACCACTCCGCTAGACAACGATGGATTCGGGTTTGGGAACCACGTGCATGTCGAAGTTGTTGGAGAGAGCGACTCGTTATCCTCGGCGTTATCCTTGCGATTGTTGGGGCGATTTTGTTGAGCGTTTCCTTGTTTGATCCCTTCGATGTCAGGGGGGATCGCCGGGCGATGGGTATCGCAGGAATCGTACTGACAGGACTGGCTATTGCATTTGCCGCTGTGACCGGCTAGGTGCGCGACAAGGTTCAGAATATCGGCTAATTGAAGGTTAAGATATCCAAGTAAGCGTAACTGGAAGTGAAAGTTTCGAGTGATATTTTTAGGCAATTGTGGGAAGATTACTTTTTAATCCAACAACGAATCGATGAGATTCGAGAAATACCGTGCAGGAGAAATGACATACACCAACAAGCTGTGGAGATCTTCCCTTTCCAAGATCAAGAGTGAAATTAAGATGGAGAACTACCCCGAACAGATTGATGATCTCAATGTCTCATTTCCAAACTTACTGCATGCCCACCGTTCTCCCATCTGCACAATGTCGCCAATCATCAGTACCATACATCCCGGTGAGAATGAGCTACCGTATGATATTAATTCAACCTCACCAAGTCTGCAACCAGCTGCAGAGCAATCAAATATCCCGGACTCCGTGTCGTCTCGCGCAGACGGATCGCCGACCCTTCCTAATTTGGAAGATCCTGGCACCAAACAATCCCAGCGTGGGTTGGACATCCCCAACGAGCTATACAGGGAAAAATTGGAATGGTCGCAATCCGATTTCGAAACAGCCAGCATCCAAGATGATCTGTCACATACCGGAAACAATATCCCTTCATACATAGAGATACCTGGCAAGTCACCAACCGCATCAGAATTTGGATATGAACAGCGAAAGGAGTGGAACATTGAAATATTACCCAACATGATTCAAGACTATCTGGAGGAGAATAAACTCGAAGCCTATTTTGTAAAACCTGATGGTAATTGTCTCTTTCGTGCCGTGTCATTTCATCCAAAGTTCAACAAAGCACTTCTTTCTCGACAGGGTGCTGCGGGATACATTGAAGGCGGAAAACAAACAGAAAATGCCCTCTTTGATATGGTAACCGATGACCAACTGAGGAAAATCCAAACGCGTACGAACCATGCCTGAGCCTATTGACCACAAGCTGGAGAGTGGCGGGATGAATGGTTAGGTGAAGCGCAAGTCAAGGCTCTCGCCGAGCAACTACGGGTCAACATTATAGTCCACAATTTTTATATCGAAAACGCCCCAGGAGAGTTTCAGACTTACAGCCCAAGAGATCCGACAAACCTCCTGTTCGAGGAGCCCGTCCAAGTCTTGCTCTACCATAATCATTATTACCCCATCTTCAAGACGGACGCTTTTCCGAACACCACCCTTCCTCGCCAGAGAGGCCGCAAATTGATTACTGGATCTCCAAGAAAGCTTCGTGAAGACCACTCTTCTGGACCGGTGGCTTATAGTTCGGATACTGTGGTCCTGAATATCAACAAGGGTACAAAAGATAAGGACGTCGTAAAGGAGCTCCGCATTCCCATTTCTTTGCATGCAAAGCCTCCGAGCTTGCCTCTTACTGGGCATGCTGCAGAAGAGATTGCTCCTGGAGCAGAGCCATCTCTCAGACAACCAACTTTGCATGGGTTGGTTTGGGGAGCTGGAGGGGCTGTTGCGACAGCGTTTGGTGTGGCCCTCGCCAGTTGGCTGCTTCAAAAGGCCGCCAAGGGATCAAGGGAGAAAAAGATGACGGGAAGGTTGGTGAGAGAGATTCAGGAGTTGGATGACGAATCAAATGACATCACGGTGGCGAGCGCGAAATGGTAGGAGGGAAGGGGAATATGGCTGTGGCCCATCTCATTATTTATTGCATTTCAGTTCCGGTTCGAAATTCTGTGCCGCGTCCATAAATATATTCATTACATTGACTACCCATCACTAAAGACGCACAAACAAAAGAATATACCAAAAATCCGCTTTTCACTGCAACCTGGGAATGACAATAGGTCCATATTTGACAGTTTCACGGCCGCGTCCCTTTTCAACACACAGTTCCCAAATCTCGCTTCCTCCCTCACCCCCCCGACAAATCGCATAATTGCGCCTGGGCAACAATTTCTTCAAACTTGTCAGCAGCTTCCCATCGACATCCTTGGCAAATAACTCCATCATCTCCTCCTTAGTATCACTCGGCGTCTTGGTGCTTTGACGTGAATTGAGTGGCGGGACCCAGTACTTTTCGTTGTTGTGGAGGAGTTTAATGACCATCCCCGGAGGTGGAACATTGACGATGGCAGACGTGATAATTTGGTACATTAACTTATGATCCTGTGGCGCTTTCGGATCGTAAAGATATCCGACACCGCAGCAATGCACGTCGCCTGATACGAACGTGACTCGAAGCTTTTTCGTCAAAGCGATATCTTGGAGGGTGCGTATAACGACGGTTCGTTCGTGGTCATGGTTGGCGTGCGTCCAGTGGTCCATTAAATCGTCTACTATCAGCGATTGCTCGAAACGAACGAGGAGTACCCAAGAGATCCACTTCGCCGAATTTGGAAACGACACTGCTCATCAATCCGCTCTTCCCAAATGCTTTCTTCACACCCTCGAATGCCGAGTGAGTGTTCTGAGTGGCGCTTCCCGAGGGCGTAACCGAGGTAACTGCTTTGCCGAGAAGATTAAATGCCCCGTTAACACCCTTTTTTGCCACAGCAACACCAGTCAGAGCCTTCTCCACGGTTTCGAGTCGAGGGTACACGATTGGAACAGCCAACATGACCACACAATGACTCACGGTCGGTAGGATCATTCGAAGATTGTTGAACATGAGATCGTAGGATTGCTGACTCATTATGCGGTGTTTGTCCCTCTCAGAACGAGTGTCAAGACCAAGGATTGCAGTCGTTGGTCCGAAGTACTTAATAAAGGACCATCCGCATCCCGTGGCAGAGACGAGATCGTTTGGGTCAGGGTGCTGGCTTAGCCATTGTTGTGTAGTGTGATGTTGGAAGATAAGATAGAACTCGATTGCAACCTTTCCGATACCTTGGAAAACGTTCGACGCCTGGAGGTGATTGGGATATGAGCCGAATCCATCGAAAATGTCATGATCGTCAATCTGTGTTGTCAGAGATATATTACGGTCCCCGTACCTGGAACACGTGTGGGATCTTAGCCATGGCATCTCGAAGATAGGGTTTTGCGAACGAATTGGTATAGTAATAAAAGTAGGCGTGTTTCATGATATTTTCATGTTCCGACTTCCAAGGCCAATACTGCCGTTGATCCTTGCCTTTAATTGCCAACCACTCAATCAAGAACCTACAATCAGTCATGATCCTGGACGGCTGTACGTACGGGATTTCTTTCCACATTCTGTCAGCATAGATCTGATCTCCCCCTCCAAGCTGGGCATGAAATCCTCCCTCCTGGGCATTTCGGTCCATGACATTCTTCCACATCGTTTCAAACCCCAACTTATCCCGCTCCTCCTTCTTGACACCGGATGAGAAATCGTTGCACGACCAAGCGATAAACCGCCATTGCTGGTCCCTGCTGGCAACTGAGAACTCCCAAGTCTGCGTGGTCTGCGTTGTAATCGCATACGTCCACTTTTGCTCTCCTGGACCAATCGGGATCACCAGTTCGTAACGGAGAAATTGATAGTCTGCGAAGGTGTAAATTTGGTACACCGGTGCAGGGCGGAGCTGACTAAAGTCGCCTGATGGGTGGAACTCGAGTTGGGGGAGCGGGTGGGCCATGGGGAGGACCAGCAGAACAGTGCCAAGCCAGAGATTCTGATGGAGGTCGACGTTCTTGAAGCGGAGGTAGGGTCCGAAATAGGCCTCTTTCAAGGCCAAATCACATTGAGATGGGGTCTGGATAGTCTGAGTAAAGGCTGGAATAGGATACTCTTTTCCTTCGATCTTGACGGTCGATTGGGATGTGGCTGCGGCTGTGCCTGTTGGTGAGGTGGGCGAAATTTTGGGAGGACGATGAGTTGGTGGAGGTGGGGGGAAATTCGCGGCGGTGCCTGGAATAGGAGGTGGCCGGCTTATGTATTCATTTTGAGCCGGGGGTGATTGGGTCGCAGAAGAAGAGATATTGGATACGACTCCTGCAACGGGAGCTGGCCCACTCACGTACGCATTTTGAGATGGGGGTGGTTGGTTTGTAGGAGGCACTGCCGGCTGAGCCGGAGTTGCAAGAGAAACTTGCTGAGCCGGTTGATTCGATTGAGTGTTAAGACCGAGTGCCGGAAGATTCGGCTGTGGCGGGACTTGCTGAGGGCCAGCAACAGGACTTCCTTGCGGGGGATATGTCTGATATTGTGGAGGAGAGCCACCATAGCCTAATGGAGGAGGCGGAGATGGTTGAGGCGCCGCCGAGTCCCCAGGAGCAACAGATTGAGAGTATTGATCAGGATGAGGTTGGCCATGGTGTGAAGTAGGCGATTGGGCCGTATACGGCTGCTGGTCATAGCTCGGCCCTGATGTACCAGCCATCACCGTTTGGGGTTGTGGAGAGTATTGTTGAGGACTTGTGGGGTTGGCTTGGGCAGGAGGTCCTTGGTAATAATCTGAGGTCTGAAGGGGCGGAGGAGAATTCTGTTGATTTCCGGGATATCCACCAATGGGAGAAGTTGGATACGTCTGGGGTTGCGGTTGACCATAGCCACCGGGAGAGGGGTCAGATAGAGGTACTTTGGCGGGGATTGGTGGAGGGGCTCCGGTGTTTTTATGAGGTCGATCGAAATCATATTCATATGTTGTCGGAGATTGGGAGGGCAAGGCAGATGACAGACTTCCCATTTGGAAGGGGTTGCTAGAAGTATACTCTGAATGCGGCTTGTCGACGCGTCCACTGTGAGAGTCTTGCCTTCCATAATCGTCAAGTTGTGAATTGTAAGCTGTTGGTGGCGACGGCCAGGGTGCTTCCGGAGCCGGCTTCGAAGGATTGGGCTTCGAGGACGGTGGGGAGTCCTGCCTTGCTGGCTGCTGATAAGGACCTGAATCAGACTGATAGTGGGGTCTGGAGAAGGGTTCGTCCTGGTAGTCGCTGTATTTTGCAGGCGGGCGAGTGGGGTACGGCAATGCATTACTTCCGACGCCAGCCACTGCAGGCACCGAGGATCCAGGGGGGCCGGACTGTTGCTGCTGCCCGCCCGGACGACGACGGTCGGGGTACGGCAGGGGAGGGTTCGAAGGGGGCGGATAGTCAGACATTGGACGAGCAGGGTCCTGACGGAGTCGTGTGCTTTTGAGATTTGAGGATATGACGCTCGTGGCAAGAAAAAGGGTGAGGGCGAAATTGACTCACTTACAGTAGTTTTGAGGGGCTCGTGGCTGTGATTGCGCTGCCACAAAGTTAAGCTCGGCCAATCAGGGGCGCAACTGATATCCAACCATCTAGACTCGCGAGCCTAAAAGCAGTCGCGGAAAAGTTCGTCGTTAATAACATTACCGGACACGCAGATCCGCTTTTATGCCTTGTGGATGTATTAACGACTCCCATAACCTTAGAACTATTTTGTCGGGTCACCTCCAATCTTTCTCAACAATCCAAAGGCCCAACACTCCGACGGCCCCAACCCCAACCCAGCCATCTCCAGTTAATTGTTGTCTGTTAAAACTCTTCGGCTTGCTGCACTGTCTCCAATGAAACATTTGGAGACCTCTCTCCTCAAACATGCAGCTGATCTTTATATCACAGACGGACCCATCAGGCAGTGTTTACTCAAAGACTCACCAGACAAAATTTCTCCAGCCCAAAATCGTTCAGTCTCTCCCCTTGTTTGGTTTGAACTGGTCGCCATTCCTGGAAAACCGGAGATCAGGGAACAGGAAGTTGTTCCCAGCACTATCGGTTTTGTGGTGTCATTCTGCCCAAGAGCAGTTAGTTTCGTCTTTGGATGTCAGCTTGGCAAGTTTGCCTTAATTGTGTCAGCTTTATGTCGTGAGATTGGATCCAATGCTAAAGTTGCTATGGGAATTTTGCTGCTGGACGCGGTCCCATTACAATTGCTGTCTGGGTTTTGCCCCGTCACAAGGGACGATTCCGTATCGGGTTTCATAAACAGTTGGCCGAACGACTTGGTGCCTGCTCTGTCCAGCTGCGAAACATTCGGCCTGGTCATCATAACTGGAGTAATCTCAGGGACGGAGTGATGAGAAGGCCAGGGAGAGAGCAGTCAGAAACAATAATGCCCCCAAACGGAGGATGCACATCTTGGGCGTCGAGATGTTTCCCGGGGTGGTAGCAGGTTCAAGGGGCACCCCGGACAGGGAGCAAGGTATAAATCTCTATCCGAATCGGTTTCCATGAGCTTGTTTTCTTGCACGATCGTGGTCGATTTGGACTGTCCGTTCTCCCAAGCGGGCAGACGACATGTCATATAATTTAATCTCACGTCTGTTTGACAGCTTGGCGACTGTTGCTTATGCATCCAGCCAGCTGCAAGCCGAGTAAATTAATGAGAAAGTTGACAGTCATAATATTTCCATTGAACAGCTTGCCCGCATGTATATAATAATATACAAAGAAAGTTATTCACGCCCAGATCTCGCTCGTTTTAGCCTAGACTACTATCAAATCTCTGGTGTAAATGATAAATCATCTGGCACATATTCCTGCATGTCGCTGAGTCTAATGAGGAAGTGCACGTCAAAAACGTCCCGACGCCATTTGGGCCATCATCAAGGGTCCACCAAGACAGTCTCAAGGTGCGCATTATCTAAACAGCCAGAGCATTCGGACCAATTGACTGGAACTTTCAGATATTTGTAATTCAAATTCTTAAACTGGGGAAAATTTCCACTAATGTACTTCGGATATCTACAAATTAACGCATTTCATCTCTGACTTCTCACCGTTACAACGTCTACGAAACCCCGCCTATCTCTTGAACTATCGAGAAAGAAACGGTACAGAAGGCTTAGAGCTAGACGACAATTACTGCTTGGTTGGCCTTCCTCTTCCAGCGGCCCCCACAAACCCTTTCGCAGCTTCGCTCGTAGGTCCCCTTGGTGCCCGTATAGGCAACGCTCCGCGTTCTTTAGGCTCCCCAACCCTCTTTTCGGCAGTGGCGCCAGAGATGATGGAAGCAGAACTTGACCGACCAAAGATTCTGTCTCGTGCTTCTTCGTATTTCCTTTCCCGCTCGACTCGGAGGGATTCTTCTTCCTGCTTTGATAATGTTGGTGTTGAAGGTTGTGGTGAGGGCGATTGAGTGGGCCGCCGGAGGATTTGAAGGTCAGGTTTGAAAACTGGTTTTTGAGGTTGAGAATAGTGGATTTCGGGCGTTGGTGTATTCCTTTCTCGGTGTCAGCAAAAATATAAGTCGACATTGCAAAGGGATTTATACGCAGAGTCCCATATTTCCTTGTTTCGTTTCCTGATCTTTTCTGGGTCTGGTTGTTCTTCGGCAGCCAGACGAGCCTCGGCGGCCTGTTCAAGAAGTGAGTCACCGGCGAATCAGGTGGGGAGAAATACGCCAGAGTCCCAGGCAGATTCCCAATCGTCGTCATCGGCCATCCCTCCCCCCGTCCGTCCGTCCGTCCCCCCTGGCAAGGGTTGCTGAGTTGTTGGTTGACCCTCGGCTGTTTGTTGGCACGGCCTGGTTGCTTCCGATGAATCCCGACCACGCGGGGGGATTTTTCTGCCTGCCGATCACTACGGCAACGAGTTGAGGAAGACCGTTACCAGACCCGATGCAGAAGCGCTTTGTCTCTGGCCCGACACAGATCCTCGATCCAGCTCGTCCACCAGCATCGGCAGCCCAGCCGCCACCGCCTCAAAAGCCCAAGGAGCGACCCGAGCCAGACCCCAATGACAATCGAAGTCTGTACGAGAGACTCAACGCCGTCAGGGCAAAGAAGCAAGAGGCCTTCGAAGAGGCCTACAAATTCAGTATCGAATCATCATCCAACGGCAAACGAAGAGGCTGATGAAATCCAGGCAACCTAGTGAAAAGACTGGACGATACCGAAAGCGACTATATAGCACAACTAAATCAGGAAAACGCCAAAGAAGAACGGGACAAAAAGAAGATTGTGGGCGAACAAGTCGACGCATTTAAAAAGTCTTTCTCCTTGCCAATTATCATCTATACACCGTCTCTGGCCGAGGCGCCGTGCTAAGTGTAGGGCTCAAAATGCGATAGACACGACGAGGAAACCCATTATTCAGGACTTTGCCCCACCACCCCCACCTCCACCACCAGCAAAACGACGTGAGAGCGCAAATATGAAGGGCCTTGTCGTGAAACGGAAAGGTGAAAGTCAGGGGGGCGACCAGAAACGCCGACGATCAAGCACTACCCAATCCTCACCCATAACAGAAATGAAACCGTCAACCTCGTCCTCTCAGATTTCAGCACCTTCGGCAGCTCCCGTGTCACGGACGAATTCAATTTCTTCCAAGACAGCACCATCTGCTGACTTGACGACATGAAGAAGCCATCGGTTGCTTTTTGCACCAACAATACACCCATCGCAATGACGGCCTTGAGCCCCAAGAACACTGCCTCGACGAACAACGTATCAAAGAAATCCAAGAGAGATGTTATAAATGGGCTTGGCGATCCGCAGATATGGTGAGGTGAGGTTGAGTGCGATTTTGGGGAGGATTAACAATCCGGGGAGTATAGTTGTGCAAAGCTCTGATGCAGGGAGATGGTAAAGGCCACAAATTTGGAGGGAACTGATGGTTTCTTTGTCATGGCCTCGGTCTTACGAAGAGTTATAATGATTAAAGAAGTTCCTGGATGGAGATCCAGGGGTTCGAATTTGCTTTCGCAGTTTCTTCATTAGGTCGCTTTCAGATGTTAATGGTACCAATTGAAAATTGATATATGAGCAACGTGTACAAACTTCAGAAACAATACTTCCACCAACAACAACAACGATAAAGAGAGGGAAAAAAAAAGTTCCTGCTTATAGGTTGCATCCTGCTTCATCGTTCGGATTGCAATGATCGACGGAGTTTCACCTCGAGTTTCCCCCAAAGGACGTCTTTCATGCCGAAAAGAAAACGCAGCGGCCCGATAAAGCCTAGCGTTACCGCAGGTCCACTAAACGAATCAACAGGCCAACGATCGGTGTTCCCACAGCTTGTCTCCACACACGAAAGAGACTCTGAATGGCAATATGATGGCGAGGACGACGAGGGCGGCCCCGAAAATGGCGTTGAAGAATCCGCGGACGGCATGCATCGGGAGGTGGAACTGAATGAAAGATATGGGTATGATGACACGATTGGAGATCAAGGGAGGGATGAGGAGTATCAGTATGATGTGGAAGGGAAGGATGAGCAAGACGAAGAATCAGACGAAGAGGAAAATCAGGAGGATTGGGAGGTCGAGCCGCAGACCGAAGCCATTGCATACCTCTTCTCTGTGCGCAATGAAGCTGAAAACCTCCCTACGATGACTTACATTACTCCCCAACCGACCACCGACGGTCTCCCTCGAACCCCCCAGTCAAAGGCCCCGCAACAATCCAATCCTCCCTCAGCGGCCAACCAAGCTCAGCAAACTCCCTGGGAATCCCAATTTTTGGAATACTACCGCTCCCTCCGACACAGCATCGCAACCCACCCCGAACCCCAAATCTCGCAACCCGAACTCGACGCCCTCCTGCATATAAACCCCCATAACCGCCCCACAACCGCGTCGCAAGAGGATACCCTCTGGCGTCTTAAAACCCTCGACCCTCCATCCCTGGACCTACTTGCGATGCTGGACCACCAGCGGATAATACACCTTTTAACGCACCTAAGAAAGAAGATGTCTGCAAACACAAAGAGGGAGCAGTGTATGTGGCTTGTCTGTTTACTTGCGTCTCTAGGGGACTTGGGGGTGCTGAATGGAGATGATGTGGATTTACTTCGGAGAATTGGGAGGAAGTGTTTAGGGGTTAGAGAGGGGGCTGAAGATGAGGTTGTTTTGAGCACCATTGATATGGTTGTTACTATTATACGGTGGTTTTATGAGCAGAGGGATTTGGAGGATGCGGTCCCTGAACACACGGCGTAGATAAGCAACATAGGACTTATAAATTCCGGTGGCATCGCGAAGTCCATGCAGATGAAATTCACGAACATTCTAGACTAGTTTGTTTCCACAAGGAGATTTGGACGTGAAATTCGCACTCATAGAATGGACAAGCGTGAAGAAAACTTTGCGCGATCGATGCAAATAACGCTTTGTTTGACGATATACGTTCTAATGACCCACAAACCACGAACCACTCCTACAACCACCAAAACCAACACTCAGTTCTTCCGTCTAAAATCCGTTAGCCCAATATCCATACAAACTTCGTGGAAAGGGGATATACCTGAACGAGCAACCCTCAGTCAATCGAGCCTTGCCACCGGACGGTTGACATAATACCGTGGAGCAACTCGCACACAAAACGACCGTCTGCGCATGCGAAAAGACCGTCGTAATGTTGAAACATCCCGAGCACTTGACGTCCTGCATCACGTAGACCCCATTAGCAAAGGAAGATGAGGGAGAGATCGAGAAAGGAGGGGGGGTTGGTACCATGAAAAACGAACTTGGGGCCTGCACGAGTTTCTTGAGCTTGTGTTTCTTTGCTTCCGTTGCCGGAAGGGGATTCAACAGATCTTGTGCGAGAACCTGCCATGATGTAAGCGTGATGGGAATAAAGGAGAGGTGGGGTGATACCATGATGACTTACGTGGTGGCGATGTCGTTGCGGTGACTCTGACCGTGGATGTGGTGGACAGGGGATTTCGGTGTGTGTGACTGCTAATAGCCCTAGCCCTAAACGGATAGGCTCCCGAAAGTGACCGAGCCAGCGCATGACATGGCTGAGCGCTGGTAGTGGGCGAACTTATTCCGATTACGCAGACATTATGGCAAGTTCTCGCACAAGATCTCTTGAATCCCCTTCCAGAAACGGAAGCAAGGCAACACAAACTCTGGCTCTGAGGACGACTCTTCATGAACTCGAAAATCTCTAGCATCATCCCTCAAAATCTAGCCTTGTTGTTTCTCAAATTCATGCCTAGTATCTGTTCCAACTCGCGAACTGCTTGAGCCTCCTTTCCAATTCTGACTCGAACACACCGTATCCCCAAAGATCGTGCCACCTTGAGATTACTTCCTATATCGTCGAGCAAGACGCATTCCTGCGGCGCACATCCAATTGTTCGTAACGCACACCGGAAGATCGCAGGATTCGGCTTTCGGATACCTAATTCGACGGATTGTAGGAAGTAGTCAAAGTGTGGTAGCAATTCGGAAGTGAGCTGTGCTAGTGGTAAATAAGGTGAGTCGTCATCAATAATCTCGCGCTGTCAGCCCGAGAAGAAGAGGGATCTGAGTACAAAGTTGTTTGTCAGTCCACATGTAATAATCCCATTTCGTTTGAGGATTTTGAGCGCCGTAAATGTCTCAGGAATCAATTTTCCTCCCTCCTCAGGGATAATCATTCGCCGCAGCAACCTTTCTGCATTCGGTTGAGGCGCTGGTTTGGTCACCGGTAGCTCTCGTACTCGATGAAAAGTTTCCCATGCGATCGAAGACGATAAATCCTGTGCCCAACGCTCGTAGAATTCTTGGTCTGGCCTCAGCTTTCCAGTCTCCAATTCAGCCCAAGCATTTGGCTCAGCTGACGATCTGGATGATATCAGTGTTTATTTCAGGTGCACTTGCGGAGGTAGACGGACATGGCGTAATTCAGGTACCCCGCTGGGATATCGTGCTCATTTTCGAATTCTTGAATGGCTTTCAGGGGGGACGTAATGAGCACCCCCCCGAGATCGAAGATTACAGCGCGGATTCGGCAAGTGGAGGTATCGCAGGCCATGCAATCTTTCTTGGCTGAAGACGGGGAGGAAGGGGACATGAGCCTCGCTTAAAACTTGGTGCTTGGACCCTTGCGGTCGGTTCACATGAATTCCGTCAGTGTCTGCTATTGGGTGGGATGTCTCCACATCCTGATAAAAGGCCGATTTTGACAAAGTCCACGTTATGACCAATGCGACTTCTATTGGCAATGTTACGTCTCCAATCTCCGGCATCCCACTCTACCCATTGGATGACATTTTCGAATATTCCCCCTTCGAGCGAGGTGCGCTATCTCCGCAATCTATCGGGCTAGGGGAAACAATTACGTTTCCTAATCTCATGATCCTTCTTGTACGGCAAGTTCCTTTGTCCAATCAAACATGTCAAATTTCTTCCTAAATCCGTCAACACGCTCGTCATACCCTGTCCAACGTCCCATTCGTCCCCACACACTCCTGTCAATCCCCAAAAGTCCACCACCCAAAATACTCCTCACCCAAAGTTCTCCATTGCCCCATCGTTCCTCGTCCTCCACCACATGTCCCATTCCACCCTCTAAACCAAACCAGACGTGGAAATACGGGGCTTCCTTTGCGATGCGTTTCCGAAAGCCCCATTTCCCGAGCTCGGGGGCGTCGGTGCGGATGATGGGTCTGTGTGTCGCCCATTCGGATTCGGCGGTGTTGAAGGCTTGGGTGAAGTAGGCGGGCGCTTGGGTGAAAGGGTTATGTGCCATGGGAACTGCGATTAGGGCTGGATGGCGGTGGAGGTTGGGATGGGATGCGTCTTCGTAGAAAAGAACAGATTGATTTCGGGAAGAGTACAGTTGGATCAAGCACTTCATGAAATTCTAAATTCGTTAGTAAATGGAAGAATACAAGGCTGCATACCCTGATTTCCTCCCATTCGTCATCGTCGCAATCGGCCAAATTTCTCGCATGTCGAAGCGGGACAATCATGCTCCCATCCTTCGTCAACTCTGGCTCCGTCGGCAAACTCAGATACGTCCGTGTGCCCAGACTAATAACCGGCGCCAAAGAACCCTTCCCACTTCCATCTTCCTTAAAACAGAGCGGACACTTCTCCATAATCCTCTGTTGCTTCCGATATTCTTGAATAGTCAAATTCTTCAAATCTGCCTCCTTTCGTTTGGTCACCGTCGCCAACTGTTCCGCATTCTCATCCAGGTAGTCCAAATCGTTTCGATACTGTCTGTCACGGACGATTCGTTCGACATTTGAGGAGCGTTTTGTGGCGCGTTCTTCCTTGACCATATCCTCGATCGTCATTTCGTTTGAAGATAGGGAGTGTTCGCGAGATATATGGGCTACGAGTTGAGAATGCGATGATGGCAATTGGATGATTTCAGGCTGACTTGGCTGCGTATTGAATTTATCCACCAGTGCAGAGTATTCTTGACGCAATTTCTCGAGGTCGGGGGAGGACATCATTTCCGCTCGTAAAATCGCTGCTTGAAGTTTATTGAGATCGGTTTGTGTGACGGGCGGGTCTGTCGTGGCGACGGGAATGGAGTGTGGTTCCAAAGGGATTTCCTTCGATGCTGTCGCTCCATTCCGTCGTGGGTGTTTCTTTTCTTTTGCGAGTCGTTGAGCGTATAGTTCTCCGGTGACTTTGACTTTCATGATTCCCTCACCTCGACGATCTCGGTTCCTACGTTCGAGTTCCATTTCTTCTTCTCTTGCTTCGTCGAAAGCCTGGAGACTCCCCATCCGCTCGATTGCTACATCTTCGACAGGTCTCATACTGTCCTTTGCCGCGGCATATAAATTCTTGAGCTTCATCATTCGCCAGGATGATCCAGCGTCCCCAATCGTCCAGGTCGGGGGTTTGTAACCTCCATCATCCTCGTCCTCCACTCGGATCTCCGGCTTTGAATCTCGTGCCGCAGGATTCAACTGTCGTGGATGATTCATCACGGCTTCCTCGGGGTTTGGCCTTTTGACAGGTTGCTTTTTCTCCTTTGGTGGAACGGCGCCGAGAAGCGAGCTGAAGGGATCGGTACTCCCGTCCTCGCCATCCTTGTCCCCCGTCATCCACGCCGGTCGTTCGACTTTATTCGCCACGGGTCCCTTTGGTTTCTCCTCCCACATGTCCTCGTCAAAGTCGTCGGCCAGTTCATCTGCGAGACTCTTCTTCTCCGGAGACTTTTCGCGGCCATCGTTGTCTCGACGGTGGCGATGGCGCCGTCCGCGATCTTCGCCCTCGTCGACCCGGCGCCGTTTCTTCTTATGGTCGCGTCTGTCTCTGTCGTCATCCCGTCTGTGGCGATGTCTCTCCGCGTGCGGGGACGACCTCTCGTCGTCGCGGTGTCTCGCCGACGACGGCTCGTCTGCCTCGTCCATTCCCCTTTATATAACACCGACACCCGGTGGGAGCGGCCGAAAGTAGGCGCAAATTCCAACCGGGACTAAGGAGCGATTGCGCGCCGACCGGCGCACGTCGCGATGAACGATCTCCGATAACACCAAGCGCATACTCTCACTAAAGGCATATCCTGAGCCCGCGCCGCGATGTCTGCCCCGCAGAAACCCAAGATCCAAGTCTTTTTTGACGAAAAATGGTTTTGTTCGCAAGCCGAAGAAGCTAACCAGAAAAAAGTTTGCTTCATTCTCCCAATTACGAAATTTTGAGCGGCAACATCACTCCCTGGTTTGGTAATTGGTCTTGCATTGGGGCTCACTGACATTCAGAGTGCCCTGACCGGATAAAAAGTATCAAATCTCATCTTGAAAAATATCCCGACGAATTTCCTATCGTTGCGGATAACAAAGATTTCGGAATGGAGCCAATTCTCGAGATTCACAATGAAGACTATATCGAATATCTTCAGACGATTTATAAAGAGTGGTATCATT
>Ga0335081_10002646_pt1 | contig 28183 bp, 20 predicted proteins | sample Lox_Sample_35_FD_206713 | JGI IMG/M metagenome (GOLD analysis project Ga0335081, IMG submission 206713) | Soil microbial communities from Loxahatchee National Wildlife Refuge, Florida, United States - Lox_Sample_3.5 | ecosystem: Environmental > Terrestrial > Soil > Wetlands | place: USA...
ATCGCGGGCATCGTGGCGCCAGCGCGGCGCCTCGGGAATGAACGGCTCCAGGAGCCGCATCAGCGCCCGCCATTCCTTCATGTCGCGGCGGAATTCGTGCACCGCCTCGGCGCTGGTGCGCTCCGGATTGAGGATCTCGGCACGCGCATCGCCCAGCACATGGCTGGCGATGGCGCGCACCGCCGGCCCGATGGCAGTGCGAGGCTGCAAGGCAGGTTTCTTGCCCATATCCGCGGTCGATGAAGTGTGGGTGGGAGGGTTGAGGCCCCTTGCGGGCCCAGTATGGCGAAATATTGGGGGCGGCGCACTTCCCTTATCGGGGGGCGCTTGCTACATGACCGTCACACTATTCGACCGGTTGGCGCGGGGTGGAGCAGCCCGGTAGCTCGTCAGGCTCATAACCTGAAGGTCGTAGGTTCAAATCCTACCCCCGCAACCAAATTTTCCTGCTTGATCAGTCTGTTACGCTGGGGTCGCCGGGGCTGTTCCATTCCGGGCAGACAGGTTCCGAGCCATTTCCTGGGGTAGCCAAGCCATCCGCTAATCGCGGCCGGCGCGGGAGCGCCTTTGCAGCGCAGAGGCTTCGATCCAGAACACCTCGCCGGAGCTGTCTTCGGTGTCGAGCCACAGGAACTGCAAGTCGGGATAGCTTCGTTCCAGTGCGGCGCGTCCGGCGCCGATTTCGCAGAGGAGCCCGCCGGTCGGCTTGAGATGGCGCGCCGCTTCGTCGAGGATGCGTCGCACCAGCCGCAATCCGTCGGTGCCGCCGTCGAGCGCAAGCGCCGGCTCGTGGCGATATTCCGGCGGCAGGCGTTGCATGGCGGCGTGCTTCACGTAGGGCGGGTTCGACAGGATGAGGTCGTATTTGGCGCCCGCGACCGGCTCGAAAAGATCGCCCTTGTGCAGCGTAATCCGATCGCTCAGGCCGTGATCGGCAACGTTGATCTTCGCCACTTGCAGGGCAGGCGCGGAGATATCCACCGCATCGACTTTGGCGTTCGGAAATTTATTGCACGCCAAGACGGCGAGACAGCCGGATCCGGTGCACAAATCCAAGACGCGCATGACGGCGCCCGGATCGACGATCAGGCCGGAGCCTTCGGCGTCGAACAGCTCGCCGTTCAGCAACTCGGCAATATAAGAGCGCGGCACGATAACGCGCTCGTCGACATAGAACGGCAGCTCTTGCAGATAGGCGCGGTGCACCAGATAAGCGGCCGGCTTGCGCGTTCGAATGCGCGCCTCGATCAATGCCAGGATGCTTTGGCGCTCGGCAGCGGTCAGCCGCGCGTTCAGAAACGATTCGGCGCGGTCGAGCGGCAGATGCAGCGCTTCGCCGATCAAAAAGATCGCTTCAGCGGCGGGATCGGGCGTGCCGTGCCCGAACGCGAGCTTGGCCTTCACGAACCGCGTCGTCGCCAAGCGGACCAAGTCGAGAATCGTGATCAGTTCGTCGGCGCGGCCGCGGCCTCTCGGTTTTGTCTTTTTTCTTATGCCTCGCGCCATGTCGCGATGTCCCCCAGTGTATCGCTCGGCTGGATGTCGATAGCCGTCGGATTTGGTCTCTGCCAATCTAGAACGACGGTCAAAATCGGCGCAACGTCATTGGCTTGACGGGCCGCGGGACGCGATGGCGCCGGCCTCCCGTCGTAAGTCGCGCTGCGGCCGCGGGCCGGCGGCGTGAGGCGCCTTACCGGGATCGTCCGTCAGTTGCGCCGACGCTGGTGCTGCACGCATCCGCTCGCTTGAGTTGCAGAAAAAGTCTTACTACAGTCGGTATCTCGGGTGTGGTCGGTAAGGCGCAGGGGGGCGTCATGCGGTCGATCCTGCGTTGGCGGAGTGGCGCGGCCGAACGGCGGCGCGCGCGGTTTGGTCATTTCCTCGGCCTGTCGGCCGCCGCCGTCCTGATGCTGGCGACCGCCGGCTGCGCCATCGTCGACCAATATGCCGGCCGCGCCACCGTCTACAATCTCGAATCCGAGCAGACGCACGATCAGGGGCTATTGCTCAACATCGTCCGCGCGTCGCTGCGCCGGCCGCGGCAATTCACCATCGTCCAGAAGATCACCGGCTCAGCCACCGCCGAAAGCTCGGCCAGCCTCACCATTCCGTTCGGGCCGCACCTCGGCACCGCCCAGACCGCGAATGCCGGCACGATCAGCGCCGGGGCCAGCGGCGGCCCGTCGTTCGAGGTTGCCGCGCTCGAAACCAACGAGTTCTTCGCCGGCATCTTGCAGCCGATCTCCGCCCAGTTGTTCGACCTCTATGTGCACAGCGAGTTTCCGAACGATCTTCTTTTCAATCTCTTCATTGAAAAGATCGTCATGCGGCGCATGGACGGCATCTGCCTGATGAGTCACTTGCGGGAATGCGAAATCGTCTTTCAGAACTATCCCGGCAGAGACGTTCAGCTCGAGCTGTTCCAGGCTCTGGTCGGTTATTTGATGAATCTGGGGCTGAGCACCGAGAAGCTGCCGACACCCAAGAAGAAAAAGGACAAGAAATCCGCGGCCGCGGGCGACGACGATAGCGACGACGACGATAGCGCCGACAGCGGCGGCGGTATCGCCAAGACGCAGCCCTATGCGTTCTGTTTTTCCCCGCGCGAGAGGTATTTTGCGGCCTACGTCCCATTAGGCAGCGTTTGCGGCAATCGCACCCCGTCCAACGCCCGATTGGGCGAAACTTCCGTGACCTACGTCAGAATGAGCCCGGATTTCGTCAGGAGCACATTGCTGACGATTGTCGAATCCAATTTCGAAAAATACGGCAAGGAGATTCCCGTCGCCTCGCAAAATCCGGCATATGCGTTCAAGCGGATAGCGGATTTTGCCGGCCAGCCGGTTTCGCTGACGATCTACAGCAGATCCACCGAGTCGCTGATTTCTTATCTGGGCGAGGTGGTGCGGCGCCAGCTGCACCCGGACATCGATTCGACGAAGCGGATCGTCATGACCAAAGTCGGTCCGCCGTTCAATCGGTTCGACGAAAGGCCGTGCGCGATCGACGAGCAGCGAAGGGCGTGCACGCCGGTCTTTGTACTGGAGGAAAACGCGCCGCCCGAGTTCTCGAGTACGTTTGTCGTGACCTACGAGGGCGTCCGCTACGCGATTCCCGCCGCGTCCGGAGCCGGTGGCACCTATGAGACGACGGCCGGATCGTCCTACACGGTTCTTACGGTGCTGCGGCAGCTGTTGATCTTGAGCACCAAGGCCAAGGCGCTCCCGGCAACCAACGTTCAGGTCACCCGGTAACGCCCCGGCGGCGTCGGCCCCGCTATATTGCCGCCGGCCAGAAGTGGTTCATGGCGCTTTAGCGTTTTTCCGCGGCGCAAGCTGCCAGTTTCTTGTTATTAAGATTCGCAAATCCCGCGATCCGATCCAAACAAACAAGATCGGATGACTGATTTCACCGCGACGCGGCCATTAGTCAATGCAGCGGACAAAAATAAGTGAGTCTTGTTTAGATGCGCGCCGTTTTGGCGAAGGAAAATGACCCGGACGATCGGCGGCAGGAAAGAAAGTTTTGGCTCGTCATTCCGGATCGCCGCTCGCCGGCGACTTCGCAATTCATGGTCGCTGGCGGGATTATGGATTCCGGGTTCCGAGTTTATCATCGGGCCGCTACTTCGGGCCGGACCCGTTGGCTCGGCCCCGGAACGATTGCTGATAAGCCGTATTTCGCCTAGAATTTTCGACCACGGAGTGCGCTGTGCGCCGAATGAAGCGAGCGTGAAAATGCCCGACCCAGCAAAATACGATGTCCTGCTCAAAGGCGGCCACGTCGTCTGCCCGGCTTCGGGCATCGACGGCATCTGCGACGTCGCGATCCGCGGCGGCCGCATCGCCGCGGTCGAGAGAACCATCCTGCCGTCGAGCGCGGCCGAGGCGATCGACGTTGCCGGCAAGCTGGTGCTGCCGGGCCTGATCGACACCCACGCTCACGTCTACCAATACGTCACCGGCCGCTTCGGCCTGAACCCGGACATGGTCGGCGTGCGCTCCGGCGTCACCACGGTGATCGACCAGGGCGGCCCGTCGTGCATGACGCTGCCGGGCTTTCGGCACTTCATCGTCGAGCGTGCCGACACGCAGGTGTTCGCGTTCCTGTCGGCTTATCTGGTCGGCGGGCTCGAGGGCCACTACTACCCCAATCTCTACAGCCCCTCAGGCGTCGACATCGACGCCACGGTGACGGCGGCGAACGCCAACAAGGACATCGTGCGCGGCATCAAAGGCCACGCCGAGATCGGAGGCTTTGCCCGCTGGGGCATCAAGGTCTTGGAAATGTCGGCGGAGATCGGCCGCCGCACCGACCTGCCGCTCTACGTGCATTTCGGCACGCTGTGGGGTCTGCCGGAAAGCGGCGCCAACGGCGAGGATGCCGACACCATCCTCGAGCGGGTGATCCCGAAGCTGCGGCCCGGCGATATTCTGGCGCATCCGTTCACGCGCCATCCCGGCGGCTTCGTCAATCGCGAGGGCCGGGTGCACAGCGTGATCCGCGCCGCGATCGACGCCGGGCTGAAAGTCGACGTCGGTCACGGCAGCCATTTCTCCTACCGCATCGCGCGCAAGGCGCTCGATGCCGGCATCGTGCCGCACACGCTCGGCGCCGACATGCACGGCTACAACACCGAGGTGCCGCCGCCGGCCGGCACGCCGGCGCAGCATTACGACGACGAGAACCATCCGTTCCGCGGCCAGGCCCGCTTCAGTCTCACCCAAGCCATGAGCTCGATGCTGGCGCTCGGGCTCAAGCTCGACGACGTGGTGCCCATGGTGACGGCAAATCCGGCGCAGATGCTCGGCATGAGCGACCGGCTCGGCGCGCTCAAAGTCGGCTACCCGGGCGACGTCTCGGTGCTTTGGGACGACCGCGGCCGCTTCGTCCTGCGCGACAACGAAGACAACCGAGTGATCGCCGAACGGCTGCTGCGCCCCGCGTTCTGCCTGCGCGGCGGCCGGCGCTTCGACGCCGACTCGCCGATCCTGCCGCAGGTCATCGCGGCGTAGCGTTACGCCGCCTCCTTGCCGAGCCGGTCCATCTCGCGGCGCATCAGTTGGCGGTAAAGTCCCTCGCGGCGCACCAGCAGATCGGGCGCGCCGTCCTGGATGACGGTGCCGAGCTGCAGCACCACGATGCGGTCGAAACCGCGCACGGTCGACAGCCGGTGCGCGATGGCGACGACGGTGCGGCCGCGCATCAGCCGGCCGAGCGCGTCGCGGATCATCTCCTCGGATTCGCTGTCGAGCGCGGAGGTAGCTTCGTCGAGCAAGAGTAGCGGCGCGTCCTTGAGGAAGGCGCGGGCGATGGCGATGCGCTGGCGCTGGCCGCCGGAAAGCTTGAGGCCGCGATCGCCGACGATGGTGTGAATGCCGGCCGGCAGATCGGCGATGAAGTCGCAGCGCGCGGCGATCGCCGCCTCCATCACTTCGTCGTCGGTCGCTTCGGGCTTGCCGTAGCGGATGTTCTCCAGCACCGAGCGGTGGAACAGCGAAATGTCCTGCGGCACGACGCCGATGGCGTCGCGCAGGCTGTCCTGGGTGACGCGCGCGATATCCTGGCCGTCGATCAGGACGCGGCCGGCCTGCGGATCGTAGAAGCGTTGCAGCAGTGCGAACAGGGTCGACTTGCCGCTGCCGGAATGGCCGACCAAGCCGATCCGCTCGCCCGGCCGAAAATGCAGATTGAGATCGGCGAAGATGCGCTGGCCGTCGCCGTAGCGGAAGGTGACGTGCTCGAACTTGACGCTGGCGCCGCGGCGAACGAGCGGCGCGGCTTGCGGATGATCGCGCAGCCCGTGCGGCACCAGCAGCGTGCCGACGGCCTCGGATAGCCGCGCAATGTGTTGGGTGATGTCGACCAGCGCCACGGCAAGGTCGCGCGTCGCGCTCAGCACGGACAGCGCCAACGTACACGCCAGCACGACGTCGCCGGTCGTCGCCGTGCCTTGCTGCCACAGCACGATCGCCCAGGCTACCAGGCACAGCGTCAGCACGATGGTGACGACGGCATGGAAGATGCGAAGTTTTTCCAGATAGAGCAGACTCCGGCGCCGCGCCTCCATTTCGCGATCGACGGTGGCGTCGAACCGGCGGCGCTCGCGGGCGAAGCCGCAGAATGCCCGTACCAGCGCCATATTGCCGACGACGTCGACCATTTCGCCGTCGACGGTGGCGGCCTTGCTGGCGAAGTCGTGGTGCAGCGGCCGCCCAGCGGCGGCGAGGCGGAACATCAGGCAGACCATGATGCCGGCGACGACGGCGAGACCTCCGGCCATCGGCAGGCTGATGGTGCACACCAGCGAAATCGCCGCGACCGTGGCCGCACACGGCGGCAGCACGTTCCACATGAACATGTTCTCGGCGGTGAAGATGGCATTCGATGTCGCCGTGACGCGGCTGGTCAGCGTTCCCGGCAGCCGATCGGCGAAGTAGCCGGGCGAATGGCCCATGAGGTGGCGGAACAGGTCCCGCCGCAAGTCGCCGGTAACGCCGACAAATGCGAAGTTGGCGATCCAGGCCGCGACCCGCCACAGCAGGTTATCCGCGGCGATCAGCGTGCCGAGCAACGCGAACGCCGCCCACACGCCGCGGCCGTCATGACTGGACAATACGTCGACCAGGAACTTGACGCCGTATTGGGTGCCGACCGAGCAGGCGACCGCGGCGAGCACCGCGGCAAAGATGACCGCGTGCGACACCGGCCTTAAGCCGACATAGTGGAACACAAAGGCGAGTGGGCGTTTGGTGTAAGCACACAGATCGGCCATAGGCGTCGGAACTCCGCTCGCGACTGTTGCCTCCCGTCCCTCTGAAGCCACACGGCATCACCCCGCCGGGAACCGGCAAACCGGCAGGTTGGTGCCAATCATCGGTCGCCTCCGTGCATCAGGGTCGACGTGACACGCGGCAAAAAGTTCCCGCGGCAACGAAAAATAAGTTCCGCGCCGATTTTGAAATAATTCAGCCTTGGTTCGTTGTTGCCTTTGGTGGCGGCACGTCGGGGGTATGGCGGGCTATCCCCAAGAGAAAGGTGCAATTCGATGCATATTGCGCAAATCGCGCCGTTGACCGAGGCGATCCCGCCCAAGCTCTATGGCGGAACCGAACGGGTCGTCTCCTGGCTGACCGAGGAACTGATCGCGCTCGGTCACGAGGTGACGCTGTTCGCCTCGGGCGACTCGCAGACTTCGGCCAAGCTCGAAGCGGTGTGGCCGCGGGCGCTGCGGCTCGACGGCGCGGTGCGCGATCCGAACGCGCTGCACATGATGATGCTGGAACGCGTCTATCGGCGCGCCGGCGATTTCGACTTCCTGCACTTTCATCTCGACTATTATCCGTTCTCGCTGTTCTGCCGGCAGGCGACGCCGTTCCTGACGACGCTGCACGGCCGGCTCGACCTGCCCGAGCATCAGCCGGTGTTCGACACCTTCAATGCGTTGCCGGTGGTGTCGATCTCCAACGCACAGCGCCGCCCGCTGCCGCAGGCGCACTGGGTGCGCACCGTCTATCATGGCTTGCCGGAGCGGCTGTTGCGGCCGTTGCCGGTCAAGCCGAGCTATTTCGGCTTCTTGGGCCGCATCGCGCCGGAGAAAGGCGTCGACCGCGCCATCCGCATCGCCAACCATTGCGGCGTACAGCTGAAGATCGCCGCCAAGGTCGACCGCGTCGACCGGGACTATTTCGACGAGCAAATCCGCCCGATGATCAAGGCCGGCAATGTCGACTATATCGGCGAGATCACCGATGCGCAGAAGTCGGAGTTCCTGAGCGGCGCCATCGCGCTGTTGGTGCCGATCGACTGGCCGGAGCCGTTCGGCCTGGTCATGATCGAAGCCATGGCGTGCGGCACGCCGGTCATCGCGTTCAATCGCGGCTCGGTGCCGGAGATCGTCGATGAGGGTCTGACCGGCTTCGTCGTTGAGGATATCAACGGCGCGATCGGCGCGGTCGACCGGCTGAGCCATCTGTCGCGCGAAAAAATCCGCCGCCAGTTCGAGACGCGCTTCACGGCGCGACGCATGGCGCAGGATTATCTCGCGGTCTACCGCAGCCTTGCCGACACTCTCGCGCCGCATCTGCGCCTGGTCGCCGACGACGCGCCGGCGTTGTAAAGCTCGCTTCGCGTTTCCCGGGCACAGCGCAGCACGAAGTGGTGCGCTGCAGACCCGGGATCGTTGGAGACTCCTGCGTTTGTGAACGTCCCGGATCAGCGATGCACCACTTCGTGCTGCATCGCGTCCGGGACACGGTCAATCGTTCTCCTCCGCCGGTTTGGTTTCCGGCATCGCGAGCCACAGCGTTGCCAAGCCGACCATCGCGGTCACGGCAAGCGCGGCAAACGCCGCGCCGCTGCCGAAGCGATCGGTCATGTAGCCGGCGAGCGTGGCACTGAGCGAAGCGCCGATGCCGGTGGCCGTGCCGGCGATACCCTGGCCGAGATTGAAATGGCCGCTGCCGCGCGTGACGTCGGCGACCACCAGCGGCACCATGACGGCGAGCACCGCGGCGGTGATGCCGTCGAGCAGCTGCACGGCGACCAGCAAAAACGGATTGGTGACGAAGACAAAGAGCAGCCCGCGGATCGGCAAGGCGGCGAACCCGATAATGAGCAGAGTGCGGCGGCCCCAGCGGTCGGCGCGGTCGCCGACCCACGGCGACAGCGCCGCGACCACGAGCTGCGGCGCCACGATGCAGGCCGCGATCAGCACGGTCGCCCAATGGCTCGACCGCATGGTGACGACGCTGCCCATCAGCGGCAGCATGGCTGAGTTGGCGAGATGGAACAGCAGCAGGCAGCCGGCGAAAATGATGAGTGCGCGATTGCCGATCAACTCCGCGAGCTTGAACGACTTCTTGTCTGGGCGGCGGCGCGGCAGCGCGCCGTGGGCGCGTTCCGGGTCGATCTCGTCGGAGGCGATGGCGCGCAACGCGTATAGCGCCGGAACCAGCAACAATACGGTGACGATGAAAACCGCGCGTGCCGAGATGAAGTAGCCGCAGGCGCCCATCACGGCGGCCGCCAAGCCGTTGCCGACCGAGGCGAAGCGGGCGTTGCGGCCAAGCCGCGCTCCGATCGCGGCGTGGCCGACCAAGCCGAGGCTGATCGCCGCAATCGCCGGGCCGAGCACGCAGCTTGCGAGCGCATGCAGGACCGAGCCCGCAAGCACGATCGGGAGCACCGGCAGCGTCACATAGCTCAGCGCGCTGACGCAGATCGCGACAATGGCGATGCCGGCGACGAAGCGTTCGGAGCGGGCGGCATCGACCACCGCGCCGCCGGGCATTTGCCCGACGAGCGAGACAATGCCGGCGACCGACAAGACCAGACCGATGTCGAGCTGGGTCCAGTGCTGCGTGGTGAGATAGACCGAGACGAAGGGGCCGAAGCCGGTCTGCACGTCGGCGACAAAGAACACGAACCAATCGAGCCCGCGCAGGCTGCGCGGCGAAGGATGCAGCGGCGGCTCGCCGGCTTCGGGCGGAGCCGGCGGCGGCAAATTTTCGTCGAACCGGGCATCATGCCGCTCGCGAGCTGCGCGTGATGGATTCGCCGCCAGGTGACCCTCCCGCGGCCGTGATCACTCGTAGGGCAGGGGCTCGAGCTTGCCGAGCGCGCTGAGCACGACGACGGGCTTGCCGGCCTCATAAGCGGGCGCGGCATTGACCTGGTCGCGGTTGAGCTCCAGCGTGATCGGGGGCTCGGGTTTTGCCGGCGCGGGAAAATGCAGCGCCGCCCAATCCACCGCGATCTTGCGGCTACCGACGCCGAGGAAGCCGCCGAAATCGATGATCGCGGCGCGCACCTGGCCGCTGCGGTCGACCAACACGTCGACGATGCGGCCCATATTCTCGTTGGCGGCGCTGCGCACCTCGCGGCCTAAAATGCCCTCGACCTCGTGCTTGTCGAGAACGGTTACTGCGGCGGGCGGCGTCGCAGGCGCTGCCGGTGCGGTCGGGGCCGTTGCCGCCGGCGCCGGCGCGTCCTCGGACAGCGCCACACCGGCGACGGCCGTCAACGCCACGATGGCCACGGCCGCCACCGCTGCAATGGTTGTCGGACGATCGCCGCGCATGGCGCCTCCCCGAACCGCTGGGGGCTCACCGCACTAAGCCGGAACCGGTGTCGCTGGTTCCATGTCGGCGGGCGGAGGGGCGCGGCGGCGCGCGCCGCTCACGACGAAAACACGATGGAAACCCGGATATCGCCGTTGATGCGCAGCGTATCGAGCGACACCGTGTCGCCGTGGCGCCGCACCCTCAGATCAACGCTCGCGGAACCGAGCTGCAGATTGCGCAGGATCACCTCGTCGAGGAACTCGGGCAGGCGCGGATTGTAGAGCCTGATCTCGGACCGGAACGGATCGAATTGCAGCCCGAGCGAGGCGGCCAGCAGGGTGAACGGCGTGGCGCTGGCCCAGGCCTGCGGCGAGCAGGCCACGGGATAAAATGTCGGACCTTGGCCGCGTTGGCGCTGAAAGCCGCAGAACAGTTCGGGCAGGCGGCGCAGATCCATATAGGTCGCGGCGCGGAACAAGCCGTCGAACAAGGTCTCGACCGCTTTCTTGTGCTCGTAGTGCGAAAGCCCCAAGGCGATCAGCGCATTGTCGTGCGGCCAGATCGAACCGTTGTGATAGGACATCGGATTGTAGCGCGCTTCGCCGCGCGCCACGGTGCGGATGCCCCAGCCGGAAAAGAAGCTTGTCTGCATGAGGCCCTTGGCGACCTTCGCGGCGCGCTCGGGCGCGGCAATGCCGCTGAACAGCACCTGGCCGGCATTCGACGTGCGCACCCGGCAATGGTTTTTGTTGCCGTCGAGCGCCAGCGCGTAGGTTTCGATATCGGGGCACCAGAACGCGTTTTCGAACCGCGCGGCGAGCCGGCTTGCTTCGGCATCGAGGCTGCGCGCGACATTATAGTTGCCCATCCGCCGCGCGCATTGCGCCGCCATGCGCTTTGCCGCGTAAACGTAGCCCTGCACTTCGGCGAGCGCGATCGGGCCTTCGGCCAGGCGGCCGTCGGCGTGGAAGATCGCATCGTGGGAATCCTTCCAGCCTTGATTGACCAAGCCTTGCTCGTTGGCGCGCCGGTATTCGACAAAGCCGTCGCCGTCGGGATCGCCCGGACCGTCGATCCAGCCGAGCGCCGCCTCGATTGCCGGCCACAGCGCGACGACGGTTTCCAAGTCGCCGGTGCGCTCGGCGTAGAGGCCGGCGAGCAGGACGAACAGCGGCGTCGAGTCGACGCTGCCGTAGTAAAGGCCGAACGGTACCTCGCCGAGCGCCGCCATCTCGCCGCCGCGCATTTCATGCAGGATCTTGCCGGGCTCGGCGTCGGCCGCCGGATCGACGGTCTTGGCCTGATAGGCGGCGAGCCGGCGCAGTACGCCGCGCGCCACGTCGGGGCTCCACCACAGCATCTGCAGGGCCGTGATCAGGCCATCGCGGCCGAACGTGGTCGAGAACCAGGGAATGCCGGCATAAGGGTAACGGCCTTGCGGCGTCTCGGTCATCAGCATCGCGAGGTCCGCTGCCGAGCGGCACAGCATTTCGTTGAAGCGGTCGTTCGACGTTTCGACCGAGGTGCGTTCTCTGGTCGCCTCGCGCCGTTCGCGCCGCGCCGCGATCAGGCTCGTCATAAACGGCCGCGGCCGCGCTTCGGCGCTGTCGCAGCTCACCGCCAGGAACAGCGGCCGAGACTCGCCGGGCTGCAGCCGGATGTCGTATTCCGCGACGTTCGTCGTCAGCCGGTCCGGCGCCGGATCGAACGTCAGCGCGGTGCGGCGCAGCCTGTTGTCGAGCCCGTGATAGACCAGCAGCACCTGGTCGTCGCCGGCGAGCCTGGCCGTGGCGATGCCGCGGCGCGCACGGTGCATGCCGCGCACTTCGAACAGATCGGCAAAATCGTTGTCGAACAATATCGCGATCCGCAGATCGACGGCGCGGTCGCCGTAATTGCGGATGCCAAGCCGCTGATAGGCCGTGCTGCGCCACAGGAACATGGTGCGCAGCAGGTTGACGGTGTCCCGTTCCAGCGCGACACGCTGGCCGGCCAGCAGATCGGGATTGGTCAGGTCGACCGACAGCGCGGAGTTGTCGTCGCGCAGGCTCGCGCCGAGCAGCAGCGGTTGCGCCGCGTTCAAGAGCAGCTCAAGCCGCGACAAATAGCGCGTATCCATATGGAACAGGCCGGCGGAGCCGCCCTCGGTCGCCGCCATGTCGCCGCGGCCGTCGAGCACCGCGAAGGTATCGCCGTGTTTGAGGACGCGCGGCAGGCGCGGCGCCGCCTGCCGGGTGGCCGCGATATAGAACGGCGCATCCGACGGCGCCGCTTGGGTGAATAACGGTGCAGCGGTTTCAGGTGACATTCTCTACGGCCTCTCCGGCCTCTACGGCCGGGCGCCGCCGTGGATGACGTCGACGACGCGCATCGCCAGCGGATCGACCACCACCACGTCGCTGTCCACCAGGGCATATTTGAGGACGCGCGACGTTCTGTCGCCGTCGCCGTCATTAGCCTGATCGGGCAGGTCGCGCAGTTCGACCGAGACCGGCACGGCCGCGCCGACCGACGCCGGGATGCGGCCGCTGGGCGCTCTCGCCTTTTGCCGGATGGCGGCGCTGTAGATCGCGTGCCGCTGCGCGGCGGTAAACGCGTGTGACTGCATTACGGCGCCATCGGGCGCGATGGCCTCCTCGGTCACGGCCGACTGCGCCAGGGCGCAACCCGCCCCCGAAACGCTTGCGCCCAAAACACTTGACCCAAAAATCAGCGCCAAACAGCCGGTTGCCGGCAATCGAGCCATAATCCGCATGGAACTCGCTCCTCAAAAGAAGCAAACGCGCTGCGGCCCAATTGGGTCCCTCATGATCATGCTGCATTGCACAGGCGGCTTCCGGGCTCCAATTTCCAGTTGCGGCGATTAGCCACGCACCGCAAAATCCGTATTTGGTAAGCTCGTAAAACCGTGACGAATATTTTAAGTTCAAATCAGAACAAAACGCTGCAAAGGGGCGGAAACCATGTCGGTCTCTTCGGCTACTGCCAGACCTGAGGCGCTCGCGTCGTCGTCGACTCGTTGGGTTCAGTTGATCGTCTGCGTCGTCTGCATGATCCTGATCGCCAACCTGCAATACGGCTGGACGTTCTTCGTCAACCCGATCAACAAGGCGCACGGCTGGTCGCTGGCGTCGATCCAGTTCGCCTTCTCCATCTTCATCGCGCTGGAGACCTGGCTGACGCCGATCGAAGGCTGGATCGTCGACAATCTCGGCGTCCGTATCGGGCCGAAGGTGGTGGTCGCCTTTGGCGGCATCATGGTGGCGCTGGGTTGGATCATCAATTGCTACGCCCAGTCGCTGGAAATGCTTTATCTCGGCGCCGTGGTTAGCGGCACCGGCGGCGGCGCGGTCTATGCGACCAGCGTCGGCCAAGCAGTGAAGTGGTTCCCCGACCGCCGCGGCCTTGCCGTCGGCCTGACCGCAGCCGGCTACGGTGCCGGTACGGCGCTCACCGTTATTCCCATCACCGCGACAATCGCCGCCTACGGCTACGAGACCGCGTTCTTCTGGTTCGGCCTGGTGCAGGGCGGACTGGTCTTCATTCTGGCTTGGCTGTTGCGCGGGCCGGAGCCGGGTGAGCTGAGCGGCGTTGGCGCGCCTAAAGTTGCGCAGACCTCGCGCAACTATACGCCGCTGCAGGTGCTGAGCACGCCGGTGTTCTGGCTGCTCTACATCATGTTCGTGCTGGTCTCGGCGTCGGGCCTGATGGCCACGGCGCAACTCGCGCCGATCGCCAAGGACTTCCACATCGCCGACGTCATAATGCTGGGCCTGACCACGCTGGCGCTGGCGGGCATCGTCGACAATCTCGCCAACGGCGGCGCGCGGCCGCTGTTCGGCTGGATCTCCGACAATATCGGCCGGGAAAACACCATGATCGTCGCCTTCGGCCTGGGCGGCATCGCCTATTGGCTGCTCGGCACCCTCGGCCATGCGCCTTGGGCCTTCGTGGTGTTCGCGGCGCTGATCTTCCTCACCTGGGGCGAGATCTTCAGCCTGTTCCCGTCGACCTGCACCGACACTTTCGGCACCCAATTCGCCACCGTCAACTTGAGCCTGCTCTACACCGCCAAGGGCGCGTCGGCGTTCCTGGTGCCGCTCGCTAACGTGGTCAAAGATGCGACCGGCGGCTGGCACATGGTGTTCGTCGTCACCGCGATCACGAATTTCGTGGTGGTGGCATTGGCGGCGTTCGTGCTCAAGCCGATGCGGGCGAAGCTGTTGGCCCAGGGCTGATCGGCCGAGGCTGACGGCCAGAGGCTGAGCCGCGGCAAACGCGCGCCGCATTTCGAGATCGCACGGCAGGTGGCGGACCGCTGCTCTCCGTCATCTGTCCTGGTCCCGGCTTCCGGTATTGCCCCGCGCCGGATCGTAGGAGTGCGGCGGGTTGCCCGCCGGGCCGCCTCCCCGGGGCGCCAAATTCGCGCTTTCCGCGCCGCCAACGCGCAAATTCCTGCGGTTCAACCATTGTGCAGGCCGCCGGACCTGGAATATTGTATGCCACCGATGAGTTCGAGTTTTCCTATTTTGCGTCACGTGGACGTCGATCCGGGTGCGGCCGAGCTGCCGGCGCCGCGCCTTGCCGTCGACCCGCTCGCGAGCCCGGCGAGCTTCAAGCGCCAAGCCTATACGGCGCTGAAAAACGCCATCGCCTCCATGGACGTCTACGCCAGCCGCGCCGAGATCCGGCTCGACGAGCGCCGCCTCGCGCACGAGTTCGGCATCAGCCGCACGCCCGTCCGCGAGGCCATGGCGCAGCTCGAGCGCGAAGGCTTCGTCCGCTCGGTGCCGCGCCGCGGCGTCTACGTGGTGCGCAAGACCAGGCGCGAGGTCATCGAGCTGATCACCGCCTGGGCGGCGCTGGAAAGCATGGCGGCGCGGTTGATCACCGAGAGCGCGAGCGATGTGGACATCGCGTCGCTGCGCCGCATGTTCGCGACTTTCGACAACGGCGCGGTGCGCGCCCATCTCGACGAATATTCCGAGGTCAATATCGGCTTCCACCAGACCATCATCCGCATGAGCGGCAACACCATGCTGATCAATCTGGCGGAGAACCTGTTCACCCACATGCGCATGATCCGGCGCAAGACCATCGGCGAGAAGGACCGCGCCGACCGCTCGATCCGCGACCACATGCACATCATCGAGGCGCTGGAAGCGCGCGACACGTTGCGCGCCGAGCAGTTGGTGCGCGACCACGCGCTCGGTCTTGCCGAGCACGTCGCCAAATACGCCGACTATCTGGATTGATCACGGGCAACGGCCCGACGGAGGAAACCCATGGCAGACGCAGCGGTCAAGGAGAAGAGCGAAGCCGGCGGCGTGGCGGCCGAACAGGAATTGACGGATGGCTTCCATCTCGTCATCGAGGCGCTCAAGCTCAACGGCATCAAGACCATCTACGGCGTGCCCGGCATCCCGATCACCGATCTGGGCCGCATGGCGCAGGCCGAGGGCATCCGCGTCATCTCGTTCCGCCACGAGCAGAACGCCGGCTACGCGGCGTCGATCGCGGGCTACCTGACCAAGAGGCCCGGCGTCTGCCTCACGGTGTCGGCGCCGGGCTTTCTCAACGGACTGACCGCGCTCGCCCACGCCACCACCAACTGCTTCCCGATGATCCTGATTTCCGGCTCCTCGGAGCGCGAGATCGTCGATCTGCAGCAGGGCGACTACGAGGAGATGGATCAGCTCGCCATTGCCAAGCCGTTGTGCAAGGCCGCCTACCGCGTGCTGCACGCCGCCGACGTCGGCATCGGGCTCGCGCGCGCGATCCGCGCCGCGGTGTCCGGCCGCCCCGGCGGCGTCTATCTCGATCTGCCGGCGAAATTGTTCGGCCAGGCGATGGATGCGGCCGCCGGGCAGAAGTCGCTGGTCAAGGTCATCGATGCGGCGCCGGCGCAGATTCCGGCGCCCGACGCGGTCAAGCGCGCGCTCGACGTGCTGAAAGGCGCCAAGCGTCCGCTGATCATCCTCGGCAAGGGCGCCGCCTACGCCCAGGCCGACGACGCGATCAAGAACTTCGTCGAGAAGAGCGGCGTGCCGTTCCTGCCCATGAGCATGGCGAAGGGCCTTCTGCCGGACACCCATCCGCAGTGCGCGGGCGCGGCACGCTCCACAGTGCTGAAGGACTCCGACGTGGTGGTCATGATCGGTGCGCGGCTGAACTGGCTTCTCTCCCACGGCAAGGGCAGGACCTGGGGCGATGCGCCCAAAAAATTCGTCCAGATCGACATCGAGCCGCGCGAGATGGATTCGAACGTCGAGATCGCAGCGCCGGTGGTCGGCGACATCGGCTCCTGCGTTTCGGCGCTGCTCAGCGGCATGGGCGGCAACTGGCCGGCGCCGCCCGCCGACTGGATCAAGACGGTGACGTCGAAGCGCGAAGAGAACATCGCCAAGATGGCGCCGCGGCTGATGAACAACAACGTGCCGATGGACTATCACGGCGCGCTCGGCGTGCTGCGCACCATCGTCAAGGAGCGGCCGGACGCCATCCTGGTCAACGAAGGCGCCAACACGCTCGACCTCGCCCGCGGCATCATCGACGTCTATCAGCCGCGCAAGCGCATCGACGTCGGCACCTGGGGCGTCATGGGCATCGGCATGGGCTACGCCATCGGCGCCGCCATCGAGACCGGCAAGCCAGTGCTGGCGATCGAAGGCGACTCGGCGTTCGGCTTCTCCGGCATGGAGATCGAGACCATCTGCCGCTACAAGCTGCCGGTCTGTGTCGTCATCTTCAACAACGACGGCATCTATCGTGGCACCGACGTCAATGCCGCCGGCACCGACCCGGCGACGACGGTGTTCGTCAAGGGCTCGCGCTACGACAAGATGATCGAGGCGTTCGGCGGCACCGGCATCAACGCCACCACGCCGGACGAGCTCAGGCGCGCGGTCAACGCCGCCATGGACTCCGGCAAGCCGACGCTGATCAACGCGGTAATCGATCCCGGGGCGGGCAGCGAAAGCGGCCGCATCGGCAACCTCAATCCGAAGAGCGTGGTGAGGAAGAAGTGACCCGCAGGGATCGTCTGAAAAAGATACGGAGTTTGTAACGATCCCGGTTCTGCAGTGCATCACTTCGCTTTGCTACGTGCTGCACTGCGCCCGGGAAACGGAACGGAGTTAGGGAGAGAGACGATGGCGACCAAGAAGAAAGCAAAAGCGAAATCCAAGGCGGCGGCGAAAAAGTCCGCCAAAAAAGTCGTTAAGCTCGCGGCGAAGAAGCCGGCGAAGAAAGCGGCCGCCAGCAACGGCCTGCCGCGGCCATCGGCCAAACCATGGGGTCAGGCCGGCCGGGCGCTCGACGGCGTACGCATCCTCGACTTTACCCATGTGCAGTCGGGCCCGACCTGCACGCAGTTGCTCGCCTATATGGGCGCCGACGTGATCAAGGTGGAACGCCCCGGTGTCGGCGACATCACCCGCGGTCAATTGCGCGACGTCAAAGGCCAAGACAGCCTCTACTTCACGATGCTCAATGGGTCGAAGCGCTCGATCACTATCGATAGTAAGCACCCCAAGGGCAAGGAAATCCTCGACCGCCTGGTCAAGCAATGCGACGTGCTGGTGGAGAATTTCGCGCCCGGCGCGCTCGACCGCATGGGGCTGACCTGGGAGCACATCCACAAGCTCAACCCGCGCATGATCGTCGCCTCGGTCAAGGGTTTTGGCCCGGGCCCGTACGAGGACTGCAAGGTCTACGAGAACGTGGCGCAATGCGCGGGCGGCGCCGCCTCGACCACCGGCTTCCGCGACGGCCCGCCGCTCGTCACCGGCGCGCAGATCGGCGACAGCGGCACCGGCCTGCATCTCGCGCTCGGCATCGTCTCAGCGCTCTATCAGCGCATCCGCACCGGCCGCGGCCAGCGCGTGCTGTGCGCCATGCAGGACGGCGTGCTCAATCTGGCGCGAGTGAAATTGCGCGATCAGCAGCGCCTCGCCCACGGGCCGCTCACCGAATACAGCCAGCACGGCGAGGGCATCCCGTTCGGCGTGGCGACGCCGCGCGCCGGCAACGATTCCGGCGGCGGCCAGCCCGGCTGGATCTTGAAGTGCAAAGGCTGGGAGAGCGATCCCGACGCCTACACCTATTTCATCACCCAGGCGCCGGTGTGGGGGCCGATCTGCGATCTCATCGGCAAGCCCGAGTGGAAGACCAACCCGGATTACGCCACGCCGCCGGCGCGGCTGCCGCGGCTGCGCCACATCTTCGATACCATCGAGCAATGGACCATGACCAAGACCAAGTTCGAGGTCATGGACATCTGCAACAAATACGACATCCCGGTCGGGCCGATCCTGTCGTTCAAGGAGATCGCCGAGGAGCAGTCGCTGCGCGCAACCGGCACCGTGGTCGAGGTCGATCACCCCGGCCGCGGCAAATATCTGACCGTTGGCAATCCGATTAAATTGTCGGACTCGCCCGCCGACGTGCGGCGCTCGCCGCTGCTTGGCGAGCACACCGACGAAATCCTGCGCAAGGTGCTCGGCTATTCCGACAAGGAAATCGCCGACATCAAAGTGTCGGGCGCGATCACGCCGCCGGAGAAGCCGGCAAAGGCGGAAGCCGCGTAGCCATCTTCCCCTCCCCCTTGTGGGGAGGGGCAGGGGTGGGGGTCGAGAGGTCGTTCGTATCGTTGACGCTCGCGCGTTACCTCCCGACCCCCATCCCTAACCCTTCCCCACAAGGGGGAAGGGAACATGCAGAGTTTGGGAGAGGTTTTTGACAATGCGTATCGTCGTTCACGGCCAACAGGCGTTCGGCAAGGCGGTGCTCGAAGCGCTGCTCAAGCGCGGCGAGAACGTCATCGCCGTCTATGTCGCGCCGGAAAAGCCGGGCGCGCGGCCCGACCCGCTGAAGGAAGCGGCGTTGGCCGCCAAGCTGCCGGTGTATCAGCCGGAGTCCTACAAGAAGCCGGAAGTGTGGGAAGAATTCAAAGCGCTCAAGCCCGATCTGCAGGTGATGGCGTTCGTCACGTTGTTCGTGCCGGAAGAATTCCTCAACATCCCGACCCACGGCTCGATCCAGTATCATCCGTCGCTGTTGCCGGCCTATCGCGGCGCCAGCGCCATCAACTGGCCGATCATCAAGGGCGAGACCGAGACCGGGCTCTCGATCTTCTGGCCCGACAATGGGCTGGATACCGGCGACGTGCTGATGCAGAAGAAAACGCCGATCGGGCCGAGCGATACGCTCGGCACCATTTATTTCGACCGCCTGTTCCCGATGGGCGTCGAAGCGATGCTGGAAGCCGTCGACCTGGTGAAGGCCGGCAAGGCGCCGCGCATCAAGCAGGACGAGTCGAAGGCCACTTATGAAGGCCGCTGCGGCCCCGACAATGCCCGGATCGACTGGGGCAAGCCATGGGAGCAGATCGACCGATTGATCCGCGGCTGCAATCCGGCGCCTGGCGCCTGGAGCACGCTCGACGGCCAGCAACTGAAAATCTTCGACGCCAAGCCGCTGCCGGCCAAAGATCCGAAAGGGATTGCCGGCAAGCTCGGCGAAATCGTCGCCGTCGACGCCGACGGCTTCACCGTGGTTTGCGCCGACGGCCGTTTCAAAGTCTCGCGCGTGCAGCCCGCCGACGGCAAGAAGATCGAAGCCGGCGAATGGGCGAAGTCGGTTAGTCTCCAGCCTAAGGCCAGATTCACATAACCCCTTCACCGTTCATGCCCGGCATTGTGTCGGGCGTCCACGTCTTCCGAAGCGGAAGGACATGGATGGCCGGGTCAAGCCCGGCCATGACGAAACAGAGATGCCGGCCCCTCCACCTTCACCGAATGGACCAACACCAATGCCTGCCTCGCAACATCAGTCGCCGAAGTCCGACATCGAAATTTCCCAGGCCGCCAAGAAGCGGCTGATCCTCGACGTCGCCAAGGAAAAGCTCGGCATCAGCCCGGACAATCTCGAGCCCTACGGCCACTACAAGGCGAAGGTGTCGATGGACTACATCAAGTCGCTGCAAGGCAGGCCGAACGGTAAGCTCATTCTGGTCTCCGCCATCACACCGACGCCGGCCGGCGAGGGCAAGACCACGACCACGGTGGGGCTGACCGACGCGCTCAATCACATCGGCAAGAAGGCGATGCTGTGCCTGCGCGAGCCGTCGCTCGGGCCGTCGTTCGGCATGAAGGGCGGCGCCGCCGGCGGCGGCTATGCCCAAGTGGTGCCGATGGAGGACATCAATCTGCACTTCACCGGCGATTTTCACGCCATAACCTCGGCGAACAATCTGCTCGCCGCCATGCTCGACAATCACATCTACTGGGGCAACGGGCTGGGCATCGACGAGCGGCGCGTCGCCTGGCGCCGCGTGCTCGACATGAACGACCGCGCGCTGCGCGCGATCGTCAGCTCGCTCGGCGGCGTCGCCAACGGTTTTCCGCGCGAGGACGGCTTCGACATCACCGTCGCCTCGGAGGTGATGGCGATCTTCTGCCTCGCCCGCGACGTCGACGATCTGAAGCGGCGCCTCGGCAACATCGTCGTCGCCTATACGCGGGATCGAAAGCCGGTGCGCGCCGGCGATCTCAAAGCCCACGGCGCCATGACCGTGCTGCTCAAGGAGGCGCTGGCGCCGAACCTGGTGCAGACCATGGAAGGCACGCCCGCCTTCATCCATGGCGGCCCGTTCGCCAACATCGCCCACGGCTGCAATTCGGTGCTGGCGACGACCACGGCGCTCAAGCTCGCCGACTACGTCGTCACCGAAGCCGGCTTCGGCGCCGACCTCGGCGGCGAGAAATTCATGGACATCAAGTGCCGCAAGACCGGCATCGCGCCCGACTGCGCGGTGCTGGTGGCGACCATCCGCGCGCTCAAGATGCACGGCGGCGTCAAGAAGGAAGACCTCAAGCAGGAGAACCTGAAAGCACTCGAAGCCGGCATGGCCAACCTGCAGCGCCATGTCGAGAACGTGCAGAAGCTCGGCATCGTGCCGGTAATCTCGATCAACCGTTTCTCGGCCGACACCGAGGCCGAGATCGCCCTGGTCAAGGACAAGTGCAAGGCGCTGGGCGTCGAGTGCTACATGGCCGATCACTGGGCGATGGGTGGCGAGGGCGCCGCCGACGTCGCCAAGGCGGTGGTGAAAATCTGCGACTCAGGCAAGAGCAAGCTGAAGTTCCTGTATCCCGACGACATGCCGCTGCTGGAAAAGATCCGCACCATCGCCAAGGAGATCTATCGGGCCAAGGACATTACTGTCGACAAGCCGGTGCGCGATCAGCTCGCCAGCTTCGAGGCCATGGGCTATGGCAAGTTCCCGATCTGCATGGCCAAGACGCAATACAGCTTCTCGACCAACCCGGATGCCAAGGGCGCGCCGACCGACCACATCATTAACGTGCGCGAGGTGCGGCTGTCGGCCGGCGCCGAGTTCGTGGTCGCGATCTGCGGTGAGATTTTGACCATGCCGGGCCTGCCCAGAGTGCCCGCGGCGGATTCGATCGACATCGGCCCCGACGGCCGCATTGTCGGACTGTTCTAACCCGTCATTGCGAGCGCAGCGAAGCAATCCATTTGCTCGCACGAAAGCTGGATTGCTTCGTCGCTTCGCTCCTCGCAATGACGCAACAAGAGGAGAAGACATATGATCAAGTTCTACTACAGCGGCGCGCCGAACCCGACTAAGGTCGCGTTGTTTCTCGAAGAGGCCGGCCTGCCTTATGAGCCGGTCCCGGTCGACACCCGCAAGGGCGAGCAGCACAAGCCGGACTTTTTGGCGATCAATCCGAACGCCAAGCTTCCGGCCATCGTCGACGGCGATGCCACCGTGTTCGATTCAAGCGCCATCCTGATGTATCTCGCCGAGAAGACCGGAAAATTCCTGCCGGCGAAGTCCGACAAGGCGCGCGGCGAGCTGCTGTCGTGGATGTTCTTCGTGTCGTCGGGCGTCGGGCCGTATTTCGGCCAGTCGGTGCACTTCCGCAATTACGCGCCGGAGAAGATTCCCTACGCCATCAACCGCTACACCTTCGAAGGCCATCGCCATGCCGGCATCCTCGATGCCCGGCTCGGCAAGCAGAAATACATGCTCGGCGACACCTACACCATCGTCGACATGAACGTGTGGGGCTGGGCGCGGCTGCTGCCGAACGTGGTCGGTGACGGTGCCTGGGACAAGTACAAGAACTTGAAGCGCCTCACCGACGAGATCAGCGCCCGTCCGGCGGCACAGAAGGCCGCGGCGCTGAAGGACCGCCACAAGTTCAAGACCGAGATGGATGCGGAAGCGCTCAACGCCATGTTTCCGCACCTGCAGCAGAAGGTAGCGTAACTCCGTCATTGCGAGGAGCGAAGCGACGAAGCAATCCACTGCGCTGCAGCAGACTGGATTGCTTCGTGGAGCCTGTCATCGGGCCGGCCACTTCGGGCCGGACCCGTTGGCTCGCAATGACGCGACGAAAAAAGCGGCGCGGTCAAGGAACCGCGCCGCAGGTCCGTCCAGCCTCGTTCTACTGGAACAGCTTCATCGAATTGATCAGGGTCTGGATCACGCCCAAGGTCAGCGGGATGCCGACGAAGCACCAGGCCAGCACGAGTTGCAGCGTGGTGGTGCCGGTTTGCTGATTTGAATTTGCCATCACCATGTCTCCTCTATGCGCCGGCCGGTTCGCCGGCGGCGCCGACGTCGATCATCGCCCGCTCGGCCTCGTGGTCGGGCTTCATGTGGAAGCGGTGATGCACCGCCTTGACCAGGAGGTTGCAGATGAAGCCGATCACCAGCAAACCCGCCATGATGTACATGGTGACGTTATAGGCCTGCGCCTTCGGCACGCCGTGGGTGATGTTGTATTCGCGGATGTAGTTCACTAGCACCGGACCGAAGATGCCGGCCATCGACCAAGCGGTCAGCAATAGGCCGTGGATGGCGCCGACATAGCGGGTGCCGAACATGTCTTTCAGATAGGCCGGCACCGTCGAGAAGCCGCCGCCATACATGCTGATGATGACCAGGAAGCAGCAGACGAAGCCGACGACGCTGCCGACGGAGCCGGTGTACGGCACGGTGCAATACAACAGGAAGCCGAGCACCATGAACACGAAGTAGGTGTTCTTGCGGCCGATATAGTCCGAGGTCGAGGCCCAGAAGAAGCGGCCGCCCATGTTGAACAGGCTCATCAGGCCGACGAAGCCGGCGGCCGCCACAGGGGTGATGTGGCCGGGGAACATTTCCTGGCTCATGGCGGAGGCCTGACCGAGCACGCCGATGCCGGCGGTGACGTTGAGGCAGAGAATCCACCAGATCAGCCAGAACTGCGGCGTCTTCAGCGCGTCGTAGACGAAGACGTGGTTGTTGGTGATCAGCTTCGCCGCTTGCGTCGGCGACGTATAGCCGGCCGGCTGCCAGCCCGGCGCCGGCACGCGGACGATGACCGAGCCGACCATCATGAAGATGAAATATACGATGCCGAGCACGATGAATGTCTCGGCCACGCCGACATGGGTGGCGCTCGAGAACTTGCCCATCAGCCATACCGACAGCGGCGAGGCGATGAAGGCGCCGCCGCCGAAGCCCATGATCGCCATCCCGGTCGCCATGCCCGGACGGTCGGGGAACCATTTGATCAGCGTCGACACCGGCGAGATGTAGCCGATGCCGAGCCCGCAGCCGCCGAGCACGCCGTAGCCGAGATAGATCAGCCACAGATTGTGGATGTAGACGCCGAACGCCGAGACGAGGAAGCCGCCGGCCCAGCACAGCGCCGCGGTGAACATCGCCCGCCGCGGGCCGCCTTCCTCGACCCAGCGGCCGAACACCGCCGCCGACGCGCCGAGGAAGAAGATCGCGATGGAAAAGATCCAGCCGAGCTCGGTGAGCTTCCAATCGTCGGGCCCCGATTGCGAGATGCCGATCAGCTTGGTCATCGGCAGGTTGAACACGCTGAACGCATAGGCCTGGCCGATGCATAGATGCACGCACAAGGCGGCCGGAGGCACCATCCAGCGGCTGAAGCCGGGCGCGGCGATCGTATGTTCGCGATTGAGAAAGCTCATGGGGCAGTCCTCTCCCTGGGCAATTTTTGAAATCGAGATTTTGCCAACCGCGAAGCGACGCGATTGCACCCGAAATTCTTGTCGACAGTGGCTGCCGTGATAGACGGAATCAATGAGCGACTGCCTATCGCGCGATAGGCCAAATCCATTGTGCAACTGCGAAGGGTTCAGTCGGCGAGCAGCTGCGCGGCGCGGCGCGTTTCGGCAACCAGCGCCGCCGTCAAGGGCTTCATCGGCTGCCGGCTCGGCACAACCAGACCGATTGTGTGGCTTGCTTCCGGCTGCACGATCGGGATCGCGCGCAGCACGTCGGTGAGGCCGAGTGTCGCAGCAAGCCGCGCCGGCATCACGCTGGCCCAGCGTCCGGTGCGGACGTGGGAGTACAGCACGATCATGGAATTTGATTCGAGCGCCGGCTTCGGATCGGCGCCGGCGTCGCGCAGCAGGCTTTCGATGATGCGGCGGGTCTGCGTGTCGGGCGTCAACAGACACAGCGGCACCTGCGCCACTTCCGCCCACGTCACCTGGTCGCGGTCGCCGAACGGCGCGTTGGCGGCGATGAGGAGCCGGTAGCGTTCGCGGTAGAACGGCACGCCGGTCAGACGGCTCATCGGGTCGGTGTCGAGATAGATCACCCCGGCATCGATCTCGAGATTGTCGATGAGGCGCAAAATCTCCTGGGCGTTGTGCGACAGCACGGTGAACTGCACGTCGGGATGCCGCTCATGGTACAGCGCGGTCAGCGGCTCGATCATCGCCAGCGCCATCGGGATCGCGGCGATGCGCAGCCGTCCGGTCAAACCGTTCTTGAGCGAATGCACTTCCTCGCGCATGGCGCGGGCATCGCCGACGATGCGCCGCGCCCAGTCGAGCACGCGCTCGCCCTCCGGGGTGAAATCCTGGAAGCGCGAGCCGCGATTGACCAGGAGCACGCCGAAACTATCCTCCAGCTGCTTGACGCCGGCCGATAGCGTCGGCTGGGTCACGCCGCAGGCCTCGGCGGCTCGGCCGAAGTGCTGCTCGCGAGCCAGCGCCAACAGGAATTCGAGCTTGTCGATCACAGCCTGGCGATCCTCCCGGACACCGTGACGCGTTTGGCGGGGTGGCGAAATTTGGAAATTTCCCGACCGAACGGCTATCTTGTGAGTTGTCCGAATGATAGGAAATTCAGAAGGATAGTCAACTTATCAATAGAAAAGAACTATTGATGAATGGGCGGGTCGAGCTGGTTCCGCTCGATTTCTGCAGATTTTTTGAGTTCGCGAGGAAGAATGAGCCTGAATGAGCAGACGTCGACTCCGAGGCCCGACCAGCGTGGTGGGGGCTGCCGCCGCCGGCCGCCGCGCACGCCGAAGGGCCGGCAGATCGATCCGAAGGCGCTCGACGAGGTGCGCGCGCTCCTGATCGACCGGCCGCGGCGGCGCGACCTTTTGATCGAGCATCTGCACCTGATCCAGGACCATTACGGCCATCTCTCGGCGGCGCATCTTGCGGCGCTGGCGAACGAGATGAAGCTCGCGCTCACGGAAGTCTACGAAGTCGCGACCTTCTATGCCCATTTCGACGTGGTGAAGGAAGGCGACACGCCGCCGCCGGCGGTCACGGTGCGGGTGTGCGATTCATTGTCGTGCGCGCTGCAGGGGTCGGAGCGGCTGTTCGCAGAGCTGCCGCAAAAGCTCGGCGCCAATGTGCGCGTCGTGCGCGCGCCGTGCATGGGCGCCTGCGACCGCGCGCCGGTCTGCGCCGTCGGCCATGTCCAGGTGATGGCGGCCGATGCGGCGAAGGTCGCCGCCGCGGCGGCGAAGCCGGCCCACGCTCACGCTTATCCCTCACCCAACACGTTCACGGCTTACGTGCGCAGCGGCGGCTATGAATTGCTGAAAGCCTGCAGCGGCGGCGCCCGCAGCCGCGACGACATCATCAAGACAGTCAGCGATGCCGGCCTGCGCGGCCTCGGCGGCGCCGGTTTCCCGACCGGGCGCAAATGGTCGCTGGTGCGTGCCGAGCCGGCGCCGCGGCTGTTCGCGGTCAACGCCGACGAGGGCGAGCCCGGCACCTTCAAGGACCGCCACTATCTGGAACAGGATCCGCACCGCTTCATCGAAGGCATGCTGATCGCCGCCTGGGTGGTCGAGGCCGCCGACACTTATCTCTATGTGCGCGACGAATATCCGGAGGTGCGGCTGCTGCTGCGCGACGAGATCGCCAAGGTCGAGGAAGCAGGCCTGTCGAAGCACACCAAAATCCATCTGCGCCGCGGCGCCGGCGCCTATATCTGCGGCGAAGAGTCGGCGATGATCGAATCGATCGAGGGCAAGCGCGGCCTGCCGCGCCATCGCCCGCCCTATGTCGCCCAGGTCGGATTGTTCGGCCGGCCGACGCTCGAACAGAACGTCGAGACGCTGTACTGGGTGCGCGACATCGTCGAGAAAGGCGCCGGCTGGTTCACCTCGCAGGGCCGCCACGAGCGCAAGGGCTTTCGCAGCTTCTCGGTCTCCGGTCGGGTCAAGAACCCGGGCGTCAAGCTTGCGCCCGCCGGCGTCACCGCGCGGGAACTGATCGACGAGTTCTGCGGCGGCATGGCCGACGGCCACACGTTCAAGGGCTATCTGCCGGGCGGCGCCTCGGGCGGCATCCTGCCGGCCTCCATGGCCGACATCCCGCTCGACTTCGGCACCTTGGAAAAATACGGCTGCTTCGTGGGGTCGCACGCCGTTGTCATCCTGTCCGACAAGGACGACATGAAAGCGGTGGCGCTCAATCTCATCAAATTCTTCGAGGATGAGAGCTGCGGCCAGTGCACACCGTGCCGGGTCGGCACCGAGAAGGCCGCCCACCTGATGGCCGATGGGCCGTGGGACGCGGCGCTCCTGGACGAGCTGTCGGCGTTGATGCGCGACGCCTCGATCTGTGGCCTCGGCCAAGCGGCGCCTAATCCGCTGGGCTGTGTGCTAAAATACTTTCCCGACGAACTGAAGAAGCCGCTGGGACGGTGGTGACGAAAGAAAGACTTGGGTGACAAAAGAAAGAAAAGACTTGGGTGACACAAGAAAGACTTGGGTGACGAAAGGCAATTTGAGATGAGCGACGCAAACGCGCCAAAGTCCAACACGTTTACCATCGACGACCAGGAAGTCGACATTCGCCCCGGCGAGACCATCTTCCGCGCCGCGCGCCGGCTCGGCATCAAGCTGCCGCATCTGTGCTATTCGCCGCAGCCCGGCTACCGGCCCGACGGCAATTGCCGCGTCTGCATGGTCGAGATCGAGGGCGAGCGGGTGCTGGCGGCAAGCTGCATCCGCAACCCGTCGCCGGGGATGAAGGTCAAGACCGCGACCGAGCGCGCCAAGACCGCGCGCAAGATGGTGGCGGAGCTGCTGCTCACCGATCAGCCGGATCAGGCCCACGCCCACGATCCGAGTTCCGAGCTGTGGAAGATCGTCACCCGGATGGAGCTGAAGCAAGGCCGCTTCCCGCGCCGCGCGACGCCCGCGCCCGACCGCAGCCATCCGGCCATGGCGGTCAATCTCGACGCCTGCATCCACTGCAATCTCTGCGTTCGCGCCTGCCGCGAAGTGCAGGTCAACGACGTCATCGGTATGGCCGGCCGCGGCCACGGCGAGAAGATCGTGTTCGACTTCGACGATCCCATGGGCGCTTCCACCTGCGTCGCCTGCGGCGAATGCGTGCAGGCCTGCCCGACCGGCGCGCTGATGCCGGCGACGCTGGTCGATGCCGACAACGTCTACAAGGCCAAGCCCGACCGTTCGGTCGACAGCGTCTGTCCGTATTGCGGCGTCGGCTGCCAGCTCACCTATCACATCAAGGACGACAAGCTCCTCTACGTCACCGGCAAGAACGGCCCTGCCAACGAGAACCGGCTCTGCGTCAAGGGCCGCTTCGGCTTCGACTACGTGCACAATCCGCAGCGGCTCTTAAAGCCGATGATCCGCAAGGACGGCGTGCCGAAAGTGCCACACGAGTACATCGATCCGGCCAATCCGTGGAGTCATTTCCGCGAGGCGAGCTGGGACGAGGCGCTCGACCGCGCCGCCGCCGGCTTGAGGAAAATCCGCGACCGTGACGGTTCGAAGGCGCTC
>Ga0335081_10002647_pt1 | contig 28181 bp, 24 predicted proteins | sample Lox_Sample_35_FD_206713 | JGI IMG/M metagenome (GOLD analysis project Ga0335081, IMG submission 206713) | Soil microbial communities from Loxahatchee National Wildlife Refuge, Florida, United States - Lox_Sample_3.5 | ecosystem: Environmental > Terrestrial > Soil > Wetlands | place: USA...
GAAGACCGTTCAAGCGGTTTTGGTTTTGACACTTCAAACGGTTTCAACAGTTCAAGCAGTTCAGTCACGAGGAGAGAACATGGTGGAGCAAGCACAGGCGGGGAACGGTCAGAAAAAGAAAAAAGCATTCATCATCGTCGGCACGGTCGTAGCTGTTGGGCTAATTGCCGGCTGGTTCTACAGCAATTACCGGAAAACACATATTTCCACTGATGATGCTTTCATCGATGGGAATATCCACACAATCGCCGCTCGAATCAACGGTACGGTCAAGGCCGTTCTGGTCAATGACAACCAAGCGGTGAAAAAAGGTGACCTTCTCGTTGAAATCGACCCCGCGGACTACGAAGCTAGGCTGCGGGAATCCACGGCAGCCCTCGGTGTTGAGAAGGCAAAATTTGCAGAAGCGGAGACAAAGATCGCGTCAGCCAAGGCGAACCTTGAGCTTGCACAGGCCACTCTGAAGCTCGCTGGGACAGAAAAAGGCCGGGCTGAAAAGCTCTTTGAGGAGCAGGTCATGCCACGGGATCAGTATGACAGGGCGATGACGGGTTACGAGGTCGCGCTTGCCCAAGCAAAGGCAGCCGAAGAACAGCTTCGCCAGGCCGAGGCGGCGAAAGTCAGCCAAGCCTCGCTCGTGAGACAAAAGGAAGCGCAGGAGTCGCTAGCAAACCTGAATTTCGACTACACAAAGGTTTATGCTCCTGTTGACGGCTACATCACAAAAAAATCGGTCCAGCTAGGGAATCAGATACAGGAGGGTCAGCCGCTTATGGCAGTCGTTTCACTCAATGACATCTGGGTCGTCGCGAATTACAAGGAAACGGACATGGGAAACATCCGGCCTGGCCAGCAGGTTACATTCACCGTTGACTCCTATTCCGGCAGGGTCTTCAAAGGCAAGGTGGACAGCATAATGGCCGGCACCGGCGTCTCCTTCTCCCTCTTCCCGCCGGAGAACGCCACGGGCAATTACGTAAAGGTGGTCCAGCGGATTCCAGTTAAAATTTTACTAGAGGAAGGCACGGACAAGGACCGTATCCTCAGGATAGGCATGTCCGTCGAGCCAACTGTGATTGCCCGATGACCTTGCAGCATAAAACCCCAAGCTTGGGGCTCATTGCCTTCACGGTGATGCTCCCTACGTTGATCGAAATCATCGACACCTCGGTCGTGAACGTATCGCTTGATCACATCAGGGGTTCGCTTTCTGCGGGGATCGACGAGTCCACGTGGACTATTACGGCATATCTCGTGTCGAACGCCATCGTTATCCCCATGGCCGGGTGGCTTGCTCGGCTCATCGGCCGCAAGAACTACCAGATCGCCTCCATCGCCCTTTTTACCTTCAGTTCCTTCATGTGCGGTTCTGCGTGGAACCTGCACAGCCTCGTGTTCTTCCGAGTTATGCAGGGCATCGGTGGGGGCGGCCTCGTTCCGATCAGCCAGTCCATTCTCCTTGAGTCCTTTCCCAGGGAGAAGCACGGCCAGGCCATGGCCATTTTTGGCCTCGGCGCCATGTTTGGCCCTATTGTCGGCCCGCTGCTCGGCGGATGGATCACAGACAGCCTGTCCTGGCGCTGGATCTTCTATATCAACATTCCTATCGGTATCCTGTCAATCATCATGAACGTTATTGTAATCAAGGATCCGCCGTACATGCAGCGTCAGAAGATGAAGATCGACTACTGGGGGCTGCTATTTCTTTCCGCGGGGCTCGGTTCGCTTCAATTTGTGCTCGACAAGGGAGAGAGCGACGACTGGTTCGGTTCTGCCACGATCATCGCCTTCGCGATTATCGCGGTCGTCTCTATTACACTGCTGGTAATTAATGAATATTATTCCGAACATCCCATCGTGAACCTGAAATTATTTAAGGACCGAACCTTTACGAGCGGTGCCACAGTCATGTTCTTTGTCTTTCTGAATCTCTTCGGAAGCATTGTACTGCTTCCGATCTTCCTCCAGTCGCTCATGGGATACACATCCTTATACGCCGGGCTCGTGCTCGGCCCCGGCGGCATCGCCACCATGCTCGCGATGCCGTTTGCGGGTAAGCTCGTGAGCAAGGTCAATCCCAAGAATATCCTGGGCGTGGGCATCACGATTTGTGCCTTCAGCACGTTTATGATGTCGCGGTTCAACCTTACGGCGGACTTCTGGACGTTCGTCTGGCCGCGTGTCATCCTCGGTCTTGGAATGGGGTTGACCTTCATCCCGCTGACCACGATGACCCTCTCCCACATTCCTCGGGAACACATGACCGAAGCAAGCTCCATCTACAATCTTCTCCGAAATATGGGGGGTGGGGTGGGCATCGCATTCACGACCACCATGCTTGCCCGCCGCGCCCAGTTCCATCAAAGCAGGCTTGTAGAACACTTATCGCCTTTTTCACGAGCCTATACTATATCCCACAGTAATATGGCAACATTCCTTGGTTCGCAGGGCATTCCCCCTTCCGGCGCCGACGGTCTGATATACCGAGAGTTGGTGCGGCAGTCCACGACCCTTGCCTTCAGTGATGCCTTCCTCACCATCTGCGTGCTCATCCTCTGCGTGCTTCCACTTGTCTTCCTCATGAAACGGGCAGCCCCGGCTGCGGGTGGGGCGCCAATTGACGTGCATTAAGAAAAACTAAAAAATTTTATTCCCTGTTGAAAAGCCCGACCCTCCTTGCCAGTATAACACGAAAAAAACCCATCAAATAACGGATGGACTTTTTGCTATCGATGCTCCGGCGCGGCATCAGCCCTTCTTTAGAAGAGCAGCATTTCTCACGCTGGTCTTGATGTCTTTAGCCGGCAAATTAAAATATCCGATCACGAGGCTCGGAAACTCCTCTTTTAACATCCCAACAAGATTTCTGACCCCAATTGCCCTGCCTTTCGGTCTTCGGACAGCATGCAGATAGAGTGAAGGATCGAGCGACAAATTCCTCATCTGCACCTGGTTGATTCCAGTATTAGTAATAAGCGCTTTAAGCTTCTCCACTTCCTCCTCGCGGTCCGTGTATCCCGGGAACACCAGATAATTGATGCTCGTGAAAAGGCCGATCTTCTTCGCCGTTTTGACTGAGTCTAACACGTCTTCGTAAGTATACCCCTTGGGCCGGTAGTATTCATGGTAGCGCTCCCGGTCAACGGAATTCATGCTGACCCTGATGCTATCAAGGCCTGCGTCACGCATAGCTTTGATCCTGTCCGCAGAGAATCCATTAGTATTCAGATTTATTACGCCACGTGGAGTGGCATCGCGCATGAGTTTCACCGCTTTCACGAGCGTCTTCGTCTGTATGAGCGGCTCGCCTTCACAACCCTGGCCGAAGCTCACGATGGCGTCCTCCGCCTTCTTGAGATGCGGGACAGCGGCCTCGGCAATTTCTTCGGGCGCGGGAACGAATTGAATACGATCCTGGGACGACGGGCACTCACCTTCTTGGAGCGACAGGCATCCTATGCAACGCGCATTGCAGGAGGGTGACGAGGGAAGCGGTGCTTCCCATCGGCCCACAAAGATATTCTTGGCTGCGAAACAGTGGTAGAACATGGCACACTTTTCGAGGTGCTGCAAGAGCCGGTTTTTCGGGTAGGCAGCAAGCTTCTCCTTTACGAGCGGCCTAATCACGTCATCGTCATGAAGGCGTTGGTCAGCCTTTTTCATCCAAGCGACTTGCACCGCAGCTGCGTGAAAAGCTCCTTTGTACCATGCGACAGCAGTATAAGACCAGAGCGGGAGCAGCGGGTATGGCTGAAATTCTTCGTAAGCAGGTAGATACGTTCTCGTATATCCGGCCGGCAGGAAGGCCGACACTGCATAGGCGCCATCCACCACGACAGCCCCGCCCTTTTTATTGAACCCGATGGGCCGTCCCTTCGGGATAAAGAAAAATTTGCTCCCTTCGGGCAAGGGGATCAGGTCATCGACCGACAGCGGAAAAAAATCGCCGCCCGACATCCCACCTGCAATATAGTGAGGCTCGTCGTAGATCTCCCCTTCCTGATCAGCGATGAGCAGGACAGGCCGGTCTTCAACGGACTTTAGTCTGCTTCTCTTTTTTGCATCCGTTTTCGTCATTTACCAGCCTCGTCAGTAGTATGGTCTCACCCTCTTCATTTGCGTTTCATTATGTAGCGCGTTCATGTTTTCGATGTCAGCGAGGTTCCAGAAATATTTTCCCTGGGTTAAGAATATTGTTTGGGTCCAGGGCCTGTTTGATGCGCTGCATTGCGGCAAGCGCTCCAGGATCGGCTTCCAGGGGGAGATAAGCGGCCTTTGTTATGCCGATCCCGTGCTCACCGCTGATGCTCCCTCCCAGACGGAGCGTTGCATCAAAAATTTCTCTTACCGCTGCCTCAGCCCGCGGCAAATCCGCCTCCTCAACCATAATGTTTGTATGAATATTCCCGTCACCGGCATGGCCGAAATTCACGATCAGGAGGTCATGCAACTTCGCTATTTTCCCTATCTCCCGCAGGATCTCTGCGATCCTGCTCCTGGGTACCACGATATCCTCGTTCAGTTTTTTCGGCTTGATGGCATAGAGTGCTGGAGAGATCGAGCGCCGCGCTTTCCATAGGTGCTCCCGCTCCGCCGGAGATTCAGCGGGGATCACACGCAGAGCACCTGATTGCGTTAAGATGTCCGCAACGCGCCCGCTCTCACGTTCCGTGGACTCCGCGGCCCCGTCGACTTCCACCAGCACCATGGCCTCCGCTCCCTTTGATAGGTCTTCCTTCAAATAGGCTTCGACCGCGCGGAGGGCAGCTTGGTCCACCAGTTCGAGCGCCCGCGGCACAATTCTATTCGCCAGGATCCTTGATGCAGCACAGACCGCTGCATCCACACTGTTAAAAAACGCCGCCAATGTACTTACGCTCTCAGGCAAAGGCAGAAGCCTGACAATAATCTTCGTGACTACACCTAAGGTGCCTTCTGACCCAACGATGAGCTTAGTCAAGTCGTAACCAGCCACGCTCTTAACGGTCCGTGCGCCGGTGTTGATGATCTCGCCCGTCGGCAGCACGACTTCGAGCCCGAGTACATAGTCCTTAGTCACTCCGTACTTGACCGCCCGGAGCCCGCCGGCGCATTCGGCCACATTGCCGCCGATGGTGCAGAACTGGTTGCTCGCGGGATCAGGAGGGTAAAAGAGGCCCCTAGCTTCAACAGCGCGCTGAAGCTCACCCGTTACTACGCCGGGCTCTACAATCGCGAGAAAATCCTTTTCGTTGATCTCGATGATCTTGTTCATCCGCTCGAATGATAGCACAACGCCACCCTGCGATGGTACAGATCCTCCCGACATTCCGGTGCCCGCGCCGCGCGGCACGATGGGAAAACGTTCTCGGTTGGCAAGGCTGAGTATCCGCGAAACCTCGGTGGACTTAACCGGGCGCGCCACAGCCCAGGGGAGCGACTCCCGACCGGTGGCGTCGTAGGAATAAACGGCAAGTTCTTCTGGCGAGGTCAGAAAGTTGGCGGGACCAACGATCTTCGCAAGCTCCTTCAAGACTGATGGTTTAATTTCTCCGCCGGGAATTACCTTTTTGTATGGTAGGGGATGAGAGGCGGGGTTTGATTTTGAGATTAATTTTTGATATATTAAATTACGTATGTTGGCCTCCAAAACCTATAAATACCGTATCTATCCAACTGAAAAACGAATTCAGGGTCTGGATCATCCCCTTGAAATCTAGCGCATCCTTTACAACTCCTGCCGTGCGGACCGCCTGAATCATACCTGATTCACGACCCTTCAGTGAACCAGGAAACCTCGTCCGTGAGGACGAGGTAGTTCACGCATAGACGGTGTAGTCGATATCGGGAAATATATTGTCCTTGTATTCTATATCTCCAAGCCATGTTTCGTCAACACGGTTTCCCCTGATATCCTGATAGAGCCGGGTAAACCTGAGCACATGCTCCTTCGTTCGACCGACGGCGTATTCCACATGGCTCCCTGTCTTCATGATAAAAGCCCAGTCAGAGCTCTGCGCCAGTAGGAGTTCGCGCGCCGCCTGGTTCAGCGCGCGCCGAAGAAGGCCTTCGGCACGTGGATATGCCTGCGCCAGCTCAATCATGCGGTCCGCTGCCTTGTGCAGGTGGGGATAGATCCAGTCGTTCGAACTGTCTAGCCAAACTTCAGCATATCCCATTTGTCCCCAGCTCGACCCCGAGGGTGCTGCGATCTGTCCTTTGGGATTTTCCGCAAGGTACTCCATCGGCGTCATCAGGCGCACGGTGTCTTGGTCAAAAACGGTCTTGCGGATCAGGAAGTTGATCCACTCCGGCCCCTCGAACCACCAGTGGCCGAAAAGCTCTGCGTCATAGGGCGCCACGACGAGTGGTTTCCGGTCCTGAAAAAGGCCGGAGAGCCATTCGACCTGCTTCTCCCGGTTTGCAAGGAAGTTTCCCGCATGCTCTGCCGCACGGTCGATCGCCTCCCGATGGGAGTAGGGTTCTTTGTGGTCTGACTGCCCTGTGATCCGGTAGTACTTGATTCCGAGGTTTGTGCGCAGGCCGTCGGGATGGAGAAAGGGCTTCAGGTAGTCGAAATCGAGGTCAAAACCAACATCGCGATAAAAATCCCGGTACTGATAATCGCCAGGATAGCCCTCGATGGAACTCCAAACCTGTCTCGACGATTCAATGTCCCTCCCGAACGCCGCCACGCCCGATGGACAGAAGATGGGCGCGTACACGCCGTATTTGGGGCGTGGCGTCGCGTGGAATAGCCCGTGTGCATCGGTGAAAAAATAGCGGATGCCGGCATCCTTCAGGATCTCGTCAAGCCCCTCGTAATATCCGCACTCCGGCAGCCAGATGCCCTCCGGTGAACGGCCGAAGTGTTTCCGGTGAAATTCGACCGCGACCATGACCTGCGCCCGGACTGCCTTCGGATTTACCATGAGCGGCAGGAAACCATGGGTGGCTGCGGAAGTGATAATTTCGATCTTCCCTAGGTCCTGGAATTTCCGGAAAGCTTGTACGAGATTACAGTCATACTGGTCCTCAAACACCCTGCGCGCGTTCACGAAAAGCCTGCGGTACATAACCGCAAGGGAGTGGAATTCCGGTTCTGTTTTTGTGCGCTCGAGCTCCTGGTCCGCGAGCTTGATAAGTTTGCCGATATGCTTAAGGTAGCGCTGCTGCAGCAACGGGTCAATGAGCAGGGAGACGAGCGTGGGGGTAAAACTCATGGTCAGGCGAAAATCTACACCATCATGCACTAGTCCATCGAATACATTGATGAGCGGGATATAGGTCTCCGTGATGGCCTCGTACAGCCAGTCCTCTTCCAGAAACTGGTCATGTTCCGGGTGCCGTACAAAGGGCAAATGGCCATGCAGTACCAGGGCAAGATAACCCCGCTCCCTGCCCGTTGCAAGAGCGACCGGTCGGCCTCCAGAGGCTTTTTCCCCGGCCACAGGCTTAGCAATATTTTTCCCCGGTTTTTTCATTCAACCCCTTCAGACAAATAAAAAGTCCATCCAGAAACGGATGGACTTTTTAATTTTCAGTACGCGACGCGCATCACCCCTCGCTCGAGTTGACCGCTCTCATCATTGGGCTACTTCCTTCGGGCCTTCACCCGCTCTCGTGTAACAAGGCCGCGCGAGGATATTTCTTGCAGTCGCCGGCGCCTCATCATCTCCCATTCCTGAGGTCCACGGTGGGGAGATGAAGGCCCGCTCTGGAACCCCTCCGAATAGCCATAGAGCTTCCAGAATTCCTCGTCCGCAAGCATCCATTCTTCGTCAACCACATCAGAAACGCCGTCCCGCGGTATGGTTATGTAGTTAGACCGAACTAAAGGGAGAAAACGTCCCTCTGACGATAGCAGCCCGAGGTCAGCGCAAAATGAGTGGCCTGGACGTCCGAGATCGAGATACCAGTTCCCGCTCCGTTCGATCACTTCCTGGTCGAAATAGCCGATAGCGTTGCGGCCATCGAACTGCACCCCTGTGATGTCAAAAATCCGAATGCAGATTTTGCTTTCCCAGCCAAACCATGCCTTTTCGCGTTCAAGCCGCTCCGGAGTAGCTTCCCAATAGGCGTGGACCACGAAAGGGTCCCGCGCAATCAGGACGATCCTGTCTTCTCCGTATGCCTGGGGCAGTTCCCCGGGTCGCGCAGCCGCCTGCTGTCCTTCCGGTCCTGTATAATATTTCGCCTCGACAGCGCGCTCCTGGGCAAGAAGAGGTTCCTCAGCGCTCGGCGGTATCTTCCAATCATGGTTTGGAATAATCGGCTCGGGAAGCCCGCGGCCGGGTTTCCTGTCGGGAGCAGCGACCTTCCTCCCCGCGGCAGCCGGTTTCTTTGCCTCGGGCTGCTTTGCTTTCAACATCGTTTTGGATACTACCTTCCCGGACGCTGCTTTTTTTGCCACGGACTGGCTCTCCGCTGCTTTCGTCGCCGTCGCTTTTTTCGTTGTTGATTTTTTTAACGTTACATTTTTTGCAACCACTTTTTTTAAGGTGTTTTTTTTCGTATCTGCTTTCTGCCCAGCCCCGGCGTTAGTCATGAGTGCATCTATTATTTCAGCTTTTTTCGCCCTCGCAGGAAAAACTATCTTCATCTTTTTGGCAAGGGCTTTGAGCTCATCTGATACCATGGACAGCAGCTCGGTCTTTTTCATCTCAAACCCCCTTTTCCGGATATTAAATGCCTGTTTCTCTTGGACATTGTTAACTATAGCACAATCTGTCGCATTGTCAAACTGAATTCATCTCTTTTCCATCCCCGACCTTATGGACGTGTCATCCCTGCCGGAGAAGTTAAAGCCCCGAAGGCAAAGAGATTGTCTCAAGCAGCTCTTGCCAAAAAACTCGGCATCAGTAATGCGAGAATTGCCCAGATAAAGTCCGGAGTCGGCACAGCGAAAGAACCTGCGACGTACTTTTTAATATGCTGGTCGCTTTGGGGTACGATTATCGTGTGTTAACAAGAAAAGCAGCCTGACGCCGCGCACCACCCATTCCGACGCTGTTTTAATTGATTATATAACCTGGACGCTGTATGTATCGTAAGAAAAACCGGCAAAATACATCAATGGTTTCATGACGCTCTCGTGGTGAAATACAGATCCACTTCGACGATTTTTTCATACTCGGCCTCTGCTTATGGTTTAATTGATCGAGAGCGCCGCCGCTATTGAAGTCGTACTGTATAATTGAGCAAAAAATTCTTGATACTCTGAACCGCTTGCCATCACGTAGAATGTACTCACCGACCTGCCGATTCGTTTAATGCGCCGCAAGCCATCGTTTCTCATAACCTGACCGGTAAAGATATAAATTTTGTCACCCTTCTTGGCGGTAATCTTTACCTGTTCTCCTATGAGAAGTTTAAGCTTTGCTCCCCCTAAACGAAGGCCCTGGGGAGAAAAATCTAGGGTATATACTTGATTATCCGAATCGTTGATTGTGATTTGGAACTCACGGATCGGTCGATTCATGGAACGTTTGTTATGGCCGTAGATCATTATATCTATCTCCTCCTGATATTGGGATTCCGAGCTAAGAAAATCCCCACTAACGAGTCGTATGTATGAACTGCCTGATTACTGACGTGTGTATCAAAAAAGTTATTCATTAATAATTACTATAACAAATAAATTTTGGAATGTCAACAATTAGTTGTATATAGTAGATCTTGCTGATCGCCGCCTTTACGAACGTCCAAAGGAGAAAAGTTGACCCTTTGGCTCAGGTTCGATATACAAGAATTAAACGCGTCTGGCTTGTCGTTCAACTCAGTACTTTAAGTATTCTGTAACCATTTTCATCAAGCGCCAATGCGAACTTGTAGGTTTGATTGGAACGCACGATTGAGTGCGGAAACGGTAAGTTCGTTTGAAATATGTAGTCAAAAGTACGGGACTGAGGAAAGGCTCGCGAATAATAACGTATGCTTATATACATTGCTGGCGGGGGTATTCATGAAAGCGATGCAGTGACTCGGGATGATGGCTAGTAGCGACATGTTGATCAGGTTGTCAAAAAATTAAAAACAACCCGGTCTGCTATTGAGCGCAAGGCATTAGAAAGTGCTATCAAGCAGGTCAATATTGACCTGCTTGAAAAAAAAGCATCAAAAAGGATATAGGTAACACCCAGTTGACAAATCAGTATCTAATGTCTGGGAATCTGGCAAGAATAGGGCTTACAATTGTCTACTTTTTTCAATAAAACGGTGCGGATCTTGTTGCTTTGCAACCAGCGCCTCATATCCCCGCCCTGAAGAGACGGGGTTTTACGGCACATGTTGATAAAGAGAGGCGGCATTTTTCGTGAGGACGATTAGGATGCAGAGACAGAAGTAACGCTCCCGGAAAAAGTTTATTTCTTCTCCTCGTGATCTATCCTCGCTTTCAGGATATCACCCAATGACCCCATGTTCTGCGGCGTTTCCTTTGCCTGCTGATTATACTCATTTATTGTAGCAGCTTCTTCCGCCTCGGCGCGGCTGATCTCTGCAAGGGACAGCGACAGTTTTCTCTGGCCCGCGTCAACGGCCTCCACTTTTACTTCAACGGTCTGCCCCTCTTTGACCACTTCGCGCGGATGATTGATCCTTCTGCCAGCGCCCAGCTTGGAAATATGAATGAGACCGTCCACTCCCTCCTTCAGGGTTACGAAAGCACCGAAGGGGGCTAGACGGGAAACGGTTCCGGAATGGAAGGAACCAATCGGATAAGCTTCGACAACACGTTCCCAGGGATCGGGCATCGCATCTTTCAGGCTGAATGAAAACTTCCGGTTATCCCAGTCGAGCTTCTTAATGATTACTTCGACGGTCTGGCCCACGGAAAGGATGTCACTTACCTTTTCAGTCCTAGTCCAGGCAATCTCGGAGACCGGCAGCAGGCCCTCGATTCCACCGATATCCACAAAGGCACCAAATTTCTGGATCGAGGTCACGATCCCCTTCACCTTCACTCCTTCCTTTAGCGTCTCTTTCAATGCCGCTACCTTGTTCCGGCGCTCGTTCTCAAGAATCGCTCTCCGAGAGACTACGATATTCCTGCCCCCTTCGCTAAATTCAATGATGTTGAACGACAGGGTCTTGCCGATATAAGCGGTCTGCTGCTCTTCACGTCGCAAACCCATTTGAGAAAAAGGACAGAAGGCGCGCACACTGCCCGCTATCTTTATCTCAAAACCGCCCTTCATCTCCTTTACCACGTTCCCCTCCACGGGTATGCCGCTCTTCCAGGCGTCCTCAAGCTGGCTCTGCTTTCCCGGTCCTGAGCCGATTTTAGTGGTAAAATGCATCTCATTATTTCCTGCTGATACGAAGTAGGCTGTAACGGTATCGCCTTCCTTGACCTTCAGGTTCCCGGCCTCGTCAAGCATCTCCTTCTTGTCGAGATAACCCTCGCCTTTCCCGCCTAGATCGAGGAATATCCATTCCGATGAGATCTTAACGATCACTGTTTCTACCTTCTGACCGGGTTCAAGCTTGCCCTGCTTTTTAAAACTTTTTTCGAACATATCCGCAAAATTTTCTTCATTGTCCGGTATTTGTGCTGCTTGATTGTTGGTCTCCATAAAGTCCCTTTCGGCGTTATTTATAATCGTTTAACGAGGCAATGCTTCAGTTTGATGACTATTTCGCGCCAGTCCGCAAACTCGAATGTGTGAATTTTTCCCTCTGTCTATCGTCTACTACCTGCTGTCTACTGATTTACCGTCTCGCCGCTCCCTACCAGATCGTATTCCGCGGCATCTTTGATGGTGATATCAACAAAATCTCCCGGTACCGCCTCGGTCTCAGACAGGTACACCATGCCATCAATATCCGGTGCTTGAGTCGAAAGTCTGCCGATAAGGGTGATGTCCTCCATGCCGTCAATGAGCACGCGCTGGTTGGTGCCGATGAGTGTCTGGTTCTTCCTTAACGATATTTTTGCCTGCGTTTGCATGATTGCTTGGAGCCGCTCCGCGGCAATTTCCGCTGGGACCTGCGTTTTCAGACCATATGCCGCCGTCCCCTCTTCCGAAGAATAGGTGAAAACGCCGAGGTGCTCGAATTCAGTTTCCTTTACGAACGAGAGGAGACGTTTGAACGCGGCCCCGGTCTCACCAGGAAACCCGACAATAATCGATGTGCGAAGCGCAATCCCCGGAATGCGTTTTCGTAGTTGCTCAATGGTTGTGCGAATGTCCCGGGAGTCGCCACGCCGGTTCATTGCTTTCAGCACCTTGTCATCAAAATGCTGGATCGGTATATCGAGATATTTGCAGATCTTTTCTTCCGCGGCGATAACCTCCATGAGCGCATCGCTGATCCTGCCCGGATAGGCATACATGAGCCGCAACCATGCAATGCTGGGCACCTGCGCTAGCGCTTTTAGCAGCATGGGGAGGTCGGCTTCACCGTCACGATAGGCCGTTGAATCCTGCGCCAGGAGGATGAGTTCCTTCGCTCCTTCGTCTGCAAGGCTGCGCGCCTCGTTCAGAATAGACTCAAAAGGTATGCTCCTGAAATTCCCCCGGATAATCGGGATGGCACAGTAAGAGCACCGGTTGCTGCATCCTTCGGCGATCTTGAGATACCGGTAGTGGCGGGGCGTGGTGCTCAGGCGCGGAAGACCGTAAACCATGGCCGGGGCAGCGACCTGCAGCAGATGTTCTTTCCCGCCAAGCGCCTCCTTACAGATCGCTCCAATCCTACCGATCTCGGCAGTGCCCACCACTGCATCGGCCTCAGGCAGCTCCTTCAGTAATTCTTCCTTATATCGCTGTGCGAGGCAGCCGGCGATGATGACCTTTGCGCACCGGCCTGTCTGTTTCATCTTCACCGCGTCGAGAATGGCTTCGATGGATTCTTCCTTGGCTGGCTCAATGAAGCCGCAAGTGTTCACTACAATTACGTCAGCATCCTGCTGTTCCGACGTGATCTCGAACCCAGAGCTGGCCAACACGCCGAGCATCTGTTCGGCATCTACCTGGTTCTTGGGACAGCCGAGGCTGACCATGCCTATTTTATATGATTTCTGTACCACTGGTTTCTTTGATAACGGAGGAACGGGGGCAAAGTCACTATACCACTTGGCGCGAGCGCTGGCAACAGGGTATCCGTCAGAATCCTCCAGACATAGCCAAGAAGCCAGCCATTTTGTCGTTTGTTTCTCGCAGCCGCTTGGAGAGGGTCATAGTAAAGGACCAGAGAAGCTTGTACCCCAGGTCCCGGTCCATGATCAGGATTTTGTCCAGGTCCGTCTTGTCGATGGCAAGGACCTCAATATCCGTGTTGGCGATAGCATGGGCCGAGCGGGGGAAATTATCGATCAACGCCATCTCTCCGAAATAATCTCCCATCTTCAATACAGCCAGGGCCTCTTCGCCGATGTTCTGGATGAATTTGCTTATTCGCACCTCTCCCTTGATGATCAGGTAGCACCGTTTACCGGGATCGCCTTCGAAGAACATTGCGGTGTCCTTGGCATAGACCTCTTTTCGTGTGATCTTCTGGATTTTTTCCAACTCTGCCATCGACAGATTTTCGAAAAGGTGGATTTTCTTGAGCAAATCAAGCATGACGCCTCCGTCAGATATAAGTCCGGTCCATTTCAAACACGTTCTGGATGAGTTCCCCTGCCTTCTTAGCGGCCGAGCGTCGCGCCGATTGCCACCACGTCAACCCGGCGCGACGCCAGATGGAACTGTTGGTCCCTGCATATTTCCCAGCGCCGCCTTGATCATTCGTCGCTGCTTCTGCAGAGTCACGGCAGGTCCGGAAGCGATGCATAAACTCATCGTCCTTGACTTGACCAATCATATTCCAGACCGCCATGTCTTTTGTACTGTCTAGCTATCTCTATTTCAAAGTCAATGAATCATTTAAAAGATAGAGCAGCGAGGATACCATATGATACAATCAAAAGCAATCCGGATTAATTAGCCGTGTCAAGCCAAAATAGAAATGTCCAGTTTTTATAGAGCAGTGATATATTGCACCCGTTTTCTTCTCTTTGAGAGAAAGAGCTTCCCCCAAGGATGCTTGGCTGGCGGAAGCCATGGTTTTTTCTACTGCGACAACGATCGGCAGCTGGGGTGCCTCGCGGCCAGATTCTTCGTTATTTCCTGGAAGCGCTGACCTTGTCCATTGGATATTATGTGCACGGTGCCGTCAAGCCGTTCTTCCACCGTGACTTTCTTCGCCTGAGTTGCTCGCTCGATCTGATAAAGCGTGCAATCATGGGCAATGGTGAAGTCATTCTTGACCGTACACTTTTCTTTGATACAGAGAATACGATTGAGTCCTCTGCCGTGAGTACGTACGGGCCGGTGCAGATCGGCTTCCGAATTCCAATATCATACGCATCTGCACTTAGTATCATGTCTCATAAATAAGTTGAATAATTAATTAATCAGCCAATGCTATCATGGATTATGTTCTATGAAAGAAGAAAATCCATGGGAACAATCCGGCCGAGACCGCCAATTATACTTTCCCAAGAGGAAAATGAACAATTGAATTCGATCGCCAATTTTCGGTCCTATCCTACAGCCTTGTCAGTCGCGCTCGCATCATTCTTATGCACAACAGCTGATTCAATTTTGGAAAAGGTCATACTACTTTGTTAACGTATTTCTGAGACGCAACATTAGTACTTATTACCACAAAATACAAAATGCCTGGTAATCGCTGGCTTTTTTACAAGCAACCATCTCGGTTCGATCCATGCGATTTCAGTCACTCACGGTAAGGAGACCTATCGTATGTAATCCTCTAATTGTCGCCCCACCTTAGGATTGAGTCTGTACACAATCTGCAGTTCCCTGTCAACAGCTTCTTGGTTTCCTTGTTTTGAATATGCGATACATAAGTTGAAATGCCCTTCAGTACGGTCAGCAATCCGGTCATACGCGTTTTCCAGAAGACGAATAGTTTCTGCGAAGCGACCAACTCGATTGTAGGCTACGGCAAGGTTTATAACTGCATCGGTATCAGTAGGCTTGAGCGTGATTGCCCGAGATAAGTAGTTTATGGCCATAATGTTGTCTCTAAGTAGAAGATAGGTTAGTCCCAGGTTGTAATAGGCCTCAGGATTGTTTGGTCTGTTTGTTATGGCCTGTTCCAGCACTGAAATGGCCTCATTGGGTCTGTCTAAATCGTTTAAGGCAGCTCCCAGATTGTTCAAAGCTAAATAATAATTAGGGTTGATCGCGATAGCCCGCTCATACATTGATACAGCATCTATAAGCCTTCCCGATTTATTTAAGGAAAGACCCAAGTTGTAATAAGGCCGGGCAATTGCCGGGCTTTTGAACGATGCATCCTGCCATAGAGAAATTGGACTCTGCCAGATCCGATCGCGCAGAAAAGTTAACAGACAGAGGACTATGACAAGAGACGAAGCGATAGAGAGGACAACTTTCCTGTTTAAGGAAAATCTGCGTATAGCGACCGAGCCAAGCGAAACAACGGCGATGATGATTCCAACGGAAGGGAGATAAAGCCGGTATTCTGCAGATAGTTCGCCAAGGGGGATAATGCTGGACTCTACAGCGAGAGTTATGAAAAACCAGAAGATTCCGAAAGAAACTGTCCTGTATTCAAGAGCTTCGCCAGTTCGACGTGACCGCCACATACCATATCCAGCGCATGAAAGTAGCGTTAGAATCAAGAACAGGGAACCCAGTACAGCTGGTGATGCCAGCGAATTCTGAACAGGGATGTCATGGTCTATGTTCTGGCCATAGGGAAGTATAAGCAATCTGAGATACAAGTTGATCACCCGAAATTGTGTCAATAGATAGTCAAAGCGGGATATGTGATTAACATCAGCAGCGGTAATGGTTCGCATAGTGCTATCGAGAGAACTCAGGCTTCCTTGTTGGATAAAGACCAGAAGCGGGATAATAGGGATGATCAGCACGTACGGCCACAGCGCATGTAGCCTCTCGCGCCATTTGCTCTTAAAAAAGCTAAACTCGTACATGGCAACGACGAATGGCAGGGTGAAGGTAAACTCCTTGGTTAGCATGCCTGCAACTGCGGATAAGATTGCCACTATCTTCCAAAAAATTTGCGAGCTGCGATCCTGAGCGGTACGTGACCGTATGTATGAAACTATGGAGAGCAGTGAAAAAAAAGACGCCAGCACTACAAAACGCGACGTGATATAAGTCACCGCGTGGGTCTGGATCGGATGGCAAAGAAAGAGTAGAGCTACAAAGAGCGGGATGCCGATTGATGCATCGCCATCCGGTTCCGCAGGATGGAATGTCGAGACTTTAAAGATGTGAGTCGCTATCAGAAAGACCATCCAAGCGTTCAGGATATGGAGCAACAAGTTGACAACATGATACCCGAAAACATTCAGGCCATGAACGTTGTAATTGACAGCCAGAGTTAGGTAGCCAACGATGCGGGTCATGAAAGCGAAACGCAAAGCGGGGGAGAGAGGACTCGCGGTGGCTGTCTCGCGAGGAGAGAGGAAGTAATGGAAGTCCTTGATGACCGGATTGGTAACTACATACATGTCATCATCAAACTGGAATGGTACTTTGAAGCTGTTAGAATATACCACTACTCCGAGCAGTGCAATACCCAGGAGCACTAAGAGGGCCCTTTTCTGCAGCAGTTCAATCATTTTTCTTCCATTTGAAGAGAGGGGAAGTACGATGTCAGATTGTATATATAAGTCTAGAGTTTCGAGCGAGCAACACCGCATTATCGTTCTTTTATATAGCTTCTAGATGGCCTTTTTGATATTTCCGCATCGATGCGGCTGTTTCAGGCACTTTTGGCGGTCTGAATTTTCGGGACTTCCTGTTCCACCAGTCCCTGATCGGGAAATGGCCGAAAATCCAGACCAGTCCCGACCAATCAAGTCTTGACTTCTACGAACACCACATAGCCTTCAGCAAGTGACAAGGCAGGTCTCGTCGTCTCGTCGGCAACTCCGCTCCAGAATTTTATATCCCTTTGCTAGAAGGTGTGCTGCCCAGCCTTCGCCTTCCATGCCGGGAAGGGTGTGAATCAGACTTACGGCTGCCCTCCCTTAAGCATCCGCGCAACCGGGTTGAAGGTTCTACGGTGCACCTCGCAGGGACCGTACTTCCGGAGAAGCTCAAGGTGCTCGCGGGTACCGTATCCCTTGTGCCGCTTGAAATTGTACCGGGGATGTTGCTCGTGCAGCTTCAGCATCAGCCGATCCCTTGTAACCTTCGCGAGAATGGACGCGGCCGCAATACTGTGGCTGCGACAATCTCCTTTAATAATACCATTTTGCGGAAGCTTAACGTGCGGAAGAGTTAGAGCATCGATGAGCAAGTAGTCCGGTGAAGGGGCAAGATGCTGAAGAGCGCGTTCCATGGCGATGATGGTCGCCTGGAGAATATTCACTTCGTCGATGGTCCGTTCATCGGCAATTCCGATGCCGAAACATACTGCCTTTTCTCTGATCACATCAAAGAGCCGGTCGCGTTCTTTTTCCGAAACCTGTTTGGAGTCTGTCAGCCCTGGGATCAGGAGTTCATTCGGAAGTACCACGGCAGCGGCGGCCACCGGCCCCGCAAGCGGTCCCCTGCCAGCTTCATCGATTCCCGCGATGCAAAAAAAACCCGATTCCCGCGCTTTCCGCTCAAACAATAGCGAATCGCAGAGAAGCTCTCCAGAAAACAGGTCATCGCGGTCTGGCTGGGCATCCTGCTGGCGTTGCCGGCCACGGGTCATGGGAACCTCACCGAAAAAAAGCATCACAAAACCCAAAGCTAGACGATATCGCGTATGGTGAAAAAGGAATGCCAAATGGCCAAGCTTCTCAGAAAAGGCGTTACTTGATATTCCTTTGCGTCAAGGGCTTTGTTCTTTTAGCCGGTCTCAGACTACTTCTGTTCCGCCGCATCAGTCTGCGTGGCGCCTGCCACTGAAGCAAGGGCCCGTTCCTTTTCCTTGATCCTGGCCGCTTTGCCGCGCAGTTCTCGAAGGAAGTAAAGTTTGGCTCTGCGGACCTTGCCTTCCTTTGCAAGCTCAATCTTGTCGATCATGGGCGAATGGAGCGGAAAGAGCCGCTCTACGCCGACGCCGTAGGAAAGTTTCCTGACGCGGACGATTTCGCGCGAACCCGCACCTTGTCGGCCGATCACGACTCCCTCGAATACCTGGATTCTCTCCTTGTCCCCTTCGATAACCTTCGCATGAACGCGGATGGTGTCACCCACGCGGAAGTTCTGGAGCTCTTCTTTAATCTGCGCCTTTTCCAAAGACTGAATGATGTTCATGTTAAACCTCCCTTAACAATCCGAAACTGAATCGAAAAATAAATATCGAAATTGAAACGATTACAGCTAATTTTCCGTAATTCTAAGTTCTGCGAGTATTTCCTTGTCCTCATCGGTCAAGTCCGCGGTTGCGAGCAGCTCAGGCCTTTTTACTAGCGTTGCCCTGAGGGCCTCGCGGCGGCGCCACTTCTCGATTTCGGCATGATTGCCGGAGAGTAGCACGTCAGGCACCGGTCTGCCACGGAACTCAGCGGGTCGCGTATAATGCGGATGATCGAGCAATCCATCGCCGAAAGAATCCCGGTACGCTGATTCCTCGTCGCCCAGAACGCCGGGTAGAAGCCGGGCCGCCGCATCGATCACCACGAGCGCCGCAAGCTCTCCTCCGGTCAGGACATAGTCGCCGATAGAGAGTTCTTCTTCCACAAGGGCTTCAATCACCCGCTCATCGACGGCTTCATAGTGTCCGCAGATCAGAACAATCCTGCGCTTCTCCTCGGAAAGCTCTTCCGCCCTGCGCTGATTCAAAACTCTGCCCTGGGGAGAGAGCAGGATCGTGAAAAACTCTTCTCCCCGATAGTCAGCCTTCATCGCCTCGAAGGCTTTGAAGATCGGCTCGGGCTTAAGCACCATGCCCGCCCCGCCACCGTAGGGGCTGTCATCCGCGGTTTTATGTTTATCATCGGCATAATCCCGGATGTTTCGGACTGTGACTTCCAGAAGCCCTTTTTCTCGGCCTCGTCTGAGAATGCTCTCGTTCAGTGGACCCGCGATGATGTCGGGAAAGAGCGTGAGCACTTCAAAGTTCAGTCTTCGCATAGGAGACGGGACCGTGTACCCTATTCCAGCAGGCCTTCCAGCATGCGGATGGTCATCCGCCTTGCCTTTTTGTCGACCTGCCTGATTACTTCCTTTGTGGCGGGAACGTAGATTTCCTTCCTGCCTTTTTTCAGTACATAGACATCGTTGCTGCCGGTTTGAAAAATGTCGGCAATCGCGCCAAGCTTTTCTCCGCTCTCGGAAACGACTTCCATTCCTATGAGCTCGAACCAATAATACGAACCATCAGGGAGCGGGATCGTTTCCGCTTCGGGTATTTTAAGGAGCCATCCGTTGAGGACCCTGGCTTTCTCGGGTGTATCATAGCCGGCGAAGAGCAGGTATATTGCGTCTCCTGCATTTCGCGCCGACCGAACCTCACAGACAATTTCCTTTCCTGCCGGTGATACCAAATAGACACGGCGAAGGTCACCGAATCTCTCGGGAAAATCGGTCAGAGGCTCGATCTTCATTTCGCCTTTGACGCCGAAGGTCTTGATCACTTTGCCGATGGTTACGAGCATGGCTCTTTAGCCGACATGTCGCGCCTGCGCGCCTGCAAGGAATTGTTACTTTGCCTCGGCGTGCTGCTTCATGACCCCGACCTTAGAGAGCAGGGTCTTTACCGTATCGGACGGGATAGCGCCTTTCTTAAGCCAATCGAGGGTCTTTGCCTGGTCGACCTTAATCTCAGCCGGTTTCTTAAGCGGATCGTAAGTCCCGACCATCTCGATAAAACGGCCGTCTCTCGGCGACCGCGAATCCGCCACCACCATCCGATAGTAGGGCTTCTTGTGGGTCCCCATCCTTTTGAGTCTGATTCTTACAGACATTGTTTCACCTCTTTCGCTGAATAATAAACTACGAATCGTTAATCTCAAAATAAAATTGAAATGTTACTAAATCACCGGTCCGCTGAACGAACACAGGGTAAAACTTTCCCTCTAATTTATGTATCCTTGCTCATCCACCTGCCCTGCCCGTTTGCGAAACCCGTGGTTCCCGATTTATCTAAAACGGCATCCTGCCGCCGAACATCCTAGACATCTTCCCCATCTTACCGCTCGTCATCGATTTCATCATCTTGCGCATTTCAGCGAACTGTTTGAGAAGGCGGTTTACGTCCTGGACCTGGGTACCGCTGCCCTTCGCAATGCGGGCACGGCGGCTTCCGTTGATCACTGTATAATCGGCCCGCTCTTTCGTGGTCATGGAACTGATGATAGCGTCAACCTTCGTTAGCTCCTTCTCGTTCAGCTGCGCGTCCGGGAGCTTCATTTTGCCCATGCCCGGGATCATACCCATGATCGACTCAAGCCCGCCGAGCTTCTTTACCTGCTTCAACTGGTTGCGAAAATCGTCGAGGTCAAAGGAGTTCTTCTTGAGCTTCGTCGCGAGCTTCTGCGCTTCTTCGCGGGAAACTGTCTCCTGGGCCTTTTCGATGAGTGACATCACATCGCCCATACCGAGAATGCGCGATGCCATCCGGTCGGGATGGAATGCTTCAAGGGCATCGAGCTTCTCGCCCATGCCCACAAACTTGACCGGCTTGCCGGTCACTGACCGCACTGATAGCGCAGCCCCACCCCGGGCATCGCCGTCGAGTTTGGTCAGAACCACACCGTCGAACCCGAGATCCGCATCAAACTTGGCCGCTATGTTCACGGCCTCTTGGCCCGTCATGGCATCAGCCACGAACAGGACCTCATGGGGCTTTACCCCGGCCTTAATCTTACGGAGTTCTTCCATAAGATGTTCGTCAATCTGGAGGCGGCCAGCCGTATCAAGGATCACAACTTCATAAAGCGATGAAGCTGCCTTTTTTACAGCTTCGCGGCATATAACGACGGGATCTTTCTCCGTCGATTCAAAAGCATCAACCCCGAGCTGTCTGGCCAGCGTGACCAACTGCTGGATGGCAGCTGGTCTTTGCGTGTCAGCCGGCACCAAGAGGACTCTGCGGCCGTCCTTCTTGAAATTTCTAGCCAACTTGCCCGACGTAGTCGTCTTGCCTGAGCCCTGCAACCCGACCATCATGATGACCGTCGGAGGGTTTGGAGAAAGATAGAGCTTGGCCTGAGTTCCGCCGAGAAGCGCCACGAGTTCATCGTGGACGACCTTAACTACCTGCTGGCCCGGCGTCAGACTGCCGAGAATCTCCTCGCCAACGGCTCGCTCCTGTACGCGCCCAATAAAGTCCTTGACAACCTTAAAGTTAACATCAGCCTCAAGGAGCGCAAGGCGCACCTCGCGTAGCGCCTCTTTGACATCATCTTCCTTAAGGACTCCCCGGCCGCGAAGCTTCTTGAAAACAGACTCTAATTTACCACTTAAGGAATCAAACATGAAAATCACCCAGTCGGCAAAGAATATAGAATATATAAGATAAAACCATTGTTGTCAAGGATTTTCTCTCGCCATGTCTCTCAGTATCCCCCTTGATGCCGACAACATTTTCCGATATTCGGGAGGATTTTACCACACAAAAATAGACGCAAAATAACCTCGATAGTTTATAAAACCTGTCCTTGAATACCCGGCAGTTCTACTGATCACCCGAGGAAAAACCAGTCAAATGACCGGTTCTTGTGTTCGCATTCATTCTGTACTGCTACTTAGGTCGCTCTGCCATTTTGCAGGAAAGTGAGTTATAGTTCACCAATTTTTTTTCTTTGCTTCAGAATATTTGATATCCGATGTACCATGCCGTCACAAACAGCTCTTATGCAGCAATCGTCGCCAATCGCCCGAAAGGCCCTGATGAAAATTAAATTTCTGATGCCATGTCAGACACATCCAAAATAAAATTTGTGTAATTGCAGGGGGGAACCTCAGTCAGGTCGAGTGGCTTTGTCGAAGACCAATTTTCCCGAAGGAAAACATCCCTGTGAATAAATTTAACAGTATCTTTGAACAGATTCTATAGATATTTCCACATCAGAATTTTATAAAAACGTTTTGGGAGACAAAAAGCCGAGAGGGGACAGCTCGAGGCTGGTTCTTTTAATTGACATGTCTACGGAAAAAGTTTAGACTTTTTTTGGTAAGGTATTTTCAGGCTCCCGTGTTACAGAACCAGGGGGCATTCCTATGGAATTTCGCTTATTTCAGAACCACTAGCGTCATGTAGTGAGTAAGAGCGTGACATTGAGAAACATGAAGGAACCAATCGTAAAGCAACACTTTCATTATTCATCGCGATTGACTGGGATTGCCGATTTCCTGAACAGTTGGCGTCCAATAGTCTGGGCAACATTGTATGTAGGTATCGCCTGCTCTATCCAATTTTTCATTATCAATGCTCCTGTCGATTTAGACTCGGCCTACCATGCTGCAGTTGGACGTCTCATACGGCAATACGGAATACTCCACAACTTTCCGTGGACACCGTTCAGCTGGCTCTCGGATCATTATGCCGACAAAGAATTGCTTTTTCACTTGCTTTTCGTGCCATTTGCCGGCATGGACTGGATCCTTGCAGTAAAAATCGTAGGCACACTGATTGGCTCTGCACTACTTTTTACGATGTATACTGTTCTTCGAAAAGAAGGTGTGCGTTTTGCCGGGTTGTGGGCTATATTCCCGCTTGTGACCGCCGACGTTTTCCTCTGGCGTTTTGCACTAGTTCGTCCCCATCTCATTTCTATCGGGCTTGCTCTTGTCGTCCTCTGGGCTGCCGTGAACAATCGACGGATGGTCGTGATGATATTCTCGGCGATATATCCGTGGGCTTATGTGGCATGGCTACTTCCCGTTGTTCTCGCTGCCATTTCCGAGGCCGCCGGGATGCTCTCCGGAAGGAAATGGCGCTGGGGCATCATCACTGCTGCACTAATCGGTACTATCCTAGGGATAATTCTCCATCCAAATGCGATGAACCTTCTACGTTTCACTTGGATACAGATCGTCGATGTGCTAATCAATACTGCCTGGGCTAGCAGAAAAGGATTCGAGCTTGGCCCAGAATTTGAACCGTTTACGATCGCTCAATGGGCACGCTGGCTCATCCCCAGTGTCATAATGGCTTTAGCTGCCATTGTTCTAGCATGGCGCAACCGGCGGAACGACATAACATCACTTGCATTTGCACTTAGTGCGCTCATTTTTTTTGCCCTTACTATAAAAACAGCCAGATTCGCTGAGTATTTCATCCCTTTCACCATCATAGCCTTCTCCCTTGCTGCGCGTTCCATTTCGTGGAAGTTTCTTCCTGCTGTCGTGTTTGGAGCCACTCTTCTCTATACCTGTGTTCCACTTTATGAAACGATCCACGGTTTGGGATCCTACGAAAACCGCTTGCCACCTGCGCTTGTGTCTAAACTCCAAAAGCTGGTTCCACCAGGAAGCCAGATATTTACAACAGAATGGGGATATACTGGGCTGCTTATGATGGCACTTCCGGATCGCCGATTCATCGTCGCTCTTGACCCGACATTTTTCTATATGAAAGATCCGGCGTTATATCGCCTCTGGTACAATCTTCCCCGAGAAGCCCCTTCTGATGCGGCTGAACTGATCCGGCACTATTTTGGAGCCCGTTTTGTGCTCTCCTTCGTGGACGGCAGATGGGACGAATTCTACAATAAACTTGCCTCAGATCCCAAGGTGCGGATGCCGCTCAACAGTGACTATTGGTTACTCTTTGATCTTGGTGAGCCGCACTCATTACCGCCCGGCTCAAAATAGCAAAAATTAATAGTTTTGGGAGAGATGGGTAAATTGTCTTGTTGACAAAATTTAAAATTCAGTTCTCATCAGAACTGTCCAAAATAAAATTTGATTAATGCAGGGTAACCTCAATCAGGTCGAGTTAGTTTGTCGACGACCACTTTCCCAAAGAGGACATCCTCGTGAATAAACTGAACAGTATTTTCGAACAGATTCTACAGATATTTCCGCATCAGGACATTGCAACAGCGGTTCGGGAGACAAGAACCGAGAAAGGTGTAAAAGGATTCCGTTGCTGTAGCCAGTTCGTCGCGATGCTGTGCTATCAGCCGAGCCAAGCACACTCGCTGTGGAATATATGCAGAGGTGTAGCGATATGCCACAAGCACAGGGAAAGTCTCTCCGCCAAGCTGTCGCGGGCATATCGATTCCGCCAGGTCAATTTCGTTGCTACGCGGCCTTCCGCCGTTCCGATGCATGCATTCTGGCGTCGATATATTCCTTCAACGCTACGGCATTATTGAAACGTTCTTCCTTTGATGCGAACAGCAATGATACAGTGTCTTTCCGAGCTGCGTTGATGATTCCTTCCACCATTTCCCGCTTCCCCCGCAGTTCTGTAAAGAACCGGTTCTTGAACTCGCCCCACTTCTTCGGGTCATGATTGAACCATTTCCTGAGCTCATTGCTCGGAGCGATATCCTTTATCCATTCATCGATCTGAGCGCCCTCTTTTTTAAGCCCTCTCGGCCATAGCCGGTCGATCAAGATACGTTTTCCATCATCCTTCGACGGATGATCATAAACTCGTTTGATCTTTATCATGACAATCACCTCCCCACCCCTTCTGAAAGACAAGTACATAATGCAAGAATGTTTACCAAATCTTTTTGTTCTATGCTACACGAACCGAAATAATATTTCATAATACAATAGCCCCCGTTCAGTATCATGAACTAATGCTCAATACCAAGCCCCTCAGTCTCTATCCTAACGGTAATTGCGATCTTGTAGAGCATGCTCAGAATCAAAAGTCCTATAGCCCAGATGCCGATCGTGATCCATATCTCGGGAAGCGTCGGCCAGTAGGTGCGTACTTCGTTCATGGGGTTTGGAATGAATCCGCCGACAACAAGCCCAAAGCCTTTATCTATCCAGAGGGAGATAAAGAGTAAGATGCAGGAAATGACAAGCGATCCCTCATTTTTCCGCAGAGAGGGAATGAGCAGCATCAGAAGCGATAGGACTGCGAAGATTGACGAAGTCCACATGAAGGGAACGAGCTCACGATGACCCTCAAGACCAACATAGAGATACCTGAACGATACAGTATGCTCCGGAATGCTGCTGTAGAAGGCCGTAAAAAACTCCAGTCCGAGGAAAAAGACATTTGCGAACATGGCATAAGTAACGATCTTCCCTAGCGCCTGGATCGGTTCCTTCCCGGAATCGAATGCTGTCAGTCTTCGAACGATCAGGGCCAGGATGACTAGAAACGCGGGTCCGGCGGCAAATGCCGACGCCAGGAAGCGGGCGGCCATGATAGCGCTGAGCCAGAAGTACCTGCCTGGAAGACCGGCGTACAGAAATGCCGTAACCGTATGAATGCTGATGGCCCAAGGTATGGACAGATAGATGAAAGGCTTTATCCATGCAGGCGGCGAAACCCCTTTCCGGTCGGCGCCCAAGGTGACCCAGCCGATCAGGAGGTTCAGAACAAGATACCCCACGAGCACAATCATGTCCCAGAACATGATGGAACTCGGGGTGGGATGCAAGATCACATTCATGATCCTCATGGGCTGTCCCATGTCTACGAAGATGAACAGAATGCACATCGTAACCGAGGAGATTGCAAGGAACTCGCCGAGAATTACGATTTTGCTGAACTTTTTATAATCGTGCAAGTAATAGGGGATGACGAGCATCACCGCCGATGCAGCCACACCCACAAGGAATGTAAACTGACCAATGTACAGCCCCCATGATACGTCTCGGCTTAAGCCGGTAATGCCCAGTCCATAGGTAAACTGATGTACGTACTCTATAAATCCGTTCACTGCAAGGATGGCCAAGAAAATGAGCCATGACCAGTATTGCTTACTTCCTGCAAATGCTTTTTCAAACATGTTCCCATCGCTCCTTACCCATCATCAGTAATCAGCTTGGCCTTTTTGAGAAGTCGGAGCGTCGTCTGCCTTTCTTCTTCGGCCCTGGCATAAAGAACATTCTCGCGGCATCGTGCATAAATATTGAAGGCATACAGGACCACGTCGTCGACAGCATAATCCCACGCTGACAGTTCATCGCTCACACTCGGGTCGGTTAGTATTTCATTTCCGATCACCGTTCGGACAGCGTTCTTTATTGCATGAATGAACGACACAGCCTGAGAAGCCGTGAAATCACTTGCAGCCCTTACCCTTATCATCTCGTCTAAAAACTGTGATACGTCGTTCGGAATGCTCCCCTTCTGCAGCGCGTCGAAAAGCCGACCTAGACCCTCTTCCAGGTCGAATCCCATGGACTCCACAACAAGGGCTTTCTGCTTATCCCGAAAATCAGCTGTGGCTCCCTCGGGAACCGCGAGCGTCGCATCAAACCATGCCTTCAGCACGGCGGACTTCTTATCTATAATACGGGGCTTAAGGTTCATGTTCTTTATACGGGTGACCCCAGCCGAAGGGCCTATTCAGCATTGTACCCACTCACTCCTGTTTTTTTGAGCGATGCAAGCGGTATTGGTAATCCAATCCACCCTTGCCAAGGACCGTCACTCGATCAGCGTATGGCCGAGCTTTTCCAGGCTGTTTTTCGTAATCCTGTCGAGTTCTTCATCCGGCATCTTTGATGGATTGAAAACAACCGCAATCATCTTGTTTTCGACCTCAATCGACTCGATTCCATCCAGATGGCCGATGAACCTGCGCAACGCTAAGGCGCATTCATCGCAAAATTGTTCTTCTACTTTAAACGACCGCTTTTCCATATTAGCTGACCTTCCCTTCATCGTGCCTTTATCTTGAGATAATCCTCAATCAAAATTGCTGATAGATGTACTCCCTTCGCTTATGCAAAACTGCCATTCTGCCTGATGAAACGAATTCGTTTTTTTCACTTTTTCTCATCGCCATATAATAAGAAACACCTGATCTTGCCCCTCAACCCGCTCACAATTTATCGAATCACATTCAGATGCTGCTGAATGTAAGCCAATTTGTGCCTGAGGCCATTCCTTACCTGCGGCTCCGCCACCTTCGCACCGTCAAGAAGGACTGTATAAACAATGCGGGAAGACCGGAGAATCATGTGAAAGTATGAGCTATCGTCCGCGTAGAGATAAGCATCATCGGCGTGGTAAAGACTGGGGTCTATCGTTTCCTCTCTCCCGAATAAGCGGGGAGACGGTTCGGGAATCATACGGGCAAATAGATTTCGTGCCTGCTCGATTGTTGACGAGATGTTTACTAAACACAGATATTTTACTTTCGCACCCTCGGGGCTTATCAGAATCGTGCCGTACAATCCCCTCAAACCGAACTGCTCGGTGTACTTTTTAAAAAAAATATAGTGCACATGGTCCCAAGCCACTTCTTGCCTATAGTTTTCGATGGGGAAATACTCGATCTCACCAGGGAAAAAGAGGTATTGCCGCTCTGCAGGGGTGATTTCCGTCACCTCTGGACAGCCTGTAATCATAACCAGCAAAAAAAGCAAGAATACCTGTGATCGCATATATTCATCCCTCATCCGGTTTCATCTCCGCTTCCGGCCGCGTTCAGCCTCGAGGAGATACAACGTGAACTACGAAGAGACCTTCTCCCGGAGGCTCATGATGAACTCCGCTGTTTCGATGATCTTTTCGCGGAGCCCGCTCTTTCCAGGTGGAAGGTTAAAAGCGGAACCTTTTTATGACTCTTTCCCATGAAAGGGGTCGCATGAAAAAGCTTTCGTAGTCACTTTTCCCCTTTACTAAAATTCTACCACTCTTGTTGTAAAGCATTATTCAGAATAGAAACGTCTCAGGGAACAGTATGTTATCTTCTTCGTCGGGCGGACTATGATTGTTCGGAGAACGTCCGGGACATCGGTCTTTAGTATAAAGTCGGATGGAAATTTCCTCGGTCCTACAGCATTGTCAAGATTTGTCACGACCTATTTGAGGGTCGTGAGATAATAAAAAAGTACTGTATAAGTCGGCAAATTGGAATTGCAATAATAATCATCGATTACTCAGTGCCATTGATATAGAACAGCAGAAAATTTCCCTCATCACTATGTTGTGCATTCCGAGGCACAGGATTATTTTTTGTAAAAAGGTGCGAATCCTCTTCTGAGCGTATTTTCACTTATACTCACAGGATTCATGAACTGAAGAAGATAATCGGGCCCGCCGGTTTTTGACCCCACACCTGACATGCCGAATCCTCCGAACGGCTGCCTGCCCACGAG
>Ga0335081_10002648_pt1 | contig 28178 bp, 25 predicted proteins | sample Lox_Sample_35_FD_206713 | JGI IMG/M metagenome (GOLD analysis project Ga0335081, IMG submission 206713) | Soil microbial communities from Loxahatchee National Wildlife Refuge, Florida, United States - Lox_Sample_3.5 | ecosystem: Environmental > Terrestrial > Soil > Wetlands | place: USA...
TCGGTATCGTGGTCGTGCCCGAAGAAGAAGGAGCCGGCAAGAAGGATGAATGACGCGAGTGCGATGGCAATAAAGATCAGCACGTGGCCTCCAGGCTATTGGACAGACGCCGGTCCGCGGGAATGCAGGGAAGGACGGGGGTGCATCGGCGACAGAATGTACCGCATACCCGCGTGGATTGCAACACGCCGGACCGACCCCGGGCGGAATCGCCGCGACGCGTCAACCGAAACTGCAGTGGACGATCCACTGTATGCGCAGCGCGTCGGAGAGCATGCCCGTGATCCGGTCCCGGAACGGGAGGCGAAGTCCCGCCTCCCTGAAGTACAGATGCTCGCACACGACGCGTATCCGGGAATCCCAGGACGAGAGCTCGGCGGCGGTTTTCAGTCCCCACCTGAGCGGGGTCCCCTCTCCCAGCCCCCCCGCGCGCAGGACCAGCCTGTTCGCCGCTTCCACCCCCCGGGGAGACGCCGCGTCAAAGACGACGGCGCACCCCGGGAACCGATCTGCCAGCCTCACGAAGAATTCCCGGACGTCGTGAGCTTCATAATAGTAGAATACGCCTGCCGCGACGAACATGAGCCCGCGACCGGCCGGCACATTCGCGAACCACGCGTCGTCCTGGAACGACGACGCGATGAACGTTCTCCGCGGGGATTCGTCAATGAACTTTCTTCTCAGCGCGATGACGTCCGGCAGGTCAAGATCAAACCAGCGGACGCTCCCGTTGTCGACCCGGTCGAACGTCGTGTCCATGCCGCAGCCGATGTTGACGACCGTGCCATCGGGCGATGTCCGGAGGAATTCCGCCACGCAGCGGTCGACGAGGAGGCTCCGCGCGATCCAGGCGTGCTGCGTGATGCTCTTCAGGTTGCCGGCGAGCGTGGCAAAATCGAACTCCACGCTCCCCATGATTCTCACGGCCGTCGGGTCCGAGAGGAGCGGGCGGTCTTTCTTTGTTTCGACGGCGCGCCCCCAGAGGGGGAGGAACAACGTCTTCTGGACTTCGCCAAGAGGAACCGCAAGTTTTTCAGGCATGGGAGTGTCGGATACCGATGATCAGTGTACGTGAATAGTCGGGTATCGATGGTCGAAGTACGCGAATGGTCGGCTATTGATGATCAAGCTACGTGAATGGTCGGGCATCGATGATCGGGGTACGTGAAATGTAGGGGAAGGTTTCGCGAATGTCCACCGCCGGACGCTCTCCTGCACCGCGCAAAAACCTGTCATCCGGGGCAGACACCGGCTGAAACGGGATGCCTGTTGCCGATGGACGATTCGCTCGGTACATTGACTGACCTATTGGATCACCGGGTGGCCCCATGAGACTCGTAACGCGAATGCATTGGTTGAGGTCGCTCCCCCTCGTGGCGTCATTCCTTCTTGGGACAGGGTGCGGAGAGGAAGACCATGCTCCGCTACGCCCGGCGGGCGCGGCCGAGCGAGAGAGGGATTCGGTAATCGCACGGTGCAGGGACCTCCTCTCTGCCAGGCCGAACGATCCCGACTTGTGCCTCCTCCTCGGATCATCCCTCCTGCAGAAATACGTTGCCCGCTCCAGGTCAGCCGGAGGAATACTCGCAGGCGATTTCATCCTGTACGGCACCTCGTTGAACGACATGGGGAAGCCGGTCGACAGCGTCGCGGCGATTATACTTCGCTCCACGCTTCGCGAAGCCGGGGAACATATAGCAATGGCCCGGGCGCTCGCACCGCGGAATCCGGCGACGCTCAAGGAACTGGGCCTCCTTGCGCTGACCTCCTGGCCGCCGCCGTACGGGTACGCAAACTACGACACGGCCGCTGCGTTCCTGAGCGAAGCCCTCGCAGCGGACCCGGGATTGGTTGATGCCTACGAAGGCCTGGCCGCATGCAGACTCAGGCGCCACGAAGACGGCAGGGCGATTGCGTTGCTTCGTCTATCGATCGGGAGAGACTCGACCCGCGGATCGACGTATCTCATGATGGGCGAGGCGTATTCAGACAGCGGGCTCGTCCCCCTTGCGTTCGCCTGCCTGGAAAATGCCGCCCGGCTGGGGCTCGAAGCTCCGGTCGAGTACATCGAGGCAGCGCGACATTACATCGATGACCTGGCCGAAGCGAAGATGCTCGGCAAGCTTGCGGCGCTGCGAAGGGAAGGTCCGCGGCCCCTCAGACCCGTCGTTCGCGGAGCCCTCAAACTCATCGGGATGTACCACCCGGACATTGCTCTTCGCCTCGCAGCCAGGGCGCTCGCGCTGGACTCAACGTACGCCCCCGCCCACCTCTTCAGGGCCCAGGTGTTCCTGGAGGAAGGGGATACGTCGGACGCATCCGATGAACTGATCGCGGCCATCAGGCTGGGCACGGCCCCCTTCAATTCGTACGGCCGTTTTCCCCCGGGCCTCGTTGAAGAAGCATGCAGCCAGTGCGAGTACAGGCCCGTGCTTTCGCTTCTCGCCGGGACCGCCTATATGGGGAGGCGCGCACCGCGAAAGTGCCTGCCGTTTCTCAGAAAGGCGGCCGGGGATATGCCGGGGAGCTCGGCCGCGGCCTATCTTCTCGGGAGGGGGCTGCTGCTGGCCGGCGATACCGTTGAAGCCTACCGCTGGTTCGACCGGGCGCTGGATCTCCCCCCGGGAGCGAGCCCTGAAATGTACTGGGATCTGCCGCGCGTCTTCATGAAGTCAGACCAGATACCCAAGATGGTCCTCGCGTACAGGAAGATGAACTCGGTCATCGAGACTCCCCTCTACATCGAGCTGTACAGGCGCGAAGGCACGGCAGGGCTCTACTCGCGGGACGTGCTCTCACTTGCCGCCGCGGAGTGTGCGGCAGGGTATGACTGTTCATGGGCTGCCCGCGGTGCGGACACGGAGCGATTGAAGCGCCACGCCGTCGAACTCTTCCTGAGTGCGCATAGGCTCACGCCCGCCTCCGGGATCCCGGAGCTCGGGCTGGGCAACGTGTATCTGGACACGGGGAACCGGAGAGAAGCATTGCGGTACTACAGGGCGGCTGCCGCGAAGGGAAACCCCGACGCGAAGGTGAATCTGCAGAGGCTGGCAACTAGCGAGTGATATGTACACCCAGCCAGGATTCGAGCGCAGTGCAGACGGTCGCCTGCTGGTCATGTGAGAGCGTGCGGATGCGGGTCCTGTGCGATCCCCCGGCCTTCACGACCTTGATCGCGTTCGTCTTCCCGGAAAGCTCCATTGCGGTCGCACCCCAGAGGTCGTTTTCCCCGTATATGTAAATAGAGAGGTTGACCGGGGCGACGTACGCCACGGTCGCGTCGACGTCATCCGGGTAGTAGTAACGGTAGAAGAGGGCCGTCTGTCCCCCCTTGCTCGTACCGCTGCTCACCCATTTCCCGCGGTAGATCGCCCCGAGGAGCACGCGGATGTGGTGGTGATCGGCGGCCGCCTGGCGCGTGGTCAGGAAAGGCCATTCGAGCGAATCCGGAGCCGACCCGCCGAAGAAGCGATGCTCGACCACGACCTGGTTGCATCGGAGAATCGATGCGAGCTCGCGCGGTCTTCCCCCTCCGCGCGTGACCGCGTAGCCTTCAGTTTCAAGAACCACGGGGCTGCCGCTGTCGACGTGATCGACGTAGACGGACTGGAGGAAGGATTTCCCCCCCGGGTGCGCGTGATCGAGCGGCTGGCGGACCCTGATCTCATATGCCGCCCTGAACATGGAGTCCGCCTTGACGGCGGAGACTTCTTCCACGCCCGGGAGGGCCCGGAGCGCCCTGTAGAGCGCGTCGTCCTGCGCGTACGCCGTCCAGACGCAGATGAGAATGAGCGCCGCCAGGCGTTTCATGGCGACTCCTCCGCACGCCGATGTCATGCAGCCGCGCATTCAGGCGAGAATCTGCCGCGTCTCGTCATTGAGGAGCACCCAGAGTGTGTATACGCCGAGGGCGGTCCCCAGGGGAAACGAGAGGAGATGGAGGCACCCCACGATCAGGACCAGCGGCCTCGACCAGGGTCGCATTTTCAGGAGGCCGATGCCCCCGATGATCCCGGGGACGGAGAGAACGGTGAGAAGCCCGGAAATTACCACCGCGACGAGCGCGAGGATGCGCACGGCGAGATCGTCGTGCGAGATATAGCCGGCGGTGGTGAGCACGGCGAACAGGAATGCGGCGAGCAGCAATCCGACGCCCGCGTACACCAGGTGGAGAATGCCGAGAAGCTCGATGTGCTTTTTCATTGAAGGCTCCTGGAATTTTGCTACTTCATTATGGGAATGTCTGACAGCAACCGGTGAATAGCAACAGCGGTGATATTTTTCTGCAAAGGGAAAGTCTCTGTCCCCGCATGGACGACGAACAGCCTTCCAAGTTTCAGGTCGGCAAGGGCCCTCCTCATCGAAGGAGTGATGGCCGGCGCAACTGTCCTTTTCACTTCCACACCTATGCGCTTCCTGCCACGCACGACGAGAAGATCCAGTTCTGCCCCGGCGTGCGTCGCCCAGAAATAGCATTCATCCGGCGCGGCCTGCAGGCGCCGCAGGACCTGCTCTATGACGAACCCCTCCCAGGATGCGCCTGCCTTGGGGTGGCCTTCAATGTCGTCGGCCGAGTGCAGACCCAGAAGCGCATGCAGGATCCCGCTGTCCGTGAGATACACCTTCGGGGACTTGACCTGGCGTTTGGCTATATTCTGATGCCAGGGCGACAGCTGCCGGACCATGAACGTGCCGCTCAAAATGTCGAGATACCCGCGAATCGTCGTGTCCGCGACCCCGAACGAGCGGGCAAATTCGGAAGTATTCCATATCTGTCCGTGGTAATGGGCGAGCATGGACCAGAAGCGCCGGAGCGTTTCCGATCTGATGTTGAACCCGAGAACCGGGATATCACGTTCGAGGAAGGTCTGAACAAAATTGCGGCGCCACAGGTAGCTGACGGCAGCGGACCTGGCCAGGTAGGATTGTGGAAACCCGCCACGCATCCACAGGCGATTGAAGTGATCGACGCCAATCTCATCCAGCCCGAAGCCCGCCAGGGTGTGGTAGGCGATGCGCCCTGCGAGCGAATCCGAACTCTGACGCACGACGCCGGGAGAAGCGCTCCCGAGGACGAGAAACCTCGCCGGATGCCCCCGGCGATCCGCCAGTACGCGGAGAACCGGAAAGAGCCCGGGGCGGCGCTGGATCTCATCGATGACAACGAGTCCCTTCAGCGGAGAAAGCGCCAGCATCGGGTCGGCCAGCCGGGCGACGTCGGCGGGATCCTCCAGGTCGAACCGGGCCGAGGGCCTGCCCAGGCGGTCCACCACCATCCGGGCCAGCGTGGTCTTGCCCACCTGCCGGGCACCAAGGATGCCGACGACCGGGTACGCATGGAGAAGCTTTTTCAGCTTCGCGATTTCTTCGGGGCGATCAACCACGGAAATTCGTACATTGAAAATTCGGTGCCAAACACCGAGATTTCAAGGTATGGTAATGAGGGTAAACGACAAACGCAAACGAACGATCGCAGCGCGCCATGAACCTCGCCATCAGCAGCGTCAGCAAGCGCTACAAGTCGAACGTCTGGGGGCTGAGAGATTTCTCGCTCACGCTCTCTCCCGGCGTCCTCGGGCTCCTTGGCCCGAACGGGGCCGGGAAGTCGACGCTCATGCGAATCCTCGCGACTGTCTCGCGGCCGACCGAAGGCACGGTGACATGGGACGGCGTCGACACCGCCCGCTCCCCTGACGGGCTGAGAAACGTGCTCGGATACCTGCCGCAGGATTTCGGCGTGTATCCCAACCTGACGCCGGTCGCGTTTCTGTCGTATGTCGCCGCCGCGAAAGGCCTGGCCGCCGCGACGGCCAGATCACGCATCGACGAACTGCTCCTCCTGGTCAATCTCACCGGCCAGCGGGACCAGCGCCTGGGGGGATTCTCCGGGGGAATGCGGCAGCGCGTGGGCATCGCACAGGGGCTGCTGAACGATCCCCGTCTTCTCATCGTGGATGAGCCGACCGCGGGTCTCGATCCCGAGGAGCGCGTCCGTTTTCGGAATCTCCTCGCCGACCTCTCAGGCGAACGCATCGTCATCCTCTCGACGCACATCGTCCCCGACGTCGAGTCGGTGGCAACGGACATTGCCATCATCGTGCGGGGGCGACTCGTTGCGCACGAGCAGCCCGGGGCGATTCTGAACCGGGCATCGGGGAGCGTCTGGGAGTGGACGATCCCGGGCGGAGACCTCTCATCCGTGCGATCGCGCTTCCTCCTGAGCGGGACGCTGCGGCGAAATGACGGGGTGCTCTGCCGCGTCATCTCAGCCGAGGCGCCTGGCCCCGGCGCCCGACCGGCGGCTCCGACGCTCGAGGACGCCTACCTGCTGGCGGTCTCGCGCGCAAAAGCGGAGCCCGGATCATGACGACCTCGCACGTGAAAGCGGAGGCCGGATGATGACGACTGACTCGCGGTGCCCCCGCGGCGGAATCGCCGCGCCGGGCTTTTCGCCGCACGAGGAGGCTGCTCCATGAGAAGCTGGAGGGGGCTCGCGTGGCTCGTCAGGGCGGACGTGCTGGAACGGACGAGGCGCTACAGTTTTCTCGTCACGGTCGTGGCAACGCTTTACCTCGGATACCTGGTGGACAGCGGGACGGTCGGCGTTCACCTGGGACGGGCCCGCCCGCTCCCCACGTCGGCGTGGACGGGCATGATGATGGCGCTCTGCACGATCACGTTTGTCTGCATGGTCGGGTTCTACGTCGTCAGCAATGCGGTCGCGCGCGACCGGGAAACCGGGGTGGGGCAGATACTGGCCGCAACGTCGATGAGCAGCCTGATGTACGTGCTGGGGAAGGCGCTGAGCAACTTCGTCGTGCTTGCCGCCGTCACGTGCATACTTGCCGCGGGAGGCATGTTGATACAGGCGTTCGAAGGAACGGGCTTCGAGGTGTGGCCGCTTCTTTCACCGTTCCTCCTCCTGGCGCTCCCGGCGATGGTATTCACGGGAGCGCTGGCGGTCTTTTTTGAATGCGTGCGGTTCCTCCGCGGCGTGTTCGGCACTGTTCTCTATATCTTCCTTTTCACGCTCCTCCTGATGCTGCCGATGGCGACGGGTTCACGAGCGCTCGATGTGTACGGGCTGAATCTCGCCATGGAGAGGTTGCAGGCGGATGTCAGGGCTGCCGTCCCCGACTACGACGGACATTTCACGATCGGGACGAGCGCAACCAGGTACGCGAAGACGACGGACGTCCGGTGGGAAGGGATAGATTGGAACGCCGCGGAGGCAGCGGGCAGGGCTCTGCCTCTCCTCTACGCGGGGGCGCTTGCGCTCGCCGGGGGGTTCTTCTTTGACAGGTTCGCTCCGGCCCGCGGCGAGAGACACTCGCGCGCGAAGAAGACGCGCTCCTCCCGTGCGTGGCTCACTCGCGTGCGCGGCATCCCCAATGTCGCAGGCAGGATGCTCGATTCAGCCGCCGCCCCCTGGGTATATTCCCGGATGCTCATGGCGGAGACCCGGCTCATGCTGTGGGGCCTACCCTGGTGGTGGTACGTTGCGGGGACCGGGCTCTGGGTTGCCTCCCTGACACTCAGCATCGATGCCGTTCGAGCAGACGTCCTTCCGTCCCTCTGGCTCCTGCCGGTCCTACTCTGGTCACAGATGGGTACGAGGGAGGCGCGCCACAGGACAGGAGGCATCCTCTTCTCCGCCCCGCGACCGCTCGCCCGGCAGTTTATGGCGGTATGGGGGGCGGGATTCGCGGTTGCACTCATTGCGGCCTCGGGCCTCATATTCCGGCTGGCTGCGGCCGGGGATACCGGAACACTCATTTCGCTCGGGGCGGGAGCACTGTTTATCCCTTCGCTTGCGGCGGCGCTCGGCGTCTGGAGCGGCACGGCGAGGACGTTCGAAGCGATGTATGTCGCGCTCTGGTACGCAGGGCCCCTGCACCACATCCCGGCGCTCGATTTCATGGGAACGACAGAGCAGGCGATTGCCGCCGGATCGCCGGCAGTCTTCGCGGCCGCGGCAGCGGTCCTGTTCGCCGCCGCTGTAGAGGGTAGACGGAGACAGATCGGGAGATAAGGAGAGGGGTTAATCGTTGCACGTGCGGCGCGCGCCATGGAGCGGGCGAGCTAGAACGTGGTGTGCGCCACGGGGAGAGACCGGGAGGAGGTCACCCACCAGGGAAGGCTCGCCAGCGTCCGGTAGAAGCACTCCCTGTGCCCGACTCCCCCGGCGATGAGCTCCGCGAACTGGCGATTCACGTACGGGTTACGCACCATCCTGTAGAACCCGAGCTTCTGGAACGAAAAGAAGAGGCGGGCATTCAGCGCGGAGTAATGAAGCTCCGTCAGCATCTCCTGCTGCAGGCGCCGCGTATACGCCATATCCCGCGGGCGGTCAAACGCTTCGCGCATCGCGGCCGCCGCAATTGTCGCGCTCTTGAGTCCGAAATAGATCCCCTCGCCGTAGAACGACTCCGCGAACCCAGCGGCGTCCCCGAGGAGCCACACGTTTCCATCCTGGTACAATCCCTTCCGGTTTCTGAGCGGTATCGCATACCCGCGGAATTTAATGTCGGTCGGCTCGCCCAGTCCCGGGTACAGCGCGATGAATGCGCGAAGATGGTCGTTAATCTCCTGTGTCGTGAAAATGGAAAACACGCCGACGTTCAGGTGATCCTTCTTTGGAAAGATCCAGCCGTACCCCCGGGGCATCCCCCCGAAGTCAAACACGACCCGGTCCTCGAACGCCTCGATGACGCGCGGAGGGACATAGATCCATGCCTCCACCGCCGGGGCATAGGCGGTAACGCCGGTCCCGAAGAAGTGCGTGCGCACCTGGCTGAAGACGCCGTCCGCCGCGACGATGTACCGCGCTCTCACCGATCCGCGCGAGGTCGCAATATCAACCAGGTCGCCGGTCCGCCGCGCGCCCACGAACGCGCAGGAAGATCTGAATTCCGCGCCAGCAGACTGCGCGCGTTCCACGATCAGCGCGTCAAACCTCGAACGGAGGACCGCAATGCCGCTCCGCTCGCCCAGGTCCTTCACGACCGTGTCGCGGTTCCTGTACGTGAGCCAGGCGCCCCTGATCCGCCGCTCGACCACGTCGGCAACGTCAAACTCCAGCAGGTCGATCGTCTTCTGCGACAACCCTCCTCCGCACGTCTTCTCGCGGGGGAATTCTGCCCTGTCGCAGAGAAGGACGCGGTGCCCCTGCTTCGCCGCCAGGTAGGCGAAATAGCCGCCGGAGGGGCCGGCACCGATCACGGCGATATCATAGAGCGCGTCAGACACGGGTGAGAATATAGAGAGTTTCCCGTCCATTTTCCGGTTGAAATTGCTCGTACGCGGCGATAGATTACGCATCCCCAACACTCGAAGAGGAGATACGATGAACGAGAATACTGTGCGCCGCGCACCCCTCGACATGAGCGCGGCCGAATTCCGCGATGCGGGCCACGCGCTCGTGGAACGGATCGCCGGTCTCCTGGACTGGCTCCACGACAGGTCAAATCCGGTAACGCGCGCCGAGGGTCCCGCCGCGATCCGCCGTCTTCTCGGGAGCGGCTCGCTCCCCCGAGGGGGCGAGGATGCCGGCAAACTCCTCGATGCCTCCGCAACGCTCCTGTTTGAACATTCGCTCTTCAACGGCCACCCCCGTTTCTGGGGATACATCACTTCACCGGCGGCCCCCATCGGGATACTCGGCGACTTCCTCGCCTCTGCGGTCAACCCGAACGTCGGGGCGTACGACCTTTCCCCGGTGGCCACGGAGATCGAGCGGCTGACAGTCCGCTGGATCGCGGAGCTGATCGGCTACCCCGCCACGTGCGGCGGGATACTCGTCAGCGGAGGGAACATGGCGAATTTCGTCTGCTTCCTGGCCGCGCGGAAAGCAAAGGTGCCGTGGGACGTGCGCGTGGCGGGGGGAGCGGACCCCCGGTCCGCACTTCTCCGGATTTACTGTTCGAGCGAAACGCACACGTGGATCAACAAGGCCGTCGAGCTATTCGGCCTCGGCCAGGCTTCGCTCAGGAAGATCCCCGCGGGCGAAGATCAGCGGATGAGCGCAGGAGACCTCCGCGCCGCGATCGACGAGGACCTGAAGAACGGGCTCATCCCCCTCATGGTCGTGGGGGCCGCCGGGACTGTGAGCACCGGTGCGATCGATCCGCTTGCCGCAATCGCGGAAACCTGCAGGGAGCACAACCTCTGGTTCCACGCCGACGGCGCGTACGGCGGGTTCGCCGCCTGCCTCCCGGAGGCGTCCGCGGACCTGAAGGCGATTGCCCTCGCAGATTCGGTTGCGGTCGATCCTCACAAGTGGCTCTACGCCCCGCTCGAGGCGGGATGCGCGCTCGTGCGGAGCGGGCAGGCGCTCATCGACGCATTCAGCCATCACCCGGAATACTACCGGTTTGACGAGCACGCAGACGAGGGGGCGATCAATTTCTACGAGATGGGGCTCCAGAACTCCCGGGGATTCAGGGCGCTCAAGGTGTGGCTGGCCCTGCGGCAGGCCGGAAGGGACGGCTACGAGACAATGATACGTGACGACTGCGCGTTAGCAGCCACGTTGTTCAAATCGCTGGAGCGCTGGCCCGAGATCGAGCCGCTGGCAAGCAACCTCAGCATCGCCGCGTTCCGGTACGCGCCGGCGCGCCTGCGGGCAAAACCAGGTGACGAGTACCTTAATACACTGAATACGGAGATACTCGCGCGGCTGCAGGCAGGGGGGCGCGTCTACCCGTCAAACGCTCTCGTAAGCGGGAAATACGCAATCCGAGCCTGTATCGTCAATTTCAGGACGACGCGGGAGGATCTCCTCGTCCTCCCCGATCTTGTCGTAAAGACGGGGAAAGAGGTCGAAAGAGAGATGCCGCCGCGCTGACTGAACGCCCTAGGTAGTTGACGCGATGGCCTGCAGGGAAGGCGCGAGGGGCCCAATTACACATTCTCCCCGATTGCGGGGGGAGAAGATTCCGCTTGATTGCTCACATGCTCACCTGTTCCACGGCACTGGGGGGAACATGGATGCCTGGGGTGCAATCAACTTTCTTGCGGGTCCGGTCTCGGCTCTTTCACTCCTTCGGCTCTGGGTCTGCCGGCCGGAGGAGTCGGTTGCACTCGAACAGGAATCGCTCTCGCGGGCCCTCTTCAGGTCTCTCAGGGCAATGAACGCGGAGCTGGACCGGCTCGCGCAGGCAGCCGGGCACTCGAGGATCGACGCCAAGAAAGCGATATTCGAGGAGATCGGGCGAATTGAGAGACTGAAGAACGAGATGCTGCACGCAGGGGAGAAACTCCGGTACCCGGGCCCGGGGGAATGGGGAGAGACCCGGGATGAAACTCTGGCGGTTCTTGAAAGAACAGGCCGGTATTTCGGGAGAAACGTCCCGGACCGGGCGGAGCGACAGTAGAGGAGGGGGGGAACCATGATGAACGAGGGGGAAGTCGCGACGGCGGAGCTTGACGCCGACAGGTTGTTCGAGAAACCGGTGCAGCGGATCTCGCGTCACATCCGGGAGGAATTCTGGGACGGCCTCACGCGTACGATCGACGCCCAGGGTCTCCCGGCGGTGCTGGAAGATGAAAAGACGCCGTCGCACGACGACGTCAGGTACATCTACGTGCCGCGGGACGATCCGGAATCGGCCCGCTATTTCGGCCACCTCGCGGAAAGCCACCCCGAGTGGAACCTCCGCATGGTGGTCCTCCCGGAGGTGGTCACGCCAGAGTTCATCCGAGGGCTCAACGGCACGAACGGCATACTGGCGCTGGGACTCGCGGATTCGTCACCCCGGGGGTCCGACGGCCGGCCGTTCGTGGTACCGGGGGGGCGGTTTAACGAGATGTACGGGTGGGACAGCTACTTCATACTCCTCGGGCTCCTGAAGGACGGCAGGATCGACCTCGCCCGCGCCATCGTCGACAACTTCGTCTACGAGATCAGGCACTACGGTGCGATCCTGAACGCGAACAGGACGTATTACCTCACGCGCTCGCAGCCCCCCTTCCTGACATCGATGGCACTCGCCTGCTACGGCCGGCTTCCCCGCACCGCGGAGAACAAGGCGTGGTTCGCGGACGTCATCGATGCGGCCATCGGCGAATATCACAGGGTCTGGATGAATCTCGACCGGCGGACGGAAACGGGGCTGAGCAGGTACTTCGACGCCGGTACGGGGATGCCGCTTGAGGCGGAGCGCGGTCACTTCGACGCGTATCTTGCCCCGCACGCGCTCCGGAGGGGAATGACGCTCGAGCTGTTCAGGGAGCTTTACCGCTCGCGGCAGCTCGAGGACAGGGCGCTGGACGCCTATTTCGTCCACGACCGCGCCATGCGGGAATCGGGCCACGACTCCACGTACCGCCTGATCGGTTGCTGCGCGGACCTTGTCACCGTCGATCTGAATTCGCTCCTCTACAAGATCGAGTCGGACGTCGCGGCCGCGCTTGCCACGGAATTCGAGGGCACGCTCCGCCTGAATGACGGCTCCACTGCGAAAGCGGATTCATGGAAGGAGCGCGCCGCAAGGCGACGGGAACTGATCGACCGGTACCTCTGGAACGCGGAGCTGGGGATGTACTTCGACTACGACTTCGTCCACGGGAAACAGACCAGGTACATCAGCGCGACGACGTTCTATCCCCTCTGGGCCGGGGCAGCGACGAAGGAACAGGCCAGGCGGGTGCTGCAGGGAGTACTCCCGCTGCTTGAGGTTCCCGGCGGGATCGCCTCGTCGGCGCTCGTCTCCCGCGGGCCCCTCAACGACGCGCGGCCGGCCTGTCAGTGGGATTACCCGTACGGCTGGGCGCCGCACCAGATGCTCCTGTGGCAGGGCCTTGTCGACTACGGATACGACAACATCGCCCGGCGGCTCGCGTACCGGTGGCTCTACACCATCACGCAGAACGCCGTCCAGCAGGGGGGGAGCATCCCGGAGAAATTCGACGTCGAGCAGAGGACGGGCAACGTCCAGGCGGAGTACGGGAACATCGGGGCTTCCCCCTCCGCGTCCTCGCCATTCGGGTTCGCGTGGACGAACGCTTCGTACCAGGTCGGGTTAAACATCCTGACGCCGACGCTCGTCGATGCGCTCAACCGGCTCGCGCCGCCGGAGTGGGTGTTCAAAAGAAGGTGACAGGTCAGAGATTCCGAATGGCGTCGGCGTAGCCGCGGGAGACGACGAGCTCCGTGCCGGGTGCGTCCTTGAGACGCACCTTGTACCTGCCGGCAAACCACCGGACGATCTCCCGGATAAAGCGGACGTTGACGATGTACGACCGGTGTATCCGCACGAAATTCCCTCCCCCCAGCGTTCCCTCCAGATCCGCCAGCGTCCCGTCGATCGCGTACTCTTTCTCCAGCGTGTGGAGATAGGTATACTTCTCCCTCGCTTCGAAATAGACGACGTCGGCGAGGTCCACGAGGATGATCCTGTCTCCCAGCGTCACCTTGATGCGCTCGGGGGGAGGGGAGGCGAGCCGCGCAAGCATTTTCTCAACGTTCGCGTCCATCCGCAGCGACGAGGCACCAAAAAGCCGGCGCAACTTCCCGACGGTCTTTTCCAGGCGCGCGTGCTCGACGGGCTTCAGGAGATAATCGATCGAGTTCTCCTCGAACGCCCGGAGGGCGTACTCGTTGTACGCCGTCACGAATACGATGAAGGGCTTCACCTCGAGGCGGCGCGCCACCTCGAACCCGTCGAACCCCGGCATCTGCACGTCGAGGAACACGACGTCCGGGCGCGTCGAGGTGATCACGCCCACCGCCTCCTCCCCGTGGGCCGCTTCTCCCGCGATCTCGATCTCGCTCCCGAAGGCGCGCAGGAGCTTCACCAGGCGCTTTCGGGCAAGCTCTTCGTCGTCGACGACCACCGCGCGCAGTCGCATCGTCATTTCATATCCACCGGGATCGAAATCCGGATCAACGAGATCCCGTCATGCGCGATCCCGATAGACGCCCTCTCCCCGTACACCAGTTTGAGCCGGTCGCTGATGCTCTTCAGGCCGAATCCTCCCTCGGAGGGCTCGAACCCGGGCCCCGAGTCCGTCACGGTAATGACGCAGGCACTCCCTGCAAGCGCGGCATCCACCTCGATCGATCCCCCGGCCGGGTCGGCAGCGATCGCGTGCTTGATGCTGTTCTCCACGAGAGGCTGGATGATGAGGGGGGGCACCCTGACCTCCCCCGCCCCTTCTCCCGCGCGTATGGAGAACCGGAGCCGGTCGCCGAACCGGACTTTCTCGATCTCGAGATATGTGCGGACGATTTCCAGTTCCTCGCTGAGCGCCACATCGCCCTGCTGGCCGCGCTGGAGCGTGTACCGGAAAAGCCCGGAGAGCTTTTCCACGGTCGCCTCGGCGGCCGCCGGGTTCTCGGAAATGAGGCTGGCGATCGAATTGAGCGTGTTGAAGAGGAAATGGGGGTTCACCTTCGCCTGGAGGGCGTCGAGTTCGGCGCGCATCCGGAGACGCTCCAGACGCTCTTCGTTGATCTCCTTCTCCCTGAGCGTCCGCGCCATGGCCGACGCCCGCCCCAGGAGTGAATAGTAGACGAACGCCACGCTCCCGAATATCGTCGCGAGGACGAGATTGAAGAGGAGGAGCCGCACGTGGCTCCCTAGGTCAAGCGTCCCGGAGTAGAGAAATGAACGGAGGAGAAAATACCCGATCTCCGTCCCGGCGAACCCTGCGACAAGATAGATCAGGAACAACACCGAAAGCCGCGCCCATTGCCCCAGCCCGGCGAGCCGGCGCTGGGCGAGCGTAATCATCCCGTGGATCGAGCTGCCGATGCAGAGCGTGAAGACGAGCGAACAGACGAGGACCTTAGCCCAGTTCGCCGGGTTTGCGTAGGTGAGCCCGGCGGCGACCACGAGCGTGATCACGGCCATGAAGGCCAGCGAGCGGAGGATCTCCTTCCTGTTCATAGCTGGACTCCGATGCCGAGACCGAGGCCGGACGTCGTGAAGAGGGATCCGAACTCCGAGCCGTTGCTCCCGAGGTAGCCGGTGTACCGCGCGTAGACGGAGACGGGAGCGGAGGCCTTCCATGTGAGCGTCGGGATGAGGGCCACGCTCGCGTCGGCTGCATTCATGAAACAGATGGCCTCGCAGCTCCAGCCCTCCTCCGCGTACGCTCCGCGGAGGAACACGTAGTCTCTCATGGTACCGCGCGGTGAGAGCGTGAGGAGCGACCAGAGAAGATTCAGCCGCGAAGGGGCAATCAGCGACGGGTCCACCGCGACGGCTCCCCTTTGCACGGCATCCTGAAAGTTAACGAAGTTCATCCACCTTTTCCATTCCCGGAGAGTGAGTCCCTCCTGATTGTGGTAGTACTCGAGCGCCACGTTGATGCCGTTGGCGAAGGTGAACTGCCCCCCGGCCAGGAGCTTGCAGAAGATCTCACGGGAATCATCGTCGGCCGCCGCGTACGGAAAGGCGGTGAACTCCTGCGCGGGATCATCGGACTGCAGTATGGCATGGTACAGCATGGAGGAGCCCCGTTTCGCGAGCACCTCGCCGTGAAGCTCGAGGTCGTTGCCGACCACGTACGAGGTGTTGGCGCCCAGTTCGAGCCTGTCCCCCTCCCTGTAGTGAGCGACGAGCGAGAGGTCCAGCCCGGAGAGAAACGTGTACGCGCGAAGCGCGATTTCGTTCTTTCCCCAGGCCAGAGAGGAATGCGCATACACCGCATCGTTCAGGTAGACCGCCGTGAGCGAGCTTTTGCCGATGAACCCGGTCAGCGACACGAGATTCCGCCCCTCGTTCTGGTTGAGGCGGTCGGTGGGGTCCGAGGGGGAGCGCTGGGGCTCGATCACGCCCGTCGGGTTGAACGCATAGCCCGTTCCCCACTTGAGGATTTTCTTTCCCAGGAGGAGGTCCCACGACTCGCCGAGCGAGAGGTCGACCGCCACCTCGCGGACATCGAACCGGTAGTCCGGCCGCTGGATGTCGCTCGCAACGGCGGTGAACCCGAGCGATGTCGAGAAGATGCCATACCCGAGTGCGGCATCAGCGGTGCCGGTATTGCCCCGGACGGGCTGGGGCACGATGGCGTTTCCGGCATTGTACGGCGTGGCGGGATTCAGGTGCCACGCCGTAGCCTCGTCCACGGCCGATATGCGGTAGTCCAGATCCTGCGCTCCCGCAGGCGCGGAGCAGGCCATGAGCACCGCGATGAGCACTCCGCCGGGCGCGACTCGAATCGCTCTCCTCACCTCGAGGATGCGATATGGATCTACCGGTCTTGCCCCAGGGCCGACGGACGTCACCGGAGTTTCTCCAGGTAGTCCTTGTTGAACCATTTCTCGGGTATCTCCCGGGGGTTGTACCCGTTGAACGTCATCGTCGTCGTGCTCCCTTCCCGGAGCCGGTCGATGATCGTCATCTGCGCCAGGAGGAGCCGACCGTGCACGACGCTGAACGTATCGTAGAAGATCGTCTTGTAGTGCTTCCCGGAGGTGAGGTAGATCTCCGCCTTGCGGGGCCTGGAGTCTTCCGTCCTGACCCACAGGATAACGTGGTTGTACGTCGCCCCGTCGCTCCGGGCGACGAGGTCCAGGACGTAGCACGCGACGTCGTCCACCTTCTCCTCCCCCTTGAGCGTGACGTCGTAGTCCCCCGCCCATCGCGTCCGGGCCACGTCGCCGTTGGATGCGTCGCCCAGGAGCCGCTGGAGCGGCGTGATCCTGATGGGCTTTCTCGTGTTGGGGAGGTAGATCCACATCGCATCCTCGAGCATGAGGAGGTACTGCCCCTTCACATCGACGTTCATAAACTTCACGAGCGTCCTGTCGGCCCCCTTGATGTATGTGTCGAAGCTCCCTTCGTCCTTCAGCTCGCCGTTCTGGTAGTTGCGGATCACGGCCGTCACTTCGAACGTGTCCCAGCCGTTGCGGCTCAGGTCGGCCTGCTCGAGCAGTTTCCGGGGATCGGGGCGGGATCCCTCCTGCGCGAAGGCCGGGCGGTACGACGTCCCGCCCGCCAGGAAGGTGGCCGCAGCGAGCGCGGCGGTCGAAAGGCGTATGCTGACGCTGTTGCGCATTGGCGTATCCTCCTACACGTGACCCAGAGCGTCGACGATCTTCATGCGCGACGCCCTGACGGCCGGCGCGATGGTAGAGAGCACCGTCGTCACCACGATAAGCAAAAAGACCCCGACGAACACGGCGGGCACGAGGTCGACCATGAGCGGATAGCCGGTGGTGCCACCGGGGGGCGGGGGCATGCGAAGACCGGAGTGATTGATCAGCTCAGCCAGCCCCCCCGCAATCGCGAGACCGAGAAGCCCGCCGAAGACGCCGACCATCAGCCCCTCGTACAGGAAGTTCACCAGCAGGCGGAGCCGGGACGTGCCCACGGCGAGCTGCGTGCCGATCTCTTTCGTCCGCTCGAAGATCGACATCATCATCGTGTTGGAGCTGCTCAGGACGACGATGACGAAGATGATGACACCGAGAAACGCGAAGATGGCGCTGTAGAGCTGGACGACCGCCTTGTAGAACGTGGCCAGCTCGTCCCACCTCCGGAGCGACGTCCCGGGGAGCAGGCCGGCGAGTGCCGTCGCGGCCTGGCGTGTGTGGTCAGTCTCGTCCAGGACCACCACGATCTTCGACACCCTGCGCGTCACCAGGAGCTGCTGCGCGGTCTTGAGATCGACCATGAGCGCCCGCTCATCGTACTCGGGGACGCCGGTGGAATAAATCCCCACGACTTTCACGTCCATCGCGTTCAGGGCGCCTTTCGAGGTCGTCGTCATCAGCGTGAGGTAGTCGCCGATCTTCGCCTTGAGCGACTTTGCAAGGCCCCGGGCGACCACGACTTCCGCGTCCTGGCCGCCGGCCCCGTTCTGGCCGAGGAATGCACCGGTGTCCATGGGCGTGCGGTTCCCGGTGAGCGCCATCTCCTGCTCAGGCTCGACCCCCCGCCCGATGAAGACGGCGGACTTCTCACCGTTGGACAGGAGCCCCATGAACTCCACGCGGGCCATGCTGAACCGGACGTACGGGGCTCCGGCGATCTTTGCCTGGAGCACGTCGACCGAGTCGAGCCCCAGCTCGAGCGGCTTCTCTTCCTCCCTGTCGAAGAAGCCGGCGTGATAGATCTGGATGTGGCCGAGCTGGCTCCGGATCGTGTTCTCGCTCAGGCCGCGAAACGAAAACGAGACGAACCCCCCGGCGAGAATCAGCGCGGTCGCGCCGAAGACGAGGACGAGGCCGGTGATGATTGTCCGGCGCCGGTTCCGGAACACGTTCTTGGTGGCAAGCTTGATGAATTTGAACATGGCGTAGTCTCCCGGTGTCAGGCGTGCCCTTCGACGATCGAGCCGTCGTGCAGGCGAATGATTCTCTTTGCGTACGCGACGACCGTCGGGTCGTGCGTGGAAAACAGGAACGTCACGTGCTCTTCCTCGTTCAGCGTCCGCATCAGGTCCAGGATCTCGGCGGACGTGGCGGAGTCTATGTTCGCGGTCGGCTCGTCGGCCAGCACGAGACCCGGGCTGTTGACCAGCGCGCGGGCGATCGCCACGCGCTGGCGCTGCCCCCCGGAGAGCTCGTTCGGCTTGTGCTTCCGCCAGTCCCACAGCTTCACTTCCCGGAGGATTTTCTCGACGAGCGCCTTCCGTTCGCGCGAGCTTTTCCTGGTCAGGAGGAGCGGGTATTCGACGTTCTCGTACGCCGAAAGAACCGGGATAAGATTGAATGTCTGGAATATGAAGCCGATTTTCTCCAGGCGGAGCCTGTGGAGCCCGGAAAGGCCGTTGTATCTGATCTCGGCACCTTCAAAATAGACCTTCCCAGCCGTGGGGGTGTCGATGAACCCGAGCATGTTAAGCAGCGTCGTCTTGCCGCTGCCGGACGGGCCGCAGATCGTGGCAAACTCCCCCTTCTCCATATCCAGCGTGATATCGCGGAGCGCCGGCACACTCACCCTGCCGAGCGCGTACTGCTTTGCAAGGTCCTGCGTGTGGATGAATGATAGCACCGTGTCTCCCTCCTCTTGTGCATTTCACCGCCGGCGCGGGAGCGCCGTTCATTTGACACAATATACGCACCGTGCGGGGCAGAGTACCGGAAATCGGATAGAATGACAAACGGGGGGGATGAAATGCACGGGGGAGGGGTGAAAGCGGCGGGATCGTCACGCCAGGAAGCGTCGTGATGCAAAGAGCGCACTTCGCTAAAAGCTCTCGCAATGACAGAAGTTGAGGCTATTTTCGTTTCGACTTTCCTGCCAGGTACTTCTTCCAGGGATCCCAGTAGTACGTGGTCCAGCCGGTCTTGATCCCCGGGTAGTGGTCGTCGGGGATGTTCGCGTGGACCATCGTGAGGCGGCCTCCTTTCCCTTCCTTCTCGAAGAAGAGCGTGAGGACAGAATCCGGCTGATCCTTCGTCCAGTCGTCGGACCGCCAGGTCTGGACGAACAGCCTGTTCCTGACCAGGCCGAGCGTCGTGCCGGTCAGGCTCTCCTGGTACGCGGCGCACCGCCCCCCCACTTTCGTGCTGATAATCGACTTCGCCCCGATCGCGGCGGTGTGCTGTTTCGAATCAGTGTAGAGCCTGTAGAGCTTCTCCGGCGGAGCGTTGAACGTGACGGTCTGGACGATGGTCTTGGACATGGGGGCTCCGGACTATTAGTGGAATGAGGGATCAGTTCGGGGGACGCAAGGATTCGAGCTTGCGGGACAGGAGGCGCCTCTCGGCGTCGGACGTCGTGAGCGCGCCCGCCCGCGTTATGCACTCCCGTGCGTGCTCGTGATCGTCCGCCTCGATGTACAACTGCCCCAGGACCGCGTTGTAGAGGTAGTGCCTGGAGGCGAGGCGGTCCAATCCGTCGATCCGGCGGATCTCCTCGATCGCCGCACGGGGTCCGTGGATCCTCCCCAGCACGACAGCCCTGTTGAGCTTCACAAGTGGGTTCGATTTCAGCGCCAGGAGCGCGTCGTACAGTCCCGCGATCAATATCCAGTCTGTTTCCAGGAACGATGGGGCCAGCGCGTACTGCGCGGAGATCGCGGCCTCTAAGTGGTACTCGGAAACGTCCTCCCCCTCGGCGGCCCTGTTGATATAGTATTCTCCCCGCCGGATCAGGTCACGGTCCCAGGCCGAACGGTCCTGGTCCTGCAGCAGAACGATCTCGTTGTCGCTCGTCATCCTGCTGTCGAACCGGGAGGCGTGGAAGCACATCAGCGAGAGGAGTGCGTACGTGCTGGGCCGATCGCCGATCCTGTGCTGCGACAGCAGGAGGCACAGGCGCATCGCCTCAGCGCAGAGGTCCTTCCGGATCAGCTCGTCGACCCTCCCCGAATTGTATCCCTCGTTAAACAGGAGATAGAGAACCGTGTAGACGGTGTCCAGGCGCGGTGCAAGATCGTCCCCAACGGGGATTTCGAACCGGATTCCACGCTCCCTGATCGACTGGCGCGCCCTGTAGAGCCGCTTGGTGATCGTTTCCTTGTTCGTCAGGAGCGCTGCGGCGATTTCCTGTATGCCGAACCCGGAGAGTGTGCGGAGTGTGAGGGGTATGCGCATCTCCGGCGTGAGATCGGGATGGCAGCAGGTGAAAATCATCCGGAGCTGGCTGTCGGCGATTTCCTCATCGAGGAACATCTCGTCCACCGTGCCGGCCGTAGTGTATTCCGAGTTCAGCAGGTGCGTGATGTCCTCCGAGAACGCGACCTGGTGCCTGTTCCGCCGGATCGCGTCGATCGCCCGGTTCCGGGCCGTCACGAGAAGCCACGCGGAGGGATTGGGGGGAATGGGGTTCAACCGCCATTCCTGGCACGCCTTCAGAAATGCCTCCTGCACCACGTCCTCGGCGAGCGCCAGGTTGTGTATGCCGAACAGGCGAGTCAGCGCAGAGACCATTCGCCCGGACTCGTGCCGGAAGAGATGGTCGACAAGCGACACGACCGGTATGTTCGCCCCCTCGCGCACCTCAGGCCTGGAGCTGCTGGACTTCCCGGACTTCGACGGCGCCGTCCGCGTCGAATATCGGGCAGCCGCTGGAGAGCTGGACGGCTTCCTTCAGGTCGTGCGCCCGGACAAGCAGGTACCCTCCGACGATCTCCTTCCCTTCCACGTACGGACCGTCGGTCACTACTTTTTCGCTCCCGCTGATCACCGTTCCCTCACCCGAAAGGGGCTGTCCGCCGATGAATTTCCCCTGTTTCCCGAGGGCTTCCATCCATGCCTTCCATTTGACGAGGTGCTGCTGGTAGTTTTCGGGCGACTCCCGCATGGCACTCATGTCATTGCCGCCCCTGAAGAGAAGAAGGAATTCCTTCATGATGCTCACCCCGCTGGATGTGTTGTATTCTGCCGCCTGTACACTGATAACGAACGAGGGAGAGAAAACCGGACATGCTGAGTGTAGCAACACGAGGGGATGGGGGTTGGTTCTGCCGGCCCTTCAGCCGGCGGAGATCAAACCGGGGCGGAGATTTTGCCGGTCCTTCACCCGGCGGAGATCAAACCGGGGCAGAGGTTTTGCCGGTCCTTCAGCCGCGGGAGCTCAAATCGGGGTAGAGTTTCTGCCGGCACTCAGGGCAGCAGCCGTGGGAAAACCGGGCATCCGTGTGGCCCATGATATAGGCCTCCACGGCGAGCCAGTATCCCCGGTCATCCCTGATTTTCTTGCAGCTGGCGCAAATCGGGAGGAGCCCGGAGAGGGTTTTTACGCTGGCCAGGGCGGCCGTGAGCTGCTCGTTCAGGCGCCTGAGCTCCATCAGGTCGTTGAATCTTGCCACAGCTATCGCCAGTGTGCGATCCAGCTCCTCCGGCGTGGTGGGCTTGACCAGGTACCCGCCGGCTCCCGCCCGCCCCGCCCTGGCGACCAGGTCGGGACTTTCGTGCGCCGTCAGGAGGACGACCGGCCGCGGGGCAGTTCGCTGGATCTCCTCGGTTGCCTGGAGACCATCCAGACCCGGCATCTCGATATCCATCAGGACGATATCCGGTGCGAGTTCACGGGATTTCTCGACGACCTGCGTCCCGTCCGAAGCTTTCCCCACCACGGCACAGCCGATCAGGCCGAGCTGATGCTCGATGATATCGGAGACCAAGGCATCGTCTTCCGCCACCAGGACGCTCAGATTCCTTCGAACCGTCATCCTCTCAGGTCCTCCCGCTTTCTTCGATTTTGATGTGCATGACCGCCGTTGCGCCTTCTCCCTCCTGGAGCTCGATCCTGCCGCGAAGCGTCCCGGTGACGATCTGATCGACAAGATGCATCCCCGTGGAAGTGCGCCTGCGGGCGAGGACATCCTCCGGATAACCCGGGCCGTCGTCGGCATATTCGATCCGGATAGTGTCCCCCTCCAGCATGGCGGTGACACAGATCCGCGCGGACTTCCGGCCGTTGACGGCGTGCTTGATCGTGTTCGTGGCAAGCTCGTTGAACACGAGCGCCAGGCTGCTCGCCTGCCGCGGGGAAACCTCCACGGGCGAAGGCTGCACGTCGACCCGGACCCGTGCGCCCGCCACAACCGCAGAGGCGACGCGGGCGATAATCGTCTCGGCGAGCCGGCTCACCGGGATCGGGCCCCACTGGTTCGAGGAGAGAAGCTTGTGCACGCTCAGGAGTCCTTCGATTCTCGAGGCGATGCCGTCGATCGCACGCCCCACCTCCGGCTGCCCCTCCGTCTCGGCCTGCCGCCTCCCCGCCAGCATGAGTCCTTGAACGGCCAGGAGGTTGTTCTTAACGCGGTGGTTGACCTCGCTCAGCAGCTCCGCCTTCGTGCGCGCGTCCCGTTCGGTCTGCTGCACAAGCACCCGCAGCTCTTCGGCTGCCCGCTTGTGCTCGGTGATATCGCGCAGCGTGCCGGTGGTTCCCCTGGACTCCCCCGCGTCGTCGAGGATGAGCCGGGCATGGACTTCGATCCATTTGAAGCCCCCATCCCGCGTCCTGTAGCGGATTTCGTGAAGGCAGTAGTCTTTTTCCCTCTCGATGAGCGGGCGAAAGAGGGACAGGTTCCTTTCGCGGTCCTCCGGGAGAACGAACTCCAGGAACGAGACGCCGAGCGATTCCTCGACGCCGAAGCCGGTGATCTCGGTCCATGCCGGATTCAGCAGCGTCCAGAGCCCCGCCGCGTCCGTTTCGAAAATGACCTCCCCCACTCCATGCACCACCTGGCGGTACCGCTGCTCGCTCTTTTTGAGCTCCGCTTCGGCTCTCTTCCTTTCGGTCACGTCGCGGAAGCTCCAGACCCGTCCCACGGGAACCCCGTCTATCCTCTGGGGCTGTGAATACCGCTCGAATATCCGGCCGTCGAGGAACTCCACGACGTCGAAGCTGGTCTCCTCGGGGTGATCGTAAAGCTCTTTCACGCGCACGACGAACCTCTCGGGGTACTTCAGCCGCGAGAGGATGTGCCCGATCGCGCGCGCGTCGTCGCCCCCGGCAAGGATCCCTTCATCCATCCCCCACATGTCAACAAACTGGTGGTTGTACTGAACGATCTGTCCCGCGGTATCGACTACGAGGACGCCGTCGGCGGTCGATTCGAGCGTCGCGGACAGGAGCGACACGGAGCGGCGCAACGCTTCATCGGAGCGCCGGCGCTGCAGCGCCACCGAGGCCTGCTTGATGAACGTCTCAATGACCTGCCGCGGCTCAAAGTCCGTTCCCTTCGGGAAATAGATGCTCGCCGAGCCGAGCAGCTCCTCTCCGCGGATAAAGCCCATCGCGTAGACGGCGCCGAGGTTCATGAGCTGTTCCGCACGCCGGCAGATCGGCTCCGGGAACGAATGCGCCGTCAGCTCGTAGAGGTCGGCAGTTGCCTCCCTGTGGATGCTCTTCTCAAACAGGCGGCGCTCGGCTTTCTCGCTCAGGTGGAACGCGCGGCCGAGCAGGGAACCCCCGATCTTCTGCTGGAACATGCCGAGCACTTCCGGAGCGCCCTGGAACGCCCGAAGCGTGAACGCCCGCGCCTCCCTCTCGTAGGACGTCACGATGACCGGAACGCCCCCCACAAGGTCCCGCAGGCGCACGCAGATGTACGAATAGATATCCGCCTCGGGAAGCATCTCGACGAATTCGGTCGCGGTCCGGGAGAGAAACGCGAGGTCTTCGGGAGCCCGCGGCGTGCCAAGAGATCCGCTGCTATCGTCCATGGCCCTCGTCGACCCTCGTGGTGTGATGAATGAGCTCATCGAGCGTTCTCAGCAGCGTCCCGGTGGTGTACGGCTTCTGCAGGAAGAGCGCCGCCCCGAGCGCGGCCGCGGCCGCCACCGTGTTTTCCGCGCCGAACCCGCTGGAGGCGATGATGCGGACGCCGGGATTGATTCCCCGCAGCGCCCGGATCGCGGTCGATCCGTCCATGCCCGGCATCATCAGGTCGATGATGACCGCGGCGATCTCCCCCTGCCTCTGTCGGTAGAGCGTGAGCGCCTCGGCGCCGTCGGAGGCGGTCAGGGCGCGATAGCCGTTCGATTCAAGCATACCCCGGGTTATCTCGCGGATCGAAGGCTCATCGTCGACGACCATGATCGCCTCCCCGCGCCCGGCGGGGAGGACCGCCTCCGGACTGCGTGAAGCGGCGACACCTTCCTGCTCGCACACGGGGAGATAGACGCGGAACGTCGATCCCCGCGCCTCTTCCGAGTAGACGTTCATGAATCCGCCGTGCCCCCGGACGATCGCCTGGACCGTGGAGAGGCCCAGCCCCGTCCCCTGCCCCGGCGGCTTCGTGGTGAAGAACGGATCGAAGATCTTCTCCAGGATACCCCGGGGAATGCCGGTCCCCGAGTCCGTGACCGCCAGCGCGACGTAGCGTCCCGGTTTTGCGTCGATGTGAACCCGGGCGTAGTGCTCATCCAGCGTGATGTTCCCGGCGCTGATCCCCAGCGTTCCCCCCGATTGCATTGCGTCCCGGGCGTTGACCGAGAGATTGAGCAGCACCTGGTGGAGCTGCGTGGGGTCGGCGTTGATCGGCCAGAGGTCCTTCGGCACGTCGGCGCTGATGGTGATGGACCGCGGGAACGTCTCGCGCGCGATCTTGACGATTTCGTTCACGATGTGCCGCGGCTGCACGGGAACGCGCTCCCCCTCCACCCCCCTGCCGAAGCTCAGCACCTGCCTGACAATCCCCGCGGCCCGCACCGCGGACGCGTCGATCGTGTTGAGCCACTTGAGGCCGGAGGGATCCGTGATCTTGCCGCGGAGCATCGCGATCGACATCGTGATCGGCGCGAGCACGTTGTTCAGGTCGTGGGCGATGCCGCTGGCGAGCGTGCCGATGCTTTCCATCCGCTGCGCGCGGAGAAACTGCGCCTCCAGCTCCTTCTTCTCCGTGATGTCGACGGCAAGACCCTCATAGAAGCCGTGTGAACCGTCATCGCCCGGGATGGCATGCCCGGTGAGCTCGACCCATATCGGTGCCCCGGCCTTCGTCCGCCAGCGGGCTTCAAGACGGATCTCCGTGCCTCGCGATTCCACAAGCATCAGGAGCGTCTCGCGCTGGGAGGGGTCGAAGTAGACGTCCCGTCCGAGATTGCGGGCAAGCAGGTCTTCCGTCGAAGCATAACCGAGCATCTCGACGAGGCGACGGTTGACGGCGACAAACGAGCCGTCCCGGCGGACCCTGAAAAGGCCGATCGGGGCCCACGTGATGACGTCGGCAAACTGGTCCGCAGTTCGATCGGGGGTACATGGGGGGCAGGATGCCGGGCCTGTGCCGGCCGGGGGGGGTGCCGCAGATGCAGCTCCCGGGAACGCTCCAGTTTGTTCTCTCATCACTCCACCCTTCAGCCAGGATCACTTCCTCTCACTCGGACCGGGAGGCGATCAGGTGGGGACAATCTCCATGCCACAGGCAGTGCACCGGGTTTTCGCAAAATCCGCTAATTTCAGGCTCCCAGGTTACTCGAATCGTCAGATTTGCGAATCCAAGCGACGACCTGAGGAAACTGTGAGGGAAAATGGGGTATTGAAGAAATATCCGTCAATCAAACGCTTACATCGGAGAACCCACTATTTTATGGGAATGGCAAACCAGTGAGGGAAAGACGACTATCCTGCTATCCTCTCAAGAGCATCCAGGATAGTGATCATCCCGGAGGTATCAAGTGCACAGTATTCTTCAAGCTGCCGGCGCGTCTTCTCCCTCTCAGCCTGGGGAACGTCCCCGTGCGTCACGCGGAGAAACTCACGGCTTGCAGTCCCTCCTTCTGCAATATCGAGCCCTTCGTATGTTCTCCCGGTCAGGGCCGGGAGTACCGCCTTGATGGATGAGCTCCCTTCCTGGTCCGGGTGATACCAGGCGAGCGATTTGAACGGGTCTTCCAGATCCACCAACCGTTCTTCGATCGAATCCCGGAATTTCCCCAGGCGGGGAAAATGCTCGCTCAGCTTCCTGATGACGGCTTTCTCAAATGAAGCGTGGTAGGCGATCACGGAGCCCTTCGCGCCGATGAGGCCGGTGAGCGAATCAATAAGCGCCGGGCGCGGGTCGTGCTTCCCTTCGGCCAGAAACCCGCGATGTTCGGGTTTGCCCCCCTTCTTCCGGACGACGTGAAGCGAGAATTGAAACGGGATGTTCTCGAACGGGCTTGACTCGTCGAACAGGGGGATCGCGGTGCCGAACGTCTCGAAATCGAGGAACCAGAGAGGGTATTCGAGCTGTGAGAGAAACTCCGCGATCTCCTCCCTGACCACGCGCGGTTTCCCCTTCCGCGCGGCATCGACCTGGATAGCCTGGAGTTCGCTCAGCCGGAAATCCCGCGGGATATCGGCGGCCTCGACGATCCCCTTCCCGAGAAGTTCCCACCCCTTTGCCCCGATGCGGGCGATGCCGAGGACGTTTCTCGAAGGGAGAAAGTCCCAACAAATCTCGTGCATCGGGCAGCCGTACGGGGAGCTGCAGTGGGGGCCGATGTTGACGAGGGGATACTTCTTCAGCCCGATCACTTCAATCATCCTGGCGAGACGCGGCCCGATCTCGGGGATGAGCGCGTCCGCATCGGCGGTCACGTCTTTGCGCACGAAGAGCTTCGCCGCATCCACCGCCCCGTGCCGGACGTAAGTCCTGTCGATCAACATCACCTCGCACTTCCGGAGATCGATCCCCGCCCCGGAGTAGACGTATTTCTGGAGCGCGACGTCCTCGACGTGGACCTCCTTCAACTCCGTGGAGCTCTTGACCTCGATGAGATCCCACCGCGAGCGCCCTGCCGGCAGGAGAATATCGGCGCGCGCGAACCCTCCTCCAAAGGCGAAGGCCCCTTCGAAGACCGGCCTCCGGAGCTTCACGGCTTCGGCGGTCTTACGCAGTGCCCCCTCGTAGTCCCTGTAGTCACCCCCGATTTCGATTCCCCGGGGGAAGAGGGAGCGGGCGAGAGCGCCCACCTCATACCCCTGGTCAAAGACCGCCTGCGTGGCGGCGTCGACCGGGGGAATCTCCTCTTTCGCGTTGTACTGGTACCAGAGGAGCTTCTCGCACTTGAGACCGTCGAGGTAACGGGATTTGGAGAGGGATGGCATGGTATACTGGAGGGGGCGCCAGGGGCGCCCCCCATTGAAATATAACTACTTTGCTTCTCTGTCGTTGTGCTTGAGGCGATAAATTGTCCGGCTGGCCCGATTCTGCTCGCGTGCGAGCTTCGCACGCTCGGCAGGCGTGACGACGCCGTCGGATTTGGCTTTACGCTTGTCCGCCTGTATCTTCGCCTGCTGAAGTTCGAGGTGCTTCGTTTCTCGCGCGGTCAGCTCGCCGCTTTTCACACCCTGCTCGATTCTCGCCTGTTGCTTGAGCTGCCGCCTGGCAACGCGCGGCGTTGCAGTCTGCGCGGATGCGAACGCCGCGGCGAGGACGATCAGACTACAGAGTAGCACTAGCTTCTTCATGACTTCCCCCCGGAGTGATGAGTGTTTGTGCCTGTCGCACGTTGGGGGCTAATCATTCAATCGCTGTGCCAGAAGCGACTGATCAATCCCGCGCTGAAACCGGCTGTTTTGTTCTCCGAAAGGCAGCGCACTGTATAGCACAGTAGACGTCGTCTGGAGATTGCTTCGGGGCGCCTTCGGCGCCCCTCGCAATGACGGAGGAGTTACTGCTCCGCCCTGTAGAGCTCGCGGCGGCCGTCGTTCACCAGCTCGTGGTACCCCTTCATCGCGGCAGCGACCTTTGGGTCTGACATCGTCTTGCGGGCGATATTCGCCATTTCGTCGAGGCTGTTCACGTCCTGTTCGACGACCACGGTCCAGTATTGCTCCCCG
>Ga0335081_10002649_pt1 | contig 28172 bp, 26 predicted proteins | sample Lox_Sample_35_FD_206713 | JGI IMG/M metagenome (GOLD analysis project Ga0335081, IMG submission 206713) | Soil microbial communities from Loxahatchee National Wildlife Refuge, Florida, United States - Lox_Sample_3.5 | ecosystem: Environmental > Terrestrial > Soil > Wetlands | place: USA...
ACCGCAAGGTGCCGTATTCGGTCTGCGTGCGCAGGTCGACCGTGATGCCGGTGCGGGTACGCATCGACAGCTGGCTGGTGTCGGTGCGGTCGAAGCGGCCCGCGCCCACGTCGGCGCCGGTGCCGAACCCGATGATCGCGCCGCCGTTGCCGGCGTTCCACTCGACCTGCTCGCGGATATATGAGCCGATCTTCAAGCACGTGTCCGTCCCCGGAACGTACCAGAAGCCAGCCCCATACAGACTGCAGACCCTCACGTATTCGACCGGCTTGGCCTTTACGGGAAGATCGGCCGCCTGCGCCCCCGCCACCGCGACGAGACCCGCCGCCGAGCCGAGGAGAAGGCTTTTGACCATTCTCATTGATGAACCCTCCATTTGATTTCCGGGAGGGATTGATGTCGTTGCCCCCCTCCGGGCGCGACCATAAACTTCCAGTCAAGAAAGAAGATGTTCGCATTAAATCCGTATAAATCGACTCCGGCGCCGTCAACGAAGAACCGCCTTATCCCGCCGGTCGGATACGTATTTATAGCTAGTGTTGCACAAAGATCACGCATCTGTGACTGCGAAATGATCCATCAGTCAACAGATAACTAGTTGATATACAAAGACTAAGTTGAATTGCGCCGCCGATTGCCACGCGTGGCGGGATTTTGCGGCCGGCACTGTCGTGCAGGTTGCGCCGCTTATGTGCCGTTTATCCGGCGTTGATGCGCGCTTTACGCGACCCCTGTCGAGTAGCGATGGCGCCGCCCCTCGACATCGAGCACATCGTAGGCTCCCCCTTCCACATTGGCCGACGCGAGATAGTTGGGCCCGATCGGAACCTTGCCGAACCCGCCCGGAACATCGAGCACGTAGGTCGGCTGGCACAGGCCGGAATGGCGCCCGCGCAGCGCGCGCATGAGGCCCTGCCCGGCCGCGACGCCGGTGCGCAGATGCGCGGTGCCGCGCGCAAGATCGCCCTGGTGCAGATAGTACGGCTTGATGCGGCTCTCGACCAAGGCACGCATGAGCGCGCCGAGCGTCACCGCATCGTCGTTGACGCCGCGCAGCAGCACCGATTGGCTGAGCATCGGAATGCCCGCGTCGATGAGCTGCGCGCAGGCAGCACGCGCGGCCGGCGTCAGCTCGCGCGCATGGTTGACGTGCAGCACCACGTAGCTCGCCTTGCCGGGCGCCTTGAGGGCGCGCACCATCTCGCGCGTCACCCGCTCGGGCGCAGCGACCGGCAGGCGCGTGTGCACGCGGATGATCTTGACATGGTCGATCGCCGCGAGCTCGCGCACGACCGCGCGCAACCGGCGCGCCGATAAGATCAGCGGGTCGCCGCCGGTCAGAATCACCTCCCAGATGTCCGGCCGAGCGCGGACGTAGTCGAGCGCGGCGGCGAGCTGCGCCGGCGGCAGCGACGGGCGGCCGCCCGGGCCGACCTGTTCGCGCCGGAAGCAGAACCGGCAATAGATCGGGCAGACATGCACGAGCTTGAGCAGCACGCGATCCGGATAGCGGTGCACGATCCCGGCGACCGGGCTTCTTGCGTCATCGCCGATCGGATCGCCGCGCTCCTCGGCCGCGACATGCAGCTCGGCGGGATCGGGCACGAACTGGCGCGCGATCGGATCGTTCGGATCGGCGGGATCGATGAGCGCCGCCATCGCCGGGCTGATCGCGACCGCATATTGGGCGGCGACGCGTTCGACATCGGCGAGCCGTTCGGGCGCAACGAGCCCGGCTTCGGCGAGATCGACGGGATGACGCAAGGTCCTTGCGGCAGAGCGCATAGCCATGGCCTTTCGGGGCGACGATCGCGGACACAAACTCCACTTTGCGCGGACGCGCAACCGGCGCTGCAGGATCGTGGCTCGATCGACCGCGCGGCGCTATGAGTATCCCATGGACTTCGACGACGAATTTCGCGCACGGCTGCATGACCTTCTGGTCTGGCGTCGCGACGTGCGGCGCTTTCGCGCCGACCCGCTGCCGGCCGGCGCGCTCGAGCGGCTGATTGCCGTCGCCTGTCTCGCGCCGTCGGTCGGCTTGAGCCAGCCTTGGCGATTCGTCGTCGTCGAGAGCCCGGATCGCCGACGCGCGGTGCTTGACGATTTCACCGCCTGCAACGCCGCAGCGCTCGCGTCCCAGGACGGCGAGCAGGCCGCGCGCTACGCGACGCTCAAGCTCGCGGGTCTTGCCGAGGCGCCGAGCCAGCTCGCGGTGTTCGCCGATCGGGCGACCGAGGTCGGCCATGGCCTCGGCCGCCGCACGATGCCGGAGATGGCCGAATATTCGGTCGTCACGGCGATCACCGCCATGTGGCTTGCAGCGCGCGCCGAGGGGATCGGCATGGGCTGGGTGTCGATCCTCGATCCGGCCCGCATCGCGGCGATCCTCGATGTGCCGGAGCACTGGCGCTTCATCGGCTATTTCTGTCTCGGCTACCCGGAATCCGAGCACCTCGAGCCCGAGCTCGAGCGCGCCGGCTGGGAAAGGCGCCGGCCGCCCGAGAGCGTCATATTGCGGCGTTGAAGGCCGCCGGCCTCGTCAGTCGGGCGGCGCGAGCGGTGTCCAGATCACCTGCTCGATCCGGCTCGCGCCGGTGACCAGCATGACAAGGCGATCGAAGCCGAGCGCGCAGCCGCACGCTTGCGGCATTGCGGCGAGGGCGGCCAGGAACTCCTCGTCGATCGGGTAGCGGGTGCCGTAGCGACGCTCCATCTCGGCCATCTCGCTTTCGAACCGCCGGCGCTGCTCGGCCGCATCGGTCAATTCGCCGAACGCATTGGCGACCTCGATGCCGCAGACATAGAGCTCGAAGCGTTCGGCGACGCGCGGATCGGACCGCTTCGGCCGCGCCAGCGCCGCCTCGACGGTCGGATATTCATCGAGCAGCGTCGCGCGGCCGATCCCGAGATTGGGTTCGATCCGCTCGACCAGGACGCGGCTGAAGATGTCGCTCCACGTGTCGTCAGCGGCGTAACGGATACCCGCGGCCGCGGCCTGCCGCGCGAGAGCATCGCGATCGCCTTCGCGCCCGTCGAGCGTCGCCAGGAGATCGATCCCGCCGAATCGCGCAAAGGCCGATGCGACCGTGAGGCGTTCGGGCGGCGCAAAGGGGTCGGCGGCACGCCCACGGAAGGCGACCCGGGTCACGCCGGCGGTGCGCGCCGCAACGCTCAGGATCGCGGCGCAATCCGCCATTGCGGCCTCATACGACTCGCCGGCGCGGTACCATTCGAGCAGCGTGAACTCCGGATGATGCAGCGCGCCGCGCTCGCGATTGCGAAAGACGCGTGCGAACTCGAAAATCCGCCGCTCGCCGGCGGCGAGCAGCTTCTTGGCGGCGAACTCGGGCGATGTATGGAGATAGAGGCGCGAGCGTTGCGCCGCGGGCGTCACCAGCTCGGTCGCAAAGGCATGCAGATGCGCCTCGTTGCCGGGCGACACCTGCAGGATTGCGGCCTCGACCTCGACGAAGTCATGCGCCGCAAAGAAGCCGCGCAGCGCCGCCGCGACGCGGTTGCGCATGAGCAGGCGCGGGCGCCGATCGGCGTGCCGGTGGGGCGCCCACCAGGGGGAAGTGGTTGACATTCAGGCGTTTTCTGCGCCGCGGAAAGGGCTGGCAAAACCGCGCGCAATCAGTATGTTCCCGGCCACGAAAGCGGCCCGTAGCCCGGCGACGCCGTCCGGGACGTACGGCCATGCGCCAATTGAGGAAGATCCCGTGAAAGTCATTGCCAGCTCGCTCCGCAAGGGAAACATCGTCGATCTCGATGGCAAGCTCTACGTCATCCTGACGGCGGAAAACATCCATCCCGGCAAGGGAACCCCGGTCACCCAGCTCGACATGCGCCGCCTCAGCGACGGCGTAAAATCGTCGCAACGCTACAAGACCACCGACCAGGTCGAGCGCGCGCACGTCGAAGAACGTTCCTACCAGTTCCTTTACCACGACGCCGAAGGCTTCCATTTCATGAACATGGAGAACTACGAGCAGCTCACGGCGCATGAGGACGTGGTCGGCGACGGCGCGAAATACCTGCAGCCGGAGATGAGCGTGAAGCTGCAGGTGCACGAGGGCACGCCGGTGTCGATCGAGCTGCCGCAGCGCGTGACCCTCGAGGTGGTCGAGACCGAGCCTGCCCTCAAGGGCCAGACCGCATCGGGCTCGTTCAAGCCGGCGCTCCTGTCGAACGGCGTGCGCACCTCAGTGCCGACCCACATCGTCACCGGCACGCGGATCGTGGTGTCGACCGCGGACGGCTCCTACATGGAACGGGCGAAGGACTGATCCGCCGGCCCGGGCTGCTACATCGGCGGGCTTCGTTGCGCGAAATCCGGCCGCGTCCGCAGTGCGGAACCTGATTCGCCGGCCGCGCCCCCGCGCGCGCTTGTCGCCTTTCCTCCCGGAACAAAAACGCTTCTAATCTGCGCCGCGACGCTGGCGACGACTCGCCGCCGCGCGCGCGAGCTCGGCCGCAATCAGGCGCATATGCGACGTGAAGATCGAAGGCAGCGAAGAATGGCGGATGATCCCATCCCCGGCGATCTCCAGGATTTCATCGTCAGATACATCGATTCGATCGCGCAGCTCGAGGCCCTGCTGTTGCTTCGCGCCCATCCGAGCGAGAGCTGGGATGCCAAGCGGACGGCGGCGCGTCTGTATGCGGGCGCAGCCGAGGTCAGCGAGCTGCTGACGCGCCTTTGCGCGGACGGCTTCCTGGCTCTCCACGAGGGCGCCTATCGTTACGCCTGCCGGTCGCCCGAGCAGCAGGCCATGGTCGACCGTCTCGCCGAGGCATATTCGCGGCGGCTCATCCCGGTCACCAACCTGATCCATGCCAAGCCTCGCCGCATCCGCGAGTTCTCCGACGCCTTCAAGTTCCGAAAGGATCGCTAGCATGGCGGTGACCATCTACGGTCTTTGCACGCTGACGGCGCTCATCTGCGCCTATCTGCTGCTCAACGCGTATCGCCGCGGGCGCTATCGCCTGCTGCTGTGGAGCGGCCTCGGATTTGCCGGGCTGACGCTGAACAACCTCGTGCTCGCGCTCGACAAGCTCGTCTTCACGATGGTGGACTTGACGATCTGGCGCACGTCGATTGCGCTCTTGTCGATCATGATCATCCTGTACGGCCTGATCTGGGGCACCGAATGAGCAACACCGTGGCATCCATGCTCACCGGGGCGACCGCGATGGCGTCGCTCGTGGTGATGCTGTTCTTCCTGCGCTTCTGGCGGCAGACGCGCGATGGCCTGTTCCTTTGGTTCGCAATCGCATTCGCGACCGATGCGGCGACCCGGCTGCTCGAAGGCCTCAATCAATTTTCCGACGAACGGGAACCGCTTCTCTACATCCCGCGCCTGATTACCTTCGCGTTGATCATCCTCGCCATCGTCCAGAAGAACCGGCCGACGCAACGGGGCAAATGACGCGGGCGGCGCTCGCGCTTACGCGGGCCAACGCATGTTCCGGCGAGGTGGACGCCGGTTCGCCGACAAGAACATGCGCTGAATAAGCAAAGACAGAGCGTGTTCCGATTCGGCAGGAACCGAATGCGCTTGAATGTGGCAAACTGTCGCCTTCGCGGCGCTTCCGCAACGCTCGAACCGGTCGTCCGTGCGTACTAGGGTCGCGCCGGCGCCGGCGCGAGCGAGCCTGTCAACCGTAATCCGAGGCGGGATTCATGCGTCCATTGCTTCGATACGGGGCGGTCGCATTCGTGGTGGTGGCCGCCGCGATTTTCGCGATCTCGCCCTTCGCCACCACGTTCGTGGAGCAATGGTCGCGCCGCGATATCGAGCTGCGCTCGGCCCTCGTGTTCAACTCGGTGCACGACGAGCTGGCGAACCTGCTCGCCGAAAACGCGTCGGCGCAGATCGACGCGCTGTTCGCGCGGCTCGCGCTCGATGAGCGCCTGCTGGCGGTCGGCTTCTGCAGCAGCGACGACACGCTGCGCTATCGCAGCAAGCTGATGCCGGCGAGCTTCTCGTGCCAGAAGGTCGCGCGCACCAGCCGCGAGAGTTTTTCCACCATCGAGTCGGAGGGCCGCACGCTTGTCGTCGGATCATTCCCGATCGTCGGCGGGCGAACGCGCGGGCACCTCATTCTGCTGCACGACCTGACGTTCGCCGAGCAGCGCGGTGCGCAGGCGCAGACCTGGGCGATCATCGCCCTCGCCGCCGTCGCGCTCGTCGGCGCGGCGCTCGCCTCGTCGGTCGCGCTGCTGGTGATGCAGGGCTGGCTGCAATCGGTCCGCCGGGCGATCGACGAGGTGCGGGCCGGGCGCGGCCCCGCCGGCCCGCCCGGCGACAATTCGGTGCTCGGCAGCACGGTGCACCAGTTGCTGCGCGAGCTCGACGAGACCAGACGCTCGATCGACGCAAGCTATGCGGATTGGAACCCGGAGACGCTGCGCCTCGCCCTTGCCAACCAGCTGCCCGGCGCGGAAGTGATCGTCGTGTCGAACCGCGAGCCGTACATTCACAATCACGGCGCCGCCGGGATCGAGCTGCAGATTCCCGCCAGCGGGCTCGTCGCCGCGATCGAGCCGGTGATGCGCGCCTGCGGGGGCACCTGGATCGCGCACGGCAGCGGAACGGCCGACCGCGAGGTCGTCGACGCGCGCGATTGCATCCGCGTGCCGCCCGCCGCGCCGAGCTACACGCTGCGGCGCGTCTGGCTCTCCGACGAAGATCAGGATGGGTATTACTACGGGCTCGCGAACGAGGGGCTATGGCCGCTCTGCCATATCGCGTTCGTGCGTCCGCAGTTCCGCGAAGCCGATTGGAACCGGTATGTCGCCGTGAATGCCCGCTTCGCCCGGGCGGTCGTCGAGCAGGCGAAGCGACCGGACCCGATCGTCATGGTGCAGGACTATCATTTCGCCCTGTTGCCGAAGATGGTCGGCGAACGCCTGCCGGACGCGACGATCATCACGTTCTGGCACATCCCGTGGCCGAATTCGGAAGTGTTCGGCATCTGCCCGTGGAAGGAGGAGATCATCGACGGACTGCTCGGCAGCACCGTGCTCGGCTTCCACACCCAATTCCACTGCCACAACTTCATCGACTCGGTCGACCGCTTCATCGAGAGCCGGATCGACCGCGAGCGCGCCTCGGTGCAGGTCGGCGCGCATGAGACCTTCGTGCGCGCCTATCCGATCTCGATCGAATGGCCGCCGGCGGGCCTCGCCGGCCAGGCCGCTGTGCCGGCGTGCCGCGCTTCCGTGCGCGCGCACTTCGGGCTGGCGGACGAGGTTCGCCTCGCCGTCGGGATCGAGCGGTTCGACTACACCAAGGGCATTCTCGACCGCATGCGGTCGGTCGACCTCCTGTTGACCGCGCATCCCGAATGGAAGGGGCGCTTCGCCTTCCTGCAGGTCGCCGCCCCGACGCGCAGCAAGCTTGCGACCTATCGCGACCTGCAGCACGAGGCGCAGCAGCTCGCCGACGACATCAACGCCCGGCACGGCAGCGACCGCTTCAAGCCGATTCTCCTCATCATCCGCCATTTCGAGCCGAAGGACATCTTCGAGCTCTTTCGCGCCGCCGACCTGTGCGTGGTCTCGAGCCTGCACGACGGCATGAACCTCGTTGCCAAGGAGTTCGTCGCCGCGCGCGACGACGAGCAGGGTGTGCTGGTGCTCTCCAGCTTCGCCGGCGCCTCGCGCGAGCTGTCGGAAGCGCTGATCGTCAACCCCTACGACGCGCGCGCCATGGGCGACGCGATCCGGCAGGCGCTGACCATGCCGCCGGCCGAGCAGCGCGCCCGCATGCAGGTCATGCGCGAGATCGTGCGCGCGCGCAACGTCTACCGCTGGGCGGGGCAAATGCTGCTCGACGCAGCCCAGCTCCGCAAGCGGCACGAGATCATCCGGATGGCGCTACGGCAGGCGGAGACCGTGCCCGGCCACGCGCGCGGCGGCGCGGCGCGATTGATAAACGTCCGGTGAACGCGATCATTGCGCCGGCCGCGAGACGGTCGACGCGCGGTTCTGCGCGAGACCCGGCCGCGTGATCGAACGCCGGTCCTTCACCACGCCGATCAGCGTCCCCAGGCGCTCGATCTTCACGATGGTGCGGCCGTCGAGCGCCCGGTCGCAATGCATGTGCGTCGGCGCAATGAAGAAATCGGCCCGGGCCGCATCCCGGGTCCAGCGCAGCGCGCCGTGCGGGGTATTGTCGAACTGCGCCCGCTCGGCGCAGACCGCGACGTAATACGGGCGGCGGTGCGCGGCGACCCCGGACGACTCATGCGCGAGCCGCGACTCGAGCCGATCGAGCGCTTCCGGCAGGATACCGACCCAGTAGTCCGTGACGTAGCGACCGGCGGCGCCGGGAAGGCCGCCGACGAGCGGATTGTAGAAGAGATACTCATAGGGGTGCAGGCGCGCCAACAGGATGCCGTTCCACGCGAAGGCGGCCGCAAGGGCACCCGCCGCGCCGAGCGCTGCCGCCCGGTTGCCGAACGCGAGCCGCGTCAAGGTCGCATCCCATCCGATCGCGGCGAGGACCGTCAAGGGCGGCACCACGAACAGAAAGTGCCGCAGTCCGGTGAAGGCCGGCCCGTGGCCGATCACATGGCACAGCGGCGGAAACAATGCCGTGAATGCGAGAAGCCCGACCTCGGCGCGCAGGCGCACGGACGGCTTTGCGCCGATCAGGCGCGGCACGACGGCGACGATCAGCCCGAGGGCGGCGCCGGCCAGCGTCGGCAGCGGCAGCCTGATCGACAGATAGAACGGCACGTACCAGCGCGGCACGTCGGCCATCGGATAGACATGGCCGGCAAGAATCGTGCGGATCGGGTAGTGGAACTGGGAGAATGCGACAAGGGCGCGGACCGGATTGAACAGCCCGAGCGCCGCCCAGGGCCACGCCGCGATCATGATCAGGTAGGCGAGCAGCAAGGCGGGCGTGATGGCGAGCGCGGCGCGGCACAGGCCGGCGCGATCGAGACGCGGGTCGGCCGCGGCGCGGCACCACAGCCCGACCGTCGCCGCGATCGGCACATAGACCACCATCAGCAGTCCCAGCACGCGCAGCCCGAGCGCCGCGCCGAGCAGCAAGCCGAACAGCACGACATCGCGCCCGCGCGGCCGCGGCAGATCGCGGGCGAGGCGCAGCAGGAAGCAGGTCGCGCCCATCATCGCGGCCGCGAACGGGATGTCCTTGGTGTGGTTGAACATCGTGCCGTACCACGGTCCCGACACGGCAAGGATCGCGGCGGCGAGAAAGCCGGCGCGGGTTCCGGCGACCATCCGCGCCGTCGCCCACGTCGCCGCGATGCCGCCGAGGCCAGCGAACGCGCACAGGAGATGGCGCAGGTCGTAGAGATCGAGCGGCACCACTTTCGACAGCAAGGTCGCGGCGACGTCGAACAGTCCGCCGTAAAGGTAGAGGTTGTCGAACGCGAACAGCGCGCGATCCGCAAAGCCGCTGGCGTAATAGGCGATGATCAGCTCGCCGTATCGCTGCTGCACGCCCTCGTCGTTGCTGATCGAATATTGGCGAAAGGTAACGACGATCAGCGCTGCCAGCAGCGCCAGCAGCAGCGCGGCCGCGATGTCGAACGCATCGCGCGTCGCCAAGCGCTTGCGCGCAATGCCTCCCCAATACGCCACGGTGTCTGCCCGGCTGCCGACGGCAATTGGGTGGTGATATCGTCCCGGCGGCGGCGGGCGGATTGGATTTTTCGCCGCGGTCGTGCGGCGGGTCGTCGCATACGCAGCGTCAATCGCGCCGCGGGTTCACGTTCCCACCCGCAGCGGCGCGTGCAGCTTGCGCAGCGCGGCAAGCGCCGAGAGCGCCGTGATCCTGCCGGTCTTCGGGTTTTCCGAGGGAACGTTCTCGATCGACAGCGAGAAGCGGGCCGAATCGGAATCGACCTCGATGCTGTGACAGTTGCGGGTGACCGCCGGATCCGCCCAGATCTCGATCGTCGTGCGGTCCGGCCCGATGCCGGCGAGCGACAGCGCCGCGACCACGTTGACGTTGGCCGGAAAGCCCGCCGCGGCCTCGCGCGCCGTGCCGGTGAAGACGCATTTCGCCGCATTGAGCCCCTCGACCGAGATGTTGTGCTCGACGAGATAGGGCGCACCGACGAGGCCGTTCGGCGGCTTGCGCGTGATCATGCGCACCGAGTGGATGGTTCCTTCGGCCGCGGCCGACACCGCATCGAGGCCGAGCAGGGCGCCGGTCGGCACGATGATCTGGCCGCCATTGGCCATGGCCAGCTCGACGAGGTCGGGGCGCGGCAGCAGCGCACCGGCGCTGAGCACCATCACGCGCTTGCCGGCCGCCAGCATCGGCCGGCAGATGGCGTCGAGCACCGCGGCCGGCGCGCATTCGACCGCGAGATCGGCGTAGTGCGGGAAGGTATCGACGTCGACCAGCGGGCAGTCGATGCTCTGCTCGTCGAGCCAGGCTTGTGCCTTGGCGTGGTCGCGCGCCGCCGCACAGGCGAGGGTGAGGCCCGGCACGCCTTGGGCGAGGCGCCGCGCCAGCGCGCGGCCAATGGCGCCGAGACCGGCAATGGCGATACGGGTCGCAGGCACGAGTCCTCCCGTGGTGACATCCCGCTCATACGCGGCTTGCATGGGGCCGGCAAGCGCCGCTTGACGCCCGTTGCCGCATGTCCGAAAGCTCCAGGCAAATCCCCAAAACGCTCGAGGAGTCATCGATGCGAAAGCTGATGCTCGGCGCCGCCCTGGCGCTCGCGAGTCTTGCGGGCGCGGCGGCCGCGCAGAACTTCCCGTCTCGCACCCTCACCATGGTCATTCCGTTCGCGGCGGGCGGGCCGACCGACGTGCTCGGCCGGATCATCGCGGCGCGCACGGGCGAAATCCTCGGCCAGAACGTGATCGTCGAGAACATCGGCGGCGCCGGCGGCATGACGGGTTCGGCCCGCGTCGCCCAGGCGAAGCCCGACGGCTACACGATGGTGCTCGGCACGGTCGGAACCCATGCGCAGGGCCAGACGCTCTACAAGAAGCCGCTTTACAACGCGGCGACCGACTTCACGCCGGTCGCGCTCATCGCCGAGGTGCCGATCGTGCTGATCGTGCGCAAGGACCTGCCGGTGAGCAACCTTGCGGAATTCGTCGCCTACGCCAAGAAGAACCAGGACAAGATGTCGTTCGGCTCGGCCGGCGCCGGCTCGGCCACCCATCTCGGCTGCGTCGTGCTGAATACGGCGATGGGCACCAAGATCACGCACGTGCCCTATCGCGGAACCGGCCCCGCGATGCAGGACCTGCAGGGCAGCCGCATCGATTTCCTGTGCGAGGTGGCGAGCACCGCCAAGCCGCAGATCGACGGCGGCACCATCAAGGCGATCGCCATCCTCACCAAGCAGCGCTCCCCGGCGCTGCCGAACGTGCCGACCGCGATCGAGCAGGGACTCGACGTGCAGGCCTATACGTGGAACGCGATCTTCCTGCCCAAGGGCGCGCCCGACGCGATCGTGACCAGGCTGCACGACGCGGTGCTTGCCGCCATGCACACCCCGGCCGTCAAGGACCGGCTGCAGGGCCTCGGCGCGATGATCGTCTCCGACGACCGCGCGACGCCGCAATATCTCGGCAGCTTCGTCAAGAGCGAGATCGAGAAATGGGCGGCGCCGATCAAGGCGAGCGGAACGAGCGTAGAGTAGCGCGTTCGACCCCGCCGGAACCGAGATGCCCGCGGCCGACGCGGGCATCGAAACGGACGGCGAACGGTGATCCGGCGCAAGCCGGTTCTCCGCTTGCCTCCGATTCACAGATTGACTTTGGCAGACTTGCAATCGAAAGTGGCGTCCGGATGGTGGCTTGAATTCCATCAGGTCGGAGCGCGCAGCCATGCTGGTTTCGTTCGCGGCTGACATTCGTCCATTGTTCAATTCGCGCGACGTCTCGTGCATGGCGCGCTTCCAGGTCGCGCTTGACGACTACGGCTACATGTCGGCACCTGCCGGCAACGATCAATTCCCCGATCACGCCAATGCCCGCGACGTGCTCGCGCATTTGACCGGCGAGAGCCCGCCGCAGATGCCGATGGGCGGGCCGTTTTGGACGCAGGCTCAACTCGACCTGTATCGACAATGGATCGCGGACGGCTTCGAGGCCTGAGCCCGAATGCCTGCCGCGCAACACAGGGGGCGAAAATGAAGCGAACGATGCAAGCGAGTCTCATGACGCTGGTCCTGCTGCTGCCGGCTGCGCAAACCCGAGCGGCCGACCCCGATCCGGCCATGAACGCTCCCGACCAGGTCGCCTGGGAGCTGTTCGTGCGGGTCAATGCGCCGGCGGCGACCCAAGGCAACAACAACGTGCTGTTCGAGACCTGGGCTTCGAATGACGACACGTTCACCCAGAGCCCGCAGTGGCCCGCGACGGCACCGAGTGCGAAAAACTTGAAAGTCCCGGCCTTGATCGCGCTGGCGCCGCGCCGGCCCGGCCTGCAGCCTCATGTGCTACCCGGCGGCAGTGAAGAAGTACGTCGCAACAAGGCGGCTTTCGACTTTATCGTCGCGCAGAAGCTGTTCACGCGCGCCGGCCTGAAGGCCGCCTTTGCGGCTCGCATCCCGATCAGCTTCCCGGTCGATGCGATCGAGGTGAAGGCCAACTGGGTTCCAGTGACTCCGGGCATGAATACCTCGACGTTCCATGTGAACACTGCGAACGGTAAGCAGTTCGCCCTTGTCTCGATGCACATCATCTCGAAGGCGGTCCCCAATTGGACGTGGGCCACGTTCGAGCACAAGGACAATGCCGGGCGCTGCGACATCATCGGATGTCGCGACAGCTTTGGCGCGATGGACAAGGACGTGAAACCGAAGACCCCGCAAGGCGGGCAATATCCGGCTTGCATCAAGACGGTTGCGCTGAAGAAGATGTTTTCAGACGGCAAGCTCGACGCGGTTTTTGACAACTATTGTCTCAAGGGAAGCCAGACCGATTTCACGACTTCGACCGGGCTCATCACGCGCCTCGGAAATTCAGTCACCGAAAACGGGTTCGTCGACACCTCATCCTGCATGACCTGCCATTCACGCGCGAGCTACAACGCGAGCGGCAACAACATCTATGGCGGCGGCTTCGTCGGCAACGGCAGCCCCAATGGAGCACCGCTGCCGAGCTGGTTCTGGAACAACCCCGGTGCTCCCAATCAATCGATGAAGGTCATGCAATCGGATTTCGTCTGGTCGATTCCGCGACTCGCCATCGGACCCTGATTGCCGCTTCGCCATCGATGGCGCGCAAGAACGCACGGCGAAGCCGCAGGCAAGCGCCGTCCGGCGCGGGACGTTTGCCTTCCCCGGACGCGCGGCTGGACCTCACGTTCTACCTGAAGCGGCCGCGCCGCCGCCGGCCCGGCAGCGCGGCCGACATCGCCGAGCTGATGCACCGCGTCAGCCGCGCGGACCTGGAGGCCGAACGCCGGGTGGCCATGAAGGGCACCCTGGGCAAGATTCGCCGCTTCGCCAAGCGCCATCACATGACGATCACGGACGAAGACGCGGCTCGCTGCCGCGTGCGTCTGCGCGCGCGCCGGCGCGATGTCGAGCGAGCCTTCGCGACGAAGCTGCGACTCACCGAGATAGACGGTCGCGCTTGCCATCATCCGACCGGCCGTCCGCGCATGCCCGCGGAGCTCGCCGCCCACACGCAGGCCGTGTTCGGGCTTGATCAGCGGCCGTTGCGTTCGCGGCTGCGCGGTCACGCGGGCCCAGCCGGAGATGGCGGGCTTCTCCCCTCCGCGATCGCGAGCCTCTACGGCCTCGCGACCGCCGGCCGAGGCGCGGGGCAATGCATTGCGCTGGTCGAGCCGTTCGGCGGATACAGCCCGGACGATCTGAAGGATGCCTGCGCCGCAATGAGCTTGCCGGTGCCGCAGGTCGTCGAGATCGATGTCGGTCACGGCCGCAATGCCTTCGGCGCGGATGCCGAGGCCGATCGCGAGGTCAGCCTCGACATCCAGGTCGCCGCCGCGGTAGCGCCGGAAGCGCGCATCGCGATCTACTTCACGGAAAAGAGCGAGGCCGGCTTCGCCGACGGGATTGCCGAGGCAATCCATGACAAGACACAGCGGCCCGATGTCGTGATCGTCACTTGGGGCGAGCCGGAAGCGTTCTGGCCCGCCGGCGCGCGCGGCGTGGTCGACGGCGCTTTGGCGGATGCGGTCAGGCTGGGCGTGACCGTCGTCGTCGCGGCCGGCGACGACCTCGCCACCGAACGGATGAACGACGAGCGCGTGCATGTCGATTACCCGGCGTCGAGTCCCTACGTGCTGGCGTGCGGCGGAACGAAGCTGACGCTCGATGCCGCCGGAACGGCAATCGCCGACGAGGTCGTTTGGAACGACGGGGTGCGCGGCACCGGGGGAGGGATCAGCGACATATACCAAGTGCCCTCCTATCAAGGTTCGGTGGCGCTGCCGCCCTCGCTCAACGACGGCAAGCGAAGACGCGGCGTTCCCGATGTTGCGGCCGCGGCGGCGGAGACGAACGGCTATCGGATCAGGCTCAACGGCGCGGACATCGTCACCGGCGGGACGAGCGCCGCAGCGCCCTTGTGGGGCGCATTCATCGCGTTGATCAACGAGCAGCGCGGCCAGCCGATCGGCTTCATCAATCCGACGCTTTATCGCAACCCGCAACTGCTCAAGCCGATCACCTCCGGCGACAACATGGACGGCGGCCTCGGCTACAAGGCCGGCCCCGGCTGGAGCGCCTGCACGGGACTCGGCTCGCCGATCGGGGCGGCCTCCATTGCGGCGCTCACGGCGGTGGCGTAAGGCATCCGCGCACGACGGATATTCCGGACACGTCGAGACACGATTGACGCGCGTGCGGCCGCACGTCGCGCGTCGCCTGCGGAGGCGGAAGATGATGGAAGGCTTTACCCGCACCGAGATCGAGACCTCGGGTGCGCGCATCGTCACGCTGCACGGCGGCAAGGGCCCGCCGCTGCTCTTGATGCACGGCAATCCCTTCACTCACCTGTCATGGCACAAGTTCGCGCCGCGCCTCGCGCAGGAGTTCACCGTGGTGGCGACCGACCTGCGCGGTTACGGCGACTCGGAAAAGCCGCCCGGCGGCGACGACCATTCGGGCTACTCGTTCCGCACCATGGCGCAGGACCAGGTCGAGGTGATGGCGGCGCTCGGCTTTCCCCGCTTCATGGCGGCCGGCCATGACCGCGGCGCGCGCGTGCTCCACCGGATGTGCCTCGACCACCCCGACAAGGTCGAGCGCGCCGCGATCCTCGACATCATTCCGCAGCACCACATCCTCAACCACATGACGCGCGAGTGGGGCCGGTTCTCGTGGCACTGGCTGTTCATGATCCAGCCCTACGACCTGCCGGAGCGGCTGATGGGCGCCGACCCCGACTATTTCATCAGCAAGAAGCTCGCCAAGACGCCGCAAGGGCTGAGCTTCTTCGGCAAGGCGGCGCTCGCCGAATACATGCGCTGCTTCCGCAACCCGGCGACCATCCACGCGATGTGCGAGGACTATCGCGCGACCTTCGGGGCAGACCTCGACATGGACACCAAGGACTTCGAAGCCGGCCGCAAGATCACCTGCCCGGTGCTGCTGTTGTGGGGCGCGACCGGCGGGGTCGGACGCAACCACAAGGCCGCCGAGATCTGGGCGCGCTACGCCGCCGACATCCGCGGCGCCAAGGCGCTGCCCTGCGGGCACTATCTCTCCGAAGAGGCTCCCGAGGAGACCTACCGCGAGCTGCGCGCGTTCTTCGCGGCGCGCGGATAGCCTCCGACCGGCGTTCGCTCGCGCGGCCGGCCGCAAGGCCCGCGGCGCAGCCCTGCTATTGATCTGAATCAAGGCGACCCGACCAACGCCGTGTTGTTGGGATAACGTCCATCGAACTGTGCATCGGGGCCGGGGGAGGCTCACCCATGGAAGGTTCTGCAAATCGCCCCATCATGGCGACGGCCCCCCGCTCGCCCTGGTACGGCATTCTCTACATTCAGGTGCTCATCGCGATCGTCGCCGGCGTCGTCATCGGCTATGTCAATCCGAAGCTCGGCGTCCAGCTCAAGCCGCTCGGCGACGGCTTCATCGCGCTCATCCGCATGATGATCGCGCCGGTGATCTTCTGCACCATCGTGCACGGCATTGCCTCGATGGGCGACCTCAAGAAGGTCGGCCGGGTCGGCATCAAGACCTTGTTCTACTTCGAGGCCGTCTCGACGCTCGCGCTGGTGATCGGGATCATCGTCGCCGACGTGCTGCGGCCGGGCAGCGGGTTCAACATCGACGTCGCGACGCTCGACCCGAAGGCGGTCGCGTCCTACGTCACGCGCGCCAAGGAGGAGGGCATCGTCGCCCACCTGCTGGCGATCATTCCCAACAGCTTCGTCGGTGCGCTTGCGGTCGGCGACCTCCTGCAGGTGCTGCTGGTCTCGATCCTCACCGGCTTCTCGATCTCGCTCATGGGCCCGGTCGGCGCCACGGTGGCCCGCGGCATCGATGTCGCGGCGCACGTGTTCTTCGGCGTGATCCGCATCATCGTGCGGGTGGCGCCGATCGGCGCGTTCGGCGCCATGGCGTTCACGATCGGCGCGCAGGGCATCGGCGCGCTGGTCAAGCTCGGCGAGCTGATCGCGACGTTCTACTTCACGTCGGCGCTGTTCGTCGTCCTGGTGCTCGGCGTGATCGCCCGGCTTGCCGGGTTCTCCATCTTCCGCTTCATCGGCTACATCAAGGACGAACTGCTGATCGTGCTCGGCACCAGCTCGTCGGAGACCGTGCTGCCGCAGCTGATGGCCAAGATGGAACGGCTCGGCGCCTCGAAATCGGTGGTCGGTCTCGTCGTTCCGACCGGCTACAGCTTCAACCTCGACGGCACCAACATCTACATGACGCTGGCGATCCTCTTTCTCGCCCAGGCGACCAACACGCCGCTCACGCTGGGGCAGGAGCTGGGCATCCTGGTGATCGCCATGCTCACCTCGAAGGGCGCCTCCGGCGTCACCGGCGCGGGTTTCGTCACCCTCGCGGCGACGCTCGCGATCGTGCCCGACATTCCGATCCAGTCGCTGGCGCTGCTGCTCGGCATCGACAAGTTCATGAGCGAGTGCCGCGCGCTCACCAACCTGGTCGGCAACGGCGTCGCCACCATCGTGATCAGCCGCTGGGAGGGCGAGCTCGACGCCAAGGCGCTGCACGACACCATGGCGCATCCTGTCAAGATCGGCGAGGAAATGGAGGCGCTGCCGGCACGGTGACGATTTCGCACGGCCGGCAATCGCGGCTGCGCGGTTGCCCCTCTCACCGGCAACGAGTGGGCAGGATCCGCGATCTTGCCCACTCTGCGATTCACAGCAGCTGAAAGCACTGCAGCTCGACGCGGCGCGCCTTGCGTTGTGCGGTGGCGACCGCAAGTGCGGTGTTGAGAAAAGCAAGCTCCGCTGCGCCGGTCTCGAAGCGCATGAAGGTGCGGAAAAAATAGCTTGCCGGATCGACCTCCTCGCCGCGGGCGAGGCGGGCGAGCACCTCCGGCGGCCCGTGGCGCAGCCCCTGGCTCACCACCTGGACGAGGCCGCCGCGCGCCTCCTTGAGCGCGTAGCGCGCGTCGAGCTCGATCGCGCCATCGCGGCGCAGGATTTGCCAGTCGGCGCCGCCCAGCACCTCGCCGCGCAGCCGCGGCCCCGCGAACGTCCCTCCCGCGATGTAGACCACGCGGCGCTCGCCGAGCGGCGCCGGCCCCATGTTGACGAGCTCACCCACCTCGGCGGAGATCGCCATCAGATGCTCGAGTTGCGGCGCCGCTGCGACCGACATGACATTCCCTCGCTCGTGCCGCACGCCGCCAGGACGAGGAAGAAACCGGGCATGAAGCCTGCGGCAATCGGGGAAAACTATCCGTGCACAGCCAATCGCTCAACCGGCGGACTCGCTCCTGCGCATTTTCGCGCGGACGCCGCCGGACATGCACGGACCGCCGCGACGTCCGCTTCGCGCGTCTCGCCCGACGTCATGCCGCATGCGCCGCTCCCTCGCGTTTTTTCGACAATTCTGTTAGGCCACGCCTGACACTCATTTTGGCTCGCTCCGGAGCCTCGCCAAGCAAGGGCGCAGCCGGGTGAATCAATCGATGTATGCCCGAGTAGCCGCCGCGCTGCGGCGGTTCGACGACCGGTACGGCTGGAGCTGGGTCGGCGTCTGCCTGAGCGCCACGATCATCACGGCAGCCGTGTTCGTGCTCTACCGGAGCCTGCGCGGCATCAACGTCGACGAGGTCATCGACGCGGTGCGCTCGACCGAACCGCGCGACGTCGCGGTCGCGGCCGGCTTCGTCGCCGCCGCCTATTTCACGCTGACCTTCTACGACCTGTTCGCGCTGCGCACGATCGGACGCCGAGATCTGTCGTATGGCGTCGCCGCCCTCGCCGGCTTCACCAGCTACGCGGTCGGCCACAACATCGGCGCCAGCGTCTTCACGGGCGGCGCGGTGCGCTACCGCATCTATTCGACGCACGGCCTCTCGGCGATCGAGGTCGCAAAGATCTGTTTCGTCGCCGGGCTCACGTTCTGGCTCGGCAACGCCGCCGTGCTCGGCCTCGGCATCGCCCATGCGCCCGCCGCCGCCACGGCGATCGACCAGTTGCCGCCTTGTGTCAATCGCGTGCTCGCGTTCGCAACGCTCGTGATCCTGCTCGTCTACGTCGCGTGGGTCTGGCGCACGCCGCGGGTGATCGGCCGCCACGACTGGGAAGTCGCCCTGCCGAACGGTCCCTTCACGCTGGTGCAGATCGCGATCGGCATCGTCGACCTCGCCTGCTGCGCGGCTGCCATGTACATGCTCCTCCCCGAGGAACCCTATATCGACTTCGTCGTGCTGGCGGTGATCTTCGTCGCTGCGACGCTGCTCGGCTTCGCCAGTCACTCGCCCGGCGGCCTCGGCGTATTCGACGCCGCGATGCTGATCGGCTTGTGGCAGTACGACAAGGAACAGCTGCTGGCCGGGCTGCTGCTGTTTCGCCTGCTCTATTACATCACGCCGTTTGCGTTCGCGCTGGCGATTCTCGGCGGCCGCGAGCTGTGGCTGAGCCTGCGATCGCGGCCGCACAACCGGATCGGCGGGAAATAAGGCGGCGCCGCAGTTCCACTCGGGGGCGGAATCCCCGGCATTCGCGCCCGTTCGCAGCGGCGACCGGTAGCCACTTCGTCGCCACATGCGCTAGATATGCGCGCCATGGCTCCCGAAGATCAACAGCGGACGCATGACGGGACGGTATCCTGGCTCGGCCGACTGAAGCGCGCGCGGCTGGTCCTGATCGCAGGGGCCCTCGTCTTCCTCGCGCTCGCCCTCATGGGCGCGCTGTCCCCGCTGCAGGCCGCAATCGCCTTCGTCATCATCGGCGTCGTGGCGCTGATCGATCCCGATGCGGGCGAAGGGCCCGGCGCCCCGGCGCTCTCGCCCGAGGGCAAGCCGCTTCCCGCCGACTGGCTGGTCGAAGCGGTCGTGTCCGGCCTGCCGGATGCCGTGATCGCCCTCGACCGACGCGGCGTCGTGCTGGCGTTGAGCGCCTCGGCGCGCGAAAAGGCGCCGACGCTCACGCGCAACATGCCGCTGTCGTTCGCGTTGCGCATCCCCGAGATCACCGAAGCGGTCCGCCGGGCGGTGGCGACCGGGGAAATGCAGCACGTCGAGTTCCGCGAGAAGGTGCCGGCCGAGCGCTGGTCGGAGGCCGTCGTCGCGCCGGTCGCGCTCGCCGCCGCCGTCGCCGGACGGCGCGAGCTGTTCTTCGTGACGCTGCACGACATCACCCGGATCAAGCAGGTCGAGGAGATGCGCGCCGATTTCGTCGCCAATGCGAGCCACGAGTTGCGCACGCCGCTCGCCTCGCTGTCGGGCTTCATCGAGACGCTGCAGGGTCCGGCGCGCAACGATCCGCAGGCGCGCGAGCGCTTCCTCGACATCATGAAGGCGCAGGCGAACCGGATGGCGCGGCTGATCGACGACCTGTTGTCGCTGTCGCGCATCGAGCTCAAGGCGCACGTGCAGCCCGAGCACCAGGTCGACCTCGCGCCGATCGTGCGCCAGGTCACGGACGGGCTGCAGACGCTCGCGCGCGACCGCGGCGTCGAGGTGAAGATCGCGCTCCCCCCCGAGGCGCTGTTCGTGCGCGGCGACCGCGACGAGCTGATCCGCGTGTTCGAGAACCTGGTCGAGAACGCGCTCAAATACGGCGCCGCCGGCAAGCGGGTGGACATCGCGCTCGCGCGCGAGGCGGGCGACAACGAGGCGACGGTTGCGGTGCGCGATTACGGGCCCGGCATTGCGCCCGAGCACCTGCCGCGGCTGACCGAGCGGTTCTACCGCGTCGACGTGACCGAGAGCCGGGCCCAGGGCGGCACCGGGCTCGGGCTTGCGCTGGTCAAGCACATCCTGCACCGCCACCGCGGCCGGCTGACCATCGACAGCGCGCCCGGCAAGGGCGCGACGTTCACGGTGCGGCTGCCGCTCGAGCAGCGCAAATAGCCGTCATTGAAATCATTGCATTTTCTGCTGCGCAGCACTTGCCAATATCTTCATACGTTCGCCCTCGCATTCGCAACACGGCCGCAAAATGCTATTTCTGTCGACGAGCCGGCGGAGCGAACCGATGGAACGTCATGATCACGGCCACCATAGCGGCCATCATGCGCACCACCACGGCCACCATCATGGCACCACGCCGGCAAGCTTCGGCACCGCCTTCGCGATCGGCACGGCGCTCAATCTCGCCTTCGCGCTCGTCGAATTGGGCGTCGGCTTCTTTGCCAATTCGCTCGCGCTGATTTCCGACGCCCTGCACAATTTCTCCGACGTGATCTGCCTGCTGCTCGCCTGGGGCGCCGCCTGGCTTGCCACCTGGCGGCCGACCGCCTCGCGCACCTATGGATACCGCCGCGCCTCGATCCTCGCCGCGCTCGGCAATGCGGCGCTGCTATTCGCCGCGACCGGCGCCATTCTCACCGAAGCCACGCGCCGCCTGTTCGCGCCCGAGCCGATCGCGGCCGGCACCGTGCTGTGGGTGGCGGCGCTGGGCATCGTCATCAATACGGCGACCGCGCTGATGTTCATGCGCGGCCGCGCGCACGACCTCAACCTCAGGGGCGCGTTTCTGCACATGGCGGGCGACGCGGTCGTCTCGCTCGGCGTCGTCATCGCGGCGCTGCTGATCGGCGCGACCGGCTGGCTGTGGCTCGATCCCGCCGTGAGCGTCGCGATCGCGGCCGTCATCCTGATCGCCACCTGGGGCCTCACGCGCGACGCGCTCAATCTCGCGCTCGATGCGGTTCCGGCCGGGATCGACCGCCACGCAGTCGAGGCCTATCTCGCGGGCCTGCCGGGCGTGACCGAGGTGCATGACCTGCACATCTGGGCCATGAGCACGACCGAAACCGCGCTGACGGCGCATCTGGTGCGGCCGAATGCCGGCCTGGACGACCGCCTGCTGGCCGCCGCCGCGCACGAGCTCGATCAGCGTTTCGGCATCCGCCATGCCACCATGCAGGTCGAAGCCGGCGAGGGCGAGTGCCGTCTCGCGCCCGCTCACGTGATATGATGGTCGAATGAACAGACCCGAACGCATCGAGGCCGCGACGGCGGCGACCTGCTGCTGCGAAGATGCGGTGGCGACCACGGGCGCGCGTGCCGCGCTGGTGCGCCGGGCATTCCGGCTCGAATGGCTGACGGTGGCATGGATGACGGTCGAGGGCGCGGTCGCGCTTGCGGCCGGCGTTGCGGCGGGAAGCGTCACGCTCGTCGCCTTCGGTACCGACAGCGTCATCGAGCTGATCTCGGCGGGCGTGCTGATCTGGCGGCTCACGGTCGAGCTTCGCCGTGGCCGGGCCTTCTCGGAAGCCGCCGAGCGCACCGCGAGCCGCATCGGCGGCGCGCTGCTGTTCGCGCTCGCCGCCTACGTGATCGCGGCCGCCGGCTGGAGCCTGTGGACGCGCCACGGCCAGGCGTTTTCCTGGCCGGGCCTTGCCGTGACGGCCGCCGCGATCCCGATCATGGCCGTGCTGGCGCGGCGCAAGCTTGCGCTCGCCGAGCGGCTAGCCAGCCGGGCGCTGCGCACCGACGCGGTGGAATCGATCACCTGCGGCTGGCTGTCGTTCGTCGCCGTGCTCGGGCTCCTCGCCCAGCTCGCCGTCGGCGCCTGGTGGATCGATGCCGTCACGTCACTCGCCATCGTCTGGTTCCTGGTCAAGGAAGGCCGCGAGGCATGGCAGGCCGATGCCTGCGGGTGTTGCTAGAATCGGCCGTATCCTTTTCACGCAAATAGCGACCATTGAAATCATTGCTGTTATCCCAGTTGGGTTATCCTGCCAAAATTGGCCCGGTGATTACCCGGGCTGCGGCCGCATTGAAATTGCTGCTGTTATCCCAGTTAGGTTCGTTCTGCCAAAACGGGGCTCGCCCGTCGCGCCCCGCAGAGGTGCGGGCTGAGTCGAAGTTCTCCGTCTGCTGTCCGTCTGCATAGGATCCATCGTTCAACGAGCCGCGTGCCAATCGCGCACGCTACACCAGGCGTGAGAACATTACAAGAACATTCTGCCGCCTGCGGATCGTAATGACGCACGGCGAGGCCGCGCGGTTCTGTAATATGTCTGAACGGCCGTGAAGTCGAACTCGGCCCGGCCGAATTCCGACTGCTGGAATTTCTCATGCGAAATGCCGGAAAGGTTTTTTCGCGCGAACTGTTGGTGGTCGGAGCCTGGGGCCGCGGCGCCGCAGTCGACATCAGAGCCATCGACGTCAATGCCCGTCGCATTCGGGCTGCGATCAACGTAGAGGGTCTCGCCGATCCCATCAGGACCGTGCGCCGTCTCGGTTACTCATTCGACGCGTGTCTCGGGCATACAGAGACGCCGTGATCAACCTGCCAATCTGAATCCGACGGAGGCATCTCGGAACGAGATGCGTGCCGAGCCTTTCAATTACAGCAGGTTGACGAACAGCACGCGCCGGCGCGGATTTGCGGCTTCACGGCTCGGATGAATGCGCTCATGAACTTGCCATCGACAGAGTTGGCGACGGCATCGACATCGATCCCTTTCCCGCTGAGGAACTCGCGGGCATCCTCGCTGCGGTAGACCCGCGTAGGCTCAATGCCGATTTCATCGAAACCCACGGCCGCCAGCTTTGCACGGTAGTCGTTCTCCTCGAGTGCCCCGGCGATGCAGCCGACCCATAGCAGCATGTCGCGGCGCAACTGCTCCGGCACCACGCCACGCGTGACCACATCGGACACCGCAAAACGGCCGCCCGGCTTGAGGACGCGGAATGCCTCCTGCAACACGCGATCCTTGTCGCCGGAAAGATTGATGACACAGTTCGAGATGATCACGTCGACCGAATTGTCCGGCAGCGGAATGTCCTCTATCTCACCCTTGAGGAACTCGACGTTCTCGGCCCCGGCCTTGCACCGATTGTCGCGCGCCAGCGCCAGCATTTCGTCAGTCATGTCGAGTCCGTACGCCTTGCCGGTGGGGCCGACGCGACGGGCGGAGAGCAGCACGTCGATCCCGCCGCCGGATCCCAAATCCAGAACCGTTTCTCCCGGCTTCAATTCGGCGAGGGCCGTGGGATTGCCGCAGCCAAGCGAGGCAAGAACTGCGGCCGCAGGCAATTCGCCCGTTTCCTGCTCGCCATAGAGGTTGGCGGTGATCGGGCTGGTGCCCGCCCGCTGTGGTCCGCCGCAGCAGGAACCACCGGCGCGCAAGGCCGCCTGCGAGTACTTTTCCCGAACTGCTTCCTTGATCGTATCGGTCATCGCAGCCTCCTCTCAACGGCCCGTCACATTCGGGCCGGCTTCGACCAACAGGCCCAGCGCATCGAGGCCAATATCCTGCGCCACGGCGGCGTCGCGCTTATCACGTTTCAAGAAATATCGAAATGACGAGCCGGCCTCAAGCATTATTTCGATATTGACTGAAATCAATTTGGAGAGGCGGCCTTTCAGGCATGGGTTGGCCCGTGGCGGCTCGATGAGCGACGTCAGGAAGCCCCGCCTGACAGGATTCCTGCCTTCTTCCCTTCGTGCTTGTTCTTCTCGATTTCGCCGCGAACGAAGCGCCCGCGCGGGATTTGCAGCGACGAATCGGGGAAGCCATGACGGTACGGCGAGCGCGGAAAATCGCTTCGATGCCGTCACGTTACTCGCCATCGTCTGGTTCCTGGTCAAGGAAGGCCGCGAGGCATGGCGCGGCGAGGCGTGCGAGTGTTGTGAGACCCGTCATGACGGCCCCCGCCAATTGCGGCAGGTTTCCGCCCAGGAGCAAAAACATCAATATTCCCATGACCTTGAATCGTCATCCGACTGTCACCCGGATAACATAAAACCGCGGCATGGATGGCATACCACCGACTTCACGACAGCATGAGGCACCAAGATCGGCTGTCGCAAGTGCGTGGGCGGTGAAGCTCAATCGAACAATAACAAGCCGGCAACGCACCCGCGCGTTCAACGACGGGCGCGCATTGGTTGTTCGCCAGACAGGGGAGCTGTCATGAAGCCAACAGGATTCGTTGCCGCGGCGGCGCGTGCAGGCGCGGGCGGACACGCACACGACCAGGCTCTGTGCCCCGCAAGGGGCTGACGCGGTCGTTGCGCAAAGCGGGCGCCGTAGGGCGCTACCTCCGCCCGATCGTCCAAGCCCAAGAGACGACTTGTTCCGTGGCCGCAAGGCCGATCTAGTGGCTCTCCGAATGGATACCCGTGATCAGGAGAGCCGGATGCCATCAGCCGGGAGGCAATCCGTGGTCGACGTCGCGTTGCAAGGCGCCGCTCTCGAAGAGCCGGTTTCCATGACCCGCTCCAGAACGCTGGCCAGGTTCCGGTTTCGCGACGACGCGTTCCGCAACATCACCCGCGCCGCCGCGATCAGCGTGCTGGCGATTCTCGGCGGCGTGATTCTCTCGCTCCTCGTCGGCTCGTGGCCGGCGATCAAGGCCTTCGGGTTCGGCTTCCTGGTGAGCGAGCAGTGGGACCCGGTCGCCGACAAGTACGGCGCGCTGGCGCCGATCTACGGCACGCTCGTGACCTCGGCCGTCGCCATGCTGATCGCGGTCCCGCTCGGCCTGCTCATCACACTGTTTCTCACCGAACTGTGCCCGATGTGGCTGCGGCGGCCGATCGGCATCGCCATCGAGCTGCTCGCCGGCATTCCGAGCATCATCTACGGCATCTGGGGCCTGTTCGTGTTCGCGCCGTTCCTGCAGGCGACCCTGCAGCCGGCGCTGATCAACCTTTTCGGGCCGGTCCCCATACTCTCCGACCTGTTCGCCGGACCGCCCTTCGGCATTGGCATGCTCACGGCCGGCCTGATCCTCGCCATCATGGTGCTCCCGTTCATCACCTCGGTGTCGCGCGACGTTTTCGACGCCGTGCCGCCGGTGCTCAAGGAGGCGGCCTACGGGCTCGGCTGCACCACTTCCGAGGTGGTGCGCCACGTGGTGCTGCCCTATACGCGCGTCGGCGTGATCGGCGGCGTGATGCTCGCGCTCGGCCGCGCGCTCGGCGAGACGATGGCGGTCACCTTCGTGATCGGCAACGCGCATCGCGTCTCCGCCTCGCTGCTCGCACCCGGCACCACCATTTCGGCGACGATCGCCAATGAATTCACCGAGGCGGTCGGTGACCTCTATACCGCCGCGCTGATCGAGCTTGGCCTGATCCTGTTCGTGATCACCTTCATCGTTCTCGCGATCGCGCGCTATATGCTGATGCGGATCGAGCGCCGGATCGGGTAAACGCACATGATGACCCTTTATCAGCGCCGCAAGCTGCGCAACCACGTGGTGATCTTCTTCTCCCTGGCGGCAACCGCCATCGGCCTGGGGTGGCTTGCCGTCATCCTCGGGACGCTGCTCTACCACGGCGCCGCCGGCCTATCGTTGAGCGTCTTCACCGAGAATACACCGCCGCCGGCCGCGCAGGGCGGCCTGCTCAACCCGATCGTCGGCAGCCTCATCATGACGACGCTCGCCGTCCTCATCGGCACGCCGGTCGGCATCTTCGCCGGAACCTACATGGCCGAGTACGGCCGGTTTTCCCGCCTGACCCATGTGGTCCGCTTCATCAACGACATCCTGCTGAGCGCGCCCTCGATCGTGGTCGGCCTGTTCGTCTACGACATCATGGTCCCGCCGATGCACGGATTCTCCGGCCTCTCGGGTGCCGTCGCGCTCGCCGTGCTGGTGATCCCGGTCGTGGTGCGGACCACCGAGGACATGCTCGCGCTCGTCCCCAGAGAGCTGCGCGAGGCCGCGAGCGCGCTCGGCATGCCGCTCGCCTACGTGATCGGCAAGGTGTCGTACCGCGCGGCGCGCGCCGGCATCGTCACCGGCATCCTGCTCGCGGTCGCGCGCATCAGCGGCGAGACCGCGCCGCTGCTGTTTACCGCCTTCAACAACCAGTTCTTCAGCGCCAACCTGCTGCGGCCGATGGCGAGCCTGCCGGCCGTGATCTTCTTCTTCGCGCTCAGCCCCTACGAGGAATGGAAAGCCCTCGCCTGGACGGGCGCGCTGATCGTCACCATGGCGGTGCTCGCCTTGAGCATCACCGCACGTGCGCTCGCGTCATCGAGGAAAACGTCATGAGCATGGCCTCCGTTCACAGTTCGACCCCGGTTCCGGCCGTCAGCCACGCGACCGAGACCGGCGCCTTGGAAGAGAAAGTTGCGGTCCGCAAGCTCAATTTCTTCTACGGCGGCAACCGCGCGCTCAAGGACGTCAACGTTCCGCTGTACACCAAGCGGGTCACCGCCTTCATCGGTCCCTCCGGCTGCGGGAAATCGACGCTGCTGCGCATCCTCAACCGCGTCTACGATCTCTATCCGAACCAGCGCGCCGAGGGCGAGGTCTTGCTCGACGGCAAGAACATCCTCGATCCGGGGCAGGATCTCAATCTGCTGCGCTCGCGCGTCGGCATGGTGTTCCAGAAGCCGACCCCCTTCCCGATGTCGATCTACGAGAACATCGCCTTCGGCGTGCGGCTGTACGAGCGCCCGCCCAAGGCGGAGCTCGACAGCCGAGTGGAGCAGGCGCTGCGCCGCGCCGCGCTGTGGGACGAGGTCAAGGACAAGCTCGCCGCCAACGGGCTGAGCCTCTCGGGCGGGCAGCAGCAGCGCCTGTGCATCGCCCGCACCGTCGCGGTGAAGCCCGAGGTCATCCTGCTCGACGAGCCGTGCTCGGCGCTCGATCCGATCTCCACCGCCAAGATCGAGGAGCTGATCGACGAGCTCAAGGACGACTACACGATCGCGATCGTCACCCACAACATGCAGCAGGCGGCGCGCTGCTCGGACTTCACGGCCTTCATGTACCTGGGCGAGCTGGTCGAGTTCGACACCACCAGCAAGATGTTCACCACGCCGACCGACCGCCGCACGCAGGACTACATCACGGGCCGCTTCGGCTGAAGCATCGAGATCCGGCGCCCGCATACGAGGATGACGACATGACGATGTCGGAACACACGATCAAGGCATTCGACGCCGACCTGCAGGATCTCACGCGCGTCGTCGTCGAGATGGGCGGGCTGGCGGAGCGACAGATCGTCAACGCGCTCGAGGCGCTGGAGAAGCACGACACCGCCCTCGCCCAGCGCGTCATTCTCGACGACGCCAAGATCGACACGCTGCAGCGCGAGGTCGAGGAAAAGGCCATTCTCACCATCGCGCGCCGCCAGCCGATGGCGGTCGATCTGCGCGAGGTGGTGGGCGCGCTGCGCCTGTCGAACGATCTCGAGCGCATCGGCGATCTCGCCAAGAACATCGCCAAGCGCGTGGGCGCGCTCGACAGCGACTTCCAGCCGCAGCAGGTGATGCGCGGGGTCGAGCACATGACCGATCTGGTGCTCGCGCAGATCAAGGAGGTGCTCGACAGCTTCGCCCATCGCGACACCGCCAAGGCGCTGGCGGTCTGGCGCGGCGACGAGGAGGTCGATGCGGTCAACAACTCGCTGTTTCGCGAGCTCCTCACCTACATGATGGAGGATCCGCGCAACATCAGCTACTGCATCCATCTCCTGTTCTGCGCCAAGAACATCGAGCGCATGGGCGACCATGCGACCAACATCGCCGAGACGGTCTACTACATGGTGGAAGGACGCCCGCTGGTCGAGGAGCGCCCGAAGGGCGATACGACCGCGATGACGAGCGTG
>Ga0335081_10002652_pt1 | contig 28151 bp, 19 predicted proteins | sample Lox_Sample_35_FD_206713 | JGI IMG/M metagenome (GOLD analysis project Ga0335081, IMG submission 206713) | Soil microbial communities from Loxahatchee National Wildlife Refuge, Florida, United States - Lox_Sample_3.5 | ecosystem: Environmental > Terrestrial > Soil > Wetlands | place: USA...
AAAAGTAGACGACATTCCGTGCTTTAGTGAGCGCGACGTCGATCGAGAAGATGGTGGAATCGGACATACGATACAGGCCCAGGATGTTGCCATCCAAGTCTCCCACGGCAATCACCATTTTGGATCGTGTACCCGCGGGCAAACGGATGGCGGCGCGCGTCAAGTTGGCCGTAGCGATGGCGTTCGCGACGATTCCCGCGACTTCATCGGCGGCCAGAGTTACACTGGCCAGCGGTCCTACCAGCCAGCCCTCCGGAGCCGGAGCGCCGTCCCGCGGCCCAAGCTGGAAGGCGCCGCCAGGCGATGATGCCGGACCTATACCCGCCGGTATTCCGCTCTTGACGTACGGCAGCGCGATGCCGTTAATATAGACCGCACCCGGGTCGGGCAGCGGCATATGAACAAAGAAGCCGGAGGCGGTAGCTCCCGCCGACGCCGCGTATTCATTCGCATCGTTACTGGCAAGACCGGTCACGCCGATGCCACCGACCACGGTTTCCCCATCGCGGAACAAGGTAACACCTCCAGGGACGGTCGCCATGCCGAGTCCGTAGCCGTCACCGGTGGCATTCAACAACCGGGGCACGTCCTGCCCGGGCAGGAACTGCACGTTGAAATCGCAACCCCGATTGGTGTTTTCGATACCGTACAACGGGCCGGATGGCTGGTTGGGAATGCCTTCGGGAAAATTCACGCGGCTGATGGCGCGGACGGTACGCGAGCCCAACGGCGTCCGCTGGCTGCTGAAGAACGCGCCCGTGCGGGCCAGGGAAAGAGCGTTCTCCACATCGCCGCCGCTCGCTTGCGGTCTGCGGAAAATGGCGAGAGGGTTTCCAGGGCGGTCCACCACGACGACCACCATGCCGTCGCCAGCCGCCGCCAGTGCCGTGTTCGTTACCAGCGCCCGAACCTCGTCGCTCGAAAGCGGAGCGTCGCCCTGACCCAGCAGCAAGACCGGGAACAAAAACAGCAGCCATCGTCTCATTGCACTTTCCCTCCGTCGACTGCCGGACCCGGCGCTTCATTAGTCACGGTGTACAACCGCCCATCCCGCATGTAGAGCCTCTGCATCTCTTCAAGGCGCATAGGGCGGGCGCCCAGCCGTCCAAAGACCGCCAACTGGTTTCCGCTTTCATCCACGGCGCGATCGCGATCGAGCCCTTTCGAAAGCGCCATGGCTGCACCCTTGGTTTTGTAGGTGGCAATCAATTCCGGCTGGGGCTCCGGACTGAAACCCCACAGCCCTTCGGTGCGGTTGGGCGCGGTCATCTGGAGGACGCGGAGTCCATTGCGTCCGTCCGCCACGTACGCGAAAAGGCTGGCATTGGTCATCCCGATTTTGACGGCATACGCATCGTTGATAACGCCGCCCGCGTCGAAGAATCGGGGCGCTCCGGGACGCTCCGGCCGTTCTACATCCACAATGCCCAGTCCCTGCTTGCCGGCCGCCACGTACGCATAGGTGCGTGCCACGTACACATCGCGGACATCCGGAATCTTCGCCGTGGCTTTCACCACTGGCCGTTTCAGATCGGCGATGTCGAGGATCTTGAGTCCTTCGGCGTCGGCCACGAAGGCATAGCGAAACTGGATCGCGATATGGCCGGCGCCTTTCAGGGCCGTTTCCGAAACGATCTGTGGCTTGAGCGGATTCCCAATATCCACAACAATCATTCCGCGGTCGCACGAAACATACGCGTAGTTCCCGGCCGTTACGACGAAGTTTGCCCCGTTGAGTACGCCACCCGGATTGAAGGTAACGGCGCGTTTCAAAAAGTTGTTTCGTGGGTCGCCATCCAGGAGCGTCGCGGCATTCACCAGAATGAGACCCTCCTCGGCATCCGCAACATACAGGTAGGCGTACAGGCGATGGATCGGCTGCTCTTGGTTTTCGGGATTGTGCTTCCGCGCCGGGTCAACAGCCAGCGTGGTGGGCGAGGCGATCCAGCGGGCATCCTTGGTCTTCACATAGAGCCGCTGCCCCACGGGCGATACAGGCGCAGTGGTAATTCGTTCGGCGAAACCTTTGTTATCGATGTTGGCTACGTCGTAAACCTCCAGGCCATCGCGTCCCTTCGCCGCGTACAGGTACTCGCCGCGAAGCTGCAGACTCAAGACATTGCCCCCATGCTCGTAGCCTTCGGAGAGTTCTTTGGTCTTCTGATGGCGCGCATAGTTTTCCGGATAAGCGAGTTTGTGCAGATAGCTCCCAATCACTGCTTGTGGCTCATCGTGTTCGGTCACGGCCACGGCCTCAAACCCACGGCTGCCTTCCCCGACATAGACATACCGGCCCATGAAATTAACGAAGTTGGTGCCTTGCAATAGCAACTGCGCCATCCACGCGTTGTTGTCGTTGTCGCGCGAAATGTGGCAGTCGGTGCAGGTCTTGGTCTCGTGCGTTCGGACGGTGTGCGGATAGTGCGGATTGAAGGCTTGCCCGTTGTAGCCTTCCGCGGAGATGGTTTGCTCCTGGTGATAGAGCCACTCGCGGTTGGCGTTCTGCGAGCTGACCAGCACCGCGCTCGAAGATCGCACCGGCACGATCTTGTTCTTTTTCGCCGTGCTGTCCAGCCCCAGCATGAACACATCGTCACGCAGCACCTGGAAATTGTAGGTAGTGTAATTCCTCGTATCGACGTCGCCTTCGAAATGCAAGGCCGGGCGGTTGGCATTGGCCTTCATCGAGAGGTGGCAGCCGAAGCAACTGGTCATCCAGGAGGTGTGACAGGTGTAGCAGGAGATCTTCTCATCGGAATGAGCCAGCCGTTCCGGAGCTGCGGCGGCGCCCCAGATGGTTCCGTCGCGCTCGATTGTCTTGGCCAGGCGCGCTTTCTCGTTGTAGTTGTGCGAGCCCGGTGTGATTGAATCGAGCACTTGCGAGACTGTCCACTCTTTCTCTGGCTCCACCATGGAGCGCTGCACCAGTTCGCCGTTCACCCATTCGAACCGCCGCGTCCCGAAGGGCGTGCGCAGCGCGGAAAGATCCGTGCCGCCATCGGGCGCGGCCGAGTTCGAGGTTTTGAGATTCGCACGTGCCCGCACGGAACCGTGGCAATCGATGCAATCGATCTCCACCGCCGCCCGCGGTTCTCCATAGAGACGGCCGTTGCCGTGAGCATCCTGTTCGAAGTGGCAATCGGCGCAGTGCATACCCTTATCCAGGTGGATGTCGCTCAATTGCACGGCCTTCTCAAATTTCTGCGGGTCTTTGAAGTCGAGCGTTTCCCCATCCTGGTCCTGCCAGTTGCCGTGGCGATCATGCTTGTACACGGCGCGGTAGATCCAGCCGTGACCGTTAAAATCGGCGAACTGCGTCTGCTGGTTCTTGGCGTTGAGGTCGCGCACGTTGCGGAGAAATTGCGGGTCCGACCAGTTTCCTTTTAGCGATGCAGCTTCCGGATTCCGCGCCAGGGACTGGGCGGCCGCCTCCGGATCCCAGTGCTTCGATTGCTTCGGGTACATGGCATCGCCATCGGTCTCGTTGTCCCACCACATGTAGCCGTAATACTGCGACGCATACGATGTTCCGGGGTGCACGTGGCAGACGACGCACTGGCTCGATGGAATCGAGCGCGTGAGCCGGTGCTGGATCGGATGGCCTTCTTCGTTCTTGGCGATCGCAGGATCGTCGGTGAAGCTATATCCCAGATGACCGCTGGCCGCGTACGGGCCCGAGTGCGCCGGATCGCGATCGTTGGCGTAGATCACGTGGCAAGCCGTGCAACCCGACGAGCGGAAATCGCCCGGCTGGTCGTTGGTGCCGAGAAAGTAGAGCAGCGGATCGAGCAGGCGCGTTCGTTGCAGGCCTTGAAACACGGGGTCAGTGCGTGTCAGCGTACCGAATCCACGGTTACTGAGCCGGTTCTCGCCGCGCTCGAACACGCGCAGCGTGTTGCCCGGCTGAGTGGCCTCGAACTGGGGCAGCGGCCAAAGCTCCGGCAGCATCGCCTTGAGGCGCATCTCCAGAGGAGTCGGCGGTGGCACCGCGGCCAGCCTCTGCGCAACGCTGTGGCCGCGCTTCCCGGATTCGTCCGTGCCGGTCAGCCCATAGCTCTCTCCGAATACCGGCCGCTTCTGCGGAAACGCCCCATTGTTGTAAAGCGCCGAGCCCCAAAGGAAAGCGCCGTGGCTCATCATACTGGTTCGAACCTTGTCGACGATCGCTTCGTGGCAGGATCCGCACGCCTGGTCGGCGATTCGTAGATCACCGGGATTCACGAAGCGCACAAAAGCAGGGCTCTCCTGGTTGAGAAGCGTGTAGCTTCGCACGGGGTTCGCGGTGGAAGGCCAAAGCGCGCGGTTGCGCGGCTCGACGTGCGCGGCCAACTTGTCCGTGGTGTCGGCGCGGCCGCCGTGACAATCCGTGCATCCCAGGCGTACGGCCGGGGAAGCATGCATCGGCTCAATCTTCACGTGGCACCTGGCCGACTGGCAGCCCTCACTTTTGGTGCGCGCTTCTTCCTCGGTCTGGCGCAGCAGATCGCCCGCTGCCCACAGCGGAGCAATCGAGAGCAGTAATGCCATCATTCGCATCAGAAGACCAGCCTCATGTTGAGAAAGCCGGAGAACATCACCTCTCCGTTGTAGATGTCCTTGAACCCGCCGCCGGGCGCCAGCGCGCCGAACCCCGCGGTGATCACCACGTTGTCGCTGAGCAGCGGGCGATATTGCAGCCCAATCCCCGAATCGAGACCGATCGCGTGGCGTATGTGGTTTTGGAACAAGACTGCCTCCAGCACTTCGGTGCTGTTGAATTTCGCGTAGTTCACGTTTAGCGTCGACTTGAACTTCGGCGTGATCTTGGCGTCGAAACCGGCATTGAACAGCGTGATTCCGGGGTTGACGAAGTTGGACTGCCCCTCGAACAGGCCCGCCCGCATAACGGGCATCAGGTTGTTGGGCGCGAACAGAAAGACGCCCGTGCCGGTCAGAGGGATGGCCTCGCGATTCAGAAAATTCGTCCCCCCCGCTTCAAAATCGTTGTTGATGAGCCCCCGGTCGGCCAGCGACGGGTTGCCCAGGAAACCGCCGCCGGCGAATTGCTGGTTGGGCACAATGCCGTCGAATCCGGTGGCGCGGCCGTCATTCAATTTGCTATCGCCGGAGGTATAGAACGCCGAAACCTTCCACGTCATCCAATCTTTTTCGTAGGCCAGTTCCAGCGCGGCCAGTTGGGCGTTGATGTGCTGCGCATTGTTGTACGCCGGAATGGGATTGAAATCGTCGCGCCCGAAAGCTTCGTAGAATGCGTGGGAAATGTTGATGCGGCCGATGTGGCCGTCGCCGGAGATGCCCGCGTAGGCGGCCCGGACCTTGTGAGGGATGGGCGTGCCGATCAGCGCAGGCCTCACCAGGAAGCCATTCTTGTCGATCAGGAAACCGGGCTGGTCGTTGTTATAAAGAGTGCTGAAATTGAGGTTGTAGCCCTTGATCAGGAAGTCGTTCCAGTAGAGATTGGCTACGGACACCGACTGATGCCGCCGCTGCCAGGTGTTCAACCCGCTGTTAGTGCCCTTTTCCAGCATGTTGAAGTAGGCCAGGTTGTACTGAAAAATGTTGTTGTGAAACGTGCCGAAGAGCCGCGTTCCGGGCTGCTCGTCGGAAAAGATAAAGCCGCGAAAATCGCTGGTGAAGCGCTGGATTCCGGCGCGCAGGCTGGTGAAATCGAAATGGGCGCTGCCTCGTTCGTCCTCCTGGCCGCGTTGATGAAAGGCGCTGCTGCTATTGGTGAAGAGCCGCTTTTCGAAGAACAGCTCCTGCATGCCCACGCTGGAATCGGTGCGGCGGATTCCTTGCGCCACGTCGATATTGGTCAACGCTGTTTCGCGCGCCAGCAGGTAATTGATGTTGAATTCCGGCGTGACCCGCAGCTCGTAATCGACAGGACGGAATCCCGCGCTACCGCGAAACAGGTCGATGCTAAAACGGAAGCTCTGGCGGACAGCGAATTGCTCGCCACGCCCGAAGAAATCCGACTCGCCGGGGTCCGCCGAACTTGCCACGGCCGTTACCGGCACGCGGCGAGTCTCTGTCAGGGTCTCACTCGATCCCGTGAAGTCGAAGAACAGCCGCCGCCCCAGAATTGGATAGTCGCCCTTGATCGGATTGCGGTTGTACGGGTCCCACAATCGCGACTGCGCGTAAATGGCATCGAGCGAGCCGTCCTCGTAGCGGCGCCAGGGAGCCGCCGGGAAGATATGCCAGCGGCTGGGGACAGGAGTAGCGGTCACTGTGGGCATTGGCGTCGCTACGCTGGCTATCGATATCGGTGGGGCCGGCAACACGCGGATGGCAGTCTCGGGTGCGACCTCGAGCGGCGGCACCGCGCCTCCGAGCAGAGGGCGGAGACGATCCTCCGCCTGGGGCTGGTTCTGAACGAGCCGCCTCTGCTCCTCAATGAACCGTCGCAGGGTTACCTGGTCTTCGAGCGCGGGCGGCGCGGGCTGTGGGGAGGCAGCCGTCTGCCGGCGCGGCAGTTTCCGAATCGGCTCGTCTTGTGGGATGGAGCCGCGTTCCAGCTGACGGCCTTTGCGAGCCAGTTGCGCCTGTTGCGCAGGGAGCGACTCCGCCGCTGACAGCACCAGACTGAGGGCCCACAGGAAACGCATACCGCGCCGCTATTCCGCAGCCTTCCGAAACAGCGCCACGAAATCGGCCGGCTTATACATCGACGGATGCTCCAGGTAGTTGTAGAGCGCGGTAACGGCCTGCTGCCGGCGCGCGTCTTCGGACAGCGCGGCGGTCAGCGCGTCCAGGCTCATGGTGGCCTGTTCCGCGGCATTGACGCCAGCATCCGCAATCCGCTGGATATCCGTTGCCATGGCGCGGATCAAGGCGCGGGCGGCGGCCGCGTCGAAATTCTGAGCCAGGAACTTCGCGGCCAGGACATCACCCGCGCGTTCCACATTCTTCGCCGCACGGGCAATGGCAGCACCACCGGCCGGTTTGTCGGATACCAGCGCGCGCAACTGAGCGGCGGCGCTGTCGAACGCTGCCCGCTGCTCCGGAGCCGCCGCTGTCACCAGATCTTCGATCACTTCGAAACGGGCCAGGTTCACCTGCAGAGCTCCCGGTTTGCGTCCCGCGTAGCCACGCTGGATGCGCCAGCTTTCGGCGCGCAGATCGTGATGACACTGGTAGCATTCCAGCTCGGAAAATTCCGGCCAATTCTTGTCGGCGTGCAGAGCGAGCAGCCGCATGCCCTCCGCTAGAGCCGTGCTCTGTCCCACAGCCCAAGCGCGCACTCCCGGCAAAGTGTTATCGGGCTCCGGCTTGGCGCCGCGGTGGTGCGCGGGCTGCGCGGAGGTGAAGGTATCGAGCTCGAAGGCCAGGTCAGGATGGCCCGCCGCGATCATCTCATGATCCACAACCTGGTCCGCTTTGCCCAAATGGCAGGCGAGACACGTTTTGGCGCGGACCTCCAGATTCTTGGTGTCCGTCATTCCCTTGCGGATGCTGTCCTGGTGCGAATTGCGCTCGGTGTGCGAGCCCAGCCAGTCGGTCGCCTGGCCGTGGCAGGCCTCGCAAGCGACGCCGTCGGATAGAGACTTCTCGGGAGAGCCCACCGCGTGGCACACCGTGCAGCGATTGTCGCGGGTAGCATCGGCGATCTTCAGAATCTCCGCCATCCGTTTGCTGCGAGGGTCTTCAAGCGTCTTGTAGGCGCGCGAGTGCTTGTCGGCTACCGACCAGGTGGCATACTCGTTGCCCAGGATGCGGCTCTGGCTCTCGGGCGCGGCCGTGGTGCTGCCATGGCAATTCGAAGAAGCGCAGCCGCCTGCGCCCACGTAGGTGTGCGGGGCCGGCTGCGCCAGAACTGCCGCCGACGTAGTCAAAAGAATCAGCGTTGCCCTCATGTCATCACCGCTTCACAACCAACACGACAACCAGGGCGATGGCGAGCAGAGCCACTGCGGCCAGCGCGAAATACAACGTCCAACTGGAGCGGCGTTCTGCTGCCGGGGTTTCCATTCCCGGCGCCAAAGGCGCGTGGCAACCCTGGCAGACTTTCGCTTCCGGCGGATTGGCGGTAGTGCATGACGGGCAATAGCGGGCCTGAGGCGCAGCGCGCGGCGGCTGCGCGGCAGGCTGCGGCTGCGGCTTCGGTTGGGCGGAGGGCAGCGCTGCCGGGCGCGGTTGCACAATCGCGGCGTTCGGCGTGGGGCGCTCCAGAACCCGGGTCTTTCCAGCGCCCGAAACCTGCGGGGCGCTGCTCACTTTGGCCGATGCCGGCTTCTGGACCGGACTATCGGTGGCAGGTTCAGCCGCCGGCGGCGCTACTCCCAGCCGAATGATCGCGCGACAAAATTCCAGCGCCTGCCGCAGTTCCCCCGCATTCTGCTGGCGCCCGGCCGGATCTTTTTCGAGAGCCTTGGTCAAGATGAACTCGAGTCCTTCCGGCGCATCCGGCCGCAGCTCGCTAAGCCGGGGAGGCTGCTCAAACACGATGGCGCTGACCACCTGTCCCAGGCTGCGGTCTCTCGCGGAAAATGGATGCCGGCCCGTCGCCAGCTGAAAGAACACGATGCCGGTGGAGAAGACATCCGCAGCCGCGGTACAACGGTCCCCGCGGATCTGCTCGGGCGACATGTAATTCAGAGTGCCCACGGCCGCGCCTGCCTTGGTCAGCCTCGAATCCGCCACCCGCACCGTGCCGAAGTCCAGCACCTTCACACGGCCCGAGTTCTCGAGGAAAAGATTGGCCGGCTTAATATCGCGGTGCACCAACTGGTGCTCGTGCGCATACTCCAGACCGGCGCACACCTGCTCCATGATGGAGAGCTTCTCCTCCCAGGTGAACTCGCGGCCGTCGGCCAGGGCCTTGCTCAAATCGGCGCCCTCCAGCAGTTCCATCGCCTGATACAGTGTGCCGTCGGCTTCCCCCATTTCGAAAACGCGGATCAGGTTGGGATGATCCAGCGCCCGGCACGTCTCGGCTTCCCGCGCGAATCGCTCCCGCGCCTCCTCGCTGAGCTCGGCAACCGGTATCGTCTTTAGAGCCACCAGAGTTCCGTCGGCCGCCTTCGCGCGATACAACGGGCGCGGGCCGCGGCAAAGGGGCTCCAGGATCTGGTAGGGTCCAATCTTATCCATCGGCTTCGTCCCCATACAGCAAAACAATGGCGGTCACGTTATCCGGACCTCCGTTCTGGTTGGCGCAGTCGATCAGCCGGCTGACTTTCTGGCGCAAAGTTGAGTCCTCGGACAGAATGCGGGCGATGGTGTCTTGGTCCACCGGGCCGTCTAACCCATCCGAACAAAGCAGGATCTGGTCCCCTGCCTGAATCGTCTCGGTGTGCGTGCAGATCTGGACTTGTGCGAACGAGCCCACGGCCATGGTCAGCATGCCGCCGTTGGGCATGGCACGTGCACGCTCTTCGCTAAGCCCCAACCGCGTGCGCAGCTCGTTTTCAAAATTCTGATCGTAGGAGAGCTGCCGCAGCGTGCCCGCGCGGCACAGGTACGCGCGGCTATCGCCTACGTTGGCGATCAAGACTTCCGGCAGGCGCCACAGCGCCAGCACAATCGTCGATCCCATGCCGCTGCACTCGGGACGCTCATGCGCGGCTTCGAGCACACGCCGATTGGCTTCGCGGATGGCCCGTTTCGCGATCCCTTCCAGCGTTAGACCCGGTTCGGGAGCGCGCAGGAATTCCGTGATGCCTTCGATCGTCACGGCCGACGCGACTTCCCCGCAATTGTGGCCGCCCATGCCATCGGCCAGAATCGCCGCCTGGAGCGTTTCCTCGATGTGCCATGCATCCTCGTTGTTCTCGCGCGAGCGCCCCGCATCGGTCGCTCCCCACCAGGTGAGCCGGCCCATCAGCGGATGCCTCCCATGGAAAGAAGCTGCTCGCTGGGGCGCCGCTCGCGTTCCTTCTCCAGACTGCGGTTGTGATACAAGTGGCACTCCGAGCAGCGGCCCAGGCTGGCGCTATCGCCGTGGCAAGGCAGGCAGGATTTCATTGCGGGGATCAATATGTCGGCGGTCTGCTTGCTGGCCCGCGCAGTCGTGTGGCACGATTCGCACTCGACGGCGCGATGCGCACGATGGTTGAACTCGGCTCGCGGCAGCCATGGCTCGCCAGCGGGGCTTGCGGGCGCATAGTGGCCCTGAATCCGGTTGACCTTCTTTACCAGAAGAGAGCCATCGGCAAAGTGTGTGTCTTCGTGACAGTAGCTGCACTTCTTTTGGAACAGATAAGTTTCCGAGTCGGCCACTACGCGCGCGAACCACGCCGCCGGATTTGGCTGCGTGGCCAGATCGCTGCCCAGCCGCCGCCGTACGATCTCCGGATTCTCTTCCAGAGCCTTGCGATACGCGGTCAGAATGAACTCATGAATAGACTTTGGGTCTTTGGTGTGAGGCGACGGCTCAGCGCGTGGGCCCAGCACCTGGTAGACGTCGAACTCCAGCTCGCGTGCGTGACAGGATTTGCAATTCAGTTCAAACGTAACCGGCAGCAGATCTCCAGCCGGTGATTCGCGATTGGTCGCATGACAGTCGCCGCACTGCACGGGTAGTTTCATTCCCCGGATTACCTTCGGCTGGACGGGCATATGGATCGCATGGTTCAGCTTGATCGGACGGGTATCGGAAAGCACCGCAGATGCGAATTCCGGGTGCCGCCCCGGCCGGAAAGCCGTGATCTCCACAGCCTTCAGCTTCACGTCGGAGGCATGCGCTTTCAGATCCCCGTGGCAACGGGTGCAGTTGCCATCGCTCACCAGCGTCAGCTTCGCATCCCCTCGGTGTTCGACGTGGCATTCGACGCACGCGCGCGCAGTATTGGATCGGGCGCGGTCCACGGATTTGGCGGGATGCGCAGCCCCGTCGTGGCATCGCAGGCAGGCGGTGTCCGCCACGCCGTGGAACGCCCGAGCGTGACAAACTTCGCAACGGCCCTCGAACAGCGCGTGCGGGGACGACAACGGCCCGCTCGCCAGGGCCTCGCGCCCCCTTCCCAGGCCCAGGATCAGGGGCACCGTGCCCAGCAGGGCCACACTGATAAGGCCCCACGTCAGCCGTCGTCTGAGCACCGCCAGCAGCGCGGGCCGGTGCAGATAATGGAGGTCGAGCCGCTGCGCAATTCCCTTGGTGTCCCGTATGCGGCGCTGATATTCGAGAGGCTTTTCTTGTTTTGCCACCTTAATACCTCAACGAAAGCACCGCGTGGACCGCGGTCAGCACGAGGAGCGCAAACGACAGGGGCACGTGGACCAGTAGCCAGCCATGCATCCACAAATGCAGACGCCGCTCGACCATCAGCTGGCGCCGCTCTTCGCATATCTCTTCCAGATCGTGCAGGACGTCGTGCGCCGCCACGGGCATGATCGTCCGCAGGTGTCCAAAGTATGCCGCCAGCCGTTCCGGGCCGTCGAACAAGCGGCGCGATAGGCCATGGGGGTTGTCGGTCAAGTATGGCCGGATCTCCTGGAGGTAATGCCCGCGCACCGCCGCGCGCGCTCCCGCCTCCAGCTCGATCTGCGGCGAGGCTTTGCGTTTGGCCACTACCGCTTCCACCTTTTCGGCAGCGCTCTTCTTTTGCGCGGGATCGAAATACTGCTTCACGCCTCCGGCGCGCACGTACTCGGGAAGTTCCTCGTTCACGCCCAGATCGGCAGTGACGAACTCCACGCGCTCATCGGCTTCGGTGCGGAGACCCGCCACTACAGTGGGAATCTGTTCGAAGATGGTTTCCCGCCGTACCAGCTCGGTCATGCGGCGCGGCAGATAATTTTGCATCGCCACGCCGAAAATGCCGCTCAGAACGATGGCGAGAAGTACCCACATCAGGGCGGCCGCGAGGCCCCGTCCCCAGTGAAAGCCCGAGTGCATCAGGATCAGCAGGAAAGTTAAGGCCCCCAGCCAGACGTGCGCCCGCAGCCAGGTTTTCACGCGTCCGAGGGGTGAAGCGGGGTATCGCTTGCGCAGGCCGAGGAGACATTCGAACACCATGATTGCCGTCCCCGCGCCTGCGAAAACCAGCCCCGGCAGGCTCCCACCGGCCGGCCCGTTGCTCGCCAGCACGGCATAAGCGGCATACGCGGCCAGCGAAATGGCTGCCACACCCGCCGTGCCGATCATCCACTTGGACTGGTGCCGGTCGAGAATCATTGCACCTGTCCAAGAACGAATTCCATTCTGAGCTGGCCCATCTCGATCAGATCGCCAGGCTGCAACTCGATTTCGGTTACAGGGTTTCCGTTCACCAGCGTGCCATTGGTGGAATTAAGGTCGCGCAGGATAAAGCGCGGCCCGTCGCACACGATCTCGGCGTGCGAGCCGGACATGGAGTCATCGGGAAACCGGTAGTCGTTGCCCGCGGAGCGTCCGAACGAGGTCGAAGGATAACGCAGTTGCAAGAACGACTCCGCCCCCGCTTCCGAAATCACTTTGAGCCGTGGAAGCATGCGGAGCAGCTCATCCACGTTGGAATACATGCGGGTTTCCAGGTTCTCGGGAGCGCTTCGCAGTGGCGCCGCGGGGACCGGCTGGCTGGGAGAAACGGCCAGCTGAATGCCGGCCAGGTCGCGCGCAAAGAAAGTTTTGGGCTCCACACGGATGGCGGCGTCGTGGGGACAGGCCCGCACGCAATTCGGCTCCGGATACTCGGAGCACAGGTCGCACACCACGGCCTTGCCGGGCGAATCCGCCTTACGGTTCCCCAGCGCCGAACTCTCCACGATGTTGATGTTGCCGTAAGGACACTCGATGGCGCAGGCGCCGCAGCCGATGCACCAGTCCTTGATCTCAATGTCCAGTGTGTTCTTGCGCCAGATGGCCCCCACCGGGCAGCGCGTCATGCAAAGCGGGTCCATGCAGGCGCGGCAACTGGTGGCCACCAGGTAGTTTTCGAAACGCAGCCCGTCGCGCACCAGGCGCGTGACTCCGTCATCGTGTGTGGCCACGCAGGCCTTCACGCATTCATCGCAGCGCGTGCACTTGTTGAGGTCGAGCAGCAGGAGGTTCTGCCCTTGCATGAGTTCCTGCTCGAGAAATCGGCCCAGTGACACTTGCTGCACGCGGCCGAGAAGCTGCAGGTCCATCTGCCTGCGCGCCCGCGCCACCTCCGTAATGCTGGAGGCAATGTCGGGAAAATCCTGCAGCATGCGGGCGAAGTCTTCGGCCTTGATGCGCACCAGTTGTACGAAATCCATGGCGGTGCAGGTGGCGGTCCGGCGGCCGGCTTGCAAGGGGTCCTCCGCAACTTCGAAGGTCGTCTCCCCGATCACGAAGCTCTCGCCGGGCGCAACCAGTACGCTTTCGACGGGCTTCATGCGAAAGGTGATCGGATTCTTGCCGCTGGGGAGACGCGTCACCCGCAACTCGGCGCCTTCCACGCGCAGTACGGCGTGTTCTCGCGAAATGAATTCATCCCACGGAACGGCCAGGTCGTCCGGCGAACCCGGCGCGCGGCCCACATTCAAGCCCGCCGTCGAGACCGCACCTTCCGCGATCTGCCCTGGCTTTTCCCCTTTAGCCCGCACCCGAAACACCGGCGGCAGCAGGCCCATCTCGCCGAAATACGAACCGCGCGAAAGATAGGTCAGCACCAGTTCTCCGCCGGGAAAGACCTGGGAGACTTTCACGAAGCCGAGCCGGATCAGATAAAACGAGTCAGCCACGTCGCCCTGGCGGCAGATTACCTGCCCAGGCACAGCGTCCACCAGTTCGACCCGCTCTTTCAGGTACTCGAGGAACTCCGGGCTGAGGTTTCGGAAGACGGGCACCGAGCGGAGATGGCTTTCCAACGCGCGCGTGCGGTAATTCCGGTTGAGTTTATCTTTAAATGCGGGCGAATTATATAGAACATTATTTAGAATGTTCGGCAGCATTTCCAGAGCGACGACGTCCGTTTTCGCCCGCACCGTAGCCGATCGCGGATAGAATTTCGGGCGCTTGAGCCGCTCCTGCTTCAGCACGGCGAGAGCGGCGAGTTCCCCGATGATGTCTCCCGCCGTAACTTCGGCGATGGGATCTTCCAAGGGCAGATCGACCGGCGCATCGATGGGGATTGTGGCGCGCCCGTTGCCGGTACTGCTGCGCCCGGCCGGTACACCTTTGATATAGCTGGAAAATTTTGTCACGCCGCGCAGCCACCCGCCGCTCTTCTGGCGCCGGCTCTCAACGTGCGAAATTGGGTTATTGATGAAGACTTCCACGGAACCGGAGAGGAGGTAGAAAGCTGTGGCTCCGTGTTCCCCTTCCCGCATCAGAATTGAGCCTGCGGGAAAATTCTTGCGGGCGATTGCTCCCGGGAACTTCTCCCAGATCTCCTTGCGGATGCTGGCGAAATCCGGAATGGCGGCCAACGTCTCCGGGGACAGGAGTTCCCCTCCCAACTCGGCTGTGAGGATGACTTCCTTAGCCACGACGGACCCTCATCAACTTAATTAATCACGACAGTCAACCCGTAGAATTTACCGAATTTTAGCGCAATGATTGGATCTATTACAAATCAGCCGAAGGCATATCTGAAGGCATATCTTACGGATACGTCAGCCGGACGGCTCCCTGGTACATCCAGACCGCTGCGATATAATCGCCTCAACGCTTCCTCGCCGGCCTGAATGTGGAAGAGGTAGCAGGAGTTATGGGTGGCTCCACGATCCAATGTAAATCTAGGGCGGCCGATGCCCGGTTCCACCGGGAACTGACAGTTGCGAAATCACAATGACGGACGAGCGTCGGGACGGAGATAGTCTCCCGGAACGCAAGCCTGCGCCACTCGAGTACGGAACGAAACTCGGGCCGTACGAAGTGCTCGGGGCCATCGGCGCCGGAGGCATGGGCGAGGTCTACCGCGCGAGGGACACCCGCCTCAATCGCATGGTTGCGGTGAAAGTGCTAAGCGGCGGACTGGCCGGTGATGCACACTTCCGGGAACGTTTCGAGATGGAGGCCCGCGCTGTCTCCAGTCTCAACCACCCGCACATCTGTGTGCTGCACGACATCGGCGAGGCGGGCGGTTCCAGTTTCCTGGTGATGGAGTACCTGGAGGGCGAGAGCCTGGCCGCGCGCCTCCAAAAAGGTCGGTTACCGATAGCGCAGGTCCGCCGCTATGCCATCGAGATCGCCGACGCTCTCGATGCCGCCCACACCGCCGGCATTATGCATCGCGATATCAAGCCCGCCAATATCTTCCTGACCGCGCGCGGTCAGGCGAAGATTCTGGATTTCGGCCTGGCCAAACTCACGCTAGGCCCTGGGGGCTCGGGCACAAGCGAGTCTTGCAAGCAGTCGCCCGCGCTTACCATGCCGGGCATGATCATGGGCACACCGGCGTATATGTCTCCCGAGCAGATATCCGGGATGGAGACGGATGCGCGCACCGACCTATTCTCCTTCGGCTCCGTACTGTATGAGATGGCAACCGGGGTGCCTGCTTTTCCAGGCGACACCGCCGCCGTGCTGGGCGGTATCCTCATTCGGCCGCCGTTGCCCGCGGTGCAGTTGGAACCGGGTCTGCCGGAAGGTCTCGCGCGCATCATCGATCGCCTGCTGGTGAAGGAGCGCGAGTCAAGATACCAGAGCGCTGCGGAGGTGCTCGCGGACCTCCAAAACCTGCAAGATGCCTCAGGAGAGAGGGCGGCTCCAACCATTGGTAGTCCGTCGCCCATCTCCCACGGATTCGCCCGCGGCCGCAAATATGGTCTCGCGGGGTTGGCGGCAGCATTGGGGATCGCGGCGGCTATTGGTGTGTTTCTTTATCTGCATCGCCCGGCGATTCTGACCGAGCGCGATTCCATTGTCGTGGCGGATTTCACCAATACGACTGGCGACCCTATCTTCGATGGCACTCTGCGACAAGCCCTCTCGCTGAAACTGGCCGAGTCTCCGTTCCTCGATGTGTTGTCGGACGACAGGATGGGTCGAACCTTGCGCCTGATGGAGCGTCCGGCGAACGAGCGCGTGAGTCCGCAGTTGGGCCGCGAAATCTGCCAGCGCAACGGGCTAAAAGCCGTCGTCGCGGGGTCCATTGCCCGGCTGGGGAATGACTATCTCCTTCAATTGGACGCCGCGAACTGCGCCACCGGGGATTCCGTGGCTCGCGCCGGCGCCGAGGTAGCCGGCAAGGATACCGTACTGCGCACGTTGGGCAATGCGGCCGTTGCGCTTCGCCGCAAGCTGGGCGAGTCGCTCAGTTCCATACGGAAGTTCGACAAACCGTTTGAGGGGACCTCCTCTTCACTCGAAGCCTTGCGCTCGTACACCATGGCCATCAAGTCGCGTCAAGAGGGCAAAACCGCCGACGAACTGGCGCTGCTGCAACGGGCCGTTAGTCTCGATCCGAATTTCGCGTCCGCCTACGCCGCGCTTTCTGCCGAATACTTCAATCTGCGGCAGCCGGAGAAGTCGGCCGAGTACGGCCGGAAGGGTTTCGAGCTGCGAGATCACGTGACAGAGCGGGAGAAATTCGTCCTGCTTGACAGGTACTACGGCAATGTCCTGGGTGACCTGGATGATCTCATCCAATCAGACAAGCTGTGGACGCTTGTATATCCCCGCGACTATGCGGCGTTCGCTAACCTGGGGACCGCGTACGGGAGGGCCGGCCAGCGTGACAAGGGCTTAGAGGCTACGCTCGAAGCCATTCGTCTCAATCCGGACACCGTGGCGCCTTACGTGAACGCCATGGGCCAGTTTGCGGCGGCTGGCCGCTTTGATGAAGCCAAGCATATCTACGATCAGGCCAAGAAACGCAGCCTCGCTTATCAGCGCCTGGCAGTTTACAACTATGACATCGCTTTTCTCGAGCACGATGCGGCTGCCATGGCCCAGGCGGCTCAAGAGGCGGCGAGCAGGCGAGGCGGCGAGGATGAGATCCTGGTCGAAGAAGCTTTGGTCGAAGCGTACTTCGGGCATCTCGCAAAGGCGCGCCAACTGTGGCAGCGCGTGATGGAGTCTGTGCAGCCCAGAGGTGACGGCGCTGGCCTGGCAACCCTGTACGCCATGCGGGCCCACGTGGAGGCTCTGTTCGGAGCTAGACCGGCGGCTATCCAGGACGCCAACGACGCTCTGAAATTCTCAACGGGCCGCGATGTCCTGGGCGTGGCCGGGTGGTCTCTGGCGCTGGCCGGCGATACTGCGCACGCGCAAGCGGCGGCACAGGAGTTGGAGATCCGCTATCCTTCCAATACGCTTGCCAAGCATGTCTACTCGCCGGTTTTGCGCGCCGAGTTGCTGCTGGCAGGAAACCAGCCGGGCCAGGCGATTACAGCTCTGGAAACCGCGGCTCCCTACGATCTGGCCGGCAATGGAACCAGCGTGATGTACGCAGTGTATGTCCGTGGCGAAGCCTATCTGCGAGCCCATCAGGGCACAGCAGCAGCCGCGGAATTTCAAAAGATCCTAGATCATCCGGGGATTGTTGTGAATTCACCGGTCGGCTCGCTGGCACGCCTAGGCCTCGCGCGCGCGTACGCCATGGAGGGCGATGGAGCCAAGAGTCGCACGGCATACCAGGACTTCTTCACAGCCTGGAAGGATGCGGATAAGGATTTGCCCATACTCATCGACGCCCGCCGGCAATACGCCGAGTTGCGGTAATTCTGCCGACCAGGCCCCGCCGAAACCAGCCGGGCTGCCAGACTAATCGAACCGATGTCGGGTGATATCGGTGCCTATCGGCCCAAATTCCCTAATAGCAGCGTCGAACGCGATCCTGACGTTTAGGAGTGTGGGCGAATCGACGGCAAGGTTACGAAGAAGGTCCATCCTTGCTCTGGCGCGCTTTCTAGTCGAATGCTGCCTCCATGAGCCTCCACGGCCCACTTGGCGATGGACAAACCTAGAGACCAGCGCCGCCCGATTCGCGCCATCGCGCCTTGTCCACCCGGTAAAACCCGTCGAAGACCCGGGCTTGGTCTCCCTTTGGAATGCCCGGTCCGCCGTCCTGGACTTCTACCGTAAGTTGTCGGGGTGGCCGTTGTGAACCCGCACGTGGATCGGCTTCCCGATTGGAGAATACTTGACCGCATTGTGGAGAATATTGACCAGCGCCTGCCGCAAGAACAGGCCATCGCCGTCCACTTCACCTTTTCGTCCCCCTCCTTGTCGAGGAGCAGCGTTTTTTTCTTCCATGAGGACCTCGAAGAGCCCGGGCGGCCTCCTTCGCTAGCGCATAACCCCGACGGGGCTTACGGTGTAGTTGTATGTGGCCGGAATCGGCGCGGGAAATGGTTAAGAGGTTGTCGATCAAGGAAGTCAGGCGATTGACTTCCTCTAACATGCTGCCGACGATTTCCCGATATCCCTCTCGCGAACCGTCTTTCTGCAGGCCGACCTCGCCGACGCTCCGGATCATAACGAGCGGCTGGCTGCGACGAGCAGTTCGCACAGCTCGCAGTTCAAGATAACAGGAAACTTAGATCTTAGATGGGGTTAATACGGTTAGCGGTCACGAGCCGACTATCGTTACCTATTTTCCGTGACCGCCTCGGAACCTCAGACCGGCGGCACTTCAAACGAGGAGCTTACGGCACACGTCCGTCAACTCTTCTTCCAGATCTCAACCGCCCCAAAGCTTGCACGTAGTATCGGTCTTCCTCGCGCTACTGGATGTGCTGGCGCCCGCCGATCCAGCAACGCTGGATCGGTTTCTGAGAGTTGATCAAGGCCTTCGACAGAAGCTTAACCTCCCGAAGCGCTGGGCCTGGTAAGAGGTCCCAAAGCGCGGACGGCCTCGACCGTTTCGCTCACCACCCGCACGAACTTTTCCCCTTCGCCGGCCGATACATAATCAAAACGGCAGCGGGCTTCTTCAATGCCAAACTGGGACAGAAGCCGCAGCAACATTCGATGGCGCTCCGTGGCGCGATAGTTCCCCTCCTGATAATGGCAGTCACCGGCGTGACAGGCCAGGATCAGAACGCCGTCGGCTCCATTGCGGTAAGCCTGCAGAATGTGTTGAGCGTCCACTCGCCCGCTGCACATCACGCGGATGATCCGGATATTGGGGGGATAACTCAGCTGTGCCCCGCCGGCTTTGTCCGCGCCGGCGTACGAGCACCAGTTGCACAAGAACCCCACGATCTTCGGCTCGAAGGAATCGGCAACCCGTTGCGTCTCCGGGTGTGTCTGAATTTGTATCATGCGAGCACCGCCTCGATTTCAGCCAGTATCTGTTCGTTGGTGAAGTGATTTCCTCGGATGGCCCCACAGGGGCACGCCGCCACGCAGGTTCCACAGCCGTGGCAGAGTAGTGCATTGACCGAGGCTCCCCGACTCTCTGGCGGATAACTGATGGCCTGGTAGGGGCACACAGAACCACACGTCCGGCAGACGGAGCAGCGGGTTTCATCCACTGACGCGGTGATGGGTTCGATCTCCAGCTTGCGACCCTCCGCCAGCCCGGAAAGCACATATCCCGCCGCCGCCATCCCTTGGTTGACGGCCCTCTGAATATCCATGGGCGCCTGGCACGCTCCTGCCAGGTAGATTCCCTTGATCCGGCTCTGAGCCGAATCCATCCGGCCGTGCAACTCTTCGAAGAAGCCGAAGCGGTCGCGCGAGGCGCCGAGAATCCGGCTCAAAGCGACACCGCCCGGAGCCCCGGTTACAGCCGGGCACAGCACTACCATATCGGCAACTATGCGGCCCTGGTTGCCCGCCGAATCCCGATATTCGACCGCTGCTCCACCCTCCGATCCGGTAACCCTGACTCCTCCAGAAACGTAGCGAAGAAATGCGGCGTGGGGATTCTCTCGGGCATCCTGATAGAGAGAGAATTCCTCCTTGCCGGGCATGACCAGTTCCTTATAAAAGTGGTGGACCTTGGTGCCAGGCAATTTCTTTTCGATCAGGTGATTAAACTTGAAAGCGTAGTCGCAGCAGATGCCCGAGCAGTATGGGCGGTGCTGCTGATCGAGGCTGCCGGCGCAATGGATAATGGCCACGCTCTGGGGGGCGGCGCCCTCCGGTTGCTTCAGCTCTCCGCCGGTTGGGCCGTTCGATGCCAGGATACGCTCGAACTCCAAGCTGGTATAGACACCGGGTACCACACCATAACCGAGTTCGGGTAAGCTGCGGCAGTCATATAGCCCGAAGCCGACCGCCACCACGATGGCCCCGGCTGAGCGCTCGATAGTTCGCTCCGCCTCGTCGTACCGGACCACGTTCTCCACAGGGCAGGCGTCCCGGCAGAGAGTGCATTCCTCGCCTTTGCCTCTCAGGCAGGCTGCGGCGTCGAGGAAAGGGGCGTTGGGCAATGCGCCCAAAAATGGCACCGCGATGGCCTTGCGGCTGTCGAGCCCGAAATTGAACTGGTTGGAAACGGAAACCGGACAAGGCGTGATGCACTCCCCACATCCAATGCACTGTTCGGCGTCGACGTACCGCGGCGTCTGCCGTATGGTCACTTGGAAGTTGCCGTAATAGCCCTTGAGCCCGGACACCTCGGCCAGAGTGAGAATCTCGATGTTGGCGGAGTGCGGACCGTGGAGCACTTCGGCCTGTACCGGTTCGATCATGCAGGGAGCACATTCCATATTGGGAAAAAGGTCCTCGTAGCGGACCGGCAGACCTCCCAGAACCGGCGACTTCTCGACCAGAACGACTTTGCGACCCGCTTCCGCCAGTGTCAAAGCGCACTTCAGGCCGGCCGGGCCCGCGCCGATAACTACCACGTCGCGGCATACCGCGAGCTCCGTTTTGAAGAGCGGCTCATGCAGCGCTACGCGCGCCGCCGCACCGCGAATCTGCGCGCAGGCTTTCGAGGTGGCTTGTTCCACCTCGGGTGTGACCCAGGCCACTTGCTCCCGGATGTTCGCTATTTGCAGGAAATACGGATTCATCCCGCTGCGCTCGAGCACCTGCATGAAAGCGCGCTCGTACTCCCGCGGGGAGCACGCCGCAATTACAACGCGTTCGGGCCGCTCCTCGCCCAGATCGGTTTCGAGAAACTGCTTGCCGTCCTCGGCACAGAGGAAGTCGACCGGCTTGACGTATGCCACGCCGGCCTGCTTCGACAGCTCTTCGGTGAGCCGTTCGAAATCGATCCGTTCGGTGATATTGGTTCCGCACCTGCAAAGATAGACGCCTGTCCTCATTGGTTCTTCCTTAACGATGGGGCGAAGCCAGCTTCGTCCAAGTCCCGCAACACCTGTTCCACTACCTGGGGCACAGCGCGTTCCACTTCCGGAGTGAGCCGCTCACTGAAGGTCTCGATATCAGCGGCCTCCACGGCCCAGATTCGGACATCGATGGGCAACCGCAAACCCGCTGCGTGGCCCAATGCGAGCGCTACCGGAAGACTGGCGTCATGTGAGCAATCCGCGGTGCGTGTCTGCGGCAAGTCATCGAGACCGAGCCGATAAATGGCGCCGGCGATGCCGCCGCTAACAATGGCGTCGATAACGATCGCCCGGTCGTGGCCAGCCATAGCTTCCATCAGCCACATGCCGCCCGAAAACAGTTCCACTGTGGTGAAACCGTTTCGCCCGGCTAGCCGGCTCCGCAATTCTGCGGCGATGCGCAGGCCCACGCTGTCATCTGCCAGAACCGGATTGCCCAATCCAATAATCACCGTGCTTTTCACCGCTCAACCCTCCCGCCGCAGGGAACGAATCAGTTCACCGGCATGGTTTCTGATCCGCACCTCCAGCGGCATGGAGCCGGGCAGCGAATGGGTGGCGCAGGAGAGACAAGGGTCATAGAGACGGAAAGCCATTTCGATACGGTTCAGCATGCCTTCCTCGACTAGCTTCCCGGCACAGATGAGGCGCTCGGCTGCCTTCCGGATGGACATGGCGATGGCGGCGTGGTTGTTGGTGGTGCCGACGATCAGATTCACTCTCGTCAACAGGCCCCTCTCATTGGCTTCGTAATGATGGATGAGCGTGCCGCGGGGCGCTTCGACGGATCCAACGCCCTTTCCGACGATATTCCGGGGGATTGCGCGGACATCTGGCGAGGTAATCTCCGGATCCGTGGCCAATTCGAGCATGCGTTCGGCGGCGTACAACATTTCGATCAGCCGCGCCCAATGTGTGGCCAGCCGATGATGGACCGGCTTTCGGCCGCCGAAGGCCGTGTAGAACTTCTCAAATTGTCCCTGCGCTCGGGGTGTGGTGAGGCTGGTGGAGACGTTGAGCCGCGTTAGCGGCGTGGCCGCATAGATGCCGCTCTCGGCGCCATCCACAAAACCCTTCCAGCCGAGCTTCTTGAGGAACGGAAACTTCAGGTAGGTCCACGGTTCCACGCGTTCCGACACATGGTCCAGATATTCCGATGCCGGGTAGCAGGCGAACTCCAGGCCGTCCGGATCGACGATCCGGAGCTGCCCGTCATAAAAATTCAGGCGACCCTTTTCGTCCACCGTTCCCATCGAATAGGTTCGATGGCAATAAACGTCCGACTCCACCATTTCGCGGTAAAGCGGATTCTGCCAGACGACTTTCTCGAAGACTCCCAGGCTAAAGAGAGCGAAATCGATGTTCTGGCGGGCAGCCTCTTCGATCTCCACGCGCTCCTGCTCGGAAACGGACTTGCTCCAACCGCCTGGCAGACCGGCTGTCGGATGGATGCCACGGCCACCAAGCATCCGGATGACGTGGTGGTTCCGTGCGCGACACTCGATGACGGCTTTGCCGATGTCGAGCCCGACCTTTCGCACCACGCCGAGGATATTGCGTTCGGACGGTGCGGCGTCCGGCCCGACGATGAAATCGGGACCGCCCAAGGCATAAAAATGCGTCGTGTGATCGGTGACGAAAAAGGCCATATACAGCAATTCGCGGATTTTCTTGGCGGCGGGCGGCGGCTCCACCCCGAAGAGTTGGTCCAGCGCTTTGACGGCTGCCATGTGATGCGCCTCCGGACACACGCCGCAAATGCGACTGGTGATCCCCGGCATGTCTTCAGCCTGACGGCCGACGCAGAACTGCTCGAAACCGCGCAGTTCCGGCACCTGGAAGTAGGCGTTGGCCACGTTGCCTTCCCCATCGAGGAAGATATCGATCTTGCCGTGGCCTTCCAGCCGCGTGATGGGATTGATACTGACGCGCTTCATGGTAGTTTGCTTCCCCAAATGGAACCGGACAGGCTGTATTTGTAAAACACCCCGGCCGGATCGGGAAGGCCGCCCAGGGCAGCGTCCGTCTTTTCGGCCACTTGCTTCTCAGAGATGCCTTTATAGTCCCCGATGTCCAGCACCGACCCCAGTGCGGAGATCATTTTCGCCCCCTGATCAGCGACGCCTTCGGGGGGACCGTAGCATCCCGTGCACGGCATGTTTACCTGTGGACAGAGCGCGCCGCAGCCGTCCCGCGTGGCGATCCCCATACACACCAGACCTTGCTCCAACAGGCACAGGTGCGGGTCGGCTACGATTTCGTAGGTTCGATGGAATCTGGCGATTCGCTTATTGTTCTTTTCCCGGGGGCACTCGGCACACACGGAAGACACTCCGGTTCCGAGCACGCTGCCTTTGGGCGGCAGCGGAGCGCCGTGGATCACCGACTCCACGACGTTCCAGATCTGGTGCGGTTCCGGCGGGCACCCGGGGATGAAGTAGTCTACCGCCACGACCTGCGGCAATGACTGCACCGTCCGAAAGAACTCGGGTAATTCCAACTCCGCCTCCGGCCTGGCTGTTCTGAGTTGAGGAAGCACACCGTCGGGGTTATCGATGGAAGGGCTGTCTAAATAGTTCGTTCGCTGTTGAGCCGCCAGGGTATGAAGGTTGCTCAAAGCAGGGATCGATCCCATCGACGCACAAGCACCAAAGGCGATCAGCAATTGCGATTTGGCACGCATCAAACGAGCCATCTCGAGGTTTTCGGCGGTGCGTATCGCTCCGTTGAAGAAGGTGATGGCGAGGGCACCGTCAGGCAGTGCTTCCACAGCTTCTCGTTTGGTATCCAGAAGACAAGGACAAAAGAAGAAATCGAAGTGCTGGTCGACTTCGAGAATCTTTTCGTGCAGGTTCACCAAAGAGATTTCGCAACCTCCGCAAGAGGAGGCCCAATACATGCTCAGTTTTGGTTTTTCCATCGATGATATAAGCTCCGGGAGCGTTAACCAGACGAGGTGACACGGGTCGGGCAGAACCTAAATCTGCACCTGACAGCGCTTGGCGGCGCCCTCAGTCCGCATCCAGAGCAGGGCCTTTTTGGTCCTCTGGCACCACTGGCGCACATCCGTTTCAAAGGTTGCGCAGTCCGCGACCACCTCGACGATGTCTCCCTTGCTCATGGAGCGGGTCTCCGCCAGCATTTTCAATTGCGGCTGCGGGCATTTCAGCCCACGCGCATCAATCACTTTCGTAGCCATGGGTTACTCCTTCCAACGCAAATCATTTGAATCAAACCGAGCCTCGGCTGAGATTGGCCACCAAACCCCGCATGGCATCCGCCTGCGCGCTCAACTCCTGGCTGGTAGCTGCCGTCTCTTCGGAATTGGCGGCACTGCTGCGGGTGAGTTCGTCGACGCGGGCCATTTCCTGGACCACGGCATCAATTCCCCGGACCAGTTCGTCGTTGTTGACCGCGATCTCGTCCACGAGATCCCTGACTTGGCCAGTGTGGCCAATCAGGGCACGCATCGCTCCCGAGACATGTTCCATTCCAGTTTCGCCTGCCTGCGCTTTGACGATGGATTCGCTTGCCAAATCGGCAATTTCCTGGGAGGCCTTGGCGCAGCGCTGGGCGAGGTTCCGGACCTCATCGGCGACTACTGCAAAGCCGGCGCCGGCCTGCCCGGCGCGCGCCGCCTCCACGGCCGCATTGAGCGCGAGGATATTGGTTTGAAATGCGATTTCGTCGACGACCTTGGTGATACTGCCGATCTTGCCGGCTGCGGTATTGCTCTCGCGCAGTGTATGCGCCAGAGATTCCAACCCTTCGGCAGATTGGTTCGCCAGTTGCTGCGCTTCACCGGCTAGTTTGACCGCCGCGGACCCGGTTTCGGCAGTCTGGCGGGTAATGGATGCCATCAGTTCGCCGGTGCCGGCAGCCTCGGAAACCGAGGCCGACTGTGCGGAAACACCTTGTGCCAGCGACTGGCTCGCCGATGCCAGCTGTAAAGCAGCGCCGGCTACCTGCTCGACGGCCGTAGAGAGATCAGATTCTAAGCGCCGAAATTGAGGCGCGGAGCGGCGCATCCAGATATATCCGAGCGCCAGTCCGCCATAGCAGGTGATTGACGACACAAGGATGGTGCTCAAGCCGGGATAGAGCAGTATCCCCGCTGCTGATGCGGTCATCACCACCGCAAACACAAGAAAGCACAGCTTCGTTTTCATGGGCGCCTGTCGGCCGCATTGGGCATCAATCTACCTATCGGCGGTTCCCGGCAGGAGTTTAGGAACTTCGGGCTAGGGCGTTTGCGATCGCTGCCTGGCCTAATGAGAGTCCGCCGTCATTGCCCGGAATCTTGGATTGCCAGAATGTTTCAAATCCCGCGCGTTCCAGTCCGCCAACCGTGGCCTCCAGCAGCGTCACGTTCTGAAAACTGCCGCCGCTCAGGCAAACCCGCGTCAATCCTTCACTCGCGCGCAATTTTTCGCACGCCGCGATAATCGCATTGGCAACGGTCTGATGAAAGCGGGCCGAGAGAAGCGATACTGGCTGACCTTTGCCTTTTGCGGAGACAAGTTCGCGGATGCACTCGCGAAGATCGATTTCGTTTTCGCCGAGATCGAAGCCAAAGGCGGGTGCGCCGTCGAACGCCATAGCCTCCAATTCAACGGCGGCCTGCGCTTCGTAGCAATTCTCCAGGCACACACCCAAGAGCGCCGAAACCGCGTCGAACAAGCGCCCGCAGGACGAGGTGTTCACAGTCTGTACCCTTCTCTCCAGCATGGTTTCCACGGCCAGGCGGCGCTTTTCCGGGACAACCGTCAGAGCGGGCGCATCCGCTGCCTGCAAACCGCAGTCACGCAGGTACGCGAGGGCCACGCGCCACGGTTCGCGCACCGCGGCATCGCCCCCCGCCATCGGCACATATCGCAGATGATAGCGGCGTTCGAACTCCGCATAGTCGCAGAGAAGAACCTCGCCGCCCCAGATGGCGCCGTCGGTCCCGTAGCCCGTACCGTCAAAGGCTACGCCAATCACTTTGCCGGCCAAGCGGCGCTCGGCCATGCAACTCGCGACGTGCGCGTGATGGTGCTGCACGCCGATGCGCGGCAGGTCCGCCATTTCGAACGCGGCACGGGTACTAAGGTAGCCCGGATGCAGGTCGTGTGCCACGGCTTCCGGACGGACGCGGAAGAAACGCCGCATGTGGTCGAGGGTCTCGCGAAAAAACTCCAGCGTCTGGTAGTTTTCCAGATCGCCGATATGCTGGCTCAGGATGGCGTAGTGGTCCGTCGTGAGGCAGAACGTATTCTTGAGCTCACCGCCCACCGCGATCAGATCGCGCACCGGCATCCCCAGATCGATGGGCTCGGGAGCGAAGCCGCGCGAACGGCGAACGAACAGATGCCGGCCTCGAAAGACGCGAACCACGGAATCGTCCATGCGCGTTTGAATCGGGCGGTCGTGGGTGAGAAAACGGTCGGCTAAGGGCGCCAGCCTCGTCAGTTCTTCCTCGCGGCTGACGATGGGCTCTTCACTTAAATTGCCGCTGGTCATCACCAGAGCTGTAAACGGTGCGTCGAGGAAGAGCAGCTGATGCAAAGGCGTGTAGGGCAGCATCACTCCGAGGTGGCGATTTCCCGGCGCTATTGCCGTTGAAAGGCCGGCCTCGGCCCGGCGCCGCAGAAGGACAATCGGACGGCGCGCGCCCGCCAAGAACGACCTCTCGGACGCATCCACTTCGCAGAAGCGCTCGACCTCCTCCAGGCTCTGAGCCATGATCGCGAACGGCTTGTTGCCGCGTCGCTTGCGCTCCCGCAGTCGCTCGACCGCGCCATGGTTAGTGGCATCACAGGCCAGGTGATAGCCGCCCAGTCCTTTGATGGCAACAATCGCTCCGTCGCTCAGCCACTCCCGCACCTCGGAAATCGGCGCCGAAATTTGCGGGCCACACACTGGGCAGGCGTTGGGCTGTGCGTGGAAGCGGCGGTCATCGGGATCGTGGTATTCGGCTTCACAGGCTGGGCACATGCGGAAGGCCGCCATGGTTGTGGTGTGGCGATCGTAAGGAACGTCTTGGACGATGGTGTAGCGGGGTCCACAATTGGTGCAGTTGGTGAAGGGATAAAGGTGGCGGCGATTGCCGGTTTCGGTGAAATCACTAAGGCAATCGTGGCAGGTGGCAATGTCGGGGGGAACCAGCGCCAATCCACTCACCGTTGGGTAACTCTCAATTATTTGAAACCCTGTTTCATTGCGGAATTTGAGGTTTTTTATGCCGATATCCGTAATTTCCGCCAGCACCGGCGGCCTGTCTTGCAGTTCCGCGAGGAAGGCCTCGACCTCATCGCCTTCGGCCTCGATTTCTACGCCGCCATCCGAATTCCGAACAAAGCCGCTGATGGATAAGCGTTTAGCTAAGCCATAAACGTACGGCCGGAATCCCACCCCTTGCACCGTACCCCGAATGGAAATGTGTTTGCGGCTCGCCATCAGACGATCCGAGTAACACGTGGCGGGCCACTTCCCTGTTGGCCCACGAACTGCCCTTGCGAGTGACTATCGAAGGAGCCAGCATGTGCCTTGCGGTGCCTGGGAAGGTACTGGAAACGGTCGAAGTGGGTGTCAGTCGAGTTGCAAAGGTAGAGTTCGGGGGAGTGACCCGGCAGATCTATCTCGATTTCGTGCCGGAGGTGCAACCCGGCGATTTCGTTCTGGTGCATGTGGGGTTTGCCATTAGCCGCGTGGAAGAGGCGGAGGCCCGGCGCACCTATGAATTGCTCGAACAGATGGGCGCACTCGCCGATGAAGGTTTGGAAAGCGGCGGCGGGGATGGCCTGCCATGAGATACATGGACGAATACCGCGATCCGTCGATCGCACGGTCACTGGCCGCTCGGATCCGCGCGCGGGTCACGCGGCCCTGGGTATTGATGGAGATTTGCGGCGGCCAGACCCACACCATCATGCGCTATGGCCTGGAGGAATTGCTCCCACGCGAGGTCGAACTGGTGCACGGTCCCGGCTGCCCGGTGTGCGTCACACCGCTTGAAGTGATCGACCGCGCTATCGCAATCGCCTCCCGGCCGGACGTCATCTTCGTCTCTTACGGCGACATGCTGCGCG